>Ga0068863_100000042_pt1 | contig 154459 bp, 144 predicted proteins | sample KBSSwiS62_FD_66596 | JGI IMG/M metagenome (GOLD analysis project Ga0068863, IMG submission 66596) | Switchgrass rhizosphere microbial communities from Kellogg Biological Station, Michigan, USA - KBS Switchgrass S6-2 | ecosystem: Host-associated > Plants > Roots > Rhizosphere > Soil ... | reverse complement strand
GGCTCGATCATCGTCGCCGACGACCGCGTCTCGATCCCGCACATGGCGCTGCGCACGGCGCGCTTCTACCACCACGAGTCCTGCGGCAAGTGCACCCCCTGCCGCGAGGGCACCAACTGGACGGTGAAGATGCTGGAACGGGTGGTGCGCGGCGAGGCAACGCCGATGGACCTCGACATCGTCGCCTCGGTGCAGGAGAACATCATCGGCCACTGCCTCTGCGTGCTCGGCGACTCAATGGCGATGCCGGTCGGGGCGATGGTGCGCAAGTTCCGCGATGAGTTCGAGCAAGTGATCGCCGAAGCCGGATCCCCGCTCGAGGACGAGCGCATCGCCGCCGTCCAGGGCATCCCCGAGACCCTGGGAGCGGCGACGTGAGCGGCAAAGAGATCAACCTGATCATTGACGGCCGCGAGGTCAGCGCGACCGAGGGCGAGATGCTCCATGACGCGGCTAAGCGCGGCGACGTCGAGATCCCGGTCTTCTGTTACGAGCCGAAGCTGGGCGAGCCGGTCGGCGCCTGCCGCATGTGCCTGGTCGAGATCGAGGGGATCCCGAAGCTGCAGACCTCCTGCTCAACCCCGGTGCGCGACGGCATGGTCGTCCACACGCGGACGGATCAGGTCAAGCACGCGCAGAGCGCCGTTGTCGAGTTCCTGCTCGTCAACCACCCGCTCGACTGCCCGGTCTGCGACAAGGGCGGCGAGTGCCCGCTGCAGGACATCTCGATGGGCTGGGGTCCCGGCAAGAGTCGGATGACGGATCAGAAGCGGCACTTCGAGAAGCCGATCGAGCTCTCACCGCTGGTCGCGATCGACCGCGAGCGCTGCATCCTCTGCTACCGCTGCGTGCGCTTCAGCCAGGAGGTGGCCGAGGACGAGCAGCTGCAGCTGCTCGAGCGCGGCGACCGCACCTTCGTCGGCACCTTCGACGACCGCCCCTACGTCGCTCCCTTCCACGGCAACATCACCGACCTCTGCCCGGTCGGGGCGCTGACCAACTACACCTACCGCTTCCGCGCCCGGCCCTGGGACATCGAGCAGGCCGGCTCGGTCTGCACGCTCTGCCCGAGCCAGTGCAACGTCAGCTTCACCGTCCGCGACGAGCAGGTGAAACGGATCGTCGCCCGCGACAACGCCGAGGTCGACGACGGCTGGCTCTGCGACCGCGGCCGTTACGGCTTCGAGATGTTCAACGCCGAGGAGCGGGTGCGGGGTCCGCGTCTGCGCGGCGGTGCCGAGGCGAGCTGGGAGCAGGCGATCGCCAAAGCCGCCGAGGCGCTGAAGGCTGGCGGCGTCCAGAGCGCCGCAATCGTCGGCGACGCCTCCAACGAGGAGGGCTACCTGGTCCAGCGCATCATGCGCGAGGCGCTCACCTCCCCCCACATCGACTCGCGCCCCTCGCGCGGCCCGTCCCGCGAGACCATCGTCCGCCTCGCCCAGCCCGAGCTGACGGCAAAGGTCCGCGACATCGACGACGCCGACGTCATCCTCGTGGTCGGCACCGACCCGCTCCACTCCAGCCCGATCCTCGACCTGCGCATCCGCAAGGCAATCCGCCGCAACGGCGCCAAGCTGGCGGTGGCGACTGAGGGTCCAACGACGCTTGACGGCGGTGCCGAGGCGGTAGCCCGCTACGCACCGGGCGAGGCCAGCCTGTTCCTGGCGGAGCTGGCGGGGGCCATCGCCGATACCCCCTCCTCACTCGCAACTCGTCGAAGTGACGTCGAGGGGCTGTCGCCCGAAGCTTCCGGCTCCTCCGGCGCAAAACGTTCGGAGGGGGTATCGGCGATGGCCGATGTCCTCCGGGGCGCTGAACAGATCGTCGTCATTTGGGGCGACCGCATTTGCCGCGAGGGCGAGGAGGCGGTCACCGCCTTGCTCGGGGTGGCGAGCGCCCTAGACCTGGATGGCTCGGAGGGCTCCGGTCTGCTTGAAATCCCCAGCTTCACCAACGCCCGCGGGCTGCGGGAGGCCGGCTGTCTTCCCGACGCGGGGCCGGGGCTATCTGCAACGGCAGCGGGTAAGGACACCGAGTCGATCCGCGCCGCGCTCGAGTCAGGCGAGCTCAAGACCCTTCTCCTCTTCGGCGTCGATCCGCTCCGCGACTTCCCGGACACGCAAGCCTGGGACCGGGCGCTGACGGCTGCCGACCACGTCATCTGCTTCTCCACCTTCGAGACCGCCACCACCGCCAAGGCCTCGATCGTCTTCCCGCTGGAGACCCACGCAGAGAAAGACGGCACCGTCTCCCACCCCGACGGCCGCCTACAGCGCGTGCGCCCAAGCGCCTCCCGCCCCGGAGACATCCGCCCCAACTGGGGCATCCTCGCCGAGCTCTCCCTCGCCCTCGGCCACGACACCGGCATCTCGTCCCAGCCGTCGGCCTTCGCAGCTCTCGCCAACGAGGTCCCCTTCTACGCCGGCATCACCGACGCCGACATCGGCGGCCGCGGAATCCGTTGGCAAGACACCCCCAACGCTCGCGCACAAGCGCCTGAGCCCGGTGAGGCGTCCGGAGCCGGGTCTCCAAAACACTCAAGCGAGGCTCCTGCCGAGCGTTTTGGAGACCCGGCTCCGGACGCCCTAGCCCTAGGCACTTATCGCGACCTCTGGGCGGGCCCGATCACGGAGCTGAACCCCCCACTCCGCTTCCTCGCCCCCCAGCAAAGGGTGGAGATGTCCATCCCCGACGCGGAGCGCCTCGGCCTCAGCTCCGGGGACGAGGTCAGCGTCGCCCAAAACGGCACCAGCGTCCGCGCCAGGGTGGCGATCAAGGAGCGTGTCCCGGAGGGCACCTGCCTCCTACTGGAGGGCGTTGCCGATGGCAACGCGAACCAGCTTCTCAACGGCAGCCCGGTCGCAGTCACGATCGAGAAGACTGCCGGCTGATGCTGCCGATCGCCGACACAACGGTCGTCGAAGCGACCTGGGTGATGATCGTCAAGAGCCTGGTGATCTTCGCCGTGATCTTCGGAATCTTGCCGCTGATGACGGTGCTCGAGCGCAAGCTGATCGGCCGTTTCCAGCACCGCTACGGGCCCAACCGCGTCGGCCCCTTCGGCATCCTGCAGCCGCTTGCCGACGTCGGCAAGCTGCTCTCCAAGGAGGCCTTCCGGCCGGCAAACGCGATCGGCACGCTCTTCATCCTCGGCCCACTGCTGCCGGTCCTCTCCGGCGTCCTCGCCCTGGCGATCATCCCCTGGGGCAACGTCCAGGACGGCGTCGGTCTCTACGGGATCGACGTGCCGATCGGCATCCTCTACTTCTTCGCCGTCGGCTCGATCGCCTTCTACGGCCTGCTGCTCGGCGGCTGGTCGTCGGGCTCCAAGTACAGCCTGCTCGGCGCGATGCGCGGCGCCGCCCAGCTGATCTCCTACGAGGTGGCGATGGGGCTGGCCCTGCTCGGCGTAATCATGATGGGCGGCTCGCTCTCGCTGGTTGACATCGTCGAGGCCCAGGGCGACATGTGGTTCATCGTCCCCCAGTTCGTCGGCTTCCTGATCTTCATGCTGGCCGGCTTCGCCGAGACCAACCGCACCCCCTTCGACATGCCCGAGGCCGATGCGGAACTGGTCCAGGGCTTCATGACCGAGTACGGCGGCATGCGCTTCGGCAGCTTCCTCCTGGTCGAATACATGGAGATCATCGTCGTCTCCGGAGTCGCCGCGGCGATGTTCCTCGGCGGCTGGATGGGCCCCGGCCCCGGCTGGCTCGACCCGATCTGGATGCTGGCCAAGATGTTCGCCCTGGTCCTGCTCTTCATCTGGGTGCGGGCAACCCTGCCGCGTCTGCGCTACGACCAGCTGATGAGCCTCGGCTGGAAGATCCTGCTGCCGCTGGCGACCCTCAACGTGCTGGTCACCGCGGTCCTGGTGGTGACCACATGACAGGTGCAACGCCTTACGGCGCTCCTGGGACCACAAAACGTTGCACCTGGTATGGCGGGCCCGACCAGGGCTGGGGTGCAACGCCTTACGGCGCCGTGGGAGCTTTAAAACGTTGCACTAGGGGGGTGGGGACGTGGCTGAGTTTCCGTATCTGAAGGACCAAGACGTGGTCGAGGTCCAGCGTGGGCCCGAGCCGGGTGGGGTCGGTGGCGCCTACCGTGCATTTGGCGAGACCCTGCGCGGGCTGAAGACGACGATGGCGCGGCTGATCGAGGGCCCGCTGACGATCGAGTACCCCGAGGAGAAGACGCCGGTCTACCCCCGCTTCCGCGGCCGCCACAAGCTGCACAAGTTCGAGGACACCGGGCTCGAGAAGTGCGTCGGCTGCTCGCTCTGCGCCGCCGCCTGCCCGGCGGATTGCATCCGCGTCGTCGCCGCCGAGAACATCCCCGGCGATCGCGTCTCGGCCGGCGAGCGCTACGCGGCGGTCTACGAGATCAACCTCTCACGCTGCATCTTCTGCGGCTACTGCGAGATCGCCTGTCCCTTCGACGCGATCACGATGGGCCACGACTACGAGATGGCCGACTACGACCGCTCGGACCTGATTTTCACCAAGGAGATGCTCCTCGCCGAGCCGATCGAGCGCACGCCGCTGAAAGCGGAGGGCGAGTAAGTGGAAGCGGTCCTCTTCTTCTTCGCAGCCCTCGGCGCCCTCGGCGGTGCAGTCGGGGTCGTCGCCTTGCGCAACCCCTTCTACGGCGTACTGGCTCTAATCGTCCACCTCTTCTCCCTGGCGGTCCTCTTCCTCCTGCTCAGCGCCGCCTTCGTCGCCGCCGCCCAGGTCGTCGTCTACGCCGGCGCCGTGATGGTCCTCTACGTATTCGTCACCGCTTATGTGGGAGGCGACACCGAGTCAGCCTGGGAGCCAATCCCGGGCCAGCGTTTCCTCGCCCCCTTGATGGGAGCAGCTCTCTTCGTGGAGCTCTCAATAGCGGTACTCGGCTCGTCGCTAGTCGCCCTCGGAACCCACGGCCCCGACGTCAACCCAAGCTTCGGAAACCCGGCAGCGATCGGGCGCCTGCTCCTCGAACGGTTCCTGCTCGCCTTCGAGGCCTCTTCGATCCTGCTGCTTCTGGCGGCGGTGGGCGCTGTGATTCTTGCTGGACGGCGTGCTGAGGGGACCGTGGAGGGGTCCTCAGAACGCTCGGCAGGAGCCTCGCTTGAGTGTTCTGAGGACCCCTCCACGGTCCCCTCCCCCGGAGTCACCGCGTGAACATCGAGTGGTACATCGTGCTCTCGTCGCTGCTGTTCGCAGTGGGGGCAATGGGGATCCTGATCCGGCGCAGTCCCGTGGTGATCCTGCTCTGTCTCGAGATCATGCTCAATGCCGGCAACCTGTCCTTGGTCGCGTTCAGCAAGATGGTCGGGAACCAGCAGGGGCAGATTTTCGCCATCGTCGTAATGGTCGTCGCGGCTTGTGAGGTCGTTGTCGGGTTGGGACTGATCGTGGCGATCTTCCGGCGCAAGCTGCCGCTTGATGTCGATGAGCTGAGGGAGCTGCGGGGATGACCGCCACCTCGTGGGCCTGGTTGGTCCTGCTCTTCCCGCTGGTCGGCTCGATCGTGATCGCGCTTGGCTTCAAGACGCTGCCATCAAAGGCTGCCGGAGCAATCGGCACAGCTGCCATTGGCCTCGCGTTTGTCTGCGGTGTCGCCGCGCTGATCAGCCTGCTGGGTGAAGCTCCTGACGCGCGCCACCACGCCTCGGCACTGTGGGATTACGCGAGCGTTGCCGGGCTCGACATCAAGCTGGGGATTTTCGTCGACCCGCTCTCGGTCTTCATGGTCCTGATCGTCACCGGGGTCTCGACCCTGATCCATCTCTACTCGTTTGGCTACATGCAGTCGGACGAGGGCTACCACCGCTTCTTCAGCTATCTCAACTTCTTCGTCTTCTCGATGCTCTTGCTGGTGCTTGCCGGCAACTTCGTGCTGCTGATCGTCGGCTGGGCATTTGTCGGCTTCGCTTCCTACGCGCTGATCAGCTTCTGGTACCGGCGCACGACGGCAACCAAGGCCGGGATGAAGGCGTTCGTGATCAACGTCGTCGGCGACATCGGCCTGGTCCTCGCCGCCTTCCTGATCTTCCGTGAGCTGGGGACCTTCGAATACAGCGAGGTCTTCGCCAAGGCGCCCCAGGTCTTCCACGCCAATGAGTGGACCGTTACGGCGATCTGCCTGCTGCTGCTCGTCGGTGCCTTCGCCAAGTCGGCGCAGCTGCCCTTCCACACCTGGCTGCCGGACGCGATGGAGGGCCCGACCCCGGTCTCCTCCCTGATCCACGCGGCGACGATGGTCACCGCCGGCGTCTACCTGATCGCCCGCACCCACGCGCTCTTCGTCCTCGCCCCCACCGCGGCCGACATCGCCGCCTTCGTCGGCCTGGCCACGCTGCTGGTCGCCGGCACGATCGCGCTGGTGATGACTGACCTCAAGCGGGCGATCGCCTACTCGACGATGAGCCAGATCGGCTACATGATCATGGGCGTCTCGATCGGCGCCTACAGCGCCGGCATGTTCCACCTGATGACCCACGCCTTCTTCAAGGCGCTGCTCTTCATGGCCGCCGGCTCGATCATCGCCGCGATGGCGAACAACCAGAACATCGACGAGATGAAGGGCTTCGGCAAAGCGATGCGCTTCACCTCGATCACGATGCTCTGCGGCGGCCTGGCGCTGGCCGCCTTCCCCGGCACCTCGGGCTTCTTCTCCAAGGACGAGATCCTCGCCTACGCCACCGCGCGCGGCGGGATGTACGAGATCTTCACCGTGCTCGGCTACTTCGGCGCCCTGCTGACCGCGATCTACACCTTCCGGCTGATCTTCCGCGTCCTCCCCGGCAGGCCCTGCCCCGAGGCACAGGAGCTGATCGACACCGGCCACGTCCACCACGTCCATCCCTTCAACCCGGCGACGGGTGAAGAGGAGGACACGGACGTCGGCTTCCCCGGCGCCGATCACCACATCGCCGAGCAGTCATGGCCGATGCGGGTGGCAATGGGCGTGCTCGCCTTCCTGGCCCTGTTCGCCGGCCTGATCCAGGTGCCCGGGCTCGACGAGGTGGTGACCAAGTTCCTCGACCCGGTCTTCGCCGATTCGCCGCTGGCGGAGATCGTGCCCTCGGTCGGCGCCTCCTGGGCCGGCCTGGCGATCGGCGCGGCGATCTCGATCGCCGGCATCGGGATCGCCTACTGGCTCTACATCGCCCGGCCCGAGACCCCGGCGATGCTGATCCAGCGCCTGCGCCCGCTGCACACCTTCCTCGTCAACAAGTGGTACTTCGACGAGGCGATCGACTTCCTGATCGTGCGCCCGGCTTTGGCGATCGGCCGCTTCGCCAACCGCACCTTCGAGCGCATCGTCGTCGACGGGCTGGTCAGCGGCACCGAGGACATCGTCGGCGGCAGCGGCCGCATCGTCCGCGTCGTGCAGAGCGGCTTCGTGCGCAGCTACGCGCTGCTGCTGATCGTCGGCTTCGCCGGCCTCGCCCTCTACTTCCTGCTGAGCAGCTCATGACCAACTCACTGCTCTGGACACCGCTCGTCTTCGGCCTGATCGGGCTTTTCATGCCGAAGCGCCTCAGCGGCTGGTGGGCGACCCTGGGCGCGGTGGTGACGCTGGGCATCGCGATCTCGCTGGTTGCGGGCTTCGACTCCGGCGCCTCCGGCCTGCAGGACAGGGTCGACGTCAACTGGATCCCCGGTCTCGGGGTCGACTACAGCCTCGGCATCGACGGGCTCAACGTCTTCCTGATCCTGCTGACCACGGTGCTCTGGACCGCGGGGACGGCCTTTGCCGCCTTCCGCGAGCAGGAGCGGCCCCACCTCTTCTTCCTGATGATGCTGGTCGGGGAGACCGCCACGCTGGGCTCGTTCCTGGCCCAGGACCTGCTGCTCTTCGTCCTCTTCTTCGACCTGATGCTGGTCCCGTTCTACTTCCTCTTCGGCGCCTGGGGCGGCGACCGCGAGGGCGGGCCGACGGCCGCTGCGGCGACGCTGAAGATGATCGTCTACACGCTGATCGGCTCGCTGCTGATGCTGGTTGCGGCGATCGCCACCGCGATCATCGCCGCTCATGATGGAGGCCAGCTCACCTTCTCGATCGCCGAACTGGCCAAGCACCCGATCGGCGAGGGCAGCCAGCGCTGGATCTTCTGGTTCTTCGCCGCCGCCTTCCTGGTCAAGATGCCGGCCTTCCTTTTGCACGGCTGGATGCCCGACGCCTACCGGGCGGCGCCGCTGCCGGCCCTGGCGGTCTTCTCCGGCGTGCTGGCCAAGGTCGGCGCCTACGGCTTCCTGCGCGTCGTGCTGCCGCTCTTCCCAGCGGCGACAATCGAATTCCAGGAGGTGATCCTGGTCATCGCCCTGGCCTCGATCCTCTACGGCTCGGTGATGGCCTTCACCCAGACCAACGTGCGGCTGATCGCCGGCTACTCCTCGGTGGCCCAGCTCGGATTCATCACCGCCGGGATCTTCGCCCTCAGCGCCGATGGTGCCGACGGGGCCGTGCTGCAGATGGTCAACCACGGACTGGTCGTGGCGCCGCTGTTCGTGATCATCGCGCTCCTGGTCGAGCGCACCGGCAGCGAAGACCTGCGTGAGATGGGTGGGATGGCAATGAAGGCGCCGGTGCTTGCCGCCCTCTTCCTGATCGTCACCCTGGCAACGCTGGCGATGCCGGGGTCGGCCAACTTCATCGGCGAGTTCTACATCCTCAACGGCCTCTTCGACTCGAAGATCGTCTTCGCGTTTGTCGCGATCAGCGGCGTCGCGATGAGTGCCTACTACGCACTAAGGCTCTACCAGCGCACGATGCACAACCGCAAGCCGGAGGGAATCGCCTCGCGTGAGATCGGCTGGCGCGACGGGATCGTGCTGGCGCCTCTCGTGCTCTGCATCTTGGGACTCGCGCTCTACCCGCAGTTGATTCTGAAGCGGACGGATGCCTCGGTGGCCCAGTCCGTGGCGGCGACTGAAGGGCCGTCAGGGGGGTCTCCCAAAACACTCAAGCGCGGCACCAGCCGCGCGTTTTGGGAGACCCCCCTGACGGCCCCCCAACCCACCGAGGTCAGCCAGTGAACTTCCACGCCCCCCACATCGACTACGCCGCGCTCTCGCCGGTCCTGGCGCTAACCGTCGGTCTCTGCGTCGTCCTGCTCAGTGGCGTCTTCAAGCCGCTGCGCCGCATGGCGCCGGGCCTGACCCTGACCACCCTCGCCACCACGGCCGGCCTGCTGATCTGGCAGTGGAACGACACCACCGACCTCGTCTCCGGCGCCCTGCGCCTCGACGACCTGGCGATCTCGATCTCGCTGATCGCGATCCTCACCGCTGCCTTCGCTGTCTTCCTCTCGATCCGCGAGCCCGCCGCCGAGCAGGTCGGCTCGGGCGAGTACCACGCGCTGCTGATCGGCTCGGTGCTGGGGATGGTCCTGCTCTCCCAGGCGCAGAACCTGGTCAGCTTCTTCGTCGCGATCGAGACGCTCTCGATCCCGCTCTACATCCTCTGCGCGACCAACATGCGCCGCGAGAAGTCGCTCGAGTCGGGGCTCAAGTACCTGATCGTCGGCTCGCTCGGCTCGGCGACGCTGCTCTACGGGATGTCCTTCCTCTACGGCGGCTCGGGCTCAACCGACTTCGCCGGGATCGCCGCGGGGATCTCGCGCAACGGCCTACTCGACGACCCGCTGGTCCTGGTCGGGATCGGGATGACCGCGGTCGGGCTCGCCTTCAAGACCTCAATCGCCCCCTTCCACCAGTGGACGCCCGATGTCTACGAGGGTGCGCCGACGCCGATCACCAGCTTCATGGCAGTGGCGACCAAGGCAGCCGCCTTTGCCGTCTTCGTCCGCTTCTTCGACGTCGCTCTGGCGCAGCAGGCGAGCGAGTGGCAACCGGCCCTCGCCGTACTCGCTGCGATCTCGATCGTCGTCGGCAACGTCGGCGCCCTCGGCCAGGACTCGCTCAAGCGCCTGCTCGGCTACTCCGGCATTGCTCAGGCCGGCTACATCCTCGGCGGCCTCGTCGTTGCCAGCGAAGCTGGCGTCAACGCGCTCGTCTTCTACCTCGCCGGCTACGCCTTGATGAACCTCGCTGCCTTCTCGGTGCTGATCGCCCGTGAGCGCGAGACCCCCTACGGCGACGACATCGCCTCAGTGCGCGGCCTCGGCGCCGAGCGGCCGCTCCTGGCTTGGCCGCTGACGATCTCGATGCTCGGCCTCGCCGGCCTCCCCGCCACCGTCGGCTTCATCGGCAAGCTCTACCTGATCGAGGCCCTGGTCGAAGGCGACTACACCTGGCTCGCGGTCTTCATCGCCGTGGGAACGATGATCTCGCTGGCCTATTACCTGCGGGTGGTAGCGGCAATGTGGATGCGGCCCGAGGGCGGCACGGCCGCCACCCCGGCAATCGCCGGCGCATCACCCGAAGCCGACCCGATCGACCCGGACGCCGGCCGCCGTCCCTACCTCGTCGTCCCCGCCCTCCTCGCCGCCGCCGGCGTCGTCTTCTTCGGGGTCATCCCCGAGCCGCTGGTCAAGTTCGCCGAACACGCCGGCGCCTCGCTGTTCTAGATCGGCTTCGCCCAGCGATCGGTTCCTCCCGCCTGATCCCGCTTTACCATTGCCGGCATGAAGCGACTGGCCAAGAAGCTGACGTTTGCCAACGTGATGTCGGTGACAGCGGTCTTCATCGCCCTGGGCGGCAGCGCGGTCGCGATCAACCAGCTGCCCGAGGACAGCGTCGGGGCCAGGCAGATCAAGGCCGGCGCCGTGCGCTCGGCCGAGGTTAAGGACTTCTCTCTGCAGGCGAACGACTTCGCCAAAGGCACGCTGCTGAAGGGGGACAGAGGAGACAAGGGTGAGCAGGGGCCCGCGGGCCAGCCCGGCGCCGCGGGCGCTCCCGGAACGCCGGCGACGAAGATCTACGCCTTCGTGCGCACCGGAGGGTGCTGTGGAGGGGCGCCGGCTCTCAATCCGCCCCAAATCGTCAACGGGCATGGAGTGACAGCGGCGAAAATAGACGGCACCGGCCAGTACAGAGTGACGTTCGATACCAGTCTGCTCCCAAGCGGAAACGTGACGAACTGCGTTCCGCTTGTCAGCGAGGGCTCTCAGGATGCGGCCTTTCCGATCGATGGCGAGATCTCGGTCGGTCACCCCGGCGGCATCCCCGCCGACAGCCTGCTCGTCCTCTTCAGGAATAGCGCGGGAACACTGAAAGAACTCAACAGCGGCGGCGGCTCAGACGGCTTCAGCGTCGCCCTCTTCTGCTGAGCCCCGCTGTCGACTTCGTCCTCTTCGATGCATACGGAGTACTAATCGCGAAGTCAGCGATATGGTCATCGCATGGGAGATCGACCGGCCGCGCTATCGGCCTCGACGATGTGCGAGGCGTTTCAGGTCACAGCTGAAGAGTGGGCGGATAGCCCGGCGCTGCGACTGAAGGACAGTGACTACGAGGCGAGTTGGGCGGAGTACGCAGAGGCTGTGCGGAAGCGAGCGGCTGGACTGGCAAAGCTGGGGGTCAAGCGAGGCGACACGGTGGGCTTCATGCTTGTCAACCGGCCCGCCCTGCACCTGACCGATGCCGCCGCAATGCACCTTGGTGCGACCTGCTTCTCGGTCTACAACACCTCTTCTCCGGAGCAGGTCGAGTACGTGGTTCGCGACGCGGAGAACCGGGTGATCGTCACCGAGCAGGCGTTTCTGGAGACGGTGCTGGCGGCGCGGGAGGCGATCGAGGGTCTCGAGCACGTCGTCGTGATCGACGGCGAGGCCCCCGCGGGGACGATCTCGATTGCCGAGCTGGAGGAGATGGGCGACCCGGACTTCGACTTCGAGGGCGCCTGGCGGGCGGTCGAGCCCGGGGACGTGCTCTGCCTGATCTACACCTCCGGCACCACCGGGCCGCCCAAGGGGGTGCAGCTGACACATGGCAACATGGTCGCCGTCTGGCGCGCCTGCGACGCGGTGCAGGAGACCAAACCGGGCGGGCGGATGATCTCCTTCCTGCCCAGCGCCCACATCGCCGACCGCTGGGCGGGGATCTACGCGCAGATGTTCTACGGCAGCTGCGTCTACTGCTGCCCGGATCCGCGTCAGATGGTCGCCTACTCGATCGAGGTCAAGCCGACGGTCTGGGGCGGTGTGCCGCGGATCTGGGAAAAGCTCAAGGCGGCGATCGAGATCGGAATCGCGGCCGAGGCCGACGAGGCGAAACGCGAGGCGACGGTGGCGGCGATCGAGATCGGGCGGCGGCGCGCCCGCGCCATGATGGACGGCGGCGCGCCCGCCGAGCTCGAGGCCGAATGGCAGCGGGCCGACGAGCAGGTGCTCTCGACGATCCGCGCGATGCTGGGCCTTGACGAAGTCGAATCGTTCGTGGTCGGCGCCGCGCCGACCCCGCCGGAGGTGCTCGAGTTCTTCCTCGCGCTGGGGATCGAGATCCGCGAGACCTGGGGGATGTCGGAGACGACCGCGATCACGACGCTCAACCCACCGGGCGGCGTGCGCGTGGGCACAGTCGGTCCGCCGATCCCCAACACCGAGGTGAAGCTCGCCGAGGACGGCGAGGTGATGGTGCGTGGCCCGCAGGTGATGGTGGGGTATCGCAACATGCCCGAGAAGACCGCGGAGACGCTGAGCGAGGATGGCTGGCTGCTGACCGGTGACATCGGCGAATTCGACGAGCAGGGCTACCTGCGGATCGTCGACCGCAAGAAGGAGCTGATCATCAACGCGGCCGGCAAGAACATGTCGCCGGCCAACATCGAGGCAAAGCTGAAGGCGGCCTCGACTCTGATCGCCCACGCCGTCGCGATCGGCGACAACCGCCCCTACAACGTGGCCCTGATCGTGCTCGATCCGGAAAGCCTGGCAGCACGGGGAGCGGCGGTCGACGATCCCGCGGTTACGGCGGAGATCGCGCAGGCGGTCGAGACCGCCAACGCCCGCCTCTCGCGAGTCGAGCAGATCAAGCGCTACGAGACGCTCAGTGGCGAGTGGGTTCCGGGTGGTGAGGAGCTGACGCCAACGATGAAGCTGAAGCGACGCCCGATTGAGCGCAAGTACGAAGCGGAGATCAAAGCGCTCTACGCCTAGCCCGCCGTGATACCCGCGGCTCGATGACCTGAAAGGGTGCCGCGGATCGGCGTCCTCTTTACAACCGCCGCGATCGTGATCTCCGTCGGGGTCGGCGTCGCATCAGAGCATCGCTGGCCAACGGGCGCGGCTCACGCTGCCCGTCGCTCGCTGACGCTGCTGCTCTACGTCTTCCTGCCGCCGGTGATCTTCTTCAACATCGCCGCCGATATCGACCTCAGCCACGGGGTCGGCCTGGTCCTGGGGATCGTCGCCTCCTCGCTCGGGGCCCTGCTCGCCTGGTGGGTGGCGAGCCGGGTGCTGAAGCTGCCCCGCTTTCAGGTCGGGGCGGTGGTCTGCTGCGTGCTCAGCGTCAACACCGGCTACCTCGGCTACCCGCTGGCCGTGGCCCTGCTCGGCCGCGATCAGCTCTCCACCGCGGTCCTCTACGACGTGCTCGTCACCGGGCCCTGTCTGCTGCTCGGCGCCTTCGCCGTGGGCGCCGCCTTCGGCACCAAGGCCGGCGAAACCCCGCGCGAGCGGGTGCGGGCCTTCTTCACCCGCAACCCGCCGCTCTACGCGGCGATCGCCGGCATCCTCGCCCCGAGCGCCCTTGCGCCGGCGGCACTGGTCGACATCTCGCAGGCGCTGATCGTGGCGATCCTGCCGATCGGCTTCTTCGCCGTCGGCGCCACCCTGGCCGAGAACGCCGAACACGGCGAGCTGCCGATGCCGCCGCCGATGACGAAGCCCGTCGCCCTGGCGATCGGCACCCGCCTCGCCGTCGTCCCCGCCCTGCTGATGCTGCTGGCAGCCCCGCTGATCGACCTCCCCGCCGCCTACCGCCTGCTCTCGGCAATGCCCTCCGGCCTCAACTCCCTGGTCATCGCCCACGCCTACGGCCTTGACATGGAGATCACTGCGGAGGCCGTCACCTGGTCGACCGCGATCGTCGTCGGCGGCGCCCTGCTGTCACTGTTGTTCTGATGCTGCACCACGTCGGGATCGAGGTCGCGCCCGCCAACATCGAGAGCTCGATCGAGCTCTGGCAAACGCTCGGCTTCGCCCTGGTCGAGCCGCCGGAGTCATTGCGCGAGTTCACCTGGCTCGAACGCGACGGGACGCAGGTCCACCTGATGCCAACCGAGTCTCCAACCGTGCCACCGCGTGGTCACACCGCCGTCGTGGTCGCCGACTTCGAGCGCGTCTTCGCCGCGCTATCGACGGGAGGCTTCGAAGTCGAACGCCGCCGCGAACACTGGGGCGCCCCCCGAGCCCGCGTCATCGCCCCCGGAGGCCACCGAGTCGAGCTGATGGCCCACCCACCCAAACGCTGACTTCGCGTTTATAGGCGAATAGAGCGCATAAAGGCGAAGTCAGCGGCACTGGTGGGACGTTTGGCAGCCAGGGGCGCGGCTACGATGCGCCGGTGCGCTACCCGATCGAGTCCTTCACGGCCGAGGAGCGAGCTCTGCTCGCCCCTCACTTCACCAACCTCGATCGGCCCGTGTTTGCCCTGGTCAACCTGCCGGAGACCGTGAAGGGCGCGCTTTTTGCCCGCTATTCACGCTATTCCGGGACGGTCAGGCGGCTCTATTTGGAGGAGTTCGCCGCGGAGGCAGCGGCCGGCACCCGCCCCTTTGACGGCGCCGAGGGCGAGCGCGCGGCGGGGCTCTACGAACGGGTCTTCCTCGGCTATGGCGACGACTCGATCGCTCAGGTCGGTGGCGCTCACGTCGCCTGCGAGTGGGTCTCCAACATTCTCACCAAGCTGCTCCAGCGTGGTCGCCTCGCCGCCTACCTCGAGCAGTCGACCCGCTACATCCCCTATGACAAGCCGATGTCCGACGAAGGCGGCTACCGCTACTACAGCGATGCCGAGCTCGGGCCCGAGTTCAGCGCCGCGATGGACGAGATCTTCGCGATCTACTCGCGCCTGCTCGGCCAGGTCGAGGGGTGGGCGGCGGAGCGCTGGCCACGCGGAGACGGCGAACCCGAGGGGCCGTGGCAACGCTCGATCCGCGCCAAGGCGCTCGACCTGCTGCGCGGGCTGCTGCCGGCGGCGACGCTCAGCCACGTCGGCATCTACGCGTCCGGCCAGGCCTACGAGCAGCTGCTGCTGCGGCTGATGGCATCGCCGCTACCCGAGGCGCGCGCCTACGGCGGCATGATTCTCGACGAGCTGAAGCAGGTGATGCCGAGCTTCGTCTCCAGGGTCGAGCGGCCCGACCGCGGCGGCGAGTGGGTCGACTACCTGCAGCAGCGCCGCAGCCAAACCGAGCAATGGGTCTCGCGGCTCGGCCTCAACCGCCGCGACGCCGGCGAGGACGCACCCTCGGTGGAGCTGGTCCACGTCGACGGGACCGAAGAGAACCTGCTCGCCTCCTGCCTCTTCGAGGCCGCGGCGACACCGGAGACCGAGATCCTCGCCCGCCTCGATGTGCTCGACCGCTCCGAGCGCGCCGAGCTGCTTGCCGCGCTGGTGGGCGAGCGAAGCAACCGTCGCCATCGTCCCGGCCGCGGCTTCGAGGCGCTGCGCTACCGCTTCGAGATTGTCTCCGACTACGGCGCCTTCCGCGACCTGCAGCGCCACCGCATGCTGACCGTCCAGTGGCAGCGACTGGGGCCGGACCTCGGCGCCGGCGTTCCCGATGAGGTACGCGAAGCCGGCGCTGGAGATGAGTTCGAGCGGGCGCTGGAGATCTCACGCGCGGAGTACGAGCGGCTCGTCAGCGCCGGCCTGCACGAGCAGGCCCCCTACGCGCTCAGCCTTGCCTACCGGATCCGCTACACGCTCGATCTCAACGCGCGCGAGGCGATGCACCTGATCGAGCTGCGCTCAGGCCGCGAGGGCCATCCCACCTACCGCGCGGTTGCCCAGGCGATGCACGAGCGGATCGCGGCGATCCACCCGGGCGTGGCGGGGGCGATGGACTTCGTTGATACCTCCCAGGAGCCTCGGCTGGAGCGCATCCTCAGCGAGATTCGGACGCAGCGTAAGCGTTCCGCAACGGGCCAATCTCAGTAGGGGTTCCGCTTAACTTTTTCGATGGTTCGGAGCCTGCTGGCGCCGCAAGGTAGGCGCCGAAAAAGTACAAGACGCTCCACCCCTACTGAGATTGGCCCTTCTCGGTCGGATCCGCTTGTTCCTCAGCTTGGGGGGCCTCCTCTGCTGAAGGGGCGGGGTATTCGTCAGCTTCAGGTGGATCCTCGGGTGGGGGTGACATTGCGGCTGCCGCTTTGTCGCCCGGCGAGGGCCAGGGCATGGATTCGCCGGTCTCCCAGGCTGGGGGTTTGCCGCCGGGGACGCGGCCGATCAGGAGGAAGGCGAGGTAGACGAACCAGAGCAGGGCGAACTGGAAGAAGATGAAGGAGACGGCGCCAAGCGCCATCCCGAGCGAGCCCCAGAAGCGGGGCAGGAGGCCGACCCGCATCGCGTAGAGGCAGGTGTAGACCATCGCGACCAGGAAACCGAGCTGGCCGCCGAGGCCGAAGCCGGCGGCGAGCGGGCGCAGCGGCGCATCGTCGATCGCTTCTTTGGCGAGTTCGTTGGCGCGATCGCTGTCCAGGGGAATGCCTTTTGCGATCAGATGCGGCACTTCGTTGGAGACGAAGTCCGAAGCGGCGTGCAGGGTCGAGATGCCACTGAGAATCGCCAGCGCGGCAAGGAACAACGGCGCCGCGATGACGACGCCGACGAGCTGGCCGCGCATCCGGTCGCTGCGGGCGTTGGCGGCGCGGAAGAGGTAGTAGAGAGGCGCCACCAGCAGCCCGACGCCGATCGCCTGCAGGATGCTGGAGATCATCTGGGCGGAGCGATGTTCGTTGACGTGGCGCAGCAGGTCGGCATCGCCGCTGCCACTGCCGACCCCCGCGGTGGCGACGACGATCGCGGCGATCACAAAACCGACCGCGGCGAGTGCTGCCAGCGCGGTCGGCCGCGACCAGCGCTCCTCCCAGGCCAAGGCCTGCAGCCGTGGGTTCATGCCTCAGCCCCGCTCGCGGAAGTAGAACTGCGGCAGGGCGCCCTCGATGACCTCGGCGGTCATCTTCTGCGCCACCTCGAGGTTCCCGGTGCGCACGGCGATGTCGTCAAGCGTGACGATGCCGGCGAGCCTATCCGCATCGACGACGGGGAGCCGGCGAACTCGGTGCTGGACCATCAGCGCCGCCGCCTCCTCGAGCTCCATCGCCGGCTCGCCGCAGACCAGTGGCCGGGAGGCATGCTCACCCACCGGCATCTCGGGATCCACACCCTCGGCGAAGACCCGCAGCGCCAGATCGCGGTCGGTAATCATCGCCACCGGCGAACCCTCGGGGTCGACGATCACCACCGAACCGACCCGATGGTCACGCATCTGCCGGGCAACCGAAATCGCGCTCGCATCGGGCGAAGCGGTGACGACACCGGCGGTCATGATCTCGCTCAACTGCACTGCGCGTACGCTACCGGCGATGAGTGTCGAGCGAGTGACCCCAAGCGGCGGACCGCGCGCCCCCGTCGTGCCACTGGAGGCGGGCGCCGGCCCCGACAACCCGCCCTGCCCGGCCTGCGGTGAGCCGCTCTTCGGCTGGATCGATCAGCGGCTCGGCATACGCGGCCCGGTGAGCCGCTGCGAGAGCTGCGGCCTCGGCGTCGCCGGCGAGCCCGGCAGCCTCACCGAGGCACTGGCGGCATTGGATCGTCTGGGCAACGCGAGCACCGTCCAAATCGCCAACCGAGCGAGCTTCTCGGCCTGGATCGGCGGCGCCGGCTGGGCCGGGCTGGAGCCCGGCGGCCAGTTCCTCTTCACGGTGGAGTCCGTGCGCAGACTCGTCGCCAATCGCGACCAGGTGGTCGCCCGCGCCCGCTGGTCCCCCGGCGCCGGCATCGCGACGATGTGGCAGACCGTCCTCAACGGCTTCACCTTCGGCCGCAACGTCGCCTCCGCCGCCCTGGGGCACGGCAAGTCGGTCCCCGCCGAGCGCCCCTGGCAACGCCGCCTCGACGCCCTGATCTGCGTCGTCGTCGCGATCCCAGCCCTACTCGCCGCCATCCTTATGGAGCTACTCGCAGCCCCCTTCGGCCGTGGCTCGGCAACTGCGTTGCGCATCGAACTGCTCTAGACAAGCCGGGAGAGGGGTGCCCCTCGTACGGGCGGATACTCAAATTGCCGGTCTCATTAGACCGGCAATTGTCCGGACGAGGGGCACCCCTCTCCCGGCCCGCTAGGACAACCCCTCGCGCGCCTCCCTAACCAGAGTCACGGCCTCGGGGAAAAGAACGCGGATCGCGTCGCGCACCTGCATCGCCTGCTCATCGGGACCGCCGGAAAGGTCGAGGCGGCCGATCGAGGCGACGGTCATCTCGACCGCCAGCTTGATCGCGTTGTCGGCCCAGGCGACGCGCTGGGATGACTGCATCTGTTCGGAGAGCTCCTCCATGCGAGCGCGAAACTCATCCGGGTCGCCGAACATGTTGAAGGGGCTGCCCTCCATGGGCACATGAAAGCAGAAGGCTGCGGCGAGGCGAAGTTGTGACATTCCCCGCGCCACGCGCGCGCCCGCTCCTCCTAGCTTCGACGCCATGCAGAAGGAGCGAGCTTCGGAGCGGGGGTCGGCAAGCGTCGAGCAGGCCGGCCTGGTCGCGCTGATCGCGCTGTTGCTGCTCGCGGCCATCGCCGCCGTCGCGGCGGGAGGAGAGATCGACGCCGGCCGCGGCCTTGCGGGTGTGATCTCGAAGCGCATCGCCTGCGCTCCCCGCCTGCCCGATGCCTGCCGCCACCACCCTCTGGTCCCCGCCTACGGCTGGCCGCTGGCGCGGCTCGCGCGCGCGCTGGCGCCCGCTCCCGTAGCCAAGCCCGGTCCCTCCGGCCTGGCGCTGGCTCCGGTCGACTTCCGCCACTGCCGGCGGGAAAGCTGCGCCGTTGCCGCCGGACCCCACCTGACCGCCTCGCGCCGGCGCACCACCGCCTTCACTCAGCTGATCGATCGTCGCTCCTCACAGGGCTGGGTCGAGCTCGTTTACTGGCTCTACCGCCCCGGCCTCGGCTGGGGACGAGTCGCCCGCCGGGCAGGCCAAGCCCAGATCGATGCCGCCAGCGGCGTCGCCGTCCTGCTCAAGGACGATCCCGCCCTGATCCCGCTCGAGACCCTTCCCGGTCGCGACTATTACGACTTCCCACCGGGCGAACGTCCGCCCTGGCAGTGGCGGGTTCAGGGGCTCTACCCCGGCTGGTCGAGCTAACGCGTCCCGATCGCCGATTCTAAAAATAAGAACCTTTATTTATATAAGTTGCTGTCTATTATGCCTGGGTCAGGTATCGACCTTGGGGAGACTGGGAGATGGCAGAGAACTTCGACGTGGTTATCGTCGGCGCCCGGTGCGCGGGAGCATCGCTAGGAGCCCTGCTTGCGCGCCGCGGCCTAAATGTCGCCCTCGTCGAGCAAACGACCTTCCCCCGCGAGACTCTTTCTTCCCACCTCTTCGAGACTGACGCCCTGGCGTTCTTGGATCGCCTCGGCTTGGCCGAGCAAATCCGTGCCACCGGCGCGCCCCTGATCAATCAGGCCGAGATGAGGTTCAACGACCTCTTCATGTCCGTCGCCCTGCCGCAACGAAATGGGGACATCGGCGGGGTCGCGTCAGTGCGCCGTCACCTGCTCGACTCGATGCTCGCGCAGGCCGCCGAGGAGGCCGGCGCCTCGGTACAGATGGCGACCAAGGCAACGGCGCTGCTGACGGAAGTCGGTCGGGTTGTCGGTGTGCGGGTCGCGAGCAACGGGACCGAGACCGAGCTTCGGGCGTCGCTGGTGGTCGGCGCCGACGGGCGCAACTCGAGCGTCGCTCGGCTCTGCGGATCACGCAAGTACAACGTCACCTCAAACGAGCGGGTCGTTTACTGGGGATATTTCGAGGGTGCGGATTCCGGACCAACGCCAACCTTCCGCTTCAATCGATGGGACGACCGATTCGTCCTTGCCCTACCCACCGACAGCGGTCTTTACCAGGTGGGGGTCTGGCCGGAAAAATCCGAGTTGGAGCGGTTCGGTGGCGACCACGAGGCCCTCTTCGTGGATCAGTACAAGCGCTGCGAGCCGATAGCGGAATCCGTAGCCGGCGCTCGCCGGGTGGGCAAGTTGGCCGGGGCGGTCAAGTGGGAGGGATTCTTCCGCGAGGCCTCGGGCCCCGGCTGGGTGCTGGCCGGCGACGCAGGCCATTTCAAGGACCCAGCCCCTGGTCGCGGCATTGGCGACGCCCTGCTCCAGGCTGACGCCCTCGCACCGGCAATAGCTGCCGGTCTCGACGGCTCGGAAGGCGGCCTTGACAAGGCGATGTCGAGTTGGGGCCGCTGGCGCGACAAGGAGTTCGCCGAGCACTACTGGCTAGCGAACGATCTCGGCAAAGCCGGCACTGTCCCCGCGGTGCTTGAGGAAATCGTGCGCCGCCTCTACGAGCGCGGTGAAATCGCCGGGTTCCTGGATGTCCTCAACCACCGGGCGATGCCCTCTGAGGTGGTCACGCCTGCGCTGCTGATCGGTGCGCTCGCGCGGCTGTTGGTCAAGAGCAACGATCGCCGCGGATTACTGCGGGAGACAGGCGCCCTCGGGCTCGTCGAGGCTAAGCGCCGCCGGCTGAATTGGCGCCCGGCATACGCGAACTAGACGCGTCGGCATCAACGACCAGGCTCGGCCTGCCAGGCTTCGCCACGCTGGACTCGCTCGAAGCCGATCCAAAGGGAGTTCATCGCTGTCGCGACGACGCGCTCGCGCGGGACCTGCGGGTTCTCCGACCACCAGATCGCCAGGCCTTGGAGGACGCCGCGTAGGACAACCCAGGCCATCTCAAGCCCCTCCCCGGAAATCGAGCCGGCAATGCTCTCGGCGCCCGGCTCTTCGGCAAAGAGAGGCATGACCGCGTCGCGGCTATCGGCTGCCACCTCGGCGTGCATTGCCGAAACTGCCGGATCGCCACTCGTGTCGCGAAAGAGCATGCGTCCGGCGAAGGGATGCTCCCCGATATAGGCAAACCAGGCGTCAAACGAACTGGCTACCCGCTGTTCGGGAGGGCCGCTGCCGACGAAATGGCGGCGCCAGACCTGGCGCAGCTCGGCGAAGTGACGCTCCAGCAGTCTCTTGTAGAGCTCCTGCTTGGAGGGGAAGTGGTCGTAGACGACTGGCGGCGTCACTCCCGATCGCTTTGCGATCTCCTCGATCGAAGCACCGCGGTAACCATGTTCGGCGAAGAGGCCGGTGGCGGCAACTTCGATCAGCTCGCGCCGCTCGGCGGCGGTCAGGCGCTTTCGTGGTGTCGCGGTCTGGTCGGTCATCCCTTGCTAACCTAGTCAACCCTAGGTTAGCTCACAGACAGGAGGGTATCCATGGTCCTCTCAATTCACCTCGCCGATGTCGGCTTGCGCGCCGCCCCCGGGGTCCTGCGTAACAAACCCCGCCGCTCGAGGGTCACTGGCCTGCGCTACGCCGAGATCACCACCTTGGCTCCGCTGGGCGACAGCCTCCTGCCAGCCCCCCACTTCAGCCAGGTGGGCCTGATCGCAGCCTGGGACGACGACGCCGCGCTCGACGAGTTCTCGGCAAGCCATCCGCTCGCTCGGCAGCTCGCCGTCGGCTGGCAAGTGCGGCTGCAGCCACTGCACGTCTACGGCGCTTGGGCTGGGCTACCGAACCTGCCAACGCAAGAGCTTCCCGTCGGCGAGGAAGAACCAGTGGCCGTGCTTACCATCGGTCAACTGCGGCTGCGCCGCGTTCGCCCCTTCCTGCGGGCGAGCGCCGCGGCCGAGGGAGAGGCGATCGCCGATCCCGGCATGCTGGCCTCCACCGGCTTGGCCCGTCCGCCCCGCACGGTCGCCACCTTCTCGCTCTGGCGCAACGTCGCAGCGATGCGTGACTACGCCCGAGGCCGGGCCGAGGGCGCGCATCCGGCGGCGACCAAGGAGCACCGGGCCGAGCCCTTCCACCACGAATCCGCCTTCATCCGGTTCCGTCCCTACGCCTCGCAGGGCAACTGGAACGGCCGCGACCCACTCGCCGGCCTGGTCCCAACCCCGGCCTAAGACCAGCAACCCCTCGAACTGCATCAAATTCTCTACCTAACAGGGCGAGAATTTGATGCAGTTCGGCTGGGACTCGCTCAGCGGGTGCCAGCGGCGGAGGCGCTCGGTGTCGCCGCTTTTTCCTGGTCTGCCTCGTCCTGGGCTTGGCGGATCAAGCCTTTCCAATCGGCAGTCCCGAAGACGAGCAGGATGGCGCCAAAGCCGAGTACGACCGACCAGGCCGCCATCGCGATCTGGGTCCCTACTGAGAAGGAGAGAACAGCGGAACGCGACGGGCCCTTCAGCGTCGCCACCAGCAGTGCCTGCTGGGCGCCGGCGCCACCGGGGGTGAAGGGGACGATGTTGGCGATCGCCTGCACGCTCATCACCAGCATCACGTTGCCGATCGAGCCACCGATTCCGAAGGCCTCGAGGAAGAACCAGAAGGCGGCGAAGCGGCAGAGCCAGCCGATCCCCTGCCAGGCGAACACCTCACGCATATAGCGGCGCGGCTGCCCGAGGATCACCAATCCCTGTTTGACCCGGTCCCAGAAGCGCCGCACCCGGTGGGCGAGGTAGTAGATGCCGATCGCGGTAGCCACCGCCAGCGCTGCGATGACGATGAGGAGCGTGCGCGGATGCTCGGCCCAGAAAGAGATCTCGAAGGCCGGCAGGTCCGGGATCCGGGGCAGCGGCGGCAGCAGTCCTTGGGTGATCGCGTAGAGCAGGACGAGGATCCCGACGCTGGTGTCGAAGACGGTCTGGACCAGAAAGGACGAGGTCACCGCCGGGTAGGACGAGTGCGGGATCTGGCGCTTGACCAGGAAGACCTTGGTGACGTCGCCGGCGTGGGCGGGGATCACCGCGTTGATTCCGGCGCCCGCCAGGTAGGCGGCGGCGAGGTGCGTGAAGGAGATGCGCTGATTCGGGTAGGAGGCACGCAGGACGTTGCGCCAGGCCCAGGCACGGGCCAGCTGCATCGCCAGCAGCAGAGTGAGCGCGATTACGAACGGCGTCCAGCGGATCTCGGAGAGGTGCTGGAAGAACGCGGTGGCCGCGTTGAAGAACGCGTGGAAGCTGGATCCCAGATCAGCGGCGGGCATCGCAGTTACACTAGCCCGCTCGTGTCAGAGGCCGAGACCCAGATCGCCACTGCGAAGGCCCCCCGCGACCCCGCCGACGAGGCGATGTGCGCGCGTGCCCGCGAGCGCTACAGCGCCGATCGCAAAAGCCGCTTCCGCCGGCGGCGGAAGCGCCACGCGCAGCTGCCCAACCTGATCATCATCGGCGGCCTCAAGTGCGGCACAACCAGCATCCACCACTACCTCGGCCTGCATCCGGAAATCCAGATGTCGAAGCCGAAGGAGCTCAACTTCTTCGCCGAGGAGCTCAACTGGGACCTCGGCCTTGACTGGTACGCAAGCCGCTTCGACAGCCGCTTCAAAGTGCGCGGCGAGTCCTCCCCGCACTACACGAACCTGCCGCGCTTCCGGGGCGTCCCCGAGCGCATCCACGAGCACTGTCCCGACGCCCGTCTGCTCTACATGGTCCGTGACCCGATCAAGCGCATCCTCTCCCACTGGGTGCACGCGACCGGTGCCGGCTACGAGACGCGCGAGATGGCGCCGACGCTCTCCCAGCCCGACTCCTCCTACGTTCAGCGCTCGATGTACTGGATGCAGCTGCAGCCCTACCTCGAGCACTTCGACCGCTCGCAGATCGAGATCATCACCCAGGAGGAGCTGCAGAGCGAACGGGAAGAGACGATGCGCAAGGCCTTCGCCTTCGCCGGCGTCGACGAGAGCTTCACCTCCGAGCAGTTCGACCGCGAGTGGGAGAAGTCGAGCGCCAAGCAGGGCGACAAATACCAGTTCATGGAGAAGCTGATCAAACTGCCGGGCTTCCGCTCCTTCGACCGCAATTTCGATCGCCTGCCCGAGTCGATGCGCTGGATCGTCGAGAAGGTCGTCCACGACCCCGACAAGCCCCCGGCGCCCAAGCCAAAGCTCCCCGACGACCTCTTCGAGACCGTCCGCGCCCGCTTCGGCGCCGACGTCGCCGGCCTGCAGAAATTCGCCGGCCGCGAGTTCGCCGGCTGGCACGATTACTCCTGAACCATCGCCGAGTTCGCACTTGTTCGCGCTATGCGCGAGTAAAGACGAAGTCACCGTTAGGGTCCGGGGCGATGCGGCGCCTGATCCCGGACCCGGGTGAGACCACGGTCGAGCAGCAGCTCGATTCCTACCGTCCCTGGGAGCGTCCGCATGACGAGCGGCCCTTCGTCGCCACCAACTTCGCCGCCACGGTCGACGGACGGGCGACGATCGGCGGGGTCTCGGGGCCGATCGGCTCGGATGCCGACACGGCGATGCTGATCGGGCTTCGCACCCGCTTCGACGCGGTGATGATCGGCGCCGGGACGATGCGGGCCGAGCGTTACGGGCGCATCGTCGGCGACCCGGAGCAGCGCGAACGACGCGAGCGGCTCGGCCTCCCCCACGACCCGCTGATGGTGATCGTCAGCGGCCGCCTCGACCTGCCCTGGGACGCGCCGCTCTTCACCGCTGGCGGCGGCCGGGTGCTGATCTTCACCGCCTCCGAGGCCGACCCGCCCGAGACGGCAACGAGCCTGCGCATCGTCCGCCACGACGGCGCCGTCGACCCGGCGCGAGCGCTCCAGCACCTGCGCCAGGAGCGCGGCATCCGCGCCCTGCTCTGCGAGGGCGGCCCGCACCTGCACAGCCAGCTCTGGGCCGATGACCTGGTCGACGACCTCTTCCTCACCACCGCCCCCCGCCTGACCGGCGCCGATGCCCCCCGCATCCTCGAGGGCAAAGCGCTGCCGAGCATCGCCGAGCTGGAGCTCGCCTGGCTCCTGGAGCAAAACGGCGAGCTCTTCTCCCGCTACCACCGACCCCAAGCCAGCCGCTGAGTTCGTGTTTCGTCTCGTATAGCGAGACGAAACACGAACTCACCACCTATACCGCTAGCGTTCCGGCCAGCCCCGCCCCCGAAGGAGAGGAACGCTGTCGATGGATTTCACGCCTAGCCCCCAGGTCGAGACGCTGCGCGAGCGCATCCTCGACTTCATGGACGCCGAGATCTACCCCCAGGAGCGGGAGATCATGGAGGCGCTCGACGCCGAGGTCGCTCCGGGCGTTCCTTTCCCGAAGATCCTGGTCGAGATCCGCGAGAAGGCGAAGGGCGAGGGCCTCTGGAACCTCTTCATGCCCGAGGAGCGCTTCGGGCCCGGGCTGACCAACTGGGAGTACGGCCTGCTCTGCGAGGAGATGGGCCGCAGCCCCGTGGCGGCGCCGATGGCCTTCAACTGCGCCGCGCCCGACACCGGCAACATGGAGATTCTCGCCGAGCACGGCAGCGACGAGCAGAAGGAAAAGTGGCTGGAGCCGCTACTGGAGGGGCGAATGCGCTCGTGCTTCTCGATGACCGAGCCCGAGGTCTCCGGCTCGGACCCGACTCTGCTGCAGGCGCGCGCCGTGCGGGACGGCGACGAGTGGGTGATCGACGGCCACAAGTGGTTCACCTCGGGCGCCGTCGGCGCCGACCTGGCGATCGCGATGGTCGTCACCGATCCCGAGGCCAACCCCTACGCGCGCGCCTCGATGATCTGCGTGCCAACCGACGCGCCCGGCTTCAACCTGGTCCGCCCGATCTCGGTCATGGGACACGACAAGGGGCCGGGCCACTGCGAGATCCGCTACGAAGAATGCCGCGTCCCCGCCGCCAACCTGCTGGGCCAGCAGGGAATGGGCTTCGTCGTCGCCCAGGATCGTCTCGGCCCCGGCCGCATCCACCACTGCATGCGCGCGATCGGCACTGCAGAGCGAGCGCTGGAGATGATGTGCAACCGCGCCAACGAGCGCCAGGCCTTCGGTGGCCCGCTGGGCGAGAAGCAGTTCGTCCAGGAGGCGATCGCCGCCTCGCGGATGGAGATCGACCAGGCCCGCCTGCTCACCCTCTACGCCGCCTGGAAGATGGACACCGAGGGCAAGCGCGCCGCCCGCCAGTCGATCTCGGCGATCAAGATCGTCGCCGCCAACATCGTCATGAACGTCCTCGACCGCTCGATCCAGGTCCACGGCTCGCTCGGCATGACCGACGACACCCCCCTTGCCGCCCTCTGGCGCTTCAGCCGCATGCTCCGCCTGGCGGACGGCCCGGACGAGGTCCACAAGATGGTCCTCGCCCGCCGCGAGCTGAACCGCTGGTCCAAGCGCGCCGAGGCCGCAGCGGCTGGGGATCTGGACCCCAGGCACGCGCGGCGCGCCATCTGAGCGAAAGTTGAGGCCTCCAGCGGGCGCCTACTCGGTCCCGAGAACGTCGATGCCGCCCGAGGTGGCGGTCACGCCGCCCCCTGTTTCGCAGCTGGCCACCGCCGCCAGATAGAGCGAGTGGGTGGTCGCTTTCGTGGGCTGGAAGCTCGCCGCGGGGCCGATGCTGATGCGAGCGGTGCGCGGCTCGCTGCTGGTTTCTTCGAGATCCCGGCTCGCGACGAAGTCTTTCGTGGTGAAGGTGGTGAGGTCGATTGGGTCGACGAGCAGGCCGACGGTGACTTTCCTGATGCCGGCGCAGGATGCTGGAATGACGACTTCAATCTGCCCGATGTAGGTGTCATCGCGTCCCGCAGGCTGGGTATAGGCGTTGCCCTGGAGCGGGTAGATCGCCAAGGTTTCGTCGAGCCCCTTTGTAGAGCTGCCGCGTGCTTCCTGCACGATCCGCCCAAAGGGCATGCCGGCGGCGTCGATCTTGGCAGCGGTCACCGAGCCGTTGGCGATCTTCACCGCCGTGACAGCACCGTCGTCCAACTTGGCGGTCTCGACCGCACCGTCTTTGATCTTGACCGCGGTGATCGCGTTCTTCTTGATCTTCCGCGTGGTGACCGCGTTGGCTTTGATCTTCGCCGTCCTGACCGCGTTCGCCTTCAGCTCCCTGGGACCGACGCTGTGCCTGGGCAGGCTCCTGGCCGCAATCGCGGTCGCTCCCCCAACGACGAGAAAGAGAGCGAGGGTCGACACCACGTTGGCATAGGTCAGTCGCTGACGGATCTGCTTCACGGGGCCTCCTTGGATGGCGGGAGAAGTTGACGAAGGATTGCAACTCCAGACCCGTCAGGCGATTTGAGCCGCCCCGACGACAGAGGGCGGCCGAGAAGCCGCCCTCTGTCGGAGCAACGGATGCGTCTTATCTAGCCGATCAGGTTGACCACACCGCCGACTATGCAAGTAGCGCCTGCGTAATTGAGACCGAGCGCAAGGCCCTCGGAGTTGGTTGTGATCGCCTGTCCGCTTGGGGCCATCACGAAACCCTGGTCGATTTCGCCGTTGACAACGGTCTGACCCGAAGCAATTTCGCGAGAGACCAGCTCACGTTCGTCGGCTGGAGTGGCGACGTTAAGGAACGTCGTGGGACCGGCCAGATCATCAATTCCATCGAGAATCGAGCGGTCCTGCGTGGTCTGGCCAAGCACCCGCACACGGTCGTTTGTACCGCCAACACCTGTTTCACAAACGGCAACCAGCGAGACCGGTCCGTTCGTGGCGATTGTCTGTATCTGACCCGGGTTGAGTTTGATGAAGAAGCTCTGCTGCCCAACAAGGTTCGATGCAGTGGTGGCAGTGGTGGCACTGGGCACCGTGCCAACTGTGCTCAGGTTGATCTTTGGACCGGTAACCGCCCCGTTCTTGATCTTGACCGTAGTGATCGAATTCTTCTTAATCTTCGATGCGGTCACGGCGTTCTTTTTGATCTTGCCGGTGGTGATCGAGTTGCCCTTAATCTCGTTGCTGCCGATCTTCTTCGCGGCGTAGGCGCTGGCGCCGCCGAGAACGAGGAAGACAGCAATTGACGACATTACGTTTGCATACGTAAGCCGCTTGCGTATCAGCTTCACGGGAATGGGTCTCCTTCTTGATTGTCGGGATAGCGATGGGGTTTGGGGACTTCAACACGAATCCATGGCCAGTAGCGGACGCAGACAGGGCCGAGGGTTAGCCCGGCCCTGTCTGTCGCAAAAAGATCGGCCTAGCAGATGGCGATCAGGTCGAAATCGGAGCGGATGGATGTTCCTGCATCGTCATGAATGGCCATCTGCACCTCTCCGAGGTCTCCGAATAGCGAGGTCGAGCGGCGAACTATCTGGTTCCCGGAACCGGTGCTAGCGCTGCCGATAACCGAGCAGTTGTCCACCGCCCGCGGGAACACGACGCGCGGGAAGCCAAGCGCACCCTCGCCGTCAGTTGTGACTCCCGGGCTCGAAGCAATGATCGTCGGGGTCGCGTTTTCGTAGCTGACCCTTGCGAAGAGGCGCGGCGCGTAACCCGACGCCGCTATCCCGCCCAACTGCTGGGCGTTAGCTGCACTGGGAACTTGGCCCAAGGTCGACTCTTTGACCTTGTCGCCGGTGACGGCGTCGTTGGCAATCTTGCCGGTTGTCACCGCTAGGTCGGCGATCTTGCCGGTTGTCACCGCTAGGTCGGCGATCTTGTCGGTGGTGACCGCACTTTTCTTCAGCTTGCTGGTAGTCACGGCTTCCTTGACGATCTTGCCGGTCTTTACCGCGTTGGCCTTGAGTTCGTTGGCGCCGATCTTCTGCGCCGCAACGGCGGTGGCGCCGCCTAGAACGAGGAAGAGGGCGATCGACGACGTCACGTTTGCGTACGTGAGTCGCTTGCGAATCTGCTTCACGAATTCTCCTTGCAGTTGAGACGAGCAGCAGGCTGGCGCGGGGCGACGGCCTCTACCCAGTTTTCTGAGCAATGCAGGACCTTTTCAGGCCAAATCCATGCTGTCAAGCAGCGTGGACACTGTTCAACGTCCGCGCTGCTCGGCCTCCTCGGCGGCTTCGGCGAGGCGCTCTACGAGGCGGGCGAAGGCTTCTATGCCTGGGTCCACCTTGCCGTATTGGCCGGCGGCGTAGCGGGCGTAGACGCCCTCGAGGATGATTGCCAGCTTCCAGTAGCCGAGGGCTATGAAGAAGTCGAGTTCGGCGAGGTCGCGGCCGGAGCGCTCGGTGTAGCGGGCCTTCAACGCCTCGCGCTTGGGGAAGCCGGGTGCCAGGGTGGCGGGCTGGCCGAGCGCGACTAGCTCTTCTCCCGGCTCGGGCCAGTAGACCATCAGCAGACCGACGTCGGCGAGGGGGTCGCCCAGAGTGCAGAGCTCCCAGTCGACCACTGCCGCCACCTCGCCCTCGGGCGTAAGGATCATGTTGTCGAGGCGGTAGTCGCCGTGAACGATCGTCGCTGGGCCTTGCTCGGGGATCCGCGCCGCGAGGCGCTCGTGCACCGCGTCGACCGCGGGCAGCTCACGCGTCTTCGACTTCTCCCACTGGCCCTGCCAGCGGTGTAGCTGGCGGGCGACGTAGTCCTCCTTGCGGCCCAGCTCTCCCAGCCCCGCCGCATCTGGGTCGACGGCATGGATCTCGACCAGGGTGTCGACGACCCGCTCGCCGATCGCGCGTCGATCGTCCTCGTCCGGGAAAACCTCCGCCTCGGCCAGACCGCGCAGGATCGGGCCCTCGACGAACTCCATCACGTAGAAAGGCGCTTCGTTGACGCTCTCGTCCTCGCAGAAGCCCGCGATCGGCGCGACTGGAACGGGGGTGGAAGCAAGAGCCGAGACAACCCGGTGCTCGCGACCCATGTCGTGGGCGGAGCCAAGGCGTTTGCCGAGCGGCGGGCGGCGCAGCGCCCAGCGCCCATCGGCAGCGTCGCGAACGCCGTAAGTCAGGTTCGAGTGCCCGCCCGAGATCCGCTCGAAGGAAAGCGGCGGCTGTACGCCTGCCACGTTCTCGCCGAACCAGGCTTCGACCCCGGCACGATCAATGCCCTGCGGCGCCTCGGCGCTGCCGTCGGCCGTGCCTGTAGCCTCGTCTCCCATCGAGGGGCAAGCATATTCACGACGCCGCTTCCGGCTCAGCCCGTCACTCGCCAACCGGCTGACGATTGGCTTCGCCATTGCCTTTGCCGTGCTCACCGGCCTCGCGGTGGTCGGCGTCGCCCGCTTCCTGCAGCAGCGCCAGGACTTCGAGAACGCAACCGCCCGCTCCTACCAGGTCGAGATCGCGGCCCGCAACCGGCTCGCTCGCGGACAGCACCCCGTGGCGGCACGGGCGACGATCGTCGGTCAGCAACACAAACGCGAATCCCTGCGCGGTGACATCGATGGGGAGACCCGCGACACGGCGCTGCTGGTGGGAGCGGGGTTGATCGCCGGTCTGACCGGCGCCGCCCTGCTCTTCAGCGGCCTGATCTCTTCGATGCGGCGGCCCCTGGAGGAGCTGGTCGACGCCTCGGGCCGCCTCGCCGGCGGTCACCTCGAGACCCGGGTCAAAGTCGGCGGCCTGGCCGAGACCGCGGCCCTGGGCAAAGCCTTCAACGAGATGGCCGCGGAACTGCAGCGCCGCGCCGGCGAACGCGACCAGCTCGAAACGATGAAGGACGAGTTCGTCCTCACCGCCTCCCACGAGCTGCGCAGCCCGCTCACCTCGGTGCAGGGCTTCGCCGAGCTCTTGATGCTGGAGCGCGAGAAGCTCAGTCCCAAGCAGGCCGACACGGTCGAGATCATCCTCGACAACACCCGCCACCTCGGGCGACTGCTCAACGACCTGCTCGACCTCGCCCGCAGCGACGCCGGGCGGCTGACGATCAAACCGGCACCAACCGATGTCTCCGCGCTGGTTGAGGACGCGGTGCGGACGATGCGGAGCCAAACCGAGGCCTCCCGGCAGACGCTGCGGCTCGAGACCGAGGCGGGCCTTCCTCAGGTCAACGTCGACAAAGACCGAATTCGTCAAGTGCTGGTAAATCTGCTTACCAACGCGCACGAGTACAGTCCCGACGGCGCGGCGATCGAGGTGATCGCGGCACGGCGCAATGGTGGAATCGAGATGGCCGTCAGCGACAACGGTCCAGGAATGGCAGAGGACCAGGTGGAGCACATATTCGAGCGCTTCACCCGTGGCGACGCAGGCCTGACCCAGCACGTCGGCGGCACCGGCCTCGGCCTCGCGATCTCCAAGTCCCTGGTCGAGCTGCACGGAGGCTCGATCTCGGCCGAATCGACCCCCGGCCAGGGCTCGACCTTCCGCGTCCAACTCCCGGCGGCCCCGGTCCAATGACCCGCGTCCTAATCGCTGACGATTCCGAGACGATCCTGCTCCTGCTGCGAACCAGGCTGGAGATGGAGGGCTACGAAGTGCTGACCGCGGCCGACGGGGTCGAGGTGATCGAGACGATGCGCGGTGCCGATCCGACACCCGACATTCTCCTGCTCGACGCGATGATGCCGCGCAAGTCCGGAATCGACGCCCTGCGCGAGCTCCGCGCCGCCGGAGTCGAGACTCCGGTCCTGATCGTCAGCGCCCATCAGGACGAGATGGACGCCGGCGCCCCCACCGACGTCGAGGTAAGCGGCTACATCACCAAGCCGATCGACTTCGACCGGCTCTTCGCCAGCATCGCCGAACTCACTGCCTGAGCGCTAGTTCTTCGCGATCTCGAGGCGGATCTCGCGGCCTTTGACCTTTGTGCCGTCGAGGTACTCGACGGTGCGGTCGGCGACATCCGAGTCAACCTGGACGAAGGAGAAGCGGTGCAGGACGTTGATGTCGTGAATGGCCTCTTCGGGCAGGACGGCGCCCTCACGGAGGGCCCAGCGCAGGTCCTCTTCGGAGATGCCGCTGCGCTCGCCACGGTTGATGAAGAGCTTGACCGGGCCCGAGCTCGCTCCGTCCACGGACCTGGCGGGCTCCACGGAGGGCTCGTCGGCCTCCGGCGCTGACTCGGTCTCAACCTCCTGATCGGGCTTCGGTCGCGACTCGGACCGCTCGCGGCGCTCGCGGCGGCGGGGCGGCGGGGCGTGCTCGAGGCGCTCCTCTGGGGATTCCCACTCGCCGATCGTCGTTTTCACGTCGCGCTCGATGCGGCCGATCTCATCGCGCTGGGCGGGGGTGACGAAGGTGATCGCCCGACCGGTGCGACCGACGCGGCCGGTGCGACCGATCCGGTGCACGTAGACCTCCGAAGACGCCGGCACGTCGTAGTTGATCACGTGCGTGACGTGCTCGATATCGAGGCCGCGAGCGGCGATGTCGGTTGCGACCAGCAGCCGCACCCGGTGGTCCTTGAAGGCGATCATCACGCCGTCGCGCGAGCCCTGGCTCATGTCGCCGTGCAGCGCCTTCACATCGAGACCCTTGTCCTTCAGCGTCTTCTCGAGGCGATCGGCGCCGATCTTGGTGCGGCAGAAGATGATCGCCTGCTCCGGTTCCTCGGTCTTCAGCAGCTCGACCAGCCGCGCCGCCTTCTCCTTGGCCGGGACCTCGATGAAGGCCTGGGCGATCGCATCCACCGTGAGCGTCTTCGGGGTGATCCGGATCGTCGTCGGGTCATACATATGACTCTCGGCGAGGTGCTGGATCGGCGGCGGCATCGTCGCCGAGAAGAGCGCCGTCTGGCGACCGCTGGGACAGAGCCGCAGGATCTTCTCGACGTCCTCGATGAAGCCGAGGTCGAGCATCTCATCGGCCTCATCGAGGACCACGTAGCGGGCCGCGGTGAGGACCAGCGAGCGGCGGCTCATCAGATCCATCATTCGCCCGACGGTGGCAACGACGACGTGGGCACCGGCGCGCAGCTGCGCCTGCTGAGAGCGGATCGGGGCGCCGCCGAAGACGGCGACGATCTCGACGTCGAGGTGCTCGGCGTAGGCACGCAGCGCCTGCGTCACCTGGATACAGAGCTCGCGGGTCGGGGTGAGGACGACAGCCTGCACCTCGTCGTTGGCCGGATCGAGGTACTGCAGCAGCGGCAGCCCAAAGGCAGCGGTCTTGCCGGTCCCGGTCTGCGCCTGGCCGATCACGTCATGGCCGCCGAGCAGCTCGGGGATCGCCTGCTCCTGGATCGGCGTCGGGTCCTCGAAGCCGAGCTCGTCGATCGCCTGCTGAATCTCGGGCGCCAACCCGAGGTCTTTGAACGCGGTCACGTGGAGGGATCCAGAAGAAGCTTGCCGCTGCTGCGACGGGCGATCAGGTCTTCGTGAGCGCGAGCGGCTTCGGAGAGGGAATAGACGCCTCCGACGGTGACCTCGAGCTCGCCGGCCGCGACAGCGCCGAGCAGCTCGCCGATCATCGGCGCCGCCAGCTCGCGCCGGGCCAGCAGATGCAACAGCCAGAAGCCGATCACCGACTTCGAGCCGCGCAGCAGCGCCGCCGTCGAAACTTCACGCTGCTCGCGCGAGGCAATACCGAAGACGACCATTCGCCCGAGAGGGGCAAGCACTTCCATCTCGGCATCAAAAGCGTCTCCCCCACTCATATGAAGAACCGCGTCGACCCGCTCGCCGCCATTGGCCTCGCGGATCGCAGCGCCAAGATCCTCGGAGCGCGAATCGACAGTCGCGTCCGCGCCAAGCCGCTCAACCAACGCCCGCTTCTCCTCGCTGGACGCAAGGCCGATCACCTTCGCTCCGGCCCGCTTGCCGAGCTGCACCGCCAGGCCGCCGGTGCCACCCGCAGCGGCCTCAACCACCAAGGTCTCCCCCGCTTCGACCCGAGCGCAACGCCCGACCAGCGCCATCGCCGTCAGGCCCTGCAGCAGCATCGCCGCCGCCTGATCGTCACTGACCTCGTCGGGGATCGGAATCAGCAGCGCCTCCGGCACGGCGACCTTCTCGGCATAGCCGCCGTTGCCCAGGAGCGCCGCCACCCGACGCCCGTCAGCGGTCTTGCCGCTGATCTCGGTCCCTGGAATCAGCGGCAGCGACTGCTCGGCCAGATAGTCGTTCTGAGTCGCATGCGTATCGGCAAAGTTGATCCCACTCCGCGCAACGTCAACAACAACCATGCCCTCGCCGGCAACCGGGTCATCAACTTCAACAAGCTGAAGCTTCTCCGGCCCGCCGAACTCCTCTATCTGCACCGCCTTCATCGGCGGAGAACCATAGTCGGCCTGCGATCGTGGGTCGGGGGTGCCTCGGTGGGTGCCTCGCGAAGCGGCCCCCGGCAAGGTGATCATCAGCCGCGAAGCGGCTCCAACATAGTGAGCGCAGCGTCAGCGAAGCGAACATAGGCACCCGCCGACGCACCCCCGACCCCCGATACCCTGCCGCCAATGTCCCTAACAGTCGTCGGATCCATAGCTTTCGACAGCGTCAAAACCCCCTTCGGGGAGCGCACCCGCATGCTCGGCGGCGCCGCCGTTCACTTCTCTCTCGCCGCCAGCTTCTTCACCGAGGTGCGTCCGGTCGGCCCGGTCGGCGAGGACTTCGGCGCCGAGCAGTTCGAGGTGCTGGAGCGCCGCGGCGTGCTCACCGACGACATCGAGCGGGTCCCCGGAGGCCGGTCCTTCTTCTGGCGCGGCCGCTACGAGTTCGACCTCAACGTCGCCCACACCGAGGACACCCAGCTCGGCGTCTTCGGCGAGTTCGAGCCGAAGCTCTCATCCGCCTCCCAGCAAGCGGACATGCTCTTCCTCGCCAACATCCAGCCCGACCTGCAGCGCCAGGTCCGCGCCCAGTGCGGCTCGGCCCGCTTCTCCGCCCTGGACTCGATGAACCTCTGGATCGACACCGCCAAGGACTCGCTGCTGGCAGCGATCGCCGAGGTCGACTGCGTGCTCCTCAACGACGCCGAGGTCCGCCAGCTCACCGGCGAGCCCAACCTCGCCCGCGCCGCCCGGGCGCTGATGGAGCACGGCCCCCGCGCCGTCGTCGCCAAGCGCGGCGAGTACGGCGCCGCCCTCTTCACCGAAGACAGCTTCTTCGCCCTGCCCGGCTTCCCGCTCGATGACGTGCGTGACCCGACCGGCGCCGGCGACAGCTTCGCCGGCGGCTTCATCGGCTACCTCGACAGCCACGAAGGCGAGCTCGACGAGGCCTGCCTGCGGCGGGCGATGGGCTACGGCACGGTGCTCGCCTCCTTCAACGTCGAGCAGTTCGGCACCGAGCGCGTCGCCGGCCTGACCCGCGAGGAGATCGACGCGCGCTTCGCCGAGCTGCAGGCGATGACCAGCTTCGAGCCGCTGCCGGCGGCTGCCGAGTAGCCGTTCCGTTCTCCGCAGCGCAACAGGCCAGGCAAATCGAACTGCGATACTTGGCACTCCAGCTCAACAGCTTTTGAGGAGGGGTGATGGCCACCGAGCAGCAGACCAGGGACGCAGCCGCAGACGGAGGGGCCGGCACCGGCTCCGACTCACTGACCGTCACCGACAACCGCACCGGCAAGACCTACGAGCTGCCGATCGAGGACGGCACCGTGAGGGCGATGGACCTTCGCCAGATCAAGGTGAAAGAGGACGAATTCGGGATGATGGCCTATGACCCGGCTTTCACCAACACCGCCTCCTGCCGCTCGGCGGTCACCTATATCGACGGCGAGGCCGGTGTGCTCGAACACCGCGGCTACTCGATCGAGCAGCTCTGCGAGCGTTCCACCTTCCTCGAGGTCGCCTATCTGCTGATCTTCGGCGAGCTGCCAACCGCGCCGCAGCTCGACCGCTGGGTCTTCGACGTCACCCACCACACCTTCGTCCACGAGGACCTCAAGCAGTTCTTCGAGGGCTTCCGCTACGACGCCCACCCGATGGGAATGCTGCTCTCGGGAGTCGGCGCCCTCTCGACTTTCTACCCGGACGCCAAGCGGATCGACGACCACGAAGAGCGCTATATGGCGGCGGTGCGGCTGATCGCCAAGGTGCCGACCCTTGCCGCCTTCTCCTACCGCCACAACATGGGGCTGCCCTACGTCTACCCCGACAACGACCTCAACTTCGCCGAGAACTTCCTCTCGATGATGTTCAAGAAGACGGAAGCGAAGCACCTGCCGAAGGAAAGCCTCTCGAAAGCGCTCGACGTGCTCTTCATCCTCCACGCCGACCACGAACAGAACTGCTCGACCAGCGCCGTGCGTGGGGTCGGCTCCTCCGACGTGGACCCCTACTCAGCCGTCGCGGCCGGAGTGGCGGCGCTCTACGGTCCGCTGCACGGCGGCGCCAACGAGGCGGTACTGCGGATGCTGCGGCGAATCGGCTCGGTCGACAACATCCCCAGCTTCTTGACGAAGGTGAAGGGGCGCGAGGAGAAGCTGATGGGCTTCGGCCACCGCGTCTACAAGAACTACGACCCGCGGGCGCGAATCATCCAGCAGCACATGGAGGAGATCTTCGAGGCGACCGAGTACAACCCGCTGATCGAGATCGCTCGCGAGCTAGAGCGCCAGGCGCTCGACGACGAGTACTTCACCTCGCGCAAGCTCTATCCCAACGTCGACTTCTACTCGGGGATCATCTACGAGGCGCTGGGCGTCCCGAACGAGATGTTCACGGTGATCTTCGCCATTCCCCGCACGGCAGGCTGGGTCGCCCAGTGGATGGAGATGCTCGACGATTCCGAGCAGAAAATCGCCCGGCCGCGACAGATCTATACGGGGGAGCGGCAGCGGGACTACGTGGCGGTTGGCGAGCGGCAGGGGCCGGAGAAGATCGTTGGGCCGCCGGCGCGACGGCCGAAGCGGCCGCGGCGCGGGGCTTAGCGTTCGACTTGGCGGGGTGGGGCGTCGGGGGTGTCTCTCCCGGTGCTGGGTTTTTCGCCGGGTGCGGGCCGGCACTCGCTGAGTGGGCTGTGCGAAAAACAGGACGCCGCACCGGGAGAGACACCCCCGACGCCCTTTCCAGATTTCATACGCTAATTCCCCTTGAGCGCGTGGAAGCTGACAGTGAGACACGGGTCCGAGGTCGATCATGCGAGCTTTGGGGAGCTTGGGGAGGCTGTGGCGGCTATGCGGGCTCGGGCGTTGGAGATTCGGGCTGAGGGGCCGGTGAGGGGGGTTTCGAGCTTGCGGGACTTTGGGCCCGAGGATCAGGTTCATGCGCGGTTGCAGCTGAGCGGGAAAGGATGGCTGCGCAAGCCGGTGGCGGGGGTGGACGTGCGGGGGGACGGGACGTTCATGCCGTTCCGGGGCAGCGTCAAGCGGGAGGAGCTCGACCCGACCGACTACGAGACGCCCTTCGAGCTGGTGCGCGAGACTCTGGAGCGAGCGTCGTCGTAGCGAGTGGCGACTTACTCGTGAAATAGGCGAGAAACTCGCCACACCCCATGAACGAGACCGAAGCAGAGATCCCAAAGGGCAGCTATGCCGCGGGGCGACGCGTGGCTCTGCCCGCTGGCGCGGAGGCGCCGTACGTCGTCTTCATCAACGGGGTGGAGCAGCGCGAGGGAGCCGATTACGAGGTGCTGGCGGGAGAGATCGTCTTCACGCGGCAGATCGTCAAGGAGAAAGTCGGCACCGGGCGCTGGTTGGCGATGTACCTGGGGCTCTTCGGCACTTACCGCAAGGATGAGACCATCGATCTCCAGTTCCAGCGGGCCGGAAAGGTCGAACTGGTCTCCGACCTGCCTGTTCAGCCCGACTGAGCCACGTATCCTGGCCCGATGGAGATCGGCTTCCTTATGCTCACCGACCACAGCGAGGCGGTGAACGGCAAGCTCTACATGGTCGGCGGCGGCTGGAACGTGCTGCGCCTGCCCGAGCTACCGCACGAGTGGGGGTTCCACATCGCCCTCGGCCTCGACGTTGCCTGGGATGAGACCAACCGGCCGCACAGCCTCCAGGTCAACATCCACGATCCCGACGGGGTCGAACTCGGCGAGGGTCTCCAGGCCGACTTCGAGACCGGCCGCCCGCCGGGGATGCCGGCCGGACAAGATCAGCGCCTGGTGATGTCGATCGGCACCCAGGCGACCTTCTCCGCCCCCGGTCCCCACGCAGCTGTGGTCGAAGTCAACGGCGAGGAGCTGGGCCGCGCCCGCTTTTACCTGGCCGAAGCACCGCAGGAGCCTCCCGCGGCCAGCATGTAGCGGGGGCAGAGCGCTCTACTTGAAGACGTAGAGCAGCAGGAAGGCGACGAGCACGTAGGAAGCGCCGGCGGCGATCATGCCCCTGTCACCTGAGACCATCGAGGCGATCGAGCGATCGTCGGAGCGGTCGTAGATCAAGTAGAGGTAGCGGAAGATCCCGTAAATGACGGGCGGGATAGTCAACATCATGCGACTGCCGATGATCGGCGAGTTGACGGTGTAGATCGCGTAGCTGATCACCGTGCCGGTGGTGACCAGGGAGACCATCTGATCGAGGAAGGGCAGCGAGTAGTGCTCCAGCACCGGGCGGCTGCTGGTCCCCTCGTGCAGCTCGGAGACCGCCTCCTGGCGGCGCTTGGTGAAGCCGAGGAACATCGCGATCATGCCGGTGCAGAGGATCAGCCACTCCGAGGCATGGGCATCGACCGCAACGGCGCCAGCCGCAACCCGCAGGATGAAGAGCCCGGCCAGAGTCATCACGTCGACGATCACGATCTGCTTGAGGCCAAGGCTGTAAGCCATCTGGGCGACGCCGTAGCCGACCACCATCAAGCCGACCTGCCAATTGACCGTGGCAAAGGCGAGGGCGATCGCAAAAGCGGCCAACAGGGGGGCAATCGTCTTCGCGGTGCCCTCCGAGAGCTCCCGGGCCGCAAGCGGTCGGAAACGCTTCTTCGGGTGCTTGCGATCGAGCTCGACGTCGATCAGGTCGTTGACGTAGTAGCCGGCACTCGAGATTGCGCAAAAGGAGATGAACGTGAGCGTCGCCTCGAGCACGTCGTGGGGCTGGTTGAACTTGCCCGAGAAGAGCAGCCCGGCGAAGACGAAGAAGTTCTTGATCCACTCCTGCGGTCGCCCGGTCTTGATCGCCGCCCGCAGCGGCGAGCGCCGCGGCACGACAGGCTCCGCCATCGAGGCGTCGGCCTTCCCGGCAGCGGCTTCGGTGACCGTCGGCTGTTCCGAAGTGATCGTTTCCATCCTGGGGAGCCGGCGGGCGACAGGCGCGTCCCGCCCGGCAAGGGAGATTCAGTCGCGAAGGGTACCGCTCGCGGTCGGCGCATCCCGGTGCAACGTTTTGTGGCTGCAATAGAGCCGTAACGCGTTTCACCAGCATTTGGTCCGCCCTTCCAGCCCTCGGTGCAACGTTTTGTGGTCGCAGCAAGACCGCAGCGCGTTACACCCCGGGTGGGCGCTACGGGTCGATCAGCACGCCTGGGTTGAGCATGCCGGCGGGGTCGAGCTCGGCCTTGGCGGCTCGCAGCGCGGCGGCGAAGGGGGCGGGACGCTGGCGGTCGTACCAGGGGCGGTGGTCGCGGCCGACCGCATGGTGGTGGGTGATCGTGCCGCCGCCTTCGATTACGGCCTCCGCGGCCGCTGCCTTGATCTCGTCCCACTGCTCGACCTCGCCGCCACGGACCGCGGGGGCGAGCACCGTGAAGTAGGGGGCGGGACCATCTGGGTAGACGTGGGTAAAACGGCAGCTGACCCGGGGCGCACCCGGGCCCTCGGCAGGCGCGTCGCAGACCTCGGCGACCTTGGCCCGCACGGCAGCCATCGTCGTCGCGTGGAAGTCCTCGAAGCGATCCCACGTGATCGCCGTCTCAAAGGTCTCGCTGAGGACGCCGCAGGCCACAAACGTGTCCCGCAAATAAGGCGCCAGAAGAAACGCCCCCCGCCAAGCCTCAACCGCCCCCGGTGCATCCGCGCCGACGGGACGACTTCCTTTGCCAGGCCGAGGATTTCGTCCCGTCGGCGCTCGTCCCGGTGGCGGGGAGTTGGGGATGCCTCCGTGGGATTGGGCTATGTCGAGAGCCAGGCGCATGGGCTCGTCGACGGGGAGGTGGGGGGACTCGAAGCCGAGGACGAGCAGGTGCTTCTCGCCTGAGCCGGCTCCCGTCGTTTCCGCCTCCATCGCATCGAGCAGGCGGCAGTTGGATGGGTACAGGCCGGACTGGGAGATCTCGCGCACGGCGCCGGCCGCGGCGAGGAAGTCGTCGAACTCGACCCCGCAGGAGGTCTTGAACTGCAGCCGAGGGCGCACCCGCACCCAAGCCTCGGCGATCACCCCGAGGATGCCTTCCGAGCCGATCAGGGCCCGATCCGGCGAGGGCCCGGCCCCTGACCCAGGCAACCGCCGACTCTCCCAGGTCCCCCGCGGCGTGATCGCCCGCACCGACTCGACCAGGTCGTCGATGTGCGTGTAGAGCGTCGCGAAGTGCCCACCGGCACGGGTCGCGATCCAGCCCCCCAGGGTCGAGTACTCGAACGACTGCGGAAAGTGCCGCAGCGTCAGCCCATGCTCCCGCAGCTGATCCTCCAGCCCCGGCCCCAACGCCCCCGCCTGAATTCGCGCCGCCAACGACTCCGCATCGACCTCCAACACCCGATCCAACCGCTTGAGGTCAAGCGAAACCACCGGCCGATCCCCCAACCGCGCCTCCACCCCACCGACCACGCTGGTCCCACCCCCAAAGGGAATGACAGCCGCCCCCTCAGCCTCAGCCCAGGAAAGGACCGCCTCGATCTCAGACTCGTCCTTCGGGTAAGCCACGAGATCAGGCGGGTTGGCGAATTCCCCCCGAAACCCCCGCACCACGTCCCGATAAGCCTTCCCCAACGAGTGCACCACCCGCTCGTAGTGCCCGTCCCTGAATAGGTCACCAAGATCGGCCGGAGCCTTCAACCGCCCCTTCCGAAGCTCAACCTCCCCCAGCGGCACCGGCTCCTCAACCTCACCCCCGAACCCAAACCGCTCTCTAATGCCCGCCGCAGCCTCCCGAAGCTCCTCCCCGGAGGGCGCCTGATCCTCGTAACCCCACCCCCAGTGCTTGAGTCTCCGCTCACCCATCAGCAGCGCTCCACGGGAGGCGGACGATGCCCCTCCCCAGGAGGCTCAGGCGACCACCTTTGAAGCACCTCGACAACTCAGCTGCGCGACGGCCTCCTGGGGAGGGGCATCGTCCGCCTACCAATGCACACCTTTCATCAAGTGAGCAAAGGCAACAGCCTCAGTGGAGGGAGCTTTGTCGGGAGCCTCCTCGCTCTTCCCCTTGGCAGCCTGCGACTCGGGGAACAGCTTGTAGGCCTGGTTCAAGATCCGGTCGCTAACGGTCGGCGCGACGGCGTAAAGCAACTCCCCGAAGGTCCCCAACCGCGTCGCCACCTTCTTCGGCTGCGCGATCATCGCCCCCGCGATCATCTCCGCCGCCTCCTCCGGCGTAATCGCCGGGAACATGTCGTACATCCGCGTCGGCGCGATCATCGGCGTGCGCACCAATGGCATATGGATCGTGGTCAGATGGACCCCGTCGTCGATCACCTCGGAGGCGATCACGCGGGCGAAGGCGTCGAGCGCGGCCTTCGAGGCGACGTAGGCCGAGAAGCGCGGCGGGTTGGTCTGCGTGCCGATCGAGCTGATGTTGATGATGTGGCCCGACTTGTGGGCACGCATCGAGGGCAGCAGCGCCAGGATCAGCCGCACCGCGCCGAGGTAGTTGAGCTGGATCGTCCGCTCGTAATCGTGGAAGCGGTCGTAGGCGAGGCCGATCGAGCGGCGGATTGAGCGGCCGGCGTTGTTGACGAGGATGTCGACCCGGCCGTGGTAGGCGAGGACCTCCTCGGCCATCCGCTCGACGTCCTCGATGTCGGCCATGTCGCAGCGGTGGATGTGAGCCACCCCGCCCCCGGCCTCGATCTCCCGTTTGGTCTCTTCCAGCTTCTCGACCGAGCGTGCGACCAGCAGCACCGTGGCGCCGGCATCGGCGCACTTGACCGCCGATGCCTTGCCGATCCCCGAGGAGGCGCCGGTGATCAGCACCACCTTGCCGCGCACCGCCGAGCTCAGCGAGCGGTCTTTGAAGAGATCCGGATCGAGGGTGCGCTCCCAGTAGTCCCAGACGCGGTCGGCGTAGGACTCCAGCGGCGGCACCGAGATGCCCGAGCCGGCCAGCGCAGCCTCAGCGTTGCTCGAGTCGAAACGAGTCGGATAGTTGACATAGGAGAGCATTCCCGCCGGAATGCCGATCTGGTCCAGCCCTGTCTTCATCAGGCGCTTGGCCGGCGGGAAGAAGCGCAGGCCGGTCTTGACCAGCGACGTCGCCGGATCGGTGACGCCGCTGTCGAGCTGCAGAGAGGCCTGCGGGGCATCGGCGGCGCGGGCAAAGAGGTTGATCACCTCGCCGGCGGTCTTCGGCGCCGGGTCGGTGAGGCTGAAGGTCTGGCCGTCGAGGCCGGGCTTGTGGGCGATGTGGTCGATCGCATCGGCGACGAAGTCGACCGGGACGATGTTGATCTCGCCGCCCTCGATTCCCACGGCCGGCAGCCAGGAGGGCAGCACCCGGCGCGCCCGCTGTAGAACCTTGAAGAAGTAGTAAGGGCCGTCGACCTTGTCGATCTCGCCCGTGCGCGAGTCGCCGACGACGATCCCAGGCCGGTAGACGCGCCAGGGCCGGGGGCAGTCTTCGCGCACGACCCGCTCGGACTCGTGCTTGGTGCGGAAGTAGGGATGGGTGTCGAGGCCTTCGGCCTGCTCGAACATGTCCTCGCGCCACTCGCCCTTGTAGAGGCCGGCGGCGGCGATCGAGCTGATCTGGTGAAAACAACCCGCCTCGATCGCTCCGGCAAGTTCGACTGCGTGGCGGGTGCCCTCGACATTGGCGACCTCTTGAGCCTCGGCGCCGGCACTCATGTCGTATATCGCCGCCAGATGGAAGAAGTGATCGACCTCGCCCCGCAGCTCGAGCAGGTCCTCCTCGGAGACCCCGAGACCGGACTGAGCGAGGTCGCCGGCGATCGGCACGACCCGCGCTCCATCGGCTCCCCAAGCGGTTCTCAGCTCCTCGAGCCGGCCCCGCGAGCCGGCCCGAACCAGGGCGTAGACGGTGCCCTCGCGCTGCAAGAGCCGCTGCACGAGGTTGCGTCCGATGAATCCGGTGGCACCGGTGACGAAGTAGTTCATCGCTCTTTCATACACTCATTCCAAGAATGGCGCAAACGGCGACCGTGCAGATTCAGATGCCGGAAATGGGCGAGTCGGTCACCGAGGGGATCGTGCTCGAGTGGCACGTCGCCGAGGGCGACTTCGTCAATGAGGGCGACACCGTGGTCGAGGTGTCGACCGACAAGGTCGATGCCGAGGTGCCGGCGCCTGCGGATGGCGTCATTACAAAACTTCTGGTGTCGGTTGACGACGAGGTGCCGGTCGGGGCGCCACTGGCTGAGATGGAGCCTGGCGAGGGTGAGGGTGAGGGCTCAAACGGATCGGCTGCGGGTCCTGTCGCGGGGCAGGGGGGGCCTGCGGGCGGGTCAACACCGTCCTCGACCCCCCCTGCCCCACACCACCCGCAGAAGAGCGGCTCGGACTCGGGCGGGGCCAACGGGGGGGCTGCCGACGTACGCGCTACGCCCGTTGCGCGACGGGTTGCTGCTGCTAATGGCGTCGACCTTGGCTCGGTAGCTGGTTCGGGACCGGGGGCGAAGGTGACAAAGGAGGATGTGCTTGGGGCTGCCAATGGCTCGGGACCGACTGCTCTGAAGACCGGCGAGGCGAAGGCGCTGCGGGGCCCGGCGGCGATGCTGGCCCAAGCGATGGATGAGAGTCGCGAAGTTCCGACTGCAACCTCGTTCCGAACGGTTGCCGTGGACACCCTGGATGCGAAGCGGAAGGCTCTCAATGGGCTGCTGAAAGAGCGGGGGATGAAGGTCTCCTTTACTCATTTGGTGGCTTGGGCGATTGTGCAGGCCGCTAAGGAGCATCAGGTGATGACTCGGGTCTTTGAGCGGCGGGAGGAGAAGCCGTTTGCGATTGAGGGTGGCTCGGTCAACCTTGGGATCGCGGTTGATGTGGAGCGCAAGGATGGGTCGCACAGCCTCATGGTGCCGGCGATCAAGGGGGCCGAGGGGCTCGACTTCGCTGCCTTCCACAGCTACTACGAGGAGCTGATCACCAAGACGCGGGAGAGCAAGCTCACCGCTGACGACTTCCAGGGGACCAACATCTCGCTGACCAACCCGGGTGGGATCGGCACCGTCGCCTCGGTGCCGCGGCTGATGAGCGGGCAGAGCGCGATCATCGCCACCGGCGCGATCGCCTACCCCCCGGAGTGGAAGCACGCCTCGCCCGAGCGGCTGCGCCAGCTCGGCGTCTCGAAGACGATGACGCTGACCTCGACCTACGACCACCGCGTCATCCAGGGGGCCGAGTCGGGCGCCTTCCTGCGCAGTATCGAGCTGCTGCTGCAGGGCGAGAACGACTTTTACGAGAGCGTGGCCGCCGACCTCGGCCTCGACGCCGCGCCGATCGCCGCCGCCCACCCCACCTCGGCCTCGGCGCCGCCGCTCGGCGCCACCTCCAGCACCGAGGAGATGGCGGTCACCACGACCCAGCCCGACGAGGAGCTGCTGCAGGCGGTCCAGGCAGCCACTTCGCTGCTCAAGGGCTACCGCACCCACGGCCACCTCGCGGCTCGGCTCGACCCGCTCGGCCGCGAGCCCAAGGGCGATCCGGCGATCCAACCCGAGAACCTCAACCTGACGCCGGAGCTGATGGCCCGCATCCCGGCCTCGATCCTGCGCATCGGCGTCGCCGGCGAGACCTTGCTGGAGACGCTGCCGCGGATGCGCGAGGTCTACTGCGGCACGATCGCCTACCAGTTCGAGCACCTCTCCTCGCACCAGCAGCGCACCTGGCTGCGCGAGATGGTCGAGACCGGCGCCCACCGCCAGCCCCTCGCCGACGACGAGAAGCGGCGGCTGCTGGAGCGGCTGGTCGACGTCTTCCAGTTCGAGCGCTTCATCGAGAAGGCCTACCTGGGCCAGAAGATCTTCACGATCGAGGGCCTCGACGCGGTCGTGCCGATGCTCGACGAGCTGGTCACCCTCGCCCACCGCGGCGGCGCCGAGGAGGTCGTCTTCGGCATGGCTCACCGCGGCCGGCTCGCCGTGCTCGCACATAACCTCGGCCGCTCGGTCGAGTCGATCCTGGCCGAGTTCGAGGGCTCCAAGCGGATCGACGCGGTCAAGGCGGTGGCGGGAATCCCCCACGGCGGCACCGGTGACGTCAAGTATCACTACGGCCACCAGGGGGTCTACGAGACCAGCGAGGGCGAGAAAATCGCCGTCCGCCTCTACCCCAACCCGAGCCACCTCGAGTTCGTCGACCCGGTGGTCGAGGGCGCGACGCGCTTCATCCAGTCCGACTTCGAGGGCTCGCAGATCGAGCATCAGCCCAAGCGCGCGGTGCCGGTGCTGCTGCACGGCGACGCCTCCTTCCCCGGCCAGGGCGTGGTCGCCGAGACGCTCAACCTGCAGTCACTGAAGGGCTACACGACCGGCGGCACGATCCACGTCATCCAGGACAACCAGGTGGGCTTCACCACCGATCCCGAAGACGCCCGTTCGACTCCCTACGCCGCCGACATGGCGAAGGGTTTCAACGTGCCGATCATCCACGTCAACGCCGACGACGTCGAAGCCTGCTCCTCGGCCGTGCGACTGGCGATGGCCTACCGCGAGCGCTGGGCCCGCGACATCGTCATCGACGTGATCGGCTACCGCCGCTACGGCCACAACGAGACCGACGAGCCCGCCTACACCCAGCCCCTGATCGCCGCCAAGATCAAGGCTCACCCGCCGGTATCCGAGATCTACGCCGAGAAGTTGATCGAAGAGGGCGTGATCGCCCGCGAGGAGATCGAGGCCACAGCCAAGCAGCGCCACGACGAGATGTCGGCGGCGCTGAAGGACCTGCGCCACAAGATGGAGCTGGGCGATTACGAGGACCCGACCGTGACCACGACCAGCACCGGTGAGCTCGACCGCAGCGCCAGCCCGCCGGTTGACACGGCGGTGCCGATCGAGAAGCTGCGCGAGCTGAACCAGGCCCTGATCGAGGTGCCAGAGAGCTTCACGATCCACCGCAAGCTGCGCAAACCCCTCGCCAAGCGGCTCGACACCCTCGAGAACGGCGGGGTCGAATTCGGCCACGCCGAGGCGCTTGCCTTCGCCTCGCTGCTGACCGAGGGCGTCCACATCCGCCTCACCGGCCAGGACACCGAGCGCGGCACCTTCTCCCACCGCCACCTCGTCCTCCACGACGAGAACACCGGCCTCGAGTACACCCCGATGCAGAATCTCGCCGACGCCAACGCGCCCTTCGAGCTCTACAACAGCCCGCTCTCGGAGACCGCCTGCCTCGGCTTCGAGTACGGCTACTCGGCGGCGACACCGAACGCGCTGGTCCTCTGGGAGGCCCAGTACGGCGACTTCGCCAACGCCGGCCAGGTGATCATCGACAGCTTCATCGTCTCCGGCGAGGCTAAGTGGGGACAGACGAGCCGCCTCACCCTGCTGCTCCCGCATGGCTATGAGGGCTCGGGTCCCGAGCACTCGAGTGCCCGCATCGAGCGCTTCCTCGCCCTCGGAGCCGAGGGCAACATCCGCATCGCCAACCCGACAACCGCCGCCCAGTACTTCCACCTGCTGCGCCGCCAGGCGCTGATCCGCAAGCCGCGGCCGCTGGTCGTCTTCACCCCCAAGGGCCTGCTGCGCCTGGGCCGCGCCGCCGCCACGCCAGAGCAGCTGACCGGCGAGCACTTCCACTTCATCCTCGACGACCCGAGCGCCAGCGAGCGCCGCGAGAAGGTCGAGCGCCTTGTCCTCTGCACCGGCAAGGTCTACTTCGACCTCGACGCCAGCGAGCGCCGCGAGCAGGCCGAGAACGTCGCGATCGCCCGCGTCGAGCTGCTCTTCCCCTTCGCCAAGGACCAGCTGACCGAGCTGATCGCCACTTACCCGAACCTGAAAGAAATCACCTGGGTCCAAGAGGAGCCACGCAACATGGGCTGCTGGAAGGTGATGTCCCGCCGCCTTCCCGACCTCCTCCCCGAGGGCGTAGAGCTCGGCTACATAGGCCGCCCAACACGGGCGAGCCCTGGCGAGGGCTATTCCGCAGCACATGCAAGGGAGCAGGAGCGAATCGTGCTCACGGCTCTAACACCCGGCGCGTAAGCACCAGGCGCGGCGGGTGCTCCAGCCTGGGTATCGTGACCCTGTGAGCGCGCTTCCCAAGCCAACCCCTGGGCCGCTGTTTGCCAAGGTCAAGTGGCTCTCCTGGGTGGAGCTGGGGATCTTTGGGTTGCTGATTTTGTTTTGGCTGCTGCCCGGATTCGAAACCGAGACGATGGTGTTTGGCTGGGCGCACGGGCTTGGGTTTGTCTTGCTCTGCATTGTGATTTGGGTTGCCTGTGGAAAACGTCAGGCGCCCTACACGCTGCTGGCAGCGACGCTTACGCCAGTCGGACCGGTCGGCAGTGTGATTGGGATTGAGCTGATCGAACGCAAGGGTTGGGGCGTTGCGGATTCCCCGCAAAGAGTTGCGGAATCGCCGTAGATCCGCTCAGGAGAGCTTGACCCGCCGGGGTGAACGCGGTATAGCTAGAAGCTGACTGTTCCTCTGAGCAGTCCCGTTTAGGGGAACGGCCGCGTCGGCATCCCTCCCTGGCTACCGACGCGCAGGTGCAGTGAGGGTCGCGCGGACCCCCCTGCCTCCCGCGGCCCCCACTGCACCGCCTGCTCGCGGTTTCAGGCGGCGGCGGGCCGGCGCCGCCTGAATTCCACAAGCGCTAATTCCTGAGATTGCGTAGAACCGTTTGAAGGATGCCGCCGTTACGGAAGTAGGAGACCTCGTTTGGGGTGTCGAGACGAACGGTTGCCTCGAACTCCACGCCTCCGGCGTTCACAGTGACCGTCTTTGCGGAACCGTCTTCGAGATCGCCGATGTCAAAGACCTCCTCACCGGTAAGGCCAAGTGACTCAATGCTCTCCGCCGCCGGGAACTGGAGCGGCAATACGCCCATGCCGATCAGGTTGGAGCGGTGGATGCGCTCGAAGCTCTCGGCGATCACGGCGCGGACGCCGAGCAGCTTGGTGCCCTTGGCGGCCCAGTCGCGCGACGAGCCGGAGCCGTACTCCTTGCCGGCCAGAACCACCAGTGGCACCCCTTCGCCCGCGTATGCCATCGCCGCCTCGTAGATCGTCGTCTCCTCGCCCTCCGGGAAGCGGCGGGTGAAGCCACCGGCACGATCAACCAGGAGGTTGCGCATGCGGATGTTGGCGAAGGTGCCGCGGATCATCACCTCGTGGTTGCCGCGGCGTGAACCGTAGGAGTTGAAGTCGCGTGGCTCGACCCCCTGCTCAATCAGCCACTTGCCCGCCGGGCTTTCCTTCTTGATCGCGCCAGCCGGCGAAATGTGGTCGGTTGTGATCGAGTCGCCGAGCAGGGCCAACACCCGCGCCCCTTTGATCGGCTCTACTCCGGGCGCCTCAGCCGGCATCCCCTCGAAGAAGGAGGGACGGCGCACATATGTGGAGTCGGGCCAGGTGTAGCGATCGCCCTGGGGGATCTCGACCGCGTTCCAGGTCTCATCGCCGGAGAAGACCTCGCCGTAGTTGTGGGTGAACATCTCCGAGGCGATCGAGCGGCCAACCAGATCCTTGATCTCGGCCGCCTTGGGCCAGATGTCGCGCAGATAGACCGGCTCGCCGTCCGAGCCCTCCCCCAGCGGCTCGTTGATTAGGTCGAGGTCCATACGGCCCGCCAGCGCATAGGCGACGACCAACGGTGGACTGGCCAGGTAGTTCGCCTTGACGTCCTGGTTGATCCGACCCTCGAAGTTGCGATTGCCCGAGAGGACCGCGCAGACCGCCAGGTCCTTCTCTTCGACCGCCGCGGAGATCTCAGCTGGCAGTGGCCCAGAGTTGCCGATGCAGGTGGTACAGCCGTAGCCGACCAGGTTGAACTGAAGCTGATCGAGGTACTTGGTCAAGCCGGCCTTCTCAAGGTAGTCGGTGACCACGGTCGAACCCGGCGCCAGCGAGGTCTTCACCCAGGGCTTGCGGGTGAGGCCGCGTTCGACTGCGTTGCGAGCCAGCAGGCCGGCGCCGATCATCACGCTGGGGTTGGAGGTGTTGGTGCAGCTGGTGATCGCCGCGATTACGACGCGGCCGTGGTCTAGCTCAACCGTCGTCCCGTCCTCGAGGGTGACCTCGATCGCGTCCTCGGAGCCACGCGCGACCGTCGCCAGGGCGCCCTCGCCGCGCACCGCCGGGCGCGGCTTGCCGCGCTCGTCGTCGTGATCCTCAGCCGGCGGATCAGAAGCCGGGAAGGACTCGTCATTGGCCTCGTCGATGCCATTGCCCATCTGGGTCGCGGCCTCGGGGTCGAACTCCTCCATCGCCTCGAGGAAAGCCTGCTTTGCCTCGGCTAGGGGCACCCGGTCCTGCGGCCGCTTCGGGCCGGCGATGCTGGGCACGACGTCGCCGAGGTCGAGCTCGAGCAGGTCGGAGAAGACAGGATCAGCCGTGCCCTCGTCGTGGAACATGCCCTGCTCGCGCGCGTAGGCATCGACCAGCTCGATCGTCTCGGTCGGTCGCCCGGTCAGCTCCAGATAGCGCAGCGTCTCGGCATCGACCGGGAAGATCGCGCAGGTTGAGCCGAACTCCGGCGACATGTTGCCGATCGTCGCCCGGTCGGCCAGCCCAAGCGTCGGCAGGCCGGGCCCGAAGAACTCGACGAACTTGGAGACGACGCCGCGCTCACGCAACATCTCGGTGACCGTGAGCACGAGATCGGTCGCGGTCGCCCCCTCGGGGAGTTCGCCGCCGAGCTTGAAGCCGACCACCTGCGGCAACAACATCGAGACCGGCTGCCCGAGCATCGCCGCCTCGGCCTCGATCCCGCCGACACCCCAGCCAAGCACGCCGAGGCCGTTGACCATCGTCGTGTGTGAGTCGGTGCCGACCAGCGTGTCGGGATATGCCTGCAGGACGCCGTCACGCTCGCGGCTGTAGACCACCTGGGCGATGTGCTCGAGGTTGACCTGGTGGCAGATCCCCGTCGCCGGCGGCACGACGTTGAAGTTGTCGAAGGCCTCCCTGCCCCACTTGAGGAAGGAATAGCGCTCGCGGTTGCGTTCGAACTCGCGCTCGGCGTTGACGGCGAAGGCGCGAGCGTTGCCGAAGGCATCGACCTGGACCGAGTGGTCGATCACCAGGTCGACGTCAACGAGGGGGTTGATCGCCTCGGGATCGCCGCCGATCTCCGCCATCGCGTCACGCATCGCCGCCAGGTCGACCACCGCCGGCACCCCGGTGAAGTCCTGCATCAACACCCGGGCCGGCTGGAAGGGGATCTCGGCGCTTGGCTCGGCCGCTGCATCCCAGCGCGCGATCGACTCGACCGCGTCGGCGGTGACGATCTCCCCGTCCTCGAGGCGCAACACGTTCTCCAGCAGCACCTTGATCGAGTAGGGCAGGCGCGCCACATCAAAGCGCTCCTGCAGAGCGTCGAGGCGGAAGACCTCGTAGGAGCGGCCGCCAACGTCGAGGGTCGAACGGGTGTCAAAGGAGTCGGGAGAGCTCACAACTTCATCCTAGGCAACGGGGGCGGGTGGCGGGTGGGGTGCCTCTCGTCCGTCCAATCGACGGCCTAATGAGGCCGTCGATTTGAGTATCCGCCCGGTCGAGAGGCACCCCACCCGCTCTCGTCAGCGCTTATCCAGCTGCCCCTTGGCTACTGCTGCAGCAGCCTTCTGGCCCGCGTCCCCGCTGGCGACCTTGACCGAGATAGCTGGGGTGGCAAGAGCGAAGTGCGCGAGCAGGCGCTGTTGGAAGGGCGCCACCGAGATCTCGACCTTGTTCTGCTCAATCGCCTTGACCACTGCGTTTGCGACCTGCTGAGGAGAGCCGGTGCCGAGGCCGGGGATTGGGTCAGCGCCGGAGTCGGCGTACATACCCGCCTCGCGGATCGTGCCCGGCGAGACGATCGAGACGCCGATCCCAAGCGGATCGAGGTCAGCCCGCAGGCCGAGGGCAAAGCCACGAAGGCCAAACTTGGTCGCGTTGTAGACGGAGGAGAGAGGCGTCGCCGACTTGCCCGAGAGCGAGGCGATGAAGACCATGTGACCGCTTGCCCGCTCAAGCATCTGCGGCTCGATCGCGCGGGCAAGGAGCATCGGGGCCTCGAGATTGACCCGCAGGGTGCCGGTCAGCTGCTCGCTGCTGAAATCGGGTAGGCGACCCGTGCCCGGAAGACCCGCATTGGCGACCAGGATGTCCACTTCGCCGGCATCCGCCGCCAGCCTTTCGGCGGCACCCGGCTGAGCTAGATCCGACGGGAACACCTGGTGGCCCTCGCCGGGCAGCTCCGCCGCCAGTTCCTCCAGGGCCTCGCCCTTGCGGCCGCTCAGGCTGAGCTTAGCGCCGCGTGCGGCAAGCGCCTTCGCGGTGGCCCGGCCGAGGCCGCCCGTGGCGCCTGTGAGCAGCGCTGTCTTGCCGGCAAGTTCCATCCCAGCGCGCAAGCTAGCAGCCGCCGCGTCGAAGAGAACCAGGGAGCCAAAGTGCGAAAGGCCACAAAATGTTTGTTTTTCATGAGCAAGCGGCCGGTGGATCGTCTACACTGCCGCCGTTCCGAATAACCGAAACGCCGAGTCCCGCTTGCCCAAGGCACTGCGGGAGCGGGGGAACCACGTTTTCGGGGCTAACTCGCCTGATCCAGGCGGGGGCGCAGGCTCCTTTCGCGCCAGCCCGACAGCTAACCCCGTAGGCCGACGAAGGAGATATCGGTTTGCGCAACAAAAAAAAGCAGTTCAAGCTAGGTATAGCCGCGGTGGGGGTTTTCGCTGTTCTGGTTCTTACCCCAGGGACAGCAGCCGCAAACTGTGGTGGAGGCGGCCTCTCGCCGGCTGAAACCGACATCTGCACGCCGACCGCGAAAGCGCGCCTGCTGCCCAACGGGATGCTGATCCCGCCCAAATCGGCGCCGACCCGGGTCAAGGCCGTGATCGCCTCGGCCAACAAAATCCGCACCAAGCCCTACATCTGGGGCGGCGGCCACGCCCGCTGGTGGGATGCCGGCTATGACTGCTCCGGCTCGGTCAGCTACGCCCTGCACGGCGGCGAATTCATCGAAAGCCCGCTGCCCTCCGGCCCAATGGAACGCTGGGGCCTGCCCGGCGAAGGCCGCTGGATCACCGTCTACGCCAATGCCGGCCACGCCTACGCAGTAATTGCCGGGGTCCGTTGGGACACCTCTGGCGACTCCAGCGGCACCGGCCCACGCTGGCACGAAGACCTACGCGACAACGTCGGCTACGTCTCCCGCCACCCCGCGGGCTTCTGATTGACGCCTGAGCCGTACTCCACCCCGGCCAAGTGGCCGGGGTGAGTTTGGCCATTGCATCCTCTACCACTCGGATAACGTCAAGGCGTAGCTGCTACGCCTGACATCCGCCTTTCCAGCCTCACCAAGCATTACGGCGAGGTGGTTGCGGTTGCCGGAATTGATCTCGAGGTCGAGGCAGGTGAGTTCTTCACCATGCTCGGGCCCTCCGGCTCTGGCAAGACGACGACCCTGCGGATGATCGCCGGCTTCGAGGATCCCAGCGGCGGCACGATCGAGCTTGCCGGCGAGGACGTCAGCGGCGTGCCGCCCTACGACCGCGCCGTCAACACCGTCTTCCAGGACTACGCCCTCTTTCCCCACATGACCGTCGGCGAGAACGTCGCCTACGGGCTGCGCATCGCCCGGGTCGACAAGGCCGAGCGGGGGCGCCGCCGCGACGAGGCGCTGGAGATGGTCCGCCTGCCCGGCTACGGCGACCGCAAGCCCGGCGAGCTCTCGGGCGGCCAGCGCCAGCGCGTCGCCCTGGCGCGGGCGATCGTCAACCGGCCCAGGGTGCTGCTGCTCGACGAGCCGCTCGGCGCCCTCGACCTGAAGCTGCGCGAGCAGATGCAGGTCGAGCTGAAGGCGATCCAGGGCGAGGTCGGCATCACCTTCGTCTACGTCACCCATGACCAGGACGAGGCGCTGACGATGAGTGACCGGATCGCCGTCTTCAATGAGGGCCGGATCGAGCAGGTCAGCCCGCCGGTCGAGCTCTACGAGCAGCCGGCGACGGAGTTCGTCGCCGGCTTCGTCGGCGTCTCCAACCTGCTCGAGCGCGACGGCTCCCGCTTCACGATCCGCCCGGAGAAGATCCAGCTGGTCGATCCCGCCGCCGCCCCCAACGGCCTGCGCACCGAGCGCGGCCGCATCGCCGACGTCGCCTACGCCGGGATGGTGACCCGCTACACGGTCGCGCTCGAGGCCGGCGGCGAGCTTCAGGTGATTCGCCAAAACGTGGAGGGCACGTCGATTGACGCGGCCTCAGAGCAGGGTAGGGAGGTCATTGTGGGCTGGCGCCCGGAGCAGGCGGTCGCCGTCCGTGGGAGTTCGACAACAGAGAGGAATCATCGTGAGAACGCATGACACACAACCCGCACGGACGGCCTGGCTGATCATCGGAGGCCTGATCGCCACCATGCTCTTGCTGGCCGGCTGTGGATCCTCCGACAGCAGCGGCACATCCGGCGAAGAACTGCAGAAGGTCGGCAAGGGCGAGGGATCGCTCAGCCTGATCTCCTGGGCCGGCTACGTCGAACCGGAATGGACCAAGCCCTTCGAACAGAAGACCGGCTGCAAGGTCAGCGACAAGATCGCCGGCACCTCCGACGAAATGGTCGAGCTGATGCGCAGCGGCCAGTACGACGGGGTCTCGGCCTCGGGCAACGCGACGGCGAGACTCGTCGACGGTGGCGACGTCGACCCGGTCAACGTCGACCTCGTGCCCAACTACAAGACGATCTTCAGCGACCTGAAGAACCAGCCCTACAACACCTTCGACGGCGTCCACTACGGGATCCCGCACGGTCGCGGGGCGAACCTGCTGATGTGGAACAGCGGGGACGTCAAGCCCGCGCCCACCTCCTGGGACGTAATGCTCGACCCGAAAAAGGCGGCAAAGTACAAGGGCAAGATCAGTGCCTACGACGACCCGATCTACATCGCCGACGCGGCCGTCTACCTCAAGGCCCACCAGCCTGACCTGGGGATTGAAAACCCCTACGAGCTGAACGAAGAACAGTTCGAAGCGGCGGTCAACCTGCTCAAGGAACAGCGGCCCTTCGTCGGCGAATACTGGTCCGAAGCGGCAAAGCAGATCTCCGCTTTCGCCGGCGGCGATGATCAAGTCGGTACGACCTGGCAGTACCAGTACTTCGAACTGAAGAACGCCGGCAAGCCGGTTGCGGCGAGCCCGGCGAGCCAGGGCTTCCTGCCCAAGGAGGGCGCGACGGGATGGTCGGACACCTGGATGATTAGCTCCGAAGCCAAGCATCCCAACTGCATGTACATGTGGATGGACTGGGTCGTATCGCCGAAGGTGAACGCGGAAATCGCCGAATTCTTCGGCGAGGCGCCGGCGCAGAGCCTTGCCTGCGAACAGACCGCGGACAAGGAATTCTGCACCAAGTACCACGCCGACAACCCAGGGTTCTGGAAGCGCGTCTACTACTGGGAAACACCGCTTGCCGACTGCGGCAACGGGTCGAGCGACTGCAAGGACTACAACGACTGGGTCCAAGCCTGGACCTCGATCAAGGGCTGATCGGCGGCTCGTAGCAATGGCGAGTGAAGCGGTCGTGGAGAGGTCGGTGGGCCACAGGCTTGCCGGCTTCTTCCACGGCCGCCCTCGCTTGCAGATCTCCAGCCTCCTGGCCGGACCGGTCGGCTGGCTGGTCATCGGCTATCTGGGATCGCTCGTCGTCCTGCTGATCGCCGCTTTCTGGACCGTCGACCCGCTCAGCGGAGAACTTGTCCACGGCCTCAGCTTCGAAAACTTCGAAACGCTGGTCAACGAACCCGTCTACCGCGACATCGTCAAACGCACGGTTCTGATCGCCGCGCTCGTGACCGTCACCGACGCGGTGCTCGCCTTTCCTATCGCCTTCTATATGGCCAAGGTGGCGAGCCGCCGCGGCAAGGCGATCCTTGTCGTCGCGGTGCTGCTGCCGCTCTGGTCGAGCTACCTGGTCAAGGTCTACGCCTGGCGGACGATGCTCTCGGCGGGGGGCGTGATCAACTGGGCGCTGGCACCGCTGGGGCTGAGCGGCCCCGGCTTCGGCAGCACCGCGGTCTGGCTGGTGATGAGCTACCTCTGGCTGCCGTACATGATCCTGCCGATCTACGCCGGGCTCGAGCGCATCCCCAACTCGCTGATCAGCGCCTCCGAGGACCTTGGCGCCTCGCCTTTCACCACCTTTCGCCGGGTGATCCTGCCGCTCGCCTTCCCGGCGGTGGTGGCGGGCTCGATATTCACCTTCGCCCTCACCCTGGGCGACTACATCACGCCACGCCTGGTTTCCAACGACCAGTTCATCGGCAACGTGATCTTCAACAACATCTCCAACAACCTGCCCTTTGCCTCTGCTCTCGCGCTCGTCCCAATCGTGGTGATGATCGCCTACCTCTTGGTCGCCCGCCGGCTGGGCGCCTTCGAGCACATCTAGATGAGGCTCTCGCGCCAGTCAACCCTGCTGCTCCGGCTCGCGATGGCGGTTGGGCTCGCCTTCATCTACGTCCCCCTGATCGTGATCTTCATCTACGCCTTCAACGCCAGCAACATCCTCGAATGGCCGCCACCAGGGCTGACCCTCGACTGGTTCCCGAAGGCGATCGAAAGCCCCTCGGTCCACGAAGCGCTGCTCACCTCCCTGAAGGCGGGGCTGGCGGCGACCGCGATCGCGATCGTGCTCGGCACGCTCGCCTCGCTGGCTGTCGCCCGCTACCGCTTCTTCGGTCGCGAGACGATTTCCTTTCTCGTCGTCCTTCCGCTCGCTTTGCCCGGAATCGTCACCGGAGTCGCGATCAGCAACACCTTCACCCAGGTGCTCGGCGTGCCGCTTTCGCTACTGACCGTGATCGTCGGCCACGCCACCTTCTGCATCGTCGTCGTCTACAACAACGTCGTCGCCCGCCTGCGCCGGGTCTCGACTTCCTTCGAGGAAGCCTCGGCCGACCTCGGCGCCCATACCTGGCAAACCTTCCGTTTCGTCACCCTGCCCAGCCTGCAGACCGCCCTGGCCGCCGGCGGCCTGCTCGCCTTCGCCCTCTCCTTTGACGAGATCATCGTCACCACGTTCACGATCGGCGCCGGCGAAGAAACGCTGCCAATCTGGATCTTCTCGCGTCTCTTCCGCCCTAACGAACTGCCGATCGTCAATGCCGTCGCGGTGCTCGTCGTGCTGATCTCGATCATTCCCGTCTACCTCGCCCACCGCCTTACCCGCGAGGAAGGCGGGGTCGCCGCCGCACGCGCTGGTCGCGGCAACCGGATCGAGGGCGGCGGCATCGAGACTGAGGCAACCGCGGTGCCCTAATTGCTCAGGCTCGACGCTCGACGGGCGGCCATTGGGTCCGATCGGTCGCATCGGGCCAAATCGGGGCTCACTGAGGTGAAATGCGACTGATCGGTCGCATTTCACCGGAACCGCCGTCTGCAACGCAATATGCGACCGATCGGTCGCATATTCGCTAGCGTAGGACCATGGAACAAGCCAACTCCCCCGCGGCCTTGGGTGCGGCGATCCGGTCCCGACGAAATCATCTGGGTCTCACCCAGGACGACCTGGCTCTCTCGATCGGGGTCAACCGCAAGGTCATCGGCCAGTTGGAGGGCGGCAAGGAGACCGTTCGACTGGACATCGCGCTGAAGGCAGCCCGAGCGCTCGGGCTGGACGTCGGAGTGGAGGCGCGTGGCTAAACCGGCCCTCGAGGTTCGCCTCCACGACAGGCTTGCCGGCGCCCTGCTGCGCAAGAAAAACGGCAACCTGCAGTTCCGCTACGACCCCGCCTACATCGAGGCCAAAGGCCCGCCGCTGTCGGTGAACCTGCCGCTGCGGGCCGAGGCCTACCCGCACCGCGACTGCCTCGCCTTCTTCGGCAACCTCCTTCCCGAGGAGGATGTGCGTACACAGGTGGCTCTCGCCACGGGGATCTCGGTTGCCAACGACTACAAGTTGCTCGAGCGCTTCGCCGGCGACGTCGCCGGCGCCGTCACGCTGCGACCGGCAGGCGAGGGTCCCGCGGGGGCCGAGGGAGACGGCCTGGAGATCCTCTCGCCACAGCGACTCGACGAGATCCTCACCCAACTCCCCCAGCGGCCGTTCGCCGTCGACGAGGCAGGCGAGGTGCGGATGTCGCTGGCCGGCGCGCAGAGCAAGCTTCCCGTGGTCGAGACGGGCGCCGCCTTCGCGCTGCCGCATGGCTCCGCGCGGCCGACGACCCACATCCTCAAGCCCGAGCCCGAGCGCTTCCCGGGCCTGGTCGCAAATGAGTTCTTCTGCATGCGCCTGGCCGAGGAGGCCGGCCTGCAGGTCGCCCCGGTGAGACGGGCCGAGACGACGTCGGGCCTGCCGTTCCTGATCGTCGCCCGCTACGACCGGGACCTGACCCGGGAGCCGATCCGTCGCCTGCACCAGGAGGATTTCTGCCAGGCGCTGGGCAAGCTCTACGTCGAGAAGTACCAGCACGAAGACGGCCCCGGCGTCCGCGACGCGATGGACCTGATCGACGAGCACTCGGCGGCCCCCGCCCGCGATCGCCAGCAGTTCTGGCTGGCCCTTGCCTTCAACGTCCTGATCGGCAACTGCGACGCGCACGGCAAGAACTACTCGCTGCTCTACGACTCGCCGGCGCCCAGCCTCGCCCCCTTCTACGACCTGCTCTCCACCGCGGCCTACGGGGAACTGACCACGCGCCTGGCGATGTCGATCGACGGGGCCACCCATCTGGAAGAGGTGAGCGGTGCGGCCTGGGAGAAGCTCGCCTCCGACGTCGGCTTCGCCCCCCGCTTTCTCGCGCAGCGCATGGCGCCCTTCGCGGAACGGGTTCTCGAAGCCGTCACCGACCTCCGCGAGCGCCCCGAGCACGCCGGCCCCCTGGTCGAGATGGTCGCCGACGACATCGGCAGGCGGGCCGCGCGCCTGCGGCTCGGCTAGCTCAGGCGCGCAAGCTGCTCGGCTTCCTCGGTCCCGAGGTAAGGAGCGAGGATCAGCTCGACCAGGTCGGGCAGGAGCTTCTCCAGCTCGGCCGTGCGACCGGCGCTGATCTCGCCCACGATCAGCGAGACGATGCCACCGACGAGGGTTTCCTCGGTCGCGTCAGGCAGCGGCCGCTCGCCGCTGTGCTCGGGACGGCCGGTCTTGAGGATCTCGACGAAGCCCTGCATCGAGGCGCGGTGGCGGGCGGCGATCTCACCTCCGGCGGCGACCGGCTCGATCATGCAGAGGCGGGCCAGCTCGGGCTCGGAGGCGAGGAAACGCAGCATCGTCGCCAGCGCCGCGCGGACCTGCTGGGGCCAGTCGCCGAAGGAGTCGGCCGCGGCGCGCATCGAGGCGCGAATGTGGTCGGCGACCATGTCGTAGGCGGCGAGGAAACAGGCTTCCTTGTCGGCGAAGTGCTCGTAGAAAGTGCGGCGCGAGACCGAAGCGGCCTTGGTGATGTGGGCGACCGTGGTGGCGTTGTAGCCGCGCTCGGCAACGGTGTCGACAAGGGCGGTGATGATCCGCTCGCGCTGGTTTTGGGCGATGAACTCGCGTGGCAGACCATGGCGGCCGGCCGGCAGCCGGGGCGAGGCCGTGGCCGGCGCGGCGGCCTCCTCGCCCTTCTTCGACCCCCCTTTTGCGGCTCGCTTCGCCGTCCCCTTTGCCACAAGCCGACCATACCCGACGCAGCCGCCGTCTCCGCCCTAACGGAGCGACTGGACAAGCAGCTCGTCCTCGGCCGCCCGCGAGCCGAGATATGGCATCACCGCCATGTAGACGAGCTCGGGCAGGAAGTCCTCGCCGCGCTCGATCCAGCCGCCTTCGATCTTGGCGAGGACTGTTCCGTAGATCGCCCCGGCGACGATTTCGGCGGTACAACGGGAGACCGAGCCGGGCTCATCGAGCTCCTCCCGGCCGGCGTCGACGATGTCGGCGATCCGCTGCAGGATGAGATCGCGCCGCGTCTGGGCGCCGCTGCCCGCGCCGTTGACCTCGACCACCAGAAAGCGGGCGCGGGTCGGGTCCTCGCTGAAGAACCGCATCGCCGCCCATCCCGCCGCCCAGACCTGGTCGTGCCAGGACGAAGCGCCGGCGTAGGCGGCGACGACGCGCTCGCAGAACTCGACGCTGACCTCGTCGTGGATGCTGAGGAAGCAGTCTTCCTTGCCGGCGAAGCAGCGATCGAAGTGCGAGCGCCGCGTGCGCGCCTGCTCGCAGAGCATCTCGATGCTGGTCGCCGCGTAGCCGCGACTGCCGACCAGGAAGACCATCGCGGCGGCGATCCGTTGCCGGGCGGGATCGGCCACAGCGCGTGCGGCCGGCCCTCCGTTACCCGTGCTCACATCTGCCGGCCTCTCCCCCTGCTCTCGTCCTCCTCAAGCAGCCGCCCGCGCCAGCGCGGCATCGGCCGCGCGGCTTGCCTCCACCTCGCCGACGTATGGCGTCAACGTCACCTGCAGCATCTCCGGCAGCAGCGCCCTGATCTCCTCGTCGCGATTGCCAACCAGGCGCTGGTGGACGAGCCAGGCCAGGCCACCCACTATCGCCACCTCGAGCCCGTCCGGAAGCCGACCGGCGCGGGGGTTGTGGACGCGCCCCTCGCGCAGCTTCGGCGCAACCATCTCCAGCATCGCCTGGTAGCGCGCCAGCGCCGCGCCGCCGGCCGCCTGGGACTCGACGATGCAAAGGCGCGCACGCGACGGCTCTTTGACAACCATCTCGAGAAAGATCTCGATCCCGGAGGAGATCTGGTCGGCCCAGTCCTGCTCGGGATCGAGTAGCTCCTCGTAGACCTCGGCCGCCCCGGCAAGCGTCTCGTCGAAGGCGGCGAGGAAGCACTCCTCCTTGCTGGAGAACTGCTCGTAGAAGGTCGAAAGCGCAACTCGCGCGGTCTTGGCGATCAACTCGATCGTCGTTTTCTGGTAGCCACGCTCGGCGACCAGCTCTGCGGTTGCTAGCAGCATCCGCTCGCGCTGGTTCTGGGTAACGAAGTCGTGGGGGACCAGATGTCGACCCGGGGGCAACTTGGCGAGCCTTTCTGAAAGCGACCGCGAATCTGCCATCCCGACAAGGTACCAAAACATATATCTGGTGTCTACTTCCCTCTTTTATAGAAAACATTGCGTTCTAGGCCTACGTTGTTTCTGAAAGTTGCTATACCTAAACAGAAGGATCTTGTTTGCAAAAGGCGGAGCAATGCCGGAAGAAGCCTCCAGCGCACCCCACAGAGATGAGCAGATTGCGCCGGTAGTCCCCTTCCCGGGGCTGCGGTCGCGAGCCCCGCGGGAGCGGTTGCTCGAGGCGATGCTGCTGGTCAGCGGCGAACGGGGCTATGAGCGGGTCGCGGTCAAACACGTGATCGAACGCGCCCACGCCAGCCGGGCGACCTTTTACAAGCACTTCGAGGATCGCGAAGACTGTTTCGCGCAGGCGCACCACGACGCCAGCGAATGGCTCTACAGGCGTCTGATCGGCGCCGCCAAACGCCAGCCGAACTGGCGCGAGGGGCTGCGCGCCTCGCTGGCCGAGCTGCTCGAGTTCTGCGCCAACCAGCCCGAGATCGCCAAAGCGATCTTCGTCGAGGTGCATGCGGCCGGCGAGCGGGCGCTCAGCCAAAGACGCAATCTGATGGAGCGCCTCTCCCACGCCCTTGACAGCGCGCGCCGCGAGATTCCAACTCGCCAAGCTCCACCTCCGGTGACGTCTACCTTCATGGTAGGCGCTATCGACACCCTTGTGTGCGCGAAGTTGATGGACGGCGACGCCGACCGCGCCCCCGAGATGCTCCCCGGGCTCCTCTACTTCGTCGTCATGCAGTTCTTCGGCGAGGACGCAGCTTGGGAAGAGATGACCGCGGCGTCGGTGGCCACCTGGCACACGCGGCGCGATGCGGCGTCGCAGCTTCCCTGATTGATCGGGGTGTAGGCGCGGCGGGTCCTGTCACCGATCTGGTACCACCACCCTTCCGGGGGCGGCTTCGCCACCTCCTCAGGGTGGTCCCCCAGATCGATGCCACCCCCCGCGAGCTACGACTCCGCTGGAACTCCCAAGCTCAAACGAAGCAGGCCACGCGCGAGCCCTCGGGGCGGCTCGGGGCGGTCACCCCGTCCTTGCTTTTGAGCTTCTGAGGGTTCGGTCCGCTCGGGGCTGCTCTCCCGCTTGGAAGCTTGGCCGCTCCCCGGAAGCGTCTGTCGCGGGGGGTGGCGCGGATTTTGGGGGACCGCCCCGAGGAGGCGGCGGAGCCGCCACCGCAGGGGTGGTGGTTCCAAAATCCGTGACAGGACCCGCCGCGCCTACCCCTACAGGGGAATATTCCCGTGCTTGCGCTTCGGCTGCTCAACCCGCTTCGACTGCAGCATCCTTAGGGCCTTGATCAGCTTTGGCCTGGTCTGACGAGGCTCGATCACGTCGTCGATGTAGCCGCGCTCTGCTGCTGAGTAAGGGTTCGCGAAGTGGGCCTTGTAGTCGTCGATCAGCTTCTGGCGGCGCTCCTCGGGCGTCGGCGAAGAGGCGATGTCCTTGCGATAGATCACGTTGACGGCGCCCTCGGGGCCCATCACGGCGATCTCGGCGGTGGGCCAGGCGACGTTGAAGTCGGCCAGCATGTGCTTGGAGGCCATCACGTCGTAGGCGCCACCGTAGGCCTTGCGGGTGACGACGGTCAGCTTCGGCACGGTCGCCTCGGTGTAGGCGTAGAGCAGCTTGGCGCCGTGGCGGATGATCCCGTTCCACTCCTGGTCGGTGCCGGGCAGGAAGCCAGGGACGTCGGTGAAGGTGAGGATCGGGACGTTGTAGGCGTCGCAGGTGCGGACGAAGCGGGCTGCCTTCTCGGAGGCCTCGATGTTGAGGACGCCGGCGAGGAAGGCGGGCTGGTTGCCGACGATCCCGACCGGGAAGCCGTCGAGGCGGGAGAAGCCGCAGACGATGTTCTTGGCGAAGTGCTCGTGGACCTCGAAGAACTCTTCGTCGTCGACGACGCGGGCGATCACCTCGCGCATGTCGTAGGGCTTGGAGGGGTCGTCGGGGACCAGTGAGTCGAGCGACTCGTCTTCGCGCTCGGGGTCGTCGGAGGGCTCGAAACGGGGAGGCGCCTCGAGGTTGTTCGAGGGCAGGAAGCTGAGCAGATAGCGGGCGTCCTCAAGGCAGCTCTCCTCGTCCTCGGAGGCGAAGTGGGCAACCCCCGACTTCGAGTTGTGGCTCATCGCCCCGCCCAGCTCCTCGAACTCGACTTCCTCGCCGGTCACTGTCTTGATCACTTCCGGGCCGGTGATGAACATGTGCGAGGTCTCTTTGACCATGAAGATGAAGTCGGTCATCGCCGGCGAGTAGACGGCGCCGCCGGCGCAGGGCCCCATGATCAGGCTGATCTGCGGGATCACGCCCGAGCATTTGACGTTGCGGGCGAAGACGTCGCCGTAGGCGCCGAGAGAGACGACGCCCTCCTGGATCCGGGCCCCGCCGGAGTCGTTGATGCCGACCACCGGCGCCCCGACCTGGGCGGCGAGGTCCATCACCTTGCACATCTTCTCCGCCATCACCTCGCCGAGGCTGCCCCCGAACACGGTGAAGTCCTGGGAGAAGACGAAGACGGTGCGGCCATCGATCGTCCCGTGGCCGGTGACGACAGCGTCGCCCCAGGGCCGTTTCTTCTGCATCTCGAAGTCGTAGGTGCGGTGGCGAACGAAGGTGTCGATCTCCTCGAACGAGCCGGGGTCGAGCAGCTTCTCGACCCGCTCGCGGGCGGTCATCTTGCCCTTCGCGTGCTGCTTCTCCACCGCCTCCTCGGAGGCCGAGTTGATCGCGGCGTCGCGCAGCTCGCGCAGGTAGGCCAGCTTCTCCTCGTGGCTGATCGGATTCTTCTCGCGCATCGGCGCGGGAGTCTATTTATCCGCGCTGCCAAAGGCTGCCGTCCGAACCAGAGATGAAGTGATACCTGATCAGGTATCATAAGGCGATGGAATCGGTTGACACATTGGTGCGGGATGCACGGTTGGCGGCCGGCCTCTCACAGCGCGCCCTGGCACGGCGGGCCGGCACCTCGCAACCCGCGGTGGCCCGCTACGAGCGGGGAATCGCAACGCCATCCTGGGAGACGCTTCAACGGCTGGTGACGGCGTGTGGGCAGCGGCTTCGGCTCAGCACCGAGGTGATCGCCGATGCCCACGACGTCGAGCTGGCCGCACAGCTGCTGGAGCTGACACCCCTGCAGCGCCTCCGCGCCCTCTCACGCTACGCCCGCTTGCGAGAGCAAGTATCGGAGGAGCAGCTATGACAGAGCTCGACCCGGAGCGACTGTTGCGCGCGCTGGTCGAGCACGAGGTCGAGTTCTGTGTGATCGGCGCGGTCGCCGCCTGGCTGCAGGGAAGCCCGGCGGTAACGCTGGACCTCGACGTGATGCCGCGGCGCGATTTGGACAATGCCGAAAAGCTCGCCGATGCGCTCAACTCGCTCGAGGCCAGGTCCTTGGGTAGCGAGACCCCAGTGGAACTGGAGGGAGCCGACTTCCTCGGCTGGCAGACGCAGCGGTTCGACACGGAAGCCGGCCCGCTCGACGTCGTCCCCAATGCTGCCGCCATCGGCGGGTTCGAAGATGTTGCGACGATCGAGCTTGCCCTGGGTGATCTCTCAGTGCGAGTGATCACGATCGACGAGGTGATCGCTTCGAAGGAGAAGCTGGGACGACCCAAGGACACAGCCGCCCTGCCGGCGCTCTACGCAACGCGCGAGGCACTGCGCCAGCGGCGCGAGTCCGGAGGCTGAACAGCCTCAGGCGCTGCCGAACGGCTGCTTCTGCGGTTCGGCAAGGCGATCGAGAAGGCGCTCCAGGTCGTCCTCCGCCAGGCCCGAATCTGGACTGGCTCGAAGCTCAACCCTGGTTCCGAAGCCCTTCTCGGCCATAGTCACCTCGACGCCTTCGACTTCGGCGATCAGGACGACAAGCTCAGGCTCGGACTTCATCAGCGTCCGCGCTACCTCGATCATGCGGTGCGCTTCCACCCCAACGAGGCCGTTCCTCCTCCCAAATTGCGCTGAACGAGACTCTTCAGGGGGGAGAACTCGCGCGTATCCGACATTGACCCCCTTCAGGTGTGGTCAATGTCGGATACGCGTAACTACAAGCGGAACAGGCGGGCCTGGGAGCTGGCGGGGCGGCAGCATGGGGTCGTGGCGCGCCGGCAGTTGCTGGCATTGGGATTCACCAGGAGGGCGATCGAGCATCGGGTCGAACGCGGCCGACTGCATGTGGTGGCCCATGGCGTCTACGTGGTGGGGTGGCCGAAGCTCACGCAGAAGCGGAGATGGATGGTGGCCGTCCTAGCCTGCCAGGACGAGGCGGCCTTGAGCCACCACAGCGCCGCGGCGCTGTGGTGCATCGGCAAGGAGAGGCCGGGCGTTATCGACATCAGCGTTAGGCGCCGGTGCGAACTGCGGCGCCCAGGGCTGCGAGTTCGGGGACGTCCAAGCCTTCGCGCGGAGGAGATCGTCGTCCGCGATGGCATCCCGCTGACAAGCGTGGTGCGCACGCTGGTTGACCTCGCCGTCGATCTTCCGCCGCTCAAGATCGAGCGCTCGGTCAATGAGGCGGACAAGTATGGCCTGATCGACCCGGAGACCCTGCGCTCATCCTTGGACAAATACGCGGGAGAGCCGGGTGTGAAATCTCTGCGCAAGATTCTCGACAAACGCACGTTCCGGCTCTCCGACTCAGATCTGGAGGTCCTCTTCCGTCAAATCGCGGCCGCAGCCGGCCTGCCTCCCCCGCTCACCAAGCAGATCCTCAATGGCTTCGAGGTCGACTTCTTCTTCCGCGATCTTGGTCTGATTGTCGAGACCGATGGCCTCCGATACCACCGCACGCCTTCGACCCAGTCCCGAGACGCCCGCCGCGATCGCTCGCACGTCCTTGCAGGAATGACCCCGGTCCGCTTTACCCACTACGAGATCAAGTACGAGAGTGGCCTCGTCCGCTCTGAACTACGGCGTGTCGCCGACACCCTGATCACCGCATCCGACATCGACCACACCTGAGCGGGGTCGATGTCGGATGCGGTGATCTAGGACTGCCGCGGTTAGAAGAAAGCGCCGCCCTTGTATTCGCCGAAGACGTCGCGCATTGCGCCGCAGACCTCGCCGATTGAGGCGCTGGCGGCCAGGGCCTCGCGGATCGGGTGGAGGAGGTTGCCCTCGCCGCGGGCGACGTCGCGCAGGGAGTCCAGCTTGGTTTCAACGGCCGCCTGGTCGCGTGACTCCTTGAAGGCCTTGAGGCGAGCCAGCTGCTGCTGCTCGGCCTCGGGGTCGACGCGGAGGATGTCGACGTCATCGACCTGGTCGGTGACGTACTTGTTGACGCCGACGATGATGTCCTGGCCGCTGCGGTAGCGCTCGTGGTAGCTGTGCGCGGACTCCTCGATCTCGCGCTGCATGAACTCCAGCGCCTCGACCGAGCCGCCTAGCTCTTCGACCTTCTCCATCAGCTCCAGGGCGCGCAGTTCGACCTCGTCGGTCAGCGACTCGACGAAGTAGGAGCCGGCGAAGGGGTCGACGGTGTCAGCGGCCCCCGACTCGTGAGCAAGCACCTGCTGGGTGCGCAGGGCGATCCGGGCCGAGCGCTCGGTCGGCAGCGCCAGCGCCTCGTCGAAGCCGTTGGTGTGCAGGCTCTGGGTGCCCCCGCAGACGGCGGCGAAGCCCTGCAGGGCGACGCGGATGATGTTGACCTCGGGCTGCTGGGCCTGCAGCGTCACTCCACCGGTCTGGGTGTGGAAGCGGATCTTCATCGAGTTGGGGTCCTTGGCGCCGAAGCGCTCCTCGACGATCTTGGCCCACATCCGCCGCACGGCGCGGAACTTGGCGATCTCCTGGAAGACGTTGTTGTGGCCGTTGAAGAAGAAGGCGAGGCGAGGGGCGAACTCGTCGATCTTGAGGCCCCGCTCGAGCGCCGCTTCGACGTAGGCGATCGCGTTGGAGAGCGTGAAGGCCACCTCCTGCACGGCCGAGCAGCCCTTCTCGCGGATGTGGTAGCCGGAGATCGAGATCGTGTTCCACTTAGGCACGTTGGCGTGGCAGTACTCGAAGATGTCGGTGGTCAGCCGCATCGTCGGCACCGGCGGGTAGATGTAGTTGCCGCGCGCCATGTACTCCTTCAGCACGTCGTTCTGGACGGTGCCGCGCAGCTTCTCCGAGGGCACGCCCTGTTCCTCGCCGACCAGCTCGTAGAGCAGCAGCAGGATCGCCGCGGGAGCGTTGATCGTCATCGAGGTCGAGACGCCGTCGAGCGGGATTTGGTCGAAGCAGATCCGCATGTCCTCGATCGTGTCGATCGGGACGCCGGTGCGACCGACCTCGCCGTGGCAGAGCGGGTCGTCGGAGTCGCGGCCAAGCTGGGTCGGCAGGTCGAAGGCCATCGAGAGGCCGGTCGAGCCGTGCTCGATCAGGTAGCGGTAGCGCTCGTTGGTGTCCTCGGGCGTGGCGAAGCCGGCGTACTGGCGCATCGTCCAGAGCCGGTCGCGGTACATCCCCTCGTGGATGCCGCGGGTGAACGGCGGCGCGCCGGGATCACCGAGGCGCTGCTCGAGCCCGGGAGCAACATCGCTCTCGTCGTAGACGCGGTCGATCTCGATGCCGGAGTCGGTGAAGACGCGCTCGTCGTCGGGTCCCACCAACGGGGCGATCGTGCGGTGAACCTCCTCAGCTGCCATGGCGACAGGATATGTGTCGCGGCGCGAGCGGTTCGATGAGACCCACGCGAATGCATTAGAAAATTAGTTGCATTTAAGAGTTCCTTTCTGTAGCTTCGCCCGTACCGGATCGGGCCACCGGGTCGGGTCGGGAACCGTGGACTCAAGCCCGTATGGCGTTTCGCCATCAGGGAGGGGAAGGAGTACGACCAGATGTCGCAGCTAGCCAGTCGTCAGTCTCCGCAACTTCTGTCGCCGTTCTGGCCGCTGGATGACCAGCACGGAGTCGACAACGTGCGCCTCGACGCGCAACCGCCGACCAATCCCGATCAGGTGATGCCGCTGCTGCTCAGGCTCGCCGCGCAAAGCGACGCGATGCGCAGCCTGCAGACCTCGAGTGGGGATGACGTCTCCGAGCGCTGTGCCTCGGCGCTGCGTGGCGAGATGGCCGAGGGGCTGCGCGAGCTGGCGGAGCTGGTCGACGAGGAGAGCGCGACGGTGATCCGCATGCGCGCCAAGGCTCTCGCCGGCCGATCAGAGCACAAGGAGACGACGCTCGAGATCGCCGCCCGCGGCACCTCGCCCGCCCTGGAGCTGGTCTGCGGACCGCTCTGTACCTGGCGGCCGAAGACGCGCGAGCCGCTGCACTCGTTCATCGCCGCGGCCCGCAACGAGCGCCATCAGGCGCTGCTCGACAGCCTCGACGCCTCGCTTGACGACGCCCTCGACGAGCTGCGCAGCGACCTCGAAGCGCCCAGCCTGAGGGTCGCCTTCGGCCTGCCGATGAACGTCACCGATCTGATCGCCTCCGCCGGCGAGGCGGCCGGGCACCCCAAGCACTTCGCCTACTTCCTGCCCGAGGACGAAGGCGTCGACGACCTACCGCTGGAGGAACAGCGAACCCTCTACCTGCGCAACGTCCATCTCTCCCGCTACTCGCAGATAACGGTGCCGCTCGCCGAAGCGCTGCTCGAGGGCCCGCGGCCCGCCGCCGAGGTGGACACCGAAGCGACGCTGATGCCCTGGATCCGCGGACACGATCACGGTCACAACCTGATCGTCGACGAGACCGACTACAGCTGGATGGACACGCTCGGGGTCGAGCCGTTCATGATGCTGCAGGAGGCGATCGCCGACGTCTACGGCTTCCTGCTGACGATCTCCGAGCCGTGGCTCGCAATCGCCGGTACAACCCGGCTCGAAATGTGCGCCACCCACATGGCCGAGCTGCTGCACTACATGCGCCGCGGGCCCTGGCATTACGGCGACTCCGGCGCCGCCTACGTCGAACTCAGCTTCCTGGCCGAGAACGGCTTCGTCGAGATCGACGGCGAGGGCAAGGTGCACTGGAATGAGGAGGACTTCTGCCGCGGCATGACCGCCCTGGCGAGCGCCGTCACCGAAGCCACGGTCGGCGCCCCCGACAAGCGCGGCTCGGACGCATTGATCGCGCGCTACGGCTGGCCAACCGAGACCGCGGCAAAGCGCACCCTGACCAAGATGAAGCAAGAGCTGGGCAACGTCCCGACCTCCCTGGCCTTCTACAGCGCCGGCTCCCCGGGCCTGACCGCGGTCCCGAACGGCAACGGCGACAGCGCCCCGATCGCCGCCTAGTCGGAGGCGCCGATAAGACGCTCGACGCTTGTGCTCTCGATCGTCTTCTGCAGGCCCTCGCGCAGCTCGATCTTCGGCTCCCAGCCGAGCAGGTCACGGGCGCGGCCGATATCGGGCCGACGCTGCTGGGGATCGTCGGTGGGAAGGGGCTCGAAGATGATCTCCGAGCGCGACTCGGTCACCTCGATCACGGCCTTTGCCAGTTCCAGCAAGGTGAACTCGTTGGGGTTGCCAATGTTGACCGGCGAGTGCTGGTCGGACTCGGCGAGGGCGACGATGCCGCGGATCAGGTCGTCGACGTAACAGAAACTGCGGGTCTGCGAGCCATCACCGAAGACGGTCAGCGGCCGGTCCTCAAGCGCTTGGCGAAGGAAGGTCGGAATCGCGCGGCCGTCGTGGGCGCGCATGCGGGGCCCGTAGGTATTGAAGATGCGGACGATCGAGGTATTGACGCCCTGCTGGCGGTGGTAGGCCATCGTCATCGCCTCGGCGTAGCGCTTCGCCTCGTCGTAGACGCCGCGCGGGCCGATCGGGTTGACGTGGCCCCAGTAGTCCTCGGTCTGCGGGTGGACCTGGGGGTCGCCGTAAACCTCACTGGTCGAAGCGATCAGGAAGCGGGCGCGCTTGAACTTGGCGACGCCAAGCATGTGGTGGGTACCGTGCGAGCCGACCTTGAGCGTGTGCAGCGGCAGCCGCAGGTAATCGATCGGGCTCGCCGGCGAGGCGAGGTGGTAGACGAAGTCGACGTCCTCGGGGATGTCGACGTGCTCGATGATGTCGATGTGGCGGAAGTCGAACGCCGGGTCCTCGATGTGCTCGATGTTCTGCAGCGAGCCCGTCTCCAGGTTGTCGATGCAGATCACCTTGTGCCCCTTGCCGAGCAGGTGCTCGCAGAGGTGGGAGCCAAGGAAGCCGGCGCCGCCGGTTACTACGCAGGTGCTCATCGCCGCTGATGCTATCGGCCGCTCGGCGGTTCCGCCGCCCCGCCCCAATTCACGCAATTTGCGCATTCATTACCCGGTCACTCGTCCAGGCGGGGGGAGAACTCGCTGTCGCGCCGGGATTGGATCGACATGTTTGGAAGGCAGATCTGAACCGGTGCAGGGGAACACAGCGGGATGAGCCAGGGACGGCAACCGACAGCGGCGAGGGGGGAACGGCTCGGACGAGACGACCTGGCGCGCTCGCAGAACGACGCCGCCCGCAAGCGAGCCGCAGTGGAAATCGTCGCCAAGCACGAGTCCGCGCTGAAGCGCACAGCACGCCGCTACTCGCTCGACGCCGAGGATGCGGAGGACGCTTACCAGCGCGCTCTGGAGATCGTCCTGACCAAAGCGCCGACGACCGACCTGCGCGAGCTGATCCGCTGGACCCAGACCGTGACCAAGCACGAGGCGATGGCGGTGCGGGAGAGCCGCCAGCGAACTGCTAGCTACCACGCTGCCGGCCCTCGGCCGGGTGACAGCACGGATCCGGTGGCGCTGATCCCGGCAACCGCCGATGGCCCCGACGAGCGGGCGGAGCGCAGCGAGGCGATAGCCCGCAGCCGCGAGGCGCTGAGAGCGCTGAAGCCGGCCGAGCTACGGGCGCTGACCCTGCTGGCCGAGGGCTACTCCTACGCCGAGATCGGCGAGCTGACCGGTTTCAGCCAGACGAAGATCAACAGGGTCCTGGCCGAGGGGCGCAACCGCTTCCGCAGCTTCCTCTCCAGCAGCGAGGACGGCAGCCGCTGCCGCGAGCTGCAACCGCTGCTGTCGGCATTTTGCGATGGCGAAGCAAAGCCGGAGGACGCAGCAACGGTACGGGAGCACCTGCGCGCCTGCGCCGCCTGCCGCGCGACGATGCGCGCCTACCGCGAGGCGCCGCGGATCGCCATCGCGCTGGCGCCAGCGCTGCCTCCTTCGCGCTCGCTGCTCGAGCGCGCCCACGATTTTCTCGCCGGTCTGGGATCGCGGCTGCCGGGGATCGACGGCACGGGAGACTCAACGGCAGCGCAGGTCGCCGCGGCGGGCGGCGCCCGCGGAATCGGCGCGGCGGGCCTGGCGAAGCTGCTGGCGATCTGCGTCGGCGCTGCCGGCGGCGCGGCCTGCGTGGCGACGGGAGTGGTGCCGACCCCACTCGACCTTTCGCCGCGGCACTCCGCCGAGGCGCCGATCGAACGTGCCGCCGAAGAGCCAGCGACGCCGACGGGAGAAGAAGCGGAACGCAAAGAGTCGACGCCGCCAACGACTCGGGAGCCAAAGGCGCAATCCGAGAAACCGGCCAAGGTCGAGGCCGCGGTCACCGAAACGAGCGCCGTCCCAGCCGGGGCGGTCGAATACGAAACGCCGCCGGCGCCAGAACCAACGCCAGCCCCGCCGAGCACTGGCGAAAGCGCCAGTCCAAACATCGCGGCGCCTTCAAGCGGTTCAGCGGCCGGGGAGTTCGGGCCGTGAACGGATCCGCGGAAACCTCCGGTGCAACGTCTTACGGCCGTATTGCAGCCGTAGCGCGTTGCACCGCGGCGGTGGTTGGACTGCTCCTGGCGCTCGTTGCCTTGGCGTGCGCATCGGCGGCTGCGGCGGCGCTGCAGCCGCTCGACCTGGGTGTCGACGACGGCGAAGAGAGCTGGCACGCCGAGACCAGCTTCGCCTTGCGCTGGACCAACCCACCCGAGCCTGTCGCGGCGGTCCACTATCGCCTGCTCAATTCGCTCGGAGGGACAACGCGGGCTGAGACGATCTTGGGCTGGCCGGCGACGTCGATTCAGAATCTCGCCGTGCCGCCGATGCCCGGCATCTACACCGCCGAGGTCTGGCTCGAGGACGGCGAAGGCACCGAGGGAGCTCCGGTGAGCGCGAAGCTTCGCTTCGACGATTCCCGACCGGCACACGTCGAGCCACTTGCGGGTGGCGGCTGGATCGGCCGTGCCGACTTTCCCTACGCGCTCCACCTCTCCCACCCCGCCGACCCTCAGCCGCTCTCCGGAATCCGCGGCTACGCCGTCTCGATCGAGCCGACCGGCGGCGGCATCCCGTGCGCAGGGCAGTACGGCTGCAGCGAAGCCGAGACCGACCTGCGCGGCGGCATCGCCGGCGACACCATCTCTATCGCGGATCTTCCCGAGGGAACCAGCTACGTCCACTCCCTCGCGGTTTCCGGTTCCGGCATGCGGTCAATCGTGCCGGGCAGCGCCACGCTGATGGTCGACAAGACCGACCCGGTGACCGTTCTCGGCGGCCTCGTCGATGGCTGGTCGAGCCGGCCGCTGCGACTGACGGCGACGGCGAGCGACTCCGCATCGGGGATGGCCGCGGCGGGAGCGGGCGGGCCATCCACGGCGATCCGCGTCGACGGCGGCGCGCCGATCCTCGCCAGCGGTGGCACGGTGAGCGCCACCGTGATCGACTCCGGCCTTCATACGGTCGACTACTACGCCCGTGACAGCGTCGGCAACGTCGCCGACGGGGGCTCAACCAACGGCCACCCGAACGATCCGCCCGCCTCGGCCGTCGTGTGGATCGACCGCGATGCCCCGCGCGTCACCTTCGCCAACGCACAGGACCCGCGCGATCCAGAGCGGATCGAAGCGACCGCATCCGATTCGCTCTCGGGACTCGATCGGGGCAGCGGCTCGATCGCGGTTCGCCGCGTGGGTTCGGGGGAGCGCTTCGCGGCGCTGCCGACCGAGCTCTCGGGCGGGACGCTGCGCGCCCGCTGGGACTCCGAGGCCTACCCGGCCGGCGAGTACGAATTTCGGGCGACCGCCTACGACGCGGCGGGGAACGCCGCCTCCACCGTCAGCCGCGGCGGCGGCTCGGCGATGCGACTGCGCAGCCCGTTGAAGGTCGCGACGACGCTGCTCACCGACTCCGGTCGACGGCTCGTGCCCTACGGGCGGGCGGTGACGTTCGGTGGCCACCTGCTCGCCGGCCGTCAGGCGCCGTTGGCGGGCGCCACGGTGCGGGTGATCGAGCGCTTCGCGAGCGGCGCAATCCCGCGGGAACGGATCTCCACGGCGAGAACCGCCGCCAGCGGCGGCTTCGAGGTTCGCCTGGCGCCAGGGCCCAGCCGCCAGGTCTTCGCCGTCGCGCCGCCAAGCGCGACCCTGCGCGGCTCAACCAGCCACTCGATGGCGCTGGCAGTGCGCGGTGGCGTGCGCATGCGTGTCTCCGCCCCGATCGCGGAGGTGGGCGGCCGTCCGGTTGTGTTCAGTGGCAGTGTGGCCACCGCGGGTGCCTCGATTCCGGCCGAGGGCAAGACCGTGCAACTCCAGTTCCGCCTCCCGGGCCTGCCCTGGTCGGAGTTCCGCACGATCAAGACCGACCCGCGCGGACGCTTCCACTACGCCTACCGCTTCGCCGACGACGACAGCCGTGGCGCGCGTTTCCAGTTCCGCGCCCTCGCCCCGGCGCAAGCTGGCTGGCCCTTCGAGCCAGCCAGCTCAACGCCGGTTTCCGTGCGGGGCGTCTAAGGCCGGCTTAGACCGGCAGGAAGTCGACTGCCTTGCGCACCCGCTCCTCAAGCTCGTTGCGGTTGCGCTTCAGGGTCGTCTCGACCGTGCGCTGGTGCTTGCGGGCCTCTCGCTCGACCCGGTTGCGGGTCTTGCGCGCCTCGGTGGTCGCCTTACGGCGGGCGGTGGCGCCGCGGCGCTCGGTCCGTTTGACCTGACGGCGTAGCTGGGTGCGGTAGGACTTGAGCTGCTTTTCGGCGGCGGTGCGGCCGCTGAAGGGCTCAACCAGGTCAGAGATACGGTCGCTGACGACGAGGACGGCGCCGACCGGAAGGTCGACCGCGCTCTCGGCGACGGTGCGGGCCTGGTTCTTGTCGGAAGCTTTGGTTGCGCTCTTGGTCTCAGCTTTTGCTTTTGGCTTCGGCTTTGCGCCGTTGCTTTTACTGCTTTTGGTCTGCGTTGCCATGAAAGATGAATCCCTTCGATCTCGGATTTCCTGCCTAAGGAGGTTCGCCAGTCTAACGAACATACGTTCTTAGCGAACACCTGTTCTAAACCCGTGATGGGGAAGGGTTACTGAGCGGAGCAGGCGATCGCCAAGCCGCGCTCCCCGGCGGCTGCAGCAATCGTGTAGCGGGCATCGAGACCGAGCCTGGCGTCCTCCAGGGCGAGATCGCCGAAGGCCACCTCGCCGCCCGCCTCGCGGACGATCAGCTGCGCCGCTGCGATGTCGACCGAGCGGCAGGGACGCAGGCTGAGCATCGCATCGAAGCGGCCCGCACCGACATAGGCGGCGGTAATCGCGATCGAGCCGACCACGCGCAGGCGGTAGACCTTGCCCGCCAGTGCCTCCAGGGCTTGCAGGGCATGCTCCGGCTCGGCCGACTCCAGGCCGAGCAGCTCCAGCTTCCCCTCGCCGTCGGCGCCGACGGCGATCCGCTCGCCGTCCAGTGCCGCTCCCTCGCCGCGGCGGGCGCTGAACTCCTCGTCGGCACCGAAGTCATAGACGTAGCCGAACTCGACCGCGGCCATCGAGTCGCCGGAGGCGACGGCGATGCTGAGGCTGTGGGCGGGAAGGGTGCGGCGGGCGTTGAGCGAGCCGTCGATCGGGTCGATCACGACTCGGGCCGAACCGCCGGAACCGAAGCTGACCTCTCCCCGCTCCTCCGAGACAGCGACGAAGGAAGCGCCTTCGGCGGCCAGCACCTCCAGCTCGGCGAAGACCGTGTCCTCACAGCGGCGGTCGATTACCAGGGTGTGATCGCCGCCCTCGCCGACTCCCTCGTAGGCCGTGCGGGCCTCGATTCCACGCACCTCGTCGAAGATCGCCCGCTGCGCGACCACTGCCCGTCGGCAGATTCCCAGCCAGTCTGCGGAGAAAACGTCCACGGAGGCCATCCTATGGAGGCCGCGCACTCGCTAGCGTTGGACCATGCTCGCCCTCGCCGAGGCCCAGGAACGCGCCGTCCAGCACGGCGAGGGCCCGTTGCTGCTGATCGGCCCGGCCGGCAGTGGCAAGACCGAGGCCCTGGCCCGGCGCCTGACGCGACTGGCCGGGGAGGGCACAAGCCCCGGCCGGATCCTCGTCCTGGCCTCGACCGAGGCCAGCTCCGCGCATCTGCACCAGCGCGTCGAAGCGCTCCTCGACGGAACCTACGAGGAACTCTGGATCGGCACCTGGCAGGACACTGGCGAGCGCCTCCTGCGCGAGCACTCGACCGCCGCCGGCCTCGACCCCTTCTTCGCTGTCCTCGGCCCGGCCGAGCGCCTGGCGATCCTGCTCGACCGCATCGACGACCTTCCTCTTCGCAACCACCAGATCCGCGGCAACCCCGCCGGCCTGCTGGCGCGGCTGCTCGAGCAGATCGACGCGCTGAAGGCCGGCTCGGAGCCCCCCGAGCCCGACCTGGCCGAGTTCTGCGCCGCCCACGACCGCATCCTCGCCGACTCGGGCAACCTCGATCAAGGCGACGTCTTCCTCGCCCTGAACAAACTGCTGCACGAGCGTCCCGATATCTGCACCGAGATAGCGAGCCGCTTCATCCACATAATGGTCGACGAGTACGAGGACACAAGCACCGCGCAACGGGCCATCCTCTCGAAGCTCTCGACTGAGAATCCGAATCACCTCTACGCCGAAAACGCCCCTCCTGCGGGTGGCGTGGGCGAGGGGGGGTCGAGGACGGTTTTGACCCGCCCGCAGACCCCCCCTCACCCGCGACAGGACCCGCAGCCGAGCGTTCTCATCCTGGAAAAGGTGTTTCGCGATCCACAGGTCCGCCATTGGTGCTGCAGCAACGAGCGGGCGCAGGCGCAGGCGGTGGCGCGGGAAGCCGAGCACCTGCTCGCCGCTGGCAGCTCGCCGGAAAGCATCTGCGTGCTGGTCGACGAGCCGGTGATCGCCGGTGGCGCCGTCTCCGCGGCAATGGAGGAGCGCGGCATCCCCTTCCACATGGCCGGCCCCGCGGCACTGTTCCAGCGCCCCGAGGTTCGCGATGCGATTGCCTGGCTGCGCGTGCTCGCCGACCCCGAAGACTCGGCAGCCGCGGCACGGGCGCTGACCAGGCCGCCGGTCGAACTGCGCTCGACCGACCTGGCGCGCCTGACGACGATCTCCCGCCGCCGCAAGGTCGACATGGTCTCCGCCTGCGAAGCGGCGCTGGAAAGTCCGCAGATCCCCCCCGAGGGACGGGAGCGCATCCAGTCTTTCCTCAAGCTCTACGGAGAAGCATCGGCGGCGATGGAGGAACGTCGCGCCGACGTCTTCGTCAGGCGGCTGATCGAGCGAGTCGGCCTGCGCCGCCAGCGGCTCTTCGCGGCGGAGCCGGAGGTGGCGGAGCGGCTGCTCGGCCTTTCGCGGCTGGCCGAGCTCGCGGCTGCCTGGGCACGGCGCGAGCCACACGGCTCAACGCGCGAGTTCGTCCGCTACCTGAGCGCCGTCGCCGAGGCCGGCGTGGCGCCGGAGGGCGGCCACGAACCGCCCTCACCGGGGGCTGTCAGAGGCCTCGATCGCGTCGCGGCCAAGGGCATGGAGTTCGAGCATGTCTTCGTGCTCGGGCTGGAATCCGAAAACGCCCAGGCCCGCTCTTCACTGATCCTCTCCCGGATCGGCGCCGAAGGAGACGAGGCCGGACGCGAGGGGGAGGAGCTGCACGAGGAGGAGCTGTTCGGCCCGGCGGAGGGGCTGCACGCGACCTACCGCAAGCTGCGCGAGGAGGTTCTCGAGGCGTCCTGGAAGGCGGGGCGGGAGCTCTCGGAGCCGCGCCTGGACACGGTGGTCGATGTGACCCGGGCAATCGCCCGCCACCTCGAGCTGCTGAAGCTGGCGGCGCTGGCGCAGCGGCCCGGCGAGGAGCCGACGGCGGAGGCGATCGAGGCGGTCAACGGCCTGCTGCGCCAGGTCGCCACCCCTGAGCAGCAGGCCGAGCTCGACGCCTCGCCGCTCGACGCCTACCTGCTCGACTCCGAGCACGAGCGCGACGGCCGGCGACGGCTGATCGCCGCTCGCCACGAGCCCTCCCTGGAAGCCTTCCTGCCGCGCCGCGGCGACGGCTCCCTCAGCCTCTCGGCCTCCGACCTCGACCTCTACCTCACCTGCCCGCTGAAGTACAAGTTCCGCCGCGTCTTCGGCATCCCCCAGGAGCCGACGATCAACCAGCGTTTCGGCATCCTCATCCACAGCGTCCTGGAACGCTTCCACAAGGATTCGGACGAGGACGAGGGGGAAGGGCTGGAGCAGCTGATGGATCTCTTCGAGGCTGGCTGGCGGCGCTCGGGCTTCGGCACCAGCGACGACGAGCTGCAGTTCCGCGACCGCGCCCGCGAGGCGATGCGGCTCTACTGGGAGCACGAGAGCGAGGCCGAAGGGGAACCGGTCTGGCTGGAGCGCAAGTTCGACATCCGGATCGGGCCCCATCACGTGCGCGGCCGGGTCGACCGCGTCGACCGCCTGGCCGATGGCAGCTACGAGCTGATCGACTACAAGACCGGCCTGCGCAAGAGCGAAGCGGAGCTGGAGAGCGACCTGCAGCTCGCCCTCTACCGGCTCGCCGCCCGCGAGGCCTGGGACCTGGAGGCGAGCAGCGCCAGCTACTACTACGTGCTCGACGCCGACAAGGTCGCCGCGCCGATCAGGCCCGACGACGCCGAGCGGGTCGAGCGCACCGTGCTCGAGGTCGGCGAGGGAGTGCTCGGGCAGGACTTCGAGCCGCGGCCCTCTCCCACCACCTGCAGCTGGTGCGACTACCGGCTGGTCTGCCCAGCCGCCGAGAGCTAGCGCTACTGATCGCCCTGCTGGCGCAGGAACTGCTGAAAATCGCGGGCGATTGAGTCCGCCGAGGGAAGGTCCTCGGGATCCTCGAGCTGATCTTCCTGCTCCGTCTCGATCTTTTCGACCAGCTCCTCGATCTCGGGGTTGGCGGCGATCGCGCGGTTGATCTGGTCTTCGTAGCTGGTCGCTTCCTCCTCCAGCTCCGCCGCCTCGACCGCGATACCGGTCAGGCCCTCGAGGCGGCGCAGCAAGGCAAGGGCGGCCTTCGGGTTGGGAACCGCGGCGACGTAGTGTGGGACCGCTGCCCAGAGAGAGGCGGAGGTCATCCCAACCTGGCGGCAGCAGTCGTGGACGACGCCGACGATCCCGGTCGGCCCCTCGTAGCTGGAGCGCTGCAGGTCGAGCTCCTCGACCAGCTTCTCGTCAGAGGCGAGGCCGGTGATCGGCACCGGCAGGGTGTGGGAGACCTCGGCGATCAGCGAGCCCAGCGTGATCACCATCTCGACCCCGAGCGCGTCGGCGGCGGTGGCGATCGTCTCCGAGAAGGTGCGCCAGCGCAGGTTGGGCTCGGTGCCGTCGAGCAGCACCAGGTCACGGTCGGCGGCGGGCACGCGGGCGGCGATCAGGTTGTTCTGCGGCCAGTCGATGCGACGCGCCTGGCCCTCGCTGAGGACGATCGTCGGCCGGGTCGCCTGAAAATCGAAGTAGTCCTCGGCATCGACTTCGGCGATCAGCTCCGCGTCGAAGGCGTCGCCGACCGCGCCTACAGCGGTCGAGGCGGCTGCGGCAGCGTCGTTCCAGCCCCGAAATGAGCAGACGAGAATCGGGTTGCGGAGCTGCGGGACATCGCCTTCCCAGCGAAGTGAATCCACACTTTGAGACTACCGATGGCCCGCACCCGCGCCCGCCGGCAAACGGCTACGCCGGCGTTGCCAGCGCCCGGCGAACCAGCCGGTAGGCAATGAAGAGCGCCAGCGCCGCGAAGGAGAGCTGCAGAACGCGCTCGGAAACGTGGTTGGCGATCCCCACCCCGATCAGGACCCCTAGCGGCGAGAGGGCGCCGACGATCACGGCATTGCGGACGTTGACGTTGCCGTAGGAGTTCTGGCGGATGGCGCCGATCAGGGCGACGATGACGATCATCAGCAGCGAGGTCGACTCTCCCTCCACTTGGCTGAGGCCGATGCAGACAGTCAGCGCCGGCACGAAGAGCACGCCGCCACCGACGCCGACGATGCCACCGGTGAAACCGCCGGCCATGCAGATCAGAGCCGCAAGCGCGATGTTCACGAGAGGATCAGCTCAATCGCGATCGCGATCAGCAGGGCGGCGAAGAGCAGGGAGACGGCGCGCTGGGAGATGCGCTGCTGAACGGCGGTGCCGATCAGCACCCCGAGGATTGCCGGAATCGCAAGCAGCAGCCCGGTGACGACGTGGACGTTGCCGTAGATCCCGCCCTGGGCGACCGCGCCGAGTAGACCGATCATCACGATCGCCGCCAGGCTAGTGCCGGTCGCCAAGCGCTCGCCGTAGCCGAACCAGAAGATCAGCAGGGGGACGATGACTGTGCCACCGCCGACTCCGAAGAGGCCGCTAAAGATTCCCGCCAGGGTGCCGATCGCGGCGAGCTTGAGGATGTGGTGAGAAGGCAGTGCCGGTCCCGGGGCCATTGTGCCGCGATACTAGAGGCGTGTCCGCCGACGTTGAGACAGGGGGCGGCTCCAGCTACTCCCAGCTGGAGTTCTTGCGCGCTGACCCCGCCCGCGCCGCGATCCTCACCGACGTCGACGGCACCTTGGCGCCGATCGCCGAACGGCCCGAGGAAGCCGCCGTGCCGGAGCGGGCGACGGAGCTGCTGCAGGGGCTGAGCGGGCGCTTCGGCCTGGTCGGCTGCATCTCCGGGCGCCAGGCGCTGGAGGCACGGCGGCTGGTCGGCGTCGACGGCATCGCCTACGCCGGCAATCATGGGCTCGAGCTGCTGCTGCCCGGCGACGGGGCGCCGCGACTCGATCCCGCACTCGGCGGCCAGGAGCGCAGCGCGATCGAGTTCATCGGCGGCCTCGACCCCGAGGAGCTGACGGCCGCCGGCTTGCGTCGCGAGGACAAGGGCCCGATCCAGGCATTGCACTGGCGCGGCGCCGACGACGAGCGCGGCGCCGAGGCGCGCGCTCACGAGATCGCCGCCGAGGCGGGCCGGGCCAAGCTGGAACCGCGCTGGGGCCGCAAGGTGCTGGAGCTGCGCCCAGTCGGCGGTGGCGGCAAGGACGCCGCGGTGGCGGCGCTGCTCGCCACCGATGGGGTCAAGGCAGCCGTCTACGCCGGCGATGACCGCACCGACCTCGACGCCTTCCGGCGCCTGCGCGAGCTGCGCGACGAAGGCGAGCTGGAGACCTGCGTCTGCGTCGGCGTGATCTCCCCGGAAGCGCCACCCGAGCTGTCCGAAGAGGCGGACCTCTTCGTCGACGGACCGCAGGGCTGGCTGGCGATGCTCGAGAAGCTGGCGGAGTAGCCAATGCCCTACACCGACCTGCTGCGCGTGACCGTCCTGCTCACCGGGGCCGAGGCCACCGCCCTGGCGGCAATCACCGCGGTTGCCGCCAACCGCGACAGCGACACGAGGACGCTGATCGTTGCCGCGACCTGGTGGCTGATCGCCCTCATCGTCGGCTTCTACCTCGGCCGCCCGAGCCGCGCTCGCGACGGCGTCCGCGATGCCCTCGCCCGCGCCCGTATGGCCACCTCGCTGCCCTCCGAGACGCCCACACGCATCGCTCTCGCGCGCCTATGGCCGGTTGCCCTGACGGCAATCCTCGCCGGCGCACTCGGCGCCTTCTTCCCCGGCGTCGCCGCGATCGGCGCCGGCTACGCCCTGCTCGTCTCGCTTGCCTGGCACAGCCGCGAGCCTGCGGTGCTGGCGATCGAGCAGCGCGACGGGGTCAAGTTCTACGTCGTCCCCAACTCGGCCTTGCGCCCAATCCAGCTAGTCCGCACCCCCGGCCTGCGCACGCTGCGGCCAGACGCCTGAGTGACTTCCGCGCCTGCGGGTAGCTTGGACTCATGAACCGCCGATCCCTAGTCGTGCTCACGGTCCTGGCGTTTGCGCTGCTCGTTCCGGCGACGGCCTCGGCGCTGGACCGAACTATCACCGTCAAGGGCTCGGCTACGCAGCAAGTGCCGAACGATGCGGCCGAACTCGGCTTCTCGGTCAGCAAGGAACGCGAGTCCCGCGGGGCCGCCCTGCGAATCGTCGCGATCCGCCTGCGCGCCGTCATCGCCGCCGCCCAGACCATCCCCGGCATCGGCGCCGGCGACCTAACGACCGGCGAAATCTCGGTCCGCAAGACGACCCGCGGCAAACACACCGTCTGGCGCGCAGCGGAGGGTGTCAGCGTGATCCTGCACCAGCCCGACCGCGCCGGCGAACTCGTCAACGCCGCCGTCGCCGCCGGCGCAACCAGCACCCGCGGCCCCAACTTCTTCCCCAGCAACCCCGACCTCGCCTACAACAACACCCTGCTGATCGCCTTCGATCAAGCCAAGGCAAAGGCGTCAGCCCTGGCCACCCGAGCCGGAGCGACCCTAGGCCCAGCCCTCACGATCGAAGAAGCCACAGAAGTCATCCCCACCGAGCGCAGCGCCGACACAAAGGGCCCCCGCAGCCCTTCCCCAGCTCCGCCGACCAAACCGGGCGCCTCCACCGTCACCGCATCCGTCCGCGTCGTATTCGCTCTGGAATAAGCGCCGAGCAAAGGAGGGTCGGGGCCGTTTCGTCGGTTCCTCGCGAAGCGGCTCCGCAGAGTGCCTCTCAGCCGCGAAGCGGCACTCGATTAGCACCGCCCTGGGCGGTGCTCGGGAACCGACGAAACGGCCCCTACCCTCCTACCCCTTACGCAGCTTCTTGAAGTCGCTCCACCCTCGCGTGTTCGCGATCTGATCCGCCGTCAGCCAGGCGCGCCGCGCCGTTGCCACCGCATAGGCGATGTTGTTCAGCGTCTCGACCCCGTGCGCATCGGTGTTGAGCACGATCGTTACCCCCGCTTCCGCGGCGAGCCGCGCGTGCTGCTCGGAAAGGTCGCGCCGATTCGGGTTGCCGTTGATCTCCAGCATCGTGCCTGTGCGCGCCGCCGCCTCGGCCACTGCCTCGATGTCGATCCCGTAGGGCTCGCGGCGACCGATCAGGCGGCCGGTGAGGTGGCCGATGCAGTCGACCTGCGGGTTCTCGATCGCCGCCAGCACCCGCGTGGTCATCTCCTTCTCGGCGATCGCGAAGGAAGTGTGGACGCTGGCGACGACCCAGTCGAGCGCTTCGACGACGTCGTCGGGGTAGTCGAGCGAGCCGTCGAGGCCGATGTTGATCTCCGAGCCGGCGAGCAGGCGGAAGCCGCGCTTGCCCTTGTTCCAGGCCTCGACCTCGGCGATCCGTTCCCAGAGCCGCTCTGCGGTGACGTGATCGCCGAAGCCATGGCTGGCGGAGTGGTCGGTGATCGCCAGGTAGGCGTAGCCGCGATCGCGGGCGGCGTCGGCCATCTCCTCGAGCGTGTTGCGCCCATCGGAGAGGGTGGTGTGGGAGTGCAGGTCGCCGCGGATGTCCTCGACCGAGACCAGGTCGGGGAGCTTCCCCTCCTGGGCCGCCTTCAGCTCGCCGCGACCCTCGCGCAGCTCGGGCTCGATGTAGGCGTAGCCGAGGCGTTCGTAGACGGCCTCCTCGCTGGCGCAGCGCTCGACCTTGCCGCTCTCGACCTCGGTGATCCCGTGCTCGGAGACCGAGAGGCCGTTCGCCACCGCGGCCTCGCGCATCTGCACGTTGTGGGCCTGGGAGCCGGTGAAGTGCTGCAGCAGGTTGCCAAAGGCATCGGGGGCGACGATCCGCAGGTCAACCGAGATCCCGTTCTGGGTCTGGGCACGCACACCGTTGGGACCGGGGCTGCCGGCGGCCGTGATCAGGGGACTGGCAACGAGATGCTCGGCCAGCGCCTGGGGATCGTCCGCCGTCGCGATCAAGTCGATGTCCTTGCAGGTCTCAGCCCAACGCCGCGCCGAGCCGGCAACCTCGACCCGATCGGCGGCGGGATGCTCGCGCAGCTCTCGCGCCAGCTCCTCGGCAATCGGCCGGGCCATCGAAAGCAGTACCCGGCCCGATGTCTCGCCGGGGTCGCCGAGGCGCTCCAGCCCGGCCAGGACGTTCTCCTCGGCCTTCGGCCCGAGGCCCTTCAGATCGCGGATGCGTTCCCCCTCGGCTGCCTGCTTGAGGTCCTCCAGGGTGGCGACGCCGAGCTCGTCGAAGAGGCGGCGGGCCGTCTTTGCCCCCACCCCCGGCACTCCCATCACCTCGACCAAGGTCGGCGGGAACTTCGCCTTCAACTTCACCGCGGCGGGAATCTCGCCGGTCTCCAGCAGCGCGTCGATCTTTTCCGCCAGCGTCTTGCCGACGCCGGGGACCTCGGTCGCCCGTCCGGCGGCGGCGAGGTCGGCAACCGAAACCGGGCTTTCGCGGATCGCCTTCGCCGCGGTGCCGTAGGCGAGCACCCTGTATTTGACCGCGCCGTCGAGCTGGTAGAGCGCTCCAAGCTCGTCGAGGGCGGCGGCGATCTCGGCGTTGGTCACCCCGCAAAGCTAGCGAGCCGACAGCGGGCCTTTAGCCAACGCTGAGGTTCGTCACTAGCATCGCCCCGCAGATGCCCGCAAACAAGCCCGCGCAAGGGCCCGTCTGGCTCGTCCTTCCCACCTACGAAGAGGCGACAAACATCGAGCGATTGGTCGTCGCGGCGGGCGAGAAGCTGCCGGCCGACGCCCAGATCCTGATCGTCGACGACAACTCCGCCGACGGGACCGGCGAGATCGCGGCGAGGCTCGAACGGGAGCGCGACGGGGTCCACTATCTGCACCGGCCGCGGAAGGAAGGGCTCGGCCCGGCCTACATCGCCGGCTTCCGCGAGGCGCTGGCGGGCGGCGCTGGCCTGATCATCGAGATGGACGCCGACTTCTCCCACGAGCCCGCCTACCTGCCGCGCCTGCTCGACGCCGCCACGCGGGCCGACGTGGTGATCGGCTCGCGCTATGTGCCCGGCGGCGGGGTGAGCGACTGGGGACCGCTGCGCCGGGCGATCAGTCGTGGTGGCAGCTCCTACGCGAGCCTGGTGCTGGGCGTGGAGGTGCGTGACCTGACCGGCGGCTTCAAGTGCTTTCGCCGCGAGGTGCTAGAAGCGATCGACCTGGACGCGGTGCGCTCGCGCGGCTATGCCTTCCAGGTCGAGATGACCTACCGCGCGATCGAGCTCGGTTTCGAGGTCGCCGAGGTGCCGATCGTCTTCCGCGACCGCCAGGCCGGCTCCTCGAAGATGAGTCGCTCGATCGTGCTCGAGGCGATCTGGCGGGTGCCTCTTCTACGCTTCGGCCGGTGAATTACGCCTCTTGCATACCTCGCTATACTTTCTGAAGTATTGAGCGCTGAACCTCGATCCCCAGGAGACCGATCCCAGTGACAGGCAAACTCCAAGACGTAACAGACGACACCTTCAAATCCGAGGTTCTCGAGGCCGACGGCCCAGTGCTCGTCGACTTCTGGGCCCCCTGGTGCGGTCCCTGCCGCGTCGTCCACCCGGTGCTCGAGGAGATCGACGCCGAGCGTGAGGACCTCAACATCGTCAGCATCAACGTCGACGAGAACCAGCAAACGGCGGCTCAGTACGAAGTCCTCTCGATCCCGACCCTGATCCTCTTCAAGGACGGGGCGATCGCCAAGAAGGTGATTGGAGCGATGCCCAAGCGTCGCCTCGAGGCCGAGCTGGAGCCGGCGCTGGCCTAGCGGCTAGCCGCGAGCAAGCCATGCCCTTCGTCCACGTCGACTGGTTCGAGGGTCGCTCCGACGAGCAGAAGGCGGAGATCGCCAAGCGGATCGAAGCGGCGCTGGTCGAGGTGGCCGGCGTCGCCCCCGAGCACTGCTGGGTCAAGTTCTCTGACTCGAAGAAAACCGACTTCATCATCGGCGAGACGACCGAGGACTAGCGGAAGCCTCAGAGCTGGGTAGCGAAAAGTCCGACCATTGCCGCGAAGCCGGCGATGTATGCAGCGGAAAGGGCGATGACGCCATGCACCATCGCTCTGTGAACGGATTCGAACCCGCTTTTCATATCGTTGCGCAGCTCTTTCACCTCGCCGCGCAGCTCGCAGATTTCGCCTTCGACCTTGTCGAATCTGCGGTTGACTTCATCGCGGAAATAATCCAGGCGAGCGTCGGTCCAAGTCTCCCTCATCAGGTACATGATTGCACCGTAAACGTTTCGACAGCACGTATGGCGCGCGCGTGGTCAAGGTTTCGGGAAATCTTTCGCGCGGAAGTGCGTCGCCGCTCAACCAGCTCGAGTGACGTCGATTCGAAGGTCGCGGCCCTCTAGCGTGGCGGCGGTGCCGTCGGCCGCGTCGTAGGTAACCGAGGTGGCCAGGACCTCACCGGCGATGTAGGGCTCGTGCTCGCGGGCGGCGGTGAGCAGCTCCTCGTCGCCGCCGAGGCTGAGCTCGATCCGGTCGGAGATGTCGAGGCCGGCGGCTTTGCGGGCGTTCTGGACGGCGTGGACGATCTCGCGGGCGAGGCCCTCGCGGCGCAGCTCGTCGTCGAGCTCGAGTTGCAGGGCGACGGCGTGGCCGGCCTCCGCCTCGACCTCGTAGCCATCCAACGGCTGCAGGGAGAGGGTGACCTCGTCGGGGCCGATCGTGTGGTCATCGCCGTCGATGTTGATGCCGATCTCGCCCCCGTCCTCCATCACCTTGGCGACGTGGACCGCGTCGAGCGCCTCGACGGCGGCGGCGACCTGCGGCATCCGCTTGCCGAAGCGCGGGCCGAGCGAACGGTAGTTGGGCTTGACCGCGTAGCTGACCAGGTCGGCCTCCTCGGAGACGAAGTCGAGCTCCTTGACGTTGAGCTCGGCGGTGATCAGGTCGGCGCGGGCCGAGATCGCGGCGCGCTCGGCGTCGTTGGCGACGATCACCGCACGGCGCAGCGGTTGGCGCATCTTCGCCTTGGCCTGGGCGCGGGCGGCGCGGCCGAGTTCGACCGTCAGCCAGACTGCCTCCATCGCTGTCTCCAGGTCGGCGTCGGCGAGCGCCGGATCGGGTTCGGGAAAGTCGCGCAGGTGGACCGAGTCGGGCTGCCCGCCCAGCTGTTCGGCCTCGCCGCCGGCCAAGTTGAGGTGGATCTCGTCGGCGAGGAAGGGCGTGAAGGGAGCGAGCAGCGCCGCGACCTCCAGCAAGCAATGGCGCAGGGTCGCAAAGGCCGCCCGGTCCCCCTCCCAGAAGCGCCGACGCGAGAGCCGCACGTACCAATTGGAGAGCTCCTCGACGTACTCGGCGATCGCCCTGCCGGCCGCCGTGCAGTCGAACGCGTCCATCCGCTCGCGCACGGCCGCCGTGGTCGCCTGCAGCCGCGAGAGCGCCCAGCGATCGAGATCCCCCCCAACATCGCCGCTGACTTCGTCTTTGTTCGCGCTATCCGCGACTAAAGACGAAGTCAGCGTTTGAGTTTCGAAGTCGGCGGGGCTCAAGTCCTCGGCGTTGGCGTAGAGGACCCAGAAGGAGTAGGTGTTCCAGAGGGTGAGGAGGAACTGGCGGACGGACTCGCCCACTGTCTCCAGCGAGAAGCGGTAGCCGGACCAGGGTTGCTGGGCGGTCAGGTAGTACCAGCGGAAGGCGTCGGCGCCGTGGGCGGAGATCACGTCCCAGGGCTCGACCACGTTGCCCTTGCTCTTCGACATCTTCTGGCCCTCGGGGTCGAGGATCAGGCCGAGACAGACGCAGTTGCGGTAGCTGGAGGTATCGAAGAGCAGGGTCGACTCGGCGAGCAGGGTGTAGAACCAGCCGCGGGTCTGGTCGATCGCCTCGCAGATGAAGTCAGCGGGGAAGCGCTCCTTGAACAGCTCCTCGTTCTCGAATGGGTAGTGGAGCTGGGCGAACGGCATCGCGCCGCTGTCGTACCAGGTGTCGATCACCGAATCGACCCGGCGCATCTCGCCGCCGCAGTCCTCGCAGTCCACCGTTACTTCGTCGATGTAGGGGCGGTGCAGGTCGTCGGGCACCTCGCCCTTGGCCCGCTCCCGCAGCTCGGCAACCGAGCCGGCGCAGAAGCGGCCGTCGCAGTCCTCCCCCGTGCACTCCCAGATCGGCAGCGGCGTGCCCCAGTAGCGGTCGCGGGAGAGCGCCCAATCGACGTTGTTCTCCAGCCACTTGCCGAAGCGGCCGTCCTTGATGTGCTCGGGGTGCCAGCCGATCGTCTCGTTGTTGGCGAGCAGCTCGTCGCGCACCTGCGAGGTGGCGACGTACCAGCTCGACTTGGCGTAGTAGAGCAGCGGCGTGCCGCAGCGCCAGCAGTGCGGGTAGGAGTGCTCGTAGACCTGCTCGCGGAAGAGCAGGCCGCGCTTGTCAAGGTCGGCGATCAGCGCCTTGGTCACCTCGGGGTCCTTGACGAACTTGCCCTCGAAGCCGGCGAGACGCGGGTCGAACCTGCCGTCGAGTCCGACCGGGTTGTAGAGCGTGCCGTGGCTGGTCGGGTCGAAGATCGCGTTCGCGGCGGCGACCGCGTAGTCGTCTTCGCCGAAGGCAGGGGCGATGTGGACGAGGCCGGTGCCGTCCTCGGTGGTGACGAAGTCACCGGCCAGAACCCGGAAGGCGTTGGCCGGACCGCCGTCGGCGAGCTCGAAGACCGGGCCCGCGTAGCGGCGGTCGACCAGGTCGGCGCCCTTCAGCCTCTCCACCACCTCGGCGCCCTCGCCCAGCACCTTCTCCAGCAAGGGCTCGGCGACGACCAGCGTCTCCTCCCCAACCCGGGCTTTGACGTAGGCGACCCCGGGGGCGACCGCGACGGCGACGTTGCCGGGCAGCGTCCAGGGGGTCGTCGTCCAGACCAGCAGCGACTCGCCGCTCTCGCCGCCGTCCTCGCCGAGCAGCGGGAAGCGCACGTATATAGAAGGGTCCTCGACGTCCTTGTAGCCGAGCGCCACCTCGTGCGAGGAGAGCGCGGTGCCACAGCGCGGGCAGTAGGGCACCACCTTGTGGCCCTCGTAGAGGCGCTCTTTGTCCCAGAGCTGCTTCAGCGACCACCAGACCGACTCGATGTAGTCGTCGTCGAGGGTGACGTAAGGGTCGTCGAGGTCGATCCAGAAGCCGATCCGCTCGGTCAGCCGATTCCACTCCTCGACGTACTCGAAGACCGACTCGCGGCAGCGGGCGTTGAACTTGTCGATCCCGTAGTCCTCGATCTCCTGCTTGGAGGTGATGCCGAGCTGCTTTTCGACCTCGAGCTCGACCGGCAGCCCGTGGCAATCCCAGCCCGCCTTGCGCGGCACCCGGTAGCCACACATCGAGCGGTAGCGCGGGTAGACGTCCTTGAAGACGCGGGCGAGGACGTGGTGGGAGCCGGGTCGGCCGTTGGCCGTCGGCGGGCCCTCGTAGAAGTTCCAGATCTCGGCGTCCGCGCGCTGAGCCAGCGAGCGGGCGAAGACGTCGCGCTCGCGCCAGCGCTCGAGCACCCGCTCCTCAAGCTCGGGGAAGGACTGCCTGGTGTCTACGGGCCGGAAGCCGGGCATGAACGGGTGATTCTAGGAGTGGGTAGGCTCCCCGCCGCATGCCGCTCTACGACTTGAACGGAAAGGTGGCCCTGGTGACCGGTGCCGCGCGCGGCATCGGCTATGAGACGGCGCGGCACCTGCACCTGCGGGGCGCCTCGGTGGCACTCGTCGACATCGACGCCGAGGAGGTCCGCGAGGCGGCCGGGCGGATTGGCGAGCGGGCGCTCGGGATCAGCTCCGACGTCACCGACCATGGCGCGATCATGGCCGCCGTTGCCGAGACGGTCGAGCGCTTCGGCGGGCTCGACATCGTCGTCGCCAACGCCGGCATCGCCCAAAAGAAGATGGCGACGGTGCGCGGGATCGGCGCCGAGGAGTGGGAGCGGGTTTTCGAGGTCGACATGCTCGGCGTCTGGCGCACGGTGCGAGCGGCGCTGCCGCAGATCGTCGAGCGCCGGGGCCAGGTGGTCGTCACCTCTTCCGTCTACGCCTTCGTCAACGGCGTCTTCAACACTCCCTACGCCGTGGCCAAGTCCGGGGTCGAGTCGCTGGGGCGAGCACTGCGAGCCGAGCTGATGCCGCTCGGCGCCAGCGCCAGCGTCGCCTACTTCGGCTGGGTCGACACCAAGCTGGTCCAGGATGCCGTCGCCAACAACGGCAACCGCATGCAGGGGGATCTGCCCGCTTTCCTGCGCAAGCGGATCACGCCGGCGCAGGCGGGCGCGGCGATCGTGGCGGGGGTGGAGGAGCGAGCGCCGCGGATCTTCGCGCCGAAGTGGTGGCGCTACGTCTCGGCCCTGCGCGGCATCATCAACCCGCTGCTCGACCGGCGCATGGAGCAGGACGCGAGGCTGGTCAGGAGGGTGCACGAAATCGAGGCCGAAGCCGACGAGCAGGGCGCGGCGGCGGTCTCAGCCGCTTCGCGTTAGCCGCTCGAGCAGGAAGACGAAGGACTCGTAGCTCGCGCCGGTTGCGCGGCTGAGGCCGATCTCACAGGTGCGGTTGTTGGAGAGGCGGGCGTCGAAGTGGCGGCCGGCCAGCTCTTCGGCCTGAGGACGGGTCGCGGACTCGGTCAGCTCGGGGTGGGAGATGCCGCGGTCGCCGGCGAAGCCGCAGCAGGCGGACGAGGGCGGCACATAGACGTCCTCGGCGAGGGCGGCGGCGAGATTGCGCAGGCGCGGCGCCAGGCCCATATGGCGGGTGGCGCAGGTAGGGTGGACGGTGGCGGAACCGACCTTTTGGCCGATCTCCAGCTTCGGCAGCAGGCGGTCATGCCCCCAGGCAACCGAGTCGAGGATCTCCAGCTTGGCGAGGCGCTCCGCGTTCTCCTCACTGAGCACGCCATCGCCGGGATCGTTCACGCCCTGGGTGCAGGAAGCGGCGTCGATCACCACCGGAAGCCTCCCTTCTCCGCTCCATTCCCACAGCCGCGAGACCATCTCGTTCGCCTTGTGACGATGAGCATCGCCGAACCCCTTCGAGCTCCAGGGCAATCCGCAGCACGTGCCCGCCACCTCGTCCGGAATCCACACCGGCAACCCAGCGCGCCGCGAGACCTCCACCAGCGCCTCGACAACCGACGGCCGACGGGCCTCAAACGTGTCGATATGTCCCGTTTCAGGCCCGTCGGCCCTGTTGGGGCCGAAGATTCGGTTGGTGCAGCTGGGGACGTAGACGGCGGCGGCGCTTGGGGGAGGAGGGAGTGACTCTCTCCCGACACTCCCCGCTTTTTTCGGGAGAGGGTCACTCCCTCCTCTCCACCGGGCGGGCCCGGGCAGGCCACGGCCACGCTTGGTCCGGCGCGCCAACGGCCCGGCGATGCGGAGGGCAATCCGGGAGGCCTTTTCGACCGCACCCCAGCGCTTCGCCGTCGCCAGCGCCACCTGTTCGGCGCGCGGGGTGTGCCGCTCCTGGCGAAGTTCCTTGACCAGCTTGCCGGTGTCGATCCCTACCGGGCAGGCGAGCTGGCAGGAGCCGTCGGCGGCGCAGGTGTCGAGCGAGTCGTACTCGTACTCCTCGAGCAGGGCGCGCTGGACCGGCGAGCCCGCCGGCTGGCGGGCCATCTCGCGCCGCAGCACGATCCGCTGCCGCGGCGTCGTGGTCAGGTTGCGACTCGGGCAGACCGGCTCGCAGAAGCCGCACTCGACGCAGGTCGTGGCCGAGTCCTCGATCTGCGGCGTCGTCTTCAGATTGCGCAGGTGGACACCGGGGTCGCGGTTGAGGACCACGCCGGGGTTGAGCACGCCGTCTGGGTCGGCGAGCTGCTTCACCCGCCACATCAGCTCGGTCGCTTTCTCGCCCCACTCGCGCTCGACGTAGGGCGCCATGTTGACCCCGGTGCCGTGCTCGGCCTTGAGCGAGCCGTCGTACTTGTCGACGATCAGCTCGACCAGCCTCTCCATGAAAGCCTCGTAGCGCTCGACGTCCTCTGACTTGGCGAAGTCCGGGGTGAGCATGAAGTGCAGGTTGCCGGCCGATGCATGGCCGGCAACGCCGGACAGGAAGCCGTGCTCGCCGAGCAGGGCCTGCAGGTCGTGGGCGCTCTCGGCAATCCGCTCCGGCGGCACGCAGACGTCCTCCATGACCAGCGCCGTGCCCGGCATGCGCACCCGTCCGACCAGGCCGTGGAGACCCTCGCGCACACGCCAGGCGAGCTCGATCTCCTCGGCCTCGCGAGTGAACTCGAAGGGTTGGATCGTCTCGTGCCCGCCGAGGATCTCGTTCGCCTTGGCGAGGTAGGCGTCGAGGGCGGCGGCGTCCTCGGCCCCGTACTCGACCAGCAGCACCGCCGACTCGGGCGGCAGCTCCTTCCACTCCTCCGGCGCGCCGACCATGTTCCAGGCGGCGGTGATCAGCGCCGGGGCGACCATCAGCTCGACCGCGCTCGCGCCCGAGTCGACCAGGTCGCGGACCGGCGCGATCGCCTCGTCGACGCCGGGAAAGTGGACCCAGGCGGTGGTCGTCCGCGCCGGCACCGGCACCGTCTCGAAGACGGCCTCGGCAACGAAAGCGAGTGTGCCCTCCGAGCCGACCACCAGCCGGCGGAAGATCTCCAGCGGCTCGTCGGCGTCGAGGAAGGCACAGAGGCGGTACCCGATCGTGTTCTTGATCGCGAACTTGCGGCGGATGCGCTCGCTCAGCTCGGCGTCGGCGCGAATCTCGTCGCGGATCGCGGCGAGACCGGCGGCCAGCTCGGGCTCCGCGGCGGCGAAGCGTTCCGCGGCGCCCGATTCCGCGGTGTCGATCTTCGTGCCCGAGGAAAGCACAAGGGTCATCGAGCTGACGGTCGAGTAGGAGTCCTTGGTCGTCCCGCAGCGCATCCCGCCCGAGTTGTTGGCGATCACGCCGCCAACGCAGGCGATGTCGGTGCTGGCCGGGTCGGGGCCGAGCTTGCGGCCGTGCGGGGCGAGCACGCGGTTGGCGTGGCCGAGCACGGTGCCCGGCTTGACCCGGGCGCGGGCGCCGCCGCCCTCGACCGCGACGCCGCTGAAGTGGCGGCGCACGTCGACGAGGATGCCGTCGGTCTGGCCCTGGCCGCTGAGGCTGGTACCGCCGGCGCGAAAGGTGACCGGGATGCCGGAGCGGCGACCGTAGGCGAGGACCTTGGCGACGTCCTCGGCGTCGCGCGCCATCACCACGACCTGCGGCAGCAGCCGGTAGGGGCTGGCGTCGGAGGCGTAGCGGACGATGTCGCTGGCGCGGGCGAGCACGCGGTCGGCGCCGAGCAGTTGCTCCAGTTCCCCGCGCAGCGGCTGGGCAGTGCCGGCGGCGATGCGATCCGGGGCGCGGTCGGAGGCAGGCTCGGCCGTACTTGGCGCGAGCGAGAAGATATTCCGCTCGAGCAGCGCCATGGTCAGCTCACCTTAGAAGAGGGCCATCCCGGGCGCCACCGGGACTTCGACCAGCTCGGGCTGGGACGAGGCGAACGCTTTGGAGAGAGCGTCGCTGACTTCGTCGCGGTCCTTGACCCGGGTGGCGTTGATCCCGTAGCCCTCGGCGATCGCGGCGGCGTCGAGCTTGGGCAGGTCGAGGCCGGGTGCCCCGTTCACCCCCTCGACTTCGGCGAACCACTTGAGGATGCCGTACTCCTGGTTTTGCAGGACGAGGAAGGTGACCGGGGTCTTATAGGCGACGGCGCTCCAGAAGGCGCTGACCGCGTACTGGACCGAGCCCTCGCCGATCACGCAGACGACGGGGCGGTCGGGCTGGGCGAGCTGCACCCCAACCGAAGCGGCGAGACCGAAGCCGAGGCCACCGCCGGCGCTGAAGTAGTAGCTGCCCGGGCGCGAGAGGCGCAGCTGGTTGCGCAGCGCCAGGGTGCTGGTCGGCGACTCGAGCACGACGATGCCGTCCTCGGGGAAAACCTCCCCCAGCGCCGTGTGCACGGTCGAGGGATTGAGCGGATCGCTGGGCGGGATTTCCCCCGGCCCCGGGTTCGGCTCCGGCGCCGGGCGCGTGGACTCGGGCACCTCCTCGAGCAGGGCAGCCAGGGTGAGCTTGACGTCGGCGACCAGGGCATCCCCCATCGGCGCCCGCGCAGCCTCGTCCGGGTCGCTGGTGATCGCGACCAGCTTCGCGCCCTCCGGGAGCAGCGGCCCAGGGATGTAGGGGTAGTAAGGGAAGACCGAGCTGCCGATGACAACGATCAGGTCGTGGCCCTCGAGGGTCTGGCCGACCGGGCCGATCGCCGGCGGCAGGACACCGCGGAAGTTGGGGTGGTTCTCGGGGAAGCCGAGGCGGTTGCCGCCGGTGGCCGGCGAGGCCCAGACGGGGAGGCGCTGGCGCTCGGAGAGGGCGACGGCGAGATCCCAGGCGCCGGAGGCGTCGATGTCGGGGCCGGCGACCATCACCGGGTTGCTGGCGGCATCGAGCCGATCGGCGAGGACGCGGACCGCGGCCGGGTCGGAGACGGTGCGGCCGTCGACCTTGCGGCTGATCGCCTCGTTGGCGTCACTCTCGTCGACCTCGGCGTACCAGTCGTCCATCGGCAGCGAGACGAAAACCGGGCCGCGCGGTGGCAGCGAAGCGAGGTGGGCGCCGTGGGCGAGGGCGAGCGGCACGTCCTCGGCCCGAGCCGGCTCGTAGGCCCACTTGACCAGCGGGTGCGGCATGCGGATCGCGTCGCGGTTGGTCAGGTTGGCTTGCAGGGTGATCTGCGCCCGCGCCTGCTGGCCGGCGGTAATCAGCAGCGGCGAGTGGTTGGCCTGGGCGTTGAAGATCGCCCCCATTGCGTTGCCGACGCCGGGCGCGGTGTGCAGGTTGGCGATCGTCGTCTTGCCCGAGGCCTGGGCGAAGCCATCAGCCATGCCGACCACGACGGCCTCCTGCAGGCCGAGCACGTAGCGGAAGTCGGAGGGAAAGTCGGCGAGCATCGGCAGCTCGGTCGAACCGGGGTTGCCGAACATCGTCGTCATCCCCTGGTTGCGGAAGAGGTCGAAGCTGGCTTCGCGGACCGTCGGCATACCGGGGCGGAACCCTACCGGGGGATTGCAGGCCTCAAGGTCCCCCCTGGGGGCGGTCGATGAGTGGAGGGCGTGACCAAGCCAGGGAACACGACCTCGCACCTAGTGCGCAAAAGCCTTTTGGCGTTCGCCACAACTCTGCTGGTTGCGGCCGCCTGGGCCAGCGCGGCCAGCGCCGGCCCTATCTCCACCCGCCTCGCCTACGCGACGGGCGAAATCGTGCCGATCCCGGCCGCGATTCCGCATGAAGAAGGCGACATGGTCGACAGCCGCATCGTTCCTGACCTGCGCTGGATCTCCCAGCACTACCCGATCTACGTCACCGACGGTTACTCCGGGCCGCTGCCGAATGGCGAACACGTCGGCTGCAACATGTGCCACGTCAAAGGCTCCGATCACTACAACGGCCTCGCGGTCGACGTCGTGCCGCTGAACGGCGGCAGCAAATGCGACGCCAGCTGGGCGCCGATCACCCGTCTCGCCCTTTGGGCCGAGCCGGTCCAAAACAAACCCGTCCCCCCCTTCCGCTGGATCGGCTACGACGGCGACGCCGGCCACGGCTGCGGCAACCACCTCCACCTCTCCTGGCAGCACGCCACCGTCCCCCAGTTCCAGCTCGCCGAATGGGTCGAAGTCTTCCCCGTCGGCAACCAGCCGGTGGGCCAGCCGCGTACCCCCAGGACCAAAGCCCCCAAGGCGCCGCCCCCCGGCCCCAGCGGCGGCTTCGCCACCGTCCGTTCCGGCGGCCTCTCCCACCGCAGCTTCTCCGCAGCCCACTCCGGCGGCCTCCCTTCTCAGGGCGACTGATTCTTCGGTGATCCGAGGGCCTCTCGGGGGTCCCTCCCCAGGCCGCTTCGCGGGAGTTCCTGGGGAGGGACCCCCGAGAGGCCCTGGCGCTCCATAGGATTTGCAGCGGATGGGTGTCCGGATTGCCATCGCCATCGTGCTTTTGACCCTTGCGGTCCTCGCGGGGTGCGGGAGCACCGACAGCTCTACCCCGGTCGCCTGCCGGGAAGGGGCCAAGATCTACCTCGTCGCGCTTAGTGACGCGCCCGGCGAGGTCAATCTGCGTGGCGAGACGCCGATCAGCGAATGCCTGGCGGAGAACCAGACGGGTGGCGACCTCGCCACGGTCGGCACGACGATGGTGGTGGCGGCCACCAAGCTCAATGCGGAAGCGCGGGCTGAGCCGGGCGGCGACGCCAACCTCCAGCTCGGCTACCTGCTTGGCGCCGCCCAGCGCGGGGCCGATCGAACCGACGGCATCCACGCCGAGCTGATCCGCCGGCTCGCCGCCGCTGCCCGCTACAGCCCCGACAGCCAGCCGCTTCCGGCGGCCTTCCTGCGCGCCTATCGCGAAGGGTTCGACGCCGGCGAAGCGCGGGGCTAGGGCGCCGGGCTGGCGCCGCGGCCGGACGAGACGATCACCACGCGGCCGTCGGCGAGGCGGTAGGCGGTGCCGACCGGGGTGCCCCTGCCGCGCGCTTTCCGCTCGCTACTCGGGGGAGCAAATACCTTCTCCTTCTCCCCGACGGCGCGGCGCTCGAGGCGGCCGCTGCTCGAGTTGACGGTCAGCGTCAACCCGGCAATCAGGAAGGCGACGGCGAGGACGATGCCGATGTCGAAGAGGTTGACCAGGCCATCGAGCGGATCGCCGGCGTTGTCGGCGATGCGGCCGTGACGGCCGAGCCCGACCCGGCTCACAACACCACCCCGTGTTCGCGGCCCGACCTCACTCGACGGCCTGCTCGAGCGCCACCAGGTCCTCGGTGTACATTCGCGTGCGGGCGAGGGTCAGGGCAAAGGCGATCGTGCCGACCAGCAGGCCGACGACCGTGGCGCCGAAAGCGTCGCGCAGGTTCTCGGCGAGACTGGCGACGTCGCCGTCACCGAGCGCGGCGAGGCCCGGGGCGAGTGGAATCAGCGTGCCCATCAGCCCGACGGCCGGGCCCGCCCGGACCAGCAACCGAGTGCGATCGAGCCGCCGCTGGACGGCGAGCTCGTAACGGGCCAGGGCGCGCTCGGTCGCGACCGGAGGATCGGGCGCCCGGGCGGCGCCCGACACCTCGACCAGCGCCTCGGCGGCGATCGTCCCCGGAGCGCTGTAGGCGTAGAGCGGCGCGTTGGCGGGGTCGGCGATAGCGCGCTCTGTCAGCTCGCCGAGGTCGACGTCACGGGCACGCACCCGCCGCCGCCAGAGCTCGGCGCCGAAGCGGCCCAGCTCGAGCGCGCAGAGCAGCAGGATCAGCACCGCGACGATCAGCACCGGTACCCGCAATGCCGTGGCAAGGTCGGCCAGCGCGTCGCCGAGGTCGATCGCGGCGCTCACGCGTAGGACCCCCCGCGCCAGCGGTCAAGCTGCGAGCCGACCAGGGCGAGCAGCGCCGCCGCCGCCGCGATCGCGATCGCCAGCCATGGGGCGCCGCCGGAATCGACCCCGGCCGAGTGCAGGCCGGGCGCGCCGAAAGCAAGTGAGCCCTTTCGAGAGGAGACGAGGGTTCCGGTGACCTCGCGCCCACCGCCTTCCTGTCCCGCGGCTCCTTCGCTCGCCTGCAGGACCGACTCCTCGCGCCCTCCGCCGCCCCCAGCCGAGCCAGCCCTGATTTCTTGCTCTGAATCTGGTTCGGCGCTCGCCGTGCCTGTCGACTGCACGGCGTTCTCCCCGCGCCTCGTTTCGCTGTGGTTGGGCACCCGTCCCGCTTCCCTGTGAAGGATCCGCGTCCCGCCCGGCGTCTCCCCTTTGCTCTGCGGTTTCGGCCGACTGAAGAGGGGCGCCCCGTGGCCGCCGCCACCGGCGATCACGCCCTTGCCCGCCTGGGTGCCTTCGCCCTCGCCCGGCCTGGCCGGCTGCTCGGGTTCCTCGGAGAACGGCTGCTCGGGGATCGGCCAGGTGTGGCCGCCAAGGGCCACGGAGCAGTAGGCGGTCATCCAGATCCCGTTGAGGTCCTGGCTGCGCTTCCAGCGGATGTGGCCGTCGACCTGCTGCAGCGATTCCATGTAGCCAAGGGGGTCTTTGGCCTCGCCCCCCGAGCCGACGCGCCAGTCCTCTGGGTTCTCGCCGACGGCCCAGACCCCCTGCACCGCCCAGGCAGTCGAGGCGACGTTCGATTCGGGGTTGCCGGGGAATTCGGGGAAGCCACCGTCGGCGTTCTGGGCTTTGCGCAGGTAGTCGATCCCGTTTTCGACCGCTTCATTGCGACCACGGCCGGCGGCGATCAGCGCCTGGATCGCGGCGCCGGTCATGTCGACTTCGTCGCGCGCGCTGCTGGCGCTCCAGGCCCAGCCGCCGCCGGGGAGCTGGATCGATTCGATCCAGCTGGCGGCGGCGCCGATCGCCGCCTGCGCCTCGATCGGGGCAAGGGCGAAGACGGCGAAGATCGTGTCGTTGACCCCGGGCTGGCCGCCGGGCACGTGCGGGAAGGAGCCGCCTGGGCGCGCCCGGGAGAGCAGTTCCGCCGCCAGATCGGCGCCGCCGAAGTCGTGCGGGTTGGCCCCCGACGCATTGACCACCATCAGTTCCCGCTCGAAGGTGGTGGTGCAGGCGATCGGCGCACACTCGCTGTCCTCGACCCCCTGGCGGTAGTGCGAGACCAGGTAGGAGAAGGCGTCGACGCCACCCGGGCGGCGCTGGCTGCGCGGGTTGATCCCGGCGGCAGCCAGCGCGATCGCGGTCCAGGCGCTGGTGATCTGACTCGGTTCGCCAGCCGCTCCGAAGCCGCCGTTTGGCTGCTGGGCTTCCTGCAGGTAGCGGACGGTCCTGTCGAGCGACGCCTGGTTGGCGGGATTGGGCGCGGCGCTCGCCGAGACGGCGAGCAGGAGCCCGCCGAGGACGAGGATTGCGGCAAGGCGGCGCACCTGGGCCTAGTCCGGAATGCGGACGGTCCCGAGGTTGACGCTCGAGCTCCGCCCGAGCAGGTCGACGAAAGTAAGTCGCAACAGGTAGCGGCCGGCCCGGGGCAGGCGCACCTGGGCCGAGCTCTTGCCCTGTCCGGTTGCCCTGGTGACAAAGCGAGCGCCCTTGCGCCCGAGCCGCTTAGAGGACACGGTCCACTGGGAGATGCCCGCTCCCGCGTCCTGCACCCGCCAGCTGACCCCGACGACGCCGGTTGCGATCTGGCTGCGATCGAGGCCGTGCAGGGCGATCTTGACCTGCGATGCGGCTGCCGGCGTCGAAGGTCCCGGGCTCGGCGCGGTGCCCCGCGTGCCCCCACCCCCGCCTGTGCCTTTGGGTTCTTCTTTCGGTTCCCCCGCACCCGGTTCTCCCTCAAGATCGCTCGGCGGCGGCGTCCGAACCTGATCGTCAGCGAGCCGTTGCGGCACGCAGTTGGTGGCGGGCGGAGCCGGGACGCAGACGTCGAGCCGATTGGAGCGAATCACCGTCTCCGCACCGGCGTTCAGCGCGGTCGCCTTGATCCGGTGCCAGCCCGGTGTGTCGAAAGTGATTTCGGCGGTCCCGTCGGGCCCGGTTTCGACCGCTTCCTCGCTCGCCGTGTCGACGAGTTCGAAGCCCCTGACGGTGGGCGCCATCGGCCCCACTTTGGCGCCCTCGAACGGAGTGGTGCTGCGGGTGGGCGATGGGGGCGGCGCGCTGTTGCAGCACTGGTGTCCCCACTGCACGACGGTGACCTCAAAGGGGACGTTGAGCGTGGCCTGGGCGGTCAGCTTGACGCCGCCCCCCAAGTAGTCGCCGGGGTAGAGGACCAGCTGCGGCCGGCCGTCGAAGGCGTCGTACACCCACAGCACTTCGTCGCCAGCGTCGACTTGGTACTGGCATCCCCCGACCGAGGTGAAAACGTTGTTGACGACCAGGCCCCAGTAGTCGCCTGCCCCGACGTCCTGGCGTTCGGGACCCCACTGGGTGATGAAGTAGTCGTCGAAAGAGCCGGATCCGTACCAGTCACCGTCGAACCCCCGGCCGAGGATCGCCATCGCGTCGACCGAGGCGGCGGTCGGGGTCGGGCCGGGCGTCGGGTGGGCGTCGTTGTTGAGGCCGTTGCAGCGGCGTCCCCAGGCCGGTGCTCCCGCGTCGGTGAGCCCCTTTACGTTGTGCCCGTCGCTGAGGATCGGTCCCTCGAAGAGGGTTTCGGTCTTCCCCTCGATCCTGACGTTCACTTCGGTTGGGGCCGCCTGCGCGGCGGGCGCGACGAGGAGGGCGAAGATGGTGGCGGCAATCAGCGCCGCGATCGGCTTGTGCATGCCTAGACCCCTTTCCACGAGGGCAGTCGGACGTTTGGATCGGAGGGAGGTCTCCTGGCTTCCGAGCCTTCCCGTCGCGCCTTCCCGGCCTTTCGGCCAGTGGCTGCCGCGTGGCGTGCGGCGGGATTCTCTCGGTCACAGTGGCGGGCCCGCGCCGGTCTCTCACCGGACTTCCCTGTCCACCGATCTCTTGCGCGCCAGTCTGACAGAAACCGGACCGAGCGCCGCGGCCCGGCGGCCGCATCCGACTTTGACCCCGCTGGAGTGGGGTGAAGGTCGGAAGCGGCGTCGGGGCAGGCCTATTCGTACTTCAGGTAGACCGTGTCGCCGACATGGATCGGGGTGTTGCGTTTCGCTTGCGCTTTGGTGCCGCCGTCGATCGTCACGTTCCATTTTTCCGCCGGGGCTGCCGGGAAACCGTTGACCTGGGTGATCGCCACTTCGCCGCTGGCGGGCAGGTAGCCAGTTACACACCCTGATGGAGTCGTGGCTTTGACCGCCGCGTCGAGCACCACCGAAAGTGTCGTCGTGGTGGTTTTGGGCGCCAGCGACACGGAGCAGATCTTCAGCGGCGAGCTGCCGTTGTCGACGATCAGCGCCAGTGAGGCCGTTTCGGCTTCACCGGTGGCGAATTCGGTCACGCCCTTCCATTGTTCCCCTTTGCTCGGTTTCGGCGGCGTAGCGGTAAAGCCGCCACTGCCAAGGGCGCGCACCGCGTCCTGGCTCGCGTACGGTTCAGCGGTGCTGCCCGAAGTCCCATAACGGAAGCCGCCGCCGCCAACCTGCTGGGAGATGAGGAAGTTGAGCGGCGTGTTGAATTTCGGTGCCGAGCCGGTGAATTCGCCCGCCTGGGGATCGATCGCGCAGGCTTTCAGGCCCTGTACCGCCCAGGCGTTCGTATCGGTGTTGGCGCCAAATGTCGATTCGAAGGCACCGCTCGCTTTGACGAATTTCGAGACGAGGTATTTCTTCGCGTTGACGACCGATTCGTTCGTGTTGGCGACGCCGGCGACGCAGAGCGATGCCATCGCCGCGCCGGTCATATCGATTTCGGAGGCTTTTTCCAGCGCTTCTTTGCTGCCAGCTGCTTTTTCCCAAGTCCAGCCGCCGTCGGTGTGCTGGTTTGCTTTCACCGCTTCGACCGCCTGATCGAGGACCACCTGGGGGACGCGCTGGACTCCCATTGTGGTTTTTGCGCCAGCCAACGCCAGCAATCCGAAGACTGTGGCGTTGAAGGTGGAGCCGTAGTAACCGGGGCTGGCGGACTGGTAGTAGGAGGCGATCTTGGCGATCAGGTTCTGCCGTTTCGAGACCCGGGCGGGGTCGATGCCGGCCGCGTAGGAGATCAGCGTGGCGCGCTCGAAGTCAGTCGCCACCGCGCCTTCGCCGGGCCAGCCGACGGCGCCGACTTCTTTTTCGTACCAGCTGCGCGCATCGGTGTTTTCTTTGCCGCCTTTGTTGACATCGGCGGGAGCGACTTTCGCGGCCGCGAACGCAGTCAGCGCCCAGTCTCCGCCGAAACCGGTGATGGCGCCGGTTTCGCTGTTTTGCAGACCTTTGAGATATGTGACGCCATTGTTCAGCGCCGTCGTAATCTGTTCCGGGGTGGCTGTCGCCGACGCCATGGCCGGCGCCAACAGGGCGCAAGCCGCAACGGCGAGCAGGGCCAGCCGCCAGGTGGTGGGACGCATCGATGGATCTCCTTCTGATTGGGGACGGCCGAGTCTCCGTCCCCGCAATCAGCCGAGAGCGAGGAGTGAAAGACCTACCGTCCGTTCGCGAGAACAGGGTCCTTATGTGTGCGTCAGGCGACGAGTACTCGGACTCGGGCGGGCGGTCTTTGCGTGACCCCGCTGCCCATACCGTTGCGCGTCAGTCCCGGATTCGCACCGGGTTCCCTCGAACGCTTGACGTTTTCAATCTAGTTTGGCGCGCGGCGGCAGCGCGACGAATCTGGACGGACCTCGGATAGGGTCCGCCGGCAAATATCCACGGATCGGTGGACAGGGAAGCCGGTGAGAAACCGGCGCGGGCCCGCCACTGTGACCGAGAGAAGCCCGCCGCACGCCAAGCGGCAGCCACTGGCCAAGAGGCCGGGAAGGCGCGACGGGAAGCTCGGAAGCCAGGAGACCTCCCTCCGATCCCTCCACCAAGCCCTCGAGGAAAGGGGTCCAAGGATGAGAGCAGTTTCAGTTCGATGCCTGTCCGCGCTCTGCGCGGCGGCCGTATGTCTGGCAGCACTGCCAGCAGGCGCCACGGCCACGGCGACGCAAGGTGAGGTCGACGCGGCGATCGCCAAGGCAGTCACGTATGTGCGCGGCCAGCAGGATCCGGCGACGGGAGAACCCTTCGGCTACGAACACGGGTCCTTCAGCAGCGACTGGGTGGCGACCTCGCTTGCGGCCGCGGGGGTCAACACGGCCGACGTCGGCGGTGCCGGCAGCCCCTCGTTGCAGGACTTCCTCTTCACCGACTACGGCACGGATTTCTGGACCGGCGGCGAAGCGGGGACCTTCACCACGGTTGCCAACTACGAGCGAGCGGCGCTGGTCGCCCACGCGGCCGGGTTCGATCCGGCGCGGATCGCTGCCGGCGCCAACCTGCCGGCGCAGATCGCCGAACGCTGGAATCCCGCCGGGCCGGGCTTCGGAGACCCGGGAACGACCAACACGGTCTTCGGGGTGCTGGCACTAAAGGCCACGGGCGCTCCCACCTGGGCGCTCACTCCAGTCGTCTCCTACCTGCGCAAGAGCCAGCACGACGATGGCGGTTGGACCTACTCCGCCACGGCGACGTCGGCGGCTAAGGCGGAACCGAGTGAACCCGACATGACCGGCGCCGCGATCGCGGCCCTCTGCGAAACCGGCGCGCCCCCCTACGACCCCTCGGTCGCCCCGGCCCTCGCCTACCTGCAGGGCCTGTTGGTCGACTCGACCGGAGCGATCCACTACGCCTTCGGCGACAACGCCGACGCGACCGCGTGGGCGTTGAGCGGGCTCGCCGCCTGCGGCGTCGATCCCCAGTCCGCGGCCTGGACCACCCCCTCCGGCAAGACGCCGGTCGACCACCTGCTCTCCCTGCAGGTCCCCTCGGGACCCGAAGCCGGGGGCTTCGGCTATGCGGACACGAGTGAAGCCAATCTCTACTCGACCCAGGACGCGCTGCGGGCAATCGCGGGGGGCGTCTTCACCGCCGAGCCTCCGGCGCGCGTCGATCCGTCGCAGCCAAGCACCCGCCCGGTCCCGACGGTGCCGGCCGGAACGTTGGTCCCGCACCTGCTGGCGATCGGACAGAGCCCCGGCAACGTGCGGATGTGCAAGGTGCTCGCGCCCGTGGGAGCACCGCTTACCCAGGTGCTCAGCGCCGCCCAAACCTCCTCGCGGCCGGCCAACTGCGTGAGCTCGTTCAGCGTCGCCGGCGGACGGATCGCCTCACTCAACGGTGCAGCACCCGCGAACGAAGACGAGGCCTGGCTGCTGCGGCTCGACCGCGGTGCCGAGGTAGTGGCCGGCGAACAGCCGGTCGGCTTCGGCGAGGTGATCTCGCTGCGGCTCGGCGAGCCGCGGTCCGTCCCCTCGACCGCCGTCGGTCCACAGGGCTCTGCCGGGACCGTCGGAACGCCCGGGCCGCGCGGCAGGCACGGGGCCAAGGGCCGCCCCGGCCGCAACGCCCATATCTCCTGCCGCGCCCACGGACACAAGCGGTCGGGCAAGGCCAGGATCCGCTGCAGCATCCGCAAGGGCAAGCAGCGGGGCTGACACCTAGGCGACTGGCAGGCGGCCACGCGGTCGCCTGCCAGATCGAGCCTCCAATACGCTGCCTAGACCCACGACTTCGATGGAGGCAAGGACCTTGACTGAGCAGCTCTGGGGTGGCGAGACCACCAAGGCCGTCGACAACTTTCCGGTTTCGGGCGAGCGCATCCCCGTACCGGTCGTCCGCTGGCTGGGCCGGCTGAAGGCCGCCGCGGCACTGGCCAACGGCGAGCTGGGCGGGCTCGACTCCGCCGTCGCCGAGCGGATCGCGACCGCGGGCGAAGCAGTCGCCGCGGGCGAACACGACGACCAGTTCCCGGTCGACGTCTTCCAGACCGGGTCCGGTACCTCCTCGAACATGAACGCCAACGAGGTGCTCGCCAACCTGGCCGGCGAGGGGACCCACGCCAACGACCACGTCAACATGGGCCAGTCCTCCAACGACGTCTTCCCCTCCGCCGTCCACCTGGCGGCGCTGGGCGAGGTGACACATGACCTGCTGCCGGCGATGGGCGGGCTCGAGGCAGCGCTGGAGGCCAAGTCCGAGCAGTTCGCCGACGTGGTCAAGGCCGGCCGCACCCATCTGATGGACGCGGTCCCGGTCACCCTCGGCCAGGAGTTCGGCGGTTACGCGGCGCAGGTGCGGCTCGGCGTGCAGCGGGTCGAGGCGACGCTGCGCCGGGTCGGCCAGATTCCGCTCGGCGGCACCGCCACCGGCACCGGGCTGAACACCCACCCCGAGTTCGCCGCCAAGGTGCGCGAGAAGCTCGCTGCCGACACCGGCCTCGACATCTCCGAGCCGCTCGATCCCTTCGAGGCACAGGGCAACCGCGACTCCCTGGTTGAGCTCTCCGGTGCGCTCAAGGTCTACGCCGTCTCGCTCAACAAGATCGCCAACGACCTGGCCCTGATGGGCTCCGGCCCCCGCGCCGGCCTGGCCGAGCTGCGCCTGCCCGAGCTGCAGAAGGGCTCCTCGATCATGCCCGGCAAGGTCAACCCGGTGATCCCCGAGGTGGTGATCCAGGTCGCCGCCCAGGTGATCGGCAACGACGCCGCGATCACCGTCGCCGGCAGCCAGGGCCAGTTCGAGCTCAACGTGCGGGTGCCGCTGATCGCCCGCAACCTGCTCGACTCGATCAAATTGCTCGCCTCCGCCTCGCGCCTGCTGAACGAGAAGTGCGTGACCGGCATCGAGGCCAACGAGGAGATGACCACCCGCCACGCCGAGGCAACCCTGGCGACGGCCACCGCGCTCAACCCCCACATCGGCTACGACCGCGCTGCCGACATCGTCAAGGCTGCCGCCGAGTCAGGCCGCTCCCTCAGGGAGGTCGCGCTTGAGCAAAGGGTCGAGCCCTCAGTGCTCGAGGAGGCGCTCGATCACCGGCGGATGGCTAGACCGCACGAGTAGACAGGACGGGAGGCCCTCCCGGGACACCGCTCGCTAATAGCTCGCGGTTGAGTGTCCCGGGAGGGCCTCCCGTCCTGTCTTTCCCATCGCCTAGCGCGGGTCGGGAACGAGCAGCTCCACGTTTCGGTCTTTAGCTTCTCCTTCGCCTTCGGGGGCACCGGACTGCAGATCGTTGAAGCTCATCGTCCTGCCTACGGATGCGAGGTCGTTTAGGTCCATGCCAGCGGCGGCGGTGCCGGGCGAGGGAGCGGCGGACTGACCAATGTGGTCGAGGATCGTGCCGAAGATCGAGAGGGTGCCGTCGTGGTTGTCGAAGACCTGGAGCAGGCGGCTTTGCTGTGGCCAGTCGGCCTCGGCGGCGACGCGGATGCTCCAGAAGCCGCCCGGCCCACTCGGGCTGGGGAAGGCGTCGACCGTGTTGACGTGCGAGTGGCCGGCGACCCAGGCGATCACGTTGGGGAATTCGTGCAGCAGGCTGACCGCGTCGGCCTCGAGGTGGATCGGCTGTGAGTTGCGGGGATCGAGATCGCAGCCGGGATTTACGTCGTGCCCATGGGCGTCATTGAGCAGGCACGGAGGAGCCAGCTCGTCGGCGGCGTCGGCGGTGAGGCTCTCCGGCGCGTGGTGGCTGAAAATCACGACGAGCTCTCCCGCCGCGGTCGCCGCTTCCAGCTGAGCCCGCAGCCATTTGAACTGGGGATCGTCGATGTTGCCGTCGGCGGTGAAGTTGCCGCCGGGGGTGACGATCGTGCCCGCCTCGGCGACCGTGTCGAGGGCAATCAAGCGCATCCCCGGGGTCGGACTCCAGGAGTAATAGCCAGCGGCGCCTTTCGAGGCTGATTCCTGCGCCGGGTCGATGTAGTCGAACCCATGCCCGTCAGCCTGGCTGCCGGCCTTGAAGACGTTCTTGTACTGCTGCTTTGAAACGAACTGTCGCTTCGGGTCGCCCGGGACGAGGATCAGGTTCTGGGGTTTGGTCAGCAGGGTGCCGAGCAGGTTCGTCGGGTTGAGCAGCGAGCTCAGCAGCGCTGGGGCGTTTTCGGGATTTGGAACCGGTCCGATCGGCTTCAGGCAGCCCGTCGCCACCGCCTCGAAGGCGGCGTTCGCCGCGGCGTTGCCCTGCACGAGCGCGTCGTGGTTGCCGAAGGCGACGTAGGAAGGCACGTCCAGCCCCGCAGCAGCGAAGGTCTGCTGCGCCCTGTCCATCAAGCCGGGGTATTTGGGCCAGGCGGCGTGCGGGCCCGCCGGGCTGTCGGGGTCGTAGAACTCGGGGAAGGGGCCCTCGAAGTAATCGTCGTAGTCCTGCACACCGGTGTAGCGGGCGGCCTCGGCGGCGCCCGGCACCAGCAGGTTCGGGCAGAGCAGGTTCGAGTATTTTTTCTTGTCGACACCGCTGTTGGGGTTGAGCGTTCCGCCCTCGAGCAGCGTTCGCACCCATTCGGTCTCGTTGAGCTGCTGGCTGTCGGCCGAGTCGCCGGTATCGATCGTGAAGTCCATCGCCGGGTGCGCGCCGCTGCCGTCGGCCACGGGCCCGGCCGCCGCGAACTGGTCGACCTGGCGGATCATCGAATCGTCGATCTGGGGCTCAAGCGCCTCCCAGGGCCGCCAGGCCGCCCCAAAGGGGAGGTTCAGCGGGGTCGACAGCGGGTCGATGATCTCGAGCCGGGCCGGTGACTCCTCATCGGCGAGCTGGAAGTCGGAGAGCTGGCCAAAATAGGCGAGCGAGGTGCGCATTTCGGCGCGGCCGGGGATCGCCGTCGCCAGCTCCTGACGCACTGTGTAGGGCTCACCGGCGCCGAGCTGGAGGAAGCGGAAGGAGCCGGGTGCGGCCGGCACGATCCGCTGTTCGAGCGTCGTCTGCCCTTCGGTGTCGGAAGGGGCGGCGGTCGAAGCCGCCGGCACTGCGACGGCGGCAAGGGCCACCATCAGGACAACCAGCTTGGACCTCACCACTCGCGGCATCGACGCTCCCTTGTTCGCTCAAGACTTACTAAGTGCCGCGAGCGAGGCTACCAAATATCAGGTAGCAAGAGGTTTTGGGCTTGCTTGCGCCGCGGTTCAGCCCTGCAGGGTGACGAAGCGCTCCTCGGTCAGCTCCTGAACGGCGAAGGCGGGGCCCTCGCGGGTGTTGCCGGAGTCCTTGACGCCGCCGTAGGGCATCTGGTCGGCCCGGAAGGTCGGCACCTCGTTGATCAGGACGCCACCGAACTCGAGCGTCTTGGCGGCCTCGAGGGCACGGCCTACGTCGCGGGTGAAGACTCCCGCCTGGAGGCCGAACTTGGAGTCATTGGCCATTCGCAGCGCCTCGTCGAAGCTTGAGAAGCGGTCGATTGTTGCTACCGGGCCGAAGATCTCCTCGCACCAAACCTTCGCCTCGCGGGGAGGTGAGCCAAGCAGGGTTGGGGCAAGGCAGCGGCCCTCGTCGACCAGCTCGCCGCCGCTCAGCAACTCGGCGCCTTCGGTGACCGCCTCGTCGATCCACTCCTTGACCCGGTCGCGGTCGCCGGGCGTGATCAGCGGGCCGACGTCGGTCTCGGAATCGAGCGGATCGCCGACCCGCAGCTTTGCGGTGTTGGCGACGAGCCGCTCGGTGAAAGCATCGGCGATGTCCTCGTGCAGCAGCACCCGTTGGATCGAGATGCAGCTCTGACCGGCGTGCGAGAAAGCGTGCAGCTGCGCCTTGTCGGCGGCCGTCTCCCAGTCGCCGTCGGCGTGGACGATTAGCGGCGCGTTGGAGCCGAGCTCGAGGTTGACCTTCTTGTGCGGGACCTTGCTGCGGATCCCCCAACCGACCTCGGCTGAGCCGGTAAAGGAGAGCGCCTTGGTCAGCTCGTGCTCGACGATCGCGTTGCCGACCTGGGAGCCGGGACCGGGGATCACGTTGAGCCAGCCGTCAGGCAGGCCGGCCTCGACCAGGATCGCGGCCAGCTTCAGCGCCGAGATCGGCGTCTGGCCGGCGGGCTTGAGCACGATCGCGTTGCCGGCGGCGATCGCCGGCCCGAGCTTGTGGGCGACGAGGTTGAGCGGGAAGTTAAAGGGGCTGATCGCGCCCACGACTCCGTAGGGCACGCGCAGCATCACGCCGAGCTTGCCACCGCCCGCCGGCGAGGCCTCCATCGGCACGGTGCCGCCGGTCAGCTTGCGTGCCTCGGTTGCCGAGAAGGTCAGTGTGTCGACGCAGCGCTGCGCCTCGACCGTCGCTGTTTTCAGTGGCTTGCCCGCCTCGGCGGCGATCGTCAGGGCGAGGTCCTCGACCCGCTCGCCGACCAGCTCGGCCGCCCGGTCGAGCACCGCAGCGCGCTCGTGCTGGGGGAAATCGGCCGACTCGAAGGCCTCCTGCGCAGCCACAACAGCACGATCGACCAGCGCCGCATCGCCCCGCGCGACCCGGCCGACAACCGTCCCGTCATAAGGACTGCGAACCTCCCCCCACTCACCGGTCTCGATCCACTCCCCCCCAGCGAGAAGCTTGTAATCGACCGCGTGCACCGTATGCGTCGCCATTTCCGTCTCCTTTCCCCGTTCCGGTGCGCCTTATGCGGTTATAGGCCACATAAGGCGCACCGCAAGGTCAGGGTAGTGCAGGGAGGCCGCGACTCCCAGAGGGCGAACCTGTTGTGCGAGATATGCCTGTTGCCCGTACGACAGCCCTGCGAGTTGCGCTGACCGCCGCCTCGTTGCTGCTTGCGCTCGTGCCCGCCGCCCGCGCCAGCGTCAACTGGGTGGTGCGGGGCCACGGCTTCGGCCACGGGGTCGGCGTCAGCCAGTACGGCGCCTACGGCTACGCCCTGCACGGCAAGGACTACCGCTTCATCCTCGCCCACTACTACCAGGGCAGCGCGATCGGTCAAATCGAGGGAGCGCGGATCGTCCGCGTCCTGCTCAGCATCTCGCCGGGCGACGTCGGCTTCAGCGGCGCCAGCAGCGCCTGCGGCCTGGCGCTCGACCCGGCGCGGAGCTACGAGGCCCATCGCGACGGCGCGCGGGTGAAGCTGCGCAGCTCCGCGGGCAAGCCGCTGGCCGATTGCGGCCCGAAGCTGCGGGCCGCCGGCAAAGGAAAGGTCTCAATCGCCGGTGTCGGCACCTACCGCGGCGTGCTCGAGACCGTGCCGACCGAAAGCAATCCCGGGTCGCTCAACGTGATCAACGCGCTGCCGGTGGAGCAGTACGTGAAGGGAGTGATCGCCAACGAGTCGCCCCCCTCCTGGCCGGCGGCCGAGCTGCGCGCCCAAGCGGTCGAGTCGCGCTCCTTCGCGCTCACCGCAAGCGTCGGCGGCAATGGCTTCGACCTCTACAACGACACCCGCAGCCAGGTCTACGACGGCCTCTCCAGCGAGACCGCCACGACCAACGCCGCAACCGACGAGACCAGGGGCGAGGTCGTCACCTACGGCGGCAAAATCGCCGAGACTTACTTCTCTGCCTGCTCGGGTGGCTACACCGAGAGCGTCCAGAACGTCTTCTTCGGGCCGGCAATCCCGTACCTGACCGCGGTGCCCGACCCCTACGACTACTACTGCCCCCTGCACGACTGGACCCTGCGCTTCAGCGGGCCCGAAATCAGCGCCAAGCTCGGCGCCTACCTCGACGGGCGCCTGAAGAAGGTCGCGATCACCAAGCGCGGCGTCTCACCGCGGATCGTCTCGGCGAAGCTCTTCGGCACCGGCGGCGTCACCACGGTCAGCGGCGAACAGCTCGAGGTCGCCCTCGGCGGCTACAGCACCTGGATGAGCTTCCAGAAGGTCGCCGGTCAACCGTCGGAGTAAGGCTGGACCGGGATGCCGTGGTCGGTCTCGCGCATGCCGAACTCATAGGCGGCGCCGGCGCTGAGGGTGAGCTGGCGCGCCGGCAGGGCGGGGCGTTCGACGGTCAACTCCAAGTCGGAGACCGAGCAGTTGATCGTGTTGTGCTCGGGACCCTTGGGGTCGGCGTAGATCCAGCCGACGAAGTCCTTGCTGGGGGCGGAGACGCGGCCACGGACGACGATGTCCTTACCGGGCAGGGTGAACTCGCAGGCCCCCGGCGTGGGCTCGATCGAGGCCGAGCCGATCTGGCCGAAGCCGCCGAGGCGGTGGGCCTCGCCGTCGAGCATCAGCATCCCCGAGGGCAACCAGGGAGTGGTCCAGGAGCCGACCTTGACCCGGGCGGCGCCGGCGTCGAAGTAGGTCCCCGGGGAATCCTCGAAGCCGGTCCCCTCGAGCCAGACCCAGCGCTCGGCGTGCTCCGTGCCCCAGTTGTGGCCGATCATCCCCGGCCAGCCATCGAGGTCGATCGCCTCGTCGCCGATGTCCAGGCGGCCGCTGAAGCGCGCATCGGGGTAGGGGGCGATGAACTTGGTGCGGAGGACCGGCGCCCGGTAGAGCCAGTCGGCGGGCAGGTACTTGCAGGGCTCGGCATCGCCGCAGAAGGTGAGGTCCCAGGAGGCGTTCAGCGCCTCGGTCTCGATCGAGCCGCTGGCGCGGCCGGGGCCGATCTCCGCCCCGGCGACGCGTATCCACGAGCCGATCGGCGCCGAGAGCTGCGCGGCGGGGACCGTCAGCTTGGTCGCCCGTGGCCCCTCGGCCTCGCGGTCGAAGAGGACGAACCAGATCGAGGCGTTGGGCTCCGCCCCCGGGCGCTTGTGCACCGTGTGGCGGATCCAGATCCCCCGCCCACCGCCCGGCTGGCAGGCCTTGATGTAGAAGCTCTCGTAGTGGCCCGCCTTCGCGGCCACCCTGGGAAAACGCCCGCCTTGATCCATGCGCAGACCCTAAAGGCCGAAAGCCAAACGGGCTTAAACCTTGATCGTTATTACGTCGCCGTCTTGGACGACGTAATCGCGGCCCTCGATGCGAAGCTGGCCCTTGTCACGAGCCGGGGCGTAGCCACCGCAATCGACCAGCTCCTGCCAGCCGATCGCTTCGGCCTTGACGAAGGCGTCCTGGATCTCGGTGTGGATCGTGCCCGCCGCCTCCCAGGCGGTCGAGCCGCGGCCGAGCGGGCGGGCGACCGCCTCCTTGTCCTCACCGGCAGTGAAGAAGGTGATCAGGTCGAGCAGGTCGTAGGCGGCGCGGACGAGGCGCGCCAGGCCGGAGCCCTCGACTCCGTAGGACTCGCGCATCTCCGCCGCTTCGGCCGGGTCGAGCTCGGCCAGCTCGCCCTCGATCCGGGCGCTGACCGCGACCACACCGGCACCAACCGAGGCGGCGTGGGCGGCCACCGCCGCGGGCGGCTCGGCGTCGCCCTCGTCGACGTTGGCGACGTAGAGGATCGGCTTCGAGGTCAGCGCCTGCAGGTTGCGCGGACCGTTGGCGGCGGCATCGGGCACCGGGATCGAGCGGGCGGGCTTGCCTTCGGCCAGCGCCGCGACGACCTGCTCCAGCCAGTCGCGCTCGGCGATCGCCTCGGCGTCGCCCGACTTCGCCCCCTTGCCGACCCGGTGCAACCTCCTTTCGGCCTGCTCGTAGTCGGAGAGCATCAGCTCGGCCTCGATCGTCTCGATGTCGGCGAGCGGGTCGACGCGCCCATCGGGGTGCGGCACGCCGGAGTCGTCGTGGCAGCGGACGACGTGGCAGATCGCGTCGGTCTCGCGGATCGAGGCGAGGAACTGGTTGCCGAGACCCTCCCCCTCCGATGCCCCTTTGACCAGCCCGGCGATGTCGTGGAAGGAGATCGTCGCTGGTTCCAGCTTCGAGCTGCGCACCGTCTCGGCAATGCGCTCGAGCCGCTCGTCGGGCACCTCGGCGATCGCCACGTTGGGCTCGATCGTCGTGAACGGGTAGTCGCCGGTCTGCGCCCCGCCGCTGGTCAGCGCGTTGAAGAGGGTCGACTTGCCCGCGTTGGGCAGGCCGACGATCCCGACCTTCACAGCGAGAGCGGCACGATCAGGCCCAGGCCGATGCCGAGCAGGGCGCCGGCGAGGACGTCGGATGGGTAGTGCATGCCGAGGTAGGGACGGCCGAGCGAAAGGGCGAGGGCGACGAAGAGGGCGCCCGCCGTGGCGGGATCGACCCGCACCATCGCCGTCGCCACGGCAAAGGAGGAGAGGGCGTGGGCAGAGGGGAAGCTGAGCGAGCTGGGCGCGCCGCCCAGTGGCGGCAAGCCCTCGAGCACGGGCCGCGGGCGCTTGACCAGGAGCTTGATCCCATAGTTGAGGGTGATCGCGATCGGACCGAGGGCAGCGCAGATCAGCCAGGATTCGCGCTGATCAGGATCGAGAAGCGCCAGCACCAGCCCGAGCACGACCCAGACGGCACCGTTGTTACCGGCCTTGCCCAGGGCCTTCGCCGCGGACTCCAGGCCGGGCGAGTGCCCGCGGGTCCGCATCAGGCGCAGCAGTCTGAGATCGGCGTTGCGCATCGGCGCGCAGGATAAGCCGGTAGGTCAGTATCCCGTCATGCCCTCGGTTCCCGGCTACACCCATACGCCTGGACACCACTGCGGCTCGACCGCCCTACGCAACCTCCTGGGCTTCTACGGCGCCGAGATCAGCGAGGAGATGGCGTTCGGGCTCGGCGCGGGGGCCTGCTTCTATTACGTCGCCCTCGAGGACGCCTCGCCGACGCGCTGGTTCAACGGCCGCACGGCACGGCTGGAGGAGAACTTCAGCGAGCTGACCGGGGCGGCGCTGGAGCTGCGCACCTTCGAGCCGGCCGACGGCGACGCCTGGCAGGCGGCCCGGGCCGAGATCGACGCCGGCCAGCCGGTGCTGCTGCTCACCGATCTCTACTACCTCGACCACTACGGCAACTCGGCCCACTTCCCCGGCCACGCCGTTGTCCTCGCCGGCTACGACGAGGAGTTCGCCCACCTCTCCGACACCGGTTTCGAGCAGCTGCAGACGACTACCCGGCTGGAGGATCTCGACAAGGCGCGCCACAGCAGCCACCCCGCCTACCCGCTCTGCGGTCACATGTTCACCGCTTCAGGTCCGGTCACCCAGGAGCAGCTGCGCGAGGCGATCCCGGCTGCGATCGAGCGCGCCGCCCAGGCGATGGTCTCCTCGGAGTTCGGCGAGTTCTCCGGCCTCGGCGCGGTCGAGCGCCTCGCCAAGGAGGCGGGCAGCTGGCCCGAGGTGGCTGAGGACTGGCAGTGGTGCGCCCGCTTCGGCTATCAGGTGATCGAGCGCCGCGGTACCGGCGGCGGCGCCTTCCGCCTCATGTACTCGCGCTTCCTCGAAGAGGCCGGCCGGCCCGAGGCTCCTCTCGCCGCCGAGGCGGCAGCGCGCTGGACCAACCTGGCAACCGCTTTCCACGCCGCCAGCGAGCGCGACGAGCCGGACCCGGCCCTCTGGCAAGCGGTCGACGCCGCCGCCCGGCGCGTCGCCGAAGCCGAGGACCGCCTCTGGACCGCCCTGGCCTGAGCTATGGCCGAGGGCGACACGATCCTGCGCGCGGCGAGGCGGATCGAGAAGGCGCTCGGCGGCGAACAAGTCGAAGTCAGCGCCCCCAATCCCCGCGGCCGCGCCGCGGGGATGACGAAACTCGACGGCAGGACGCTCGAACGGGTGGACAGCCGCGGCAAGCACCTGCTCCTGCGCTTCGGCGTCCTGACCCTGCACAGCCACCTCGGTATGAGCGGCTCATGGCACGTCTACGCGCGAGGGGCTCGCTGGCGCAAGCCGGCCGCGGCCGCCTGGGCGGTGCTCGCCGGCGAGCGCTCCGAAGCGGTCCAGTTCGGCGGCCCCACTCTGCGGCTCCTCGGCGCCGCTGCCCTGCGCCGCGATCCGATTCTGTCCCGCCTCGGCCCCGACATCCTCGCCGCCGACTTCGATGCCGCCGCCACCGCCCGCTCCCTCCGCGCCGCTCCCAACCGGGCCCTCGGCGACGCCCTGCTCGACCAAACCCTCCTCGCCGGCATCGGCAACATCTTCAAGAGCGAGGCCTGTTTCGCCGCCCGCCTCGACCCCTGGCAGCCGATCGCGCAGCTCTCGGACGACCAGCTACAGGCAGCCGTCCAAGCCGCCCATGAGCTGATGCGGGAGGCGGTCGAGAACGGCCGCCAGGCGCGATCCGTCTACCGCCGCGCGACCCAGCCCTGCCTCGTCTGCCGCACCCCGATCCTCTCCCGCGGCCAGGGCGACGCCAACCGCACCACCTACTGGTGCCCGGTCTGCCAGGCCGCCTGATTTGGCCCGGCCGGGTTGCCTACCTGGCCCGGCGGGTAGATTCGCCGCATGCCCTTCTGGATCGCCCGCCGCGCCGCGCCCGCTGTCTGGAAGCGGGTCCCCTGGAGCATGGTCTGGGCGATTGCCGTCTGGCTCGTCCAAAAGGGCCGCGAGCGCGTCCAGGCGAACCTGACCAAGAAGGAGCAGCAGGAGCTCCTGCGGCTCGTGGCGAAATCGAAGGGCCGTCCGGGGAACCTTCCCCAGCGAGACCGGACCCGCGTCAAGAACATCGCCGGCAAGGCGATCCGCGGCTAACCGCTAGAGAGTCTGGCGAAGTAGGCGAACCAGTTGCCGGAGTGATCCTCGTAGGTGAGGCCGGCTTCGGATGCCTGACGCTTGAGGGTCGCCTGGGTGGTGAAGTGGGGGTCGCCGAAGAGCTCGCCGACGACGAGGCGACCGCTCGGCTTGAGGACTCGCCGGATCTGGCGCAGGGCCGCTACCGGGTCGGGGATCTCGCCAAGGACGGCGGTGAGGACAACGGCGTCGACCGAGTCGTCCTCGTAGGAGAGGGCGGTGGCGTCGCCCTGGGTGGGGACCACGTTGGTGAAGCCCCGCTCGGCAGCGCGGCCCGTGGTGTGGTCGAGGAACTCCTGTTGGAGGTCGAAGATCTCGATCCTGCCCGCGGAGCCAACCCACTCGGCCATATCGAGGGTGTAGTAACCGACGCCGGGCCCAATCTCGAGGATGCGCTCCCCCGCCTCCGGCCGCAGGACCGAGCGCAGACGGTCACGGGTGATGATCGGGTGCGGCGCTTCGACCCAGAAGCGCTGGCCATAGGGACAGGCCGAGGGGTTCTTGCGCCACCAGAGCGCCGCGGCGCCAACGGCGGCGACGGTCAGCCCGATCGCGGCCCTGACCTTCACCGACCTAGAAGCCGACTCGCTGGGCGCCCGAATCGATGTGAATGAAGGCGACTTTGCCGAGGTAGAGCGCCAGAGTGCCGTCCTCCGTCTTGACATCGTGCCAACCGCCCTTCTCGACCTGCTTGCGCAGATCCTTCAGCTCGTCATCGGCGAGCCGGGCGGCGATCACCTGGCCGCCCTCGAAACCAATCTCCACTTTCTGCGCTTCAGCCATCAGTGCTCTCCTCCTGCCGGTTCGACGATCTCGGTCAATACGCGCCCGGTCGAGCGGGGCTCGATGAAGGCGACGCGGCTGCCGCCGATGCCGACGCGCGCCTTGGCGTCGATCAGCTCGATGCCGGTAGCGGCGAGGCGCTTGAGGGTCGAGTCGATGTCATCGACCGCGTAGGCGACGTGATGCAGGCCCGTTCCGCGCTTGGCGAGGAACTTGCCGACGGGGGTATCGGGGCCAAGTGGCGCCAGCAGCTCGACGTGGCCGTCGCCGACGTTGAGGAGCGCCGCCTCGACACCCTGCTCCTCGACGGTCTCGCGCAGCGCCAGCTCCATCTCGAAGCTCTTCTCGTAGAGCTCGATGCCAGCGTCGATGTCCTCGACGGCGATGCCGATGTGGTCGATCCTTCCGAACACGAGGGCGGCAGTCTACGCGGCGTTCTCGGCGCGGAGGATCTCGGCCAAGGCCGCGACGCCGACCTCGAGCTGCTTGGGCGTCGGCTCCTTGGTCGCAATCAGGCGCTGGATCTCCCGGCCCGGGGTGTGGAAGGCCTCGGCCAGCGGGTCGCCGTGGTGGCGGTCGCTCCAGGCGAACATCTCGACCGCGATCGAGGCGCCACCGAGCCCGACCAGAGCCCGGGCCGCCGGTCCTGGACGGTCGACCAGGCGCTCGAGCAGCACCGTGCCGCCGGCGGAGAGCAGCATCATCGGCGCCAGCAGGTTGGAGCCGCAGCGGTCGTGCTCCTTGGGCACCGTGGCGGGATCCTCGACCCCCTGCTCGTAGGCGGCGATCGCCTTGTGCTCGACCCCGTGGTAGGCAGCCAGGTCGCGGTCCAGCAGCGCAACCACCGCGGGCACGGCGCCGATCGCCTGCACCGCGCCCTCGCGCAGCGCGGAGCTGCCAAAGCGCTTGCGCAGCGCTGCGGTGGCCGCCAGGGTCGTCGCAATCGCGACGAGGACCCGCAAGTCCTCGAAGGGAAGCCGCGCGGCTGGCATCCGCCGCCTCACCAGCGGCAGCACCGCCAACGCCTCAGCCAGTTTCAGCGGCCCGCGCAGGCCCGGCAGGCGCGCGGTCAGTTTCGGCGCCAGCTCCGGTTTGGGCTCCGAGGCAACTTGGACCGTGCCGTCGGGGGCGCGCACCGCGGCGGCCCAGTGGGTCGGCCCGTGGATAAGAAGCCCGTTCCTCAAGGCCATTCCGCCGAGTCGCAGCTTCTCTGACGCCATACCCGCACGATAGAGGAGGCGGTAAGCCGGCCCTTACGCGCGGTAATTGCGCCCGTACATGGCGCAATTACCGTCCCCTGTGCTCCCCTGTGTCCCGTTTAGTCCCCACCGGAGGCCCCCAGTCCAGGCCCCCGGTGGGTGTGTCGGCTCTCCCTGGCTCTAGCTTGGAAAGCCGCCCATTGAAACACCCACATCTTTGAGAAGTTGCGCCTCGATCAGGCCTGGCCGAATCTCGTCCTCAGCGCCTCGAGGCGCCGCGCGAGCTCGGCCTCGAAGCCGCGATCGGTGGGCTCGTAGAAGCGCCGGCCCTCCAGCCCCTCGGGCAGCAGCTGCTGGTCGCTGACTCCGCCCGGCTCGTCGTGCGGGTAGCGATACCCCTCACCGCGCCCCAGCGACTTCGCCCCGGGATAGTGAGCGTCGCGCAGATGGTCGGGCGGCGTCTTGGCGCCGTGCTCGCGGACCTCGGCACGGGCGGCGGCGAGAGCCTTGTAGGAGGCATTCGACTTCGGCGCCAGGGCCAGGTAAACGCACGCCTGGGCGAGGTTGAGCGCGCACTCGGGCAGGCCGACGCGGTCGACGGCGCGCGCCGCAGCGTCGGCAACCAGCAGCGCTTGCGGATCGGCGTTGCCAACGTCCTCGGAGGCAAGGATGACCATGCGGCGAGCGATGAAGCGCGGGTCCTCGCCCCCCTCCAGCATCACCGCTAGGTAGTAGAGCGAAGCGTCGACGTCGGAGCCGCGGGTCGCCTTGATCCAGGCCGAGACAAAGTCGTAGTGACGATCACCTGCCCGGTCGTAGTCCAGCGCCTTGCGCTGCAGCGCGTCCTCGATCGCGGCGACGTCGATCGCATCCGACTTTGATCCACCCCCAGTGTGGTCAAAGTCGGATGCGCGTTCGACCGCGCGCTCCAGCGCGGAGAGGGCGACGCGGGCGTCGCCGCCCGAGCGCTGCGCAAGCATCTTCAGGGCGGCGTCCTCGACCGGCGGCGGCTCGGCGAGACCCCGCTCGGGATCATCGAGCGCCCGTCGCAGCAGCTCTTCCACCTGCCCCGGCTCGAGCGGCCGCAGCTCGTAGATCTGACAACGCGAGAGCAGCGCCGAATTCACCTCGAAGTAGGGGTTCTCGGTCGTCGCCCCGATCAGCGTCAGCAGCCCTTCCTCGACCGCCGGCAGCAGCGCATCCTGCTGGGCCTTGTTGAAGCGATGGATCTCATCGAGAAAGAGCACCGTCGGCCGCCCATTCCCCTGCCGCCGCTCTCGAGCCCGCTCGATCACCGCGCGGATCTCAGCCCGCCCCGCATTAACCGCCGACTCCTCCTCAAACGCCCCCTCCGCCCCACTGGCGGCAATCCGGGCCAGCGTCGTCTTCCCCGCCCCCGGCGGCCCATAGAGGATCGCGCTATGCGGATGCCCACTCTCGATCGCAGTCCGCAGAGCGGACCCCGCCCCGAGCACGTGCTCCTGCCCGACAAGCTCATCGAGACTGCGCGGGCGCATCCGCACCGCGAGCGGCGCATCGGAAGCTGGGACCTCCGGCTGGGAGGCGCGCCCGGTGTCGAACAGCTGGTCGGCCACTGCGGCTGAGTATGAGGCCATCGGGGGAGGTCTCGGCGTGCCTCCCCGCTGTTGCACACCGAGACCTCCCCCGATGGCCTGAAACCCACCTACAATCGACAGCCATGGAGAGCGCAACGCAGTCCCCCCCAGCCCAGTCCACCCTCGAGAGCTTCAACCCCGCCACCGGTGAGCTGGTCGGCTCCGTGGCGACGATCACGCCGGACCAAGTCCAGGCCGTGGTCGACGACGTCGCCCGCATCCAGCCCGCCTGGGCGGAGCTGTCGGTGAAGGACCGCGGCCGCTACATGCGCCGCGCCGCCGACGCGCTACTCGACGACATCGACGAGCTCGCCGAACTGTTGGTCAGCGAGCAAGGCAAGGCCCGCGCCGAGGCCTACACGATGGAGCTGCTGCCGACCGTCGACGCCCTGCACTGGTGCGCCAAGGCCGGGCCCAAGATCCTCGCTGACGAGAAGGTGCGGATGAGCCAGGCCTTCCTGATGAGTAAGAAAGGCCACTTCTCCTACGAGCCGATCGGCGTCGTCGGCGTCATCGCGCCCTGGAACTACCCTTGGTCGATCCCCTTCGGCGAGGTCGCAATCGCGCTGATGGCGGGCAACGGCGTGGTCTTGAAGCCGGCCAGCCTGACGCCGCTGCTGGGTGAGGCGATCCGCCGCGTCTTCGAGAAGGGCGGCCTGCCCGAGGGTTTGATCCGCGTCGTCCACGGCGGCGGTGCGGTCGGCGACGCGCTGGCCAAGTCGAGCGTCGGCAAGGTCTTCTTTACCGGCTCGGTCGAGGTCGGCCGCAAGGTCGGCGAGGTCTGCGCATCGCGGCTGAAGGGCTCGGTCCTGGAGCTCGGCGGCAAGGACCCGATGATCGTCTGTGCCGACGCCGACCTGCCCAACGCGATCTCCGGCGCCGTCTGGGGCGGCTTCGCCAACTCCGGGCAGACCTGCTCGGGGATTGAGCGCGTCTACGTCGTCAAGGAGGTCGCCGACCGCTTCGTCGAGGGCGTCGCCCGCGAGGCCGCGAAGCTGCGCCTCGGCGACCCGATCCAATGGGAGACCGAAGTCGGCCCGATGACCTCGGAGGGTCAGTACGAGATCGTCGTCGACCTGATCGCCGACGCCGAGGCCGCCGGCGCGACCAAGCTCTGCGGCGGCCCGACCGAGGTCGCCGGCCTGCCCGGCAAGTACGTCGCCCCGACCGTGCTGACCGGCGTCACGCACGAGATGCGGATCATGCGCGAGGAGGTCTTCGGACCGGTGCTGCCGATCATCGTCGTCGACTCCGAGCAGGAGGCGATCGACCTCGCCAACGACTCCGAGTTCGGCCTCGGCGCCTCGGTCTGGACCAAGGACCGCCAGAAGGGCGAGCGGATCGCCCGGCGGATCGAATCGGGCATGGTCTGGATCAACGACCACTCCTTCAGCCACGGCGCCTGCCAATGCGCCTGGGGCGGCGTCAAGGACTCCGGCGTCGGCCGCTCGCACTCCAAATTCGGCTTCTATGAGTGCGTCAACGTCAAGATGAACGCCTGGGAGCCAGGGCTGACCCGCGACTTCTGGTGGCACCCCTACGACCGCACGCTGGGCGAAGCGGTGCAGGCCTCGGCCAAGCTGCTCTACGGCAAAGGCGCGGTGCGCAGTAAGGCATTGCGCGAGGGAGCTGGGCCCCTTCTCAAGGTAGGCCGCCGCACCCTGCGCAAGCGCGGCGGCTGACTCGGCTCCCGCCGTCAGTTAGGAGAGGTGACGAGCTGCTCGAGCTCGAAGACACCGACGGCGTCGAGCTCACGGATGCGGTCGTAGTCGGCTTTGAGCTGCTCGCGATCGGGGTCGACCAGGTAGATGATGCCCGGGCAGGAGAAGAGGTCGACGGTCGGTTTGAGCTGGTCGCCTGGGCCAAGCATCGAGATCGTGCCGGCAAACGAGGGCAGCGCTTCGATCTCACGCATGCCGGCGTCATAGACGACCTTGCCCTTGTGCTGGGAGATCAGCATCACGCAGTAGGCACCCGCCGCAAGCTCGTAGGGCTGGGCGGCGCGGCGGGCCACCGAGGCCGGATCGAGGTAGGCCTCCGCGGTCAGGGTCTGGTGGCTGGGCGTGCAGCGATCGACGATCTCGTCGGGGACCGAGCCGTGCATGCGCGCGCCCGACTCGACCAGGACAGGACCGGTCGCGGTTAGCATCACCTCTGTGTGGGCGGGGCCGAAGCGAATGCCGAGCGCGTCGAGCACCGCTTCGACGTAGGGGACGACCAGATCCTGCTGCGGCCCGTGGCGCGGCAACAGCTCCTCGTAGTCGTAGATGAAGTTGGCGCCGACCCGCAGCTTGTTGTCGCGCCAGACCTCGGAGACGTGGTGGACGCCCTCCCAGCTGACCGTGTTGACGAAGAGCTGGGTGCCCTGCAGCAGCTCCTGGACCAGCAGCTCCTCGTTGGCGCCGTGCAGGGCGTTGGGCCGGCCGAGGTTCGCGGCGAAAGCGGCTTCGATCGACGCCGCGTCCGCGCAGATGCTGACCCCGTCGGTGCCGGCGCTGTCGAGCGGTTTGACCACGACCGGCTCGCCGCCGCGCGCCGCCGCCCAGGCGACCGCCTCGGCGGCAGCGGCCGTCTTCAGCGCCTCGGCGGTGCGCAGCCCCGCTCGCTGCAGCGCCTCCGCCATCGCGTTCTTGTCGCGCCGCGCTGCGCTCAGCTCGCTGCCGTTGGATGGCAGCCCCAGCCGCTCGCTGAGCGCATCGGCCAGCGGCACCCCCGGCTCGGCGCCGACGACGACGAAGGCCGGGTCGTGGGCGGCGACCCGCGCCGCCGTCGCCTCCAGGTCGCCCTCGTGGACGACGTTCTCGACGAAGTCCTTGTCGCGAAAGGCGCGCGCGTAAAAGTCCGGCAGGCGCGGGCTGCTCTGCACGTGGACGACGGACATCCCGGCGGCCTTGAAGCGCGGCGCCAGCCGTGCCCCGGTCGAGTAGGCGTCAACAACCACCGCCGCACCGGTGCAACGCTTTGTGGCGGCGTCAGCGCCCATATGCGTTGCACCCACCTGGGTGCCTCGGGGGTGTAACGCGCTGTGGTCCCATGGCGGCCGCTACGCGTTGCACCTCATGCCGTTGCGACGAGGACGAGGCGATCCTCGGGGCGCTTGGGGCCGCCGGCGAAGTTGCCGTAGTGCTCGATGTCGTGGAAGCCGGCTGCTTCGGCCATGCGCTGCAGGTCATCCGCCTCGTACATGCGGATGCGGGAATCGACCACGTCGCCGCCGTAGACGTAGTGGACGTGCAGCATCCCGGTCGAGAAGTCGACGTCGAGGGTTTCGGCGACGCCGTTGGTCACACGCTCGACCACGCCCTCGTCGGTTTTGAGCCGGTGGCGCGAGCGCTCCAGGTCGGATAGCTCCATCGCCATCTTGCCCCCAGGGCGCAGGGCGTCGTGGTAGGCGCGCAACATCGCCTCGTCCTCGGCCACCGTCTCGCCGAAGCCGAAGCTCGAGGAGAGGCTGACCAGGCCGTCGAAGCCGCGCAGCTCGGGCGGCAGCGGCTGCATCAGGTCGGCGACGAAGTAGGTCGGCCCCGGGTAGACCCGCTTGGCCTCCGCGATCGCGATCGCGGAGATGTCGACCCCGACCGCCTCGATGCCGTGCTCGGCGAGCGCGGCGACGAAGCGGCCGAGGCCGCAGCCGGCGTCGAGCACCCGGTCCCCCTCCGAGAGGCCGAGCAGCTCGATCGCCAGCGGCGCCTCCTCCTCGTTGCCGTCGTAGCGGCCAAGCCGCTCGGCGACGCGCATGTAGGCCGGCCCGTAAGTATCGACCTCGTTGAGCAGAGGTGGCTGATCGCTCACAATTTTCAAAGCGTACCGCGAGCGCCCAACCTTCGGGTGAGTTCGTGTTTCTTCGCGCTATCCGCGACTAAACACGAACTCACCCCGCGTGGCCGGGGAGAATTGCGGCTGGATCAGCCGCCGGCGATTTCGACCGTCTTCGAGACCGCCGCGCCGCACTTGTAGATCGGGCCGGCGGTGGCCTGGGTCGATGGCTTCACTTCGGCGAAGACCTTGGCCGGAATCTTGATGTTCTGGTTGAGATCTTCGAGATCGGCCTGCCAGTTGCCGTTGGCCTTCGACTTGACCCGGCTGAGGACGCCGTTGCCCTTCTGCTTGAGGACGACGGTCCGTTCGCCGACGCAGTTCGAGTTGGCGGCCTTGACCTTGCCCTGATAGCCGCTGGCGCCGAGCGTCACTTCGGACTTCACGTTGACGGTTTGACCGGGGCCGGCCGCGCCAGCGGGGATAGCCACTAGCGCGATGGCTGCGAGCGCCAGCACCGCGAACGCCCCTGCCTTCTTGGTCCTGCTCATTCGTTCCTCCTTGGGAGATTGGCTCGGGGACCCTAGACGGTCAGAATCCCCCCACGTGGAGCCCGGCCAGGCGACAGACCAACCGGCGCTCAGCCTTGCCGGGCTGCGCCGCGACTACGGAGAACGCACGGCGCTCGAGGGCGTCAGCCTCGAGCTGGCCCGCGGCGAGACCCTGCTGGTGCTGGGCCCAAACGGGGCGGGCAAGACGACGCTGCTGCGCATCCTCGCCACCCTGCTGCGGCCGAGCGGCGGCGAGGTGCGAGCACTGGGCTGCCGGGTCCCGGACGAGGACTGGAAGCTGCGCGGGCGGATCGGCCTCCTCGGCCACGAGCCGCTGCTCTACCGCGACCTCAGCGGCCGCGAGAACCTGCGCTTCCACGCCCGCCTGCACGGGAAGCGGGGCGAGGCCGCCGAGCGACGGATCGAGGAGCTGCTCGCCGCCGTGGCGATGGAGCGTCGCGCCGACGAGCGCGTCGCCGAGCTCTCGGCCGGGATGCGCCAGCGCCTTGCGATCTGCCGCTGTGTTCTGCACGAGCCCGAGCTGCTGCTGCTCGACGAGCCCGACTCCAACCTCGACGTCGAAGGCCGCGAGCTCGCCCGGGGCCTGATCGGCCCCGGCGCCGAGCGCACCCGCGTAATCGTCAGCCACGACCCCGAGCGCTTCGAACCCGAGGCCGACCAGGTCCTGCGCCTCGAGGCTGGGGGCAGGCCGGTACCCCGATGAGCTTCCGGTGCGCCTTTTACGGCGTATACCCACATAAAGCGCACCGGAAGGGGGGGTGGGAGCGGTGACGCCGTCTCGCATTGCCTTCATGACGGTTCTTGGGAAGGATTTGCGGGCGGAGTTGCGCACGCTGCAGTCGCTGCCGGCGATGGCGCTCTTCGCCACCACCACCTTCGTCATCTTCCGCTTCGGCCTCGACCGCACCGCGCTCTCCGGCAGCCTCGCCGCCGGGGTGCTCTGGGCGACGCTGCTCTTCGCCGCCCTGCTCGGCGTCAACCGCCTCTTCGTCGCCGAGCGCGAGGAGGGGGGCTTCGACGCGATCCGCCTCGCCCCGATCGATCGCAGCGTCCTCTTCGCCGCCAAGGCGACGGCGCTGCTCGCCTACCTGTTGGTGCTGGAGCTGGTCGTGGTGCCGATCTTCGCCCTCTTCTTCCTCGACTCCGCCGCGGCGCTGCCGCCGCTCGCCCTGGTGCTGCTGCTCGCCGACCTGGGTCTCGCCGCCACCGGCACCCTGATCTCCTCGATGGCGGTCCATTCACGCGCCCGCGACCTGCTCGGTCCGCTCGTCCTGCTGCCCCTCGTCGTGCCGCTGATGATCGCCGCCACCGGCGCCAGTGAGCCGCTGCTCGCCCTGGGCGGACCCGGTTACCACCGCTTCGGCACCTGGCTGGCGGTGCTCTCCCTATACGATCTGGTCTTCCTCCTGGTCGGGTACGCGGTCTTCGACTTCCTCTTGGAGGACTAGCGCCAAACGCCGCTCCCTACCGCGAGAAACGCATGTACGGCAAAGGACTGAGACCCCTCTCGATCGCGACCGTCGTGGCAATCGCCGCCGCGCTCTCGCTCGTCTTCTTCTACGCCCCGCTCGACGCCGACCAGGGTTTCATCCAGAAGATCTTCTACCTACACGTGCCGCTGGCGATCACGGCGCTGGTCGGCTTCATCGTCGGCGGCGTCTTCGCGATCCTGCACCTGCGCAGCGGCAACCGGCGCTGGGACGCCTACTCCTACGTCTCGATCCACATGTCGGTGATCTTCGGCGTCGCCGTGCTGATCACCGGCTCGATCTGGGCCAAGGCATCCTGGGGCCACTGGTGGGTCTGGGACGAGCCGACCCTGGTCAGCTTCCTGATCGTCTTCCTGATGTACGCGACCTACTACCCGTTCCGCTACGCGATCGAGGACCCCGAGCGCCAGGCCCGCTACGCCTCGGTCTTCGCCGTCACCGCCGGCGCCTTCGTGCCGCTCAACTTCATGGCCGTGCGGATGGCCCAGAGCCTGGTCCATCCCCGCGTCTTCGCCACCACCAACGGCGGCCTGCCCGGGTCGATGATGTTGACCTTCCTCGTCTGCCTCGCCGCCGTCGCGCTGCTCTGGGTGACCCTGGTCAAGCTCGAGCTGACCGCGAAGAGCGCTTCCGGACAGCTGAAGCGCCTGCGCCGCGCCCTCGACGCGCCCGCGCCTGGCACCGGCTCACGGATCGCCCCGGAGGTGGGCTGAGATGAGCGCCCTGCTGCTCGCCGCCACCCCGGCGCTGCCGCTCGACGAGGCCGGCAAGTACGTCGCCGGCGCCTACGTCGTCTTCCTGGTCCTGATCGTTGTCTACGTCGCGATCATGGCCTCGAAACTGCAGCGCATGGAGAAGGAGCTGCGCGAGCTGGCCGGCTTCGCGGAAAACCGCGCCAACGGCGACCAGGCCGCCTCCGAGCAGGAGAAGGTCGGCGCCTGATGTCCGAGCTGCTCGCCCTCGGCGTCTCCCACAAGACCGCCCCGCTCGACCTGCGCGAGCGCCTCTCGCTGACCGAGGGCCGCGCCGCCGGCGCCCTGCGCGAGCTGACCGAGGTTGCCGGCATCCACGAGGCGGCGGCGATCTCGACCTGCAACCGCACCGAGCTCTACCTCGTCGTCTCCGACCCGGTCGAGGCCGAGTCGACCGCGCTCGGCGTACTCACCCGCCAGGCCGAGATCCGCCCCACCGAGCTGCTCGGCCATCTCTACTCGCTGCGCTCCGGCGAGGCGGTCCGCCACCTCTTCCGCGTCACCGCCGGGCTCGACTCGATGATCGTCGGCGAGGCGGAGATCCAGGGCCAGGTCAAACGCGCCTACGAGCTGGCCCTGGTCGAGGGCGGCACCGGGCCGATCCTCAACCGCCTCTTCCGCGGCGCCCTCGCCGCTGGCGGCCGCGCCCGCGACGAGACCGGGATCAGCGAGAAGAACGTCTCGATCCCCTCGGTTGCGGTCGAGCTTGCCCGCCACACGCTCGGCGACCTCGCCAACCGTCGCGTGCTCGTGGTCGGGGCCGGGGAGACCGCCGAGCTCGTCGCCCGCGCCCTGGTCCGCCGCGGCGTCGCCACCGTCTTCGTCGCCAACCGCCACTACGACCGCGCGATCGGCCTCGCCCAGCGCTTCGAGGGCACGGCGGTCCGCTTCGAGGAGCTGCCCGAGCAGCTCGAGCAAGCGGACATCGTCGTCTCGGCGACCAACTCACCGCACCACATCGTCGAGCGCGACGACGTCGAGCAGGTGATGCGGACCCGCAACGGCCGGCCACTGCTGCTGGTCGACATCGCGGTGCCGCGCGACATCGAGCCGGCCTGCCGCGAGATCGCCGGGGTCAGCCTGCACGACATCGACGACGTGCAGCAGATCGCCGAACGCAACGCCAGCGGTCGTGAGGCCGAGGCACGGCGGGCCGAGCGCATCATCGACGCCGAGCAGGACCGCTTCGAGCGCTGGCTCGCCTCGCTCGAGGTGGTGCCGACGATCTCGGCGCTGCGCGAGAGCGCCGACGAGGTCGTCCGCCGCGTCCTGGCCGAGAACGAGAGCCGCTGGGAGAGCCTCAGCGATGCCGACCGCGAACGCCTGACCGCGATGGCGAAGGCGATCGCCTCCCGCCTCCTGCACGAGCCGACCCTGCGGATGAAGCGCAGCGCTGGAAGCGACGAGGCTTATCTCTACGTCAGCGCCCTACGCGAGCTGTTCGGGCTCGACGTCGAGACTGAGCCCGAGGCCGAGGACGCCTCAAACGTGACAGAGCTGCGCCGACGTAAATCCAGTTGACGCTGCGGATCGCCACTCGCGGCAGCGTGCTCGCGGTCGCACAGTCGCGGCAGGTCGCCGAGATGCTTGGAGGGGCCGAGCTGGTGGAAGTCTCTTCGGACGGTGAGCTTGGGGACAAGGCTCGATTCGTGCGCGGGGTGGAGCGGGCGCTGCTCGAGGGCAAGGCGGAGATCGGGGTGCACTCGGCCAAGGACCTGCCGGCGGAGTTGACCGAGGGTCTGACGCTTGCCGCGGTGCCGCCTCGGGAGGATCCGCGCGATGCCTGGATCGGGGTCGGGTCATCGCTCGAGGACGTGCCCGAGGGCGCGAGCGTGGGAACCGCCAGCCTGCGCCGTCGCGCCCAACTGCTCGCCGCCCGTCCCGACCTACAGGTGAGCGAGCTGCACGGCAACGTCGACACCCGGCTGCGCAAGCTGGCCGAGGGAGAGCTCGACGCGATCGTGCTCGCGGTCGCCGGGCTGCGCCGGCTCGGGCGAGCGGACGAGATCTCCTTCCCGATCCCGGCCGAATCGATGACCCCCGCCGCCGGCCAGGGCTCGCTGCTGCTGCAGATCCGCGCCGGCGATGAGACGACGCTGCGAGCCGCCGACGCAATCGTCGACGAGATGTCGCTGCGCGAGCTGACCGCCGAGCGCACTGTCGTTTCTTTTCTGAACGCCACCTGCAACAGCCCTCTAGGAGTGCACGCCAAGGCCGACCCGGGCTCGGACCAGATGCGCATCGAGGCCTTCGTCGGCCTGCCCGACGGCAGCGAGTGGCTCCGCGACCAGATCGAAGGCGACTCGGCCCAGCCAACTCTGCTCGGCGCCGAACTAGCCAAGCGCCTGCTCGACACCGGCGCCCGCGACCTCCTCGACCGCGCTGAGGCAATGGCCCAGTGACCGTTCCGGTGCGCTTTATGCGGCTATATCCCCTAAAAGGCGCACCGGAATGAGTGCGCGGGGCGGGGTCGTGTACCTGGTGGGGGCTGGGCCCGGGGACCCGGGGTTGATGACGGCGCGGGCGTTGGAGCTGATCGGCTCGGCTGACGCGATCTATTACGACCGGCTGATCCCGCCGGGGGCGCTGGACGGAGCTCGCGAGGACGCCGAGTTGGTCTACGTCGGCAAGGCGCCGGGCAAGCCCTCGGTCCCGCAGGAGGAGATCGGGGAGCGGTTGATCGCGACGGCGCGCGAAGGCAAGAGCGTCGTGCGGCTGAAGGGCGGCGATCCGTTCGTCTTCGGCCGTGGTGGCGAGGAGGGCGAAGCGCTGCGCGCCGCCGGGGTCGAGTTCGAGCTGGTCCCGGGAATCACCGCCGGCGTCGCCGCCACCGCCTACGCGGGCATCCCAGTCACCCACCGCGAGGACGCCTCGGCGGTCGCCTTCATCACCGGCCACGAGGATCCCGAGAAGGAGGAGAGCGCGCTCGACTGGGAGGCGCTGGGCCGCTTCCCCGGCACCCTCGTCTTCTACATGGGGGTCAAGCGCCTGCGCGACAACGCCTCGGCTTTGATCGAGGCGGGCCGCAGCGCCGGCGAGCCTGCCGCAGCGATCGAACGCGGCACGATGGACGGGCAGCGCACCGTCGTCGCCACCCTCGGCACGCTCGCCGAGGCGGTCGAGCGCGAGCAGGTCAGGGCCCCTGCCCTGATCGTTGTCGGGCCGGTAGTGGCGAAGCGCGAGTCGCTAGCCTGGCTCGAGCGCCGGCCGCTCGCCGGCAAGCGCGTGGTCGTCACCCGCGCTCGTGCCCAGGCCAGCGGTCTGGCAAAGACACTGCGGGGCCTCGGCGCCGATGTGGTCGAGCTGCCCGCGATCCGAATCGAGCCGAGGATTGAGAGTGAGGAAGTGAAGCGCGCCGTTGGCCAGGTCGGCGATTACGCGCTGATCGTCCTGACCAGCCCCAACGGCGTGCGCCTGCTCTTCGAGGCGATGCGCGCCGCCGGACTCGATGCGCGTGCGCTCACCAGACCAGAACAGCAGCAGGTAGGGGATTCGGGAGGCGGAGCAAAGACTGGAACGACCGTGGCCGCGATCGGGCCCGGCACCGCCCGGGCGCTCGCCCACTGCGGCATCACCGCTGATGTCATCCCCGAGCGCTTCGTCGCCGAGTCCTTGATCGAGGCTCTAGCTGGGGTCGAGGTCAGCGGCAAGCGTGTTCTCGTGGCGCGCGCCGCCGAGGCCCGCGACGTCATCCCCGAGCACCTGAGCGGACGCGGCGCCAAGGTCGACGTCGTCGCCCTCTATGAGACGGTGCGCGAGGAGCCCGACGCCGAGGCGGTCGAGGCCGCCCAGGCCGCCGACTACGTCACCTTCACCTCGTCCTCGACCGTGCGCAACCTGACCGAGGCCCTCGGCAACCGCTTCCCCGCCAACGCCCGCATCGTCTCAATCGGCCCCGTCACCAGCGAGGCTGTCGCCGACGCCGGGCTCGGGGTCGACATCGAAGCCAACCGCCACGACATAGAGGGCCTGGTCGAGGCCCTACTCGCCGACGCCGCCCGCGGATGACCGTTCCGGTGCGCCTTATGTGGGCTATGGGCATATAAGGCGCACCGGAACGATGTTCGGGAGCCCGCACAGACATTTCAAGGTCACGGATTCCACCAACACCTGTGCCCGCGAGTTGGCCGAGGCCGGCGCTCCCGGCGGCACGGTCGTCACCGCTCGTGAACAGACTGCGGGACGGGGACGTATCGGCCGCGTTTGGACAGCGCCCGAAGGCAAGGCGCTGCTCTACTCAGCGATCCTGCGGCCGCTCGATCAGCGCCACCTACTGCTACCGCTCTCCGTCCCACTCGCCGTCTGCGCCGCTGCCGAGGCGCTCCGCCCCGGCATCGAGTGCCAGGTCAAGTGGCCCAACGACGTCTGGCTCGAAGAACGCAAGCTGGCCGGCATCCTGATCGAGGCCAAGCCCCAGGAGGGCTGGGCAGTAGTCGGTGTCGGCCTCAACCTCTCCATAGCTCCTGACGAGTTCCCCCCCGACCTCCGTCAGCCAGCGGTTTCTCTTTTCAGCTTCCGCGAGGGGGACCGGTGGAGGGGGTCTGACGGACACTCCCCGCTGTTGTCCGGCGGACCCCCTTCACCGGTCCCCCTCGCGGCCGCTCCGTCGGGACTCCCCCCGACTCCCTCCACGGCTGCCGAAGTCCTGAGCCGCCACCTCGACCACTGGGTCTGGGCGACAGATGAGGAAGTCCTCGCCGAGTGGCAACGCCGCGACGCTCTGCGCGGCCGCGAGATCTCCTGGGAGGACGGCTCAGGCGTCGCCGACGGCGTCGACGGCCGCGGCAACCTCGTCGTCGCCATTCCCGGTGGCGACCGGGTCAGCCTCGGCGCCGGCGAGGTCCAGCTGCGCCTCTAAACCGCTCTCGACCTTGGCGCCATTCTCCTGCGCGCCCGCGACCTTCCTTTTCCTTGGCCGGCGTTTTCGTTTGGCTTTGCCCTCTCCCTGGGCCTGGCTCTGCTGCTTGCCCTCGCCGCCGTTGTTCTCGCCTTTGCGCTTGTTGCGCTTGTTCCGGCGCTTGCCACCTTTGGGAAAGTTGCGCAGCAGCTCGCGGGCAATCGCTGAGGGCTTGCGGGCCATCCGCATGCGGGCGCCGCGCAGCACCTCTTCGCCCTCCGGCGTGTGCGAGACCGCTCCGGCCAGCAGCGCCACCGCGAGGCGGCGGTCCTGTTTGCGCGCCGCGTGGACCAACCGCCGCGCGTTGCGACCGTGGGCGCGGCCCGAAGAGTTGACCAGCAGGCCGAGCAGGCGCTTCGTCTCCGGCCAGCGCTGCACCGCATACTCTTCGTGCAGCTCGGGGGTGTAGGAGGCCAACCGCCAGACCCAGGCCTGCGCCTGGTCGCGGCGGCCGATCCGCTTGTCGACCAGCGCCTGCAGCAGCGTTTTCGTCCCCGCCCGTTTGTCCTCGCGGCTCCAGGTCCCGACGATGTCGATCGCGTCGTCGAAGGCCTCGGCGTCGCCGAGATCGGCGATCTCACTCAGCGCTTTCAGTTTCAGCTGCGAGTTGCGGTTGCGCTGTACGCAGGTGAGCAGGAAGCGGCGCTTCAGCTCTTTCGAGCCGGAGCCCTGCAGGATCGCCCGCCCGCGGCGCCAACCCTGCGGGTTGACCCGCGCCCCGGCCAGTGCCGCCCAGGCGTGCTGCTCGGGGTAGTCGAGGTTCTCGACCGCGATCCGCCACATCTCGCGTTCGAGCACCTGCATGCGGCGCTCCTCCTCGTTGGAGACGGGGACGATCCGCCGCTCGACCCGGATCCGTCGCCCGCGCGCCCGCCGCACCGGGCCGATCACGATCGCGCCGCCGCGGTAGACGTCGCGGTCGAGCAGGCTGTGCAGGGTGACGATCGTCTCGTCGTGGGTGGTCGCCGGGTGGACGAAATCGATCACCAGGCCGGCCTCCTTGCCCGGCGCCCGCCGGGTCACGCGGCCGACCCGCTGCTGGTAGATCCGCCGCGAGGCGGTCGGCGCCAGGTGCATACAGAGCGTCGCCCGCGGCGAGTTCCAGCCCTCGGCGAGCAGCATCGCGTTGCAGAGCACGTCGACCTCGCCGCGCTCGAAGCCGGCGAGGATCTCGGCCAGTTCGCGCTTCGGCGTCTCGCCGGAGACGGCGCGGGCGGAAACTCCGGCCGCCACCAGCGCCCGGGCGACGTTCTTGGCGTGCTGCACGCCGGCCGTATAGAGGACGCCGGGCATACCGTCGAAGCGGGTCTTGTAGAGATCGGCGATCGCCACGTTGAAGGGCTCCTGATCGAGCAGCGCGGCCAGCTCCTCCTGGTCGAAGTCCTGGTCGACCTCGCCTTTTCGCAGCGGCACCTTGGCGATCGTCCTCACCCCCGGCCCGGGCGGGATGCGCATGCAGCGCAGCGGCGAGATCACACCGCGGCGCGCCGCCTGGATCAGGTCGAAGCGCGAGGTCTGGGTCGGGAAGAGATCGGCGACGTGGCGGGCGATCAGCGCCCCGGTCGCGGTCATGCCGATGAAGACGGGACCGACCCAGGCGCGGATGCAGGCGCTGGTTTTCTCGCCCAGCGCGGTGTGCGCCTCGTCGCAGATCACGATCGAGTACGCGTCGGAGATTTTCTTGTGGTTGCGGACGAACCACTGGTAGGTCTCGACCGTGACCGGCCCGTCGGGGTCGTCGCGGCCGTCGAGCAACGGCGGGCGCAGGCGCTCCTTGTAGCCGCGGTCGGAGATCTCGCCGATGAACTGGTCGACCAGGTTGCGGCGGTGGGTGAGGATCAGCACCCCACCGGTGCGCGAGGCGTCGATGAAGCCGACCGCGGCGACGGTCTTGCCGGCGCCGGTCGCGTGCTCGAACCAGAAGCGCCGCTCGGCGCCGGGATCCTCCGGCGCCTCCTCGATCGTCTCCTCCTCGTCGTCGGCCGGCTGCTCCTCCCAGTCCTGCGGCTCCTCGTCGGGGGCGAGCTCCTCGTCCTCTTCCTCGTCATCAAGCTCGGCGTCGCCGTTGGCCTCGGCGCCATTCCCGCCCTCCGCCTCAGCCGGCGGCGGCACCTTCTCCACCGGCGCCGCCCCGTTGCCGTTGGCTTCGCCGTCGAGGGCGATCTGCTGCTCGGCCATCAGCTCGGTCAGCGTGCCCGAGAGCGCGTCGACCTGGTGCGGGTTCAGTTCCGCCCCGTCGCGCAGCTTCGGCGGTTCATCGGCAAGCAGTCGCTCCAGCCCGAGCAGCAGCGAGAAATCCTGTCGCCACTGGATCGAGGGATCCTCCAGGCCCTCATCCAGCTCCTTCAGCGCGGCGTCGAACGCCCGCCGGCGCGCCGTTCCCGGCGCAAGCGCCTCGGGCCCCTCGCCGTCCAAAAGGAAGGGCTCGCGGACGAACTTCGCCGCCCGATCGATATCGGCGCTAGAAGGAACTGCCGCTTGCGCGGCAACGTCGCTGGTCTTGGCCATAAAAGGCTTTCGGGTTCGTCCCCGCCGCAGCACGAAGACGTGGCGGGGGCACTAAGGACGAGCGGCCGCGGAGTTTCGTTTACGTCTCCCCGGCGCTCTCAGCGGTTTGCTTCGCATGCAAACGCGAAACAGAACATACGTATTGTAATCAAGGAATTGATGAATGCGGGACGACAGCTTGCGATTGGCCTGGCGCTGACCGCAATTACGGCGCTCGGAGCGGTCGGCTGCGGCGCCGGCGAAGGCGGCGATTACGGCGGTCAGCACCCCAACTATGCCAAGGCGCTGGCCGGCTCGCCCGCCCCGCTGGCGGCCCTCCACGGGCAGGCGAATCAACTGCTGCCGGGAGGGCCCGACGCTTTCCAGGCGCGCATCACTTCCCTCGCCGGCTACCCGATCGTGGTCAACGTCTGGGCCTCCTGGTGCGGCCCCTGCCGCTTCGAGTTCCCCACCCTGCAGAAGCTCTCGGCCACCTATGGCAAGCGGGTCGCCTTCCTCGGCGTCGACAAACAGGACTCCGACGACGCCGCGCAGACATTCCTCGAAGAGGCGCCGCTCTCCTACCCCAGCTACACCGATCCCGATCAGGCAATCGCCAGGGAAATCGGCGCAACGCTGGGTTTGCCCGACACCGCCTTCTACGATCGCCACGGCAAGCTGGTCTACCTCAAGCAGGGCCCCTACACCGATCACGACGAACTGAAAGCCGACGTCGAGCACTACGCGCTGGGTCTCGCCACCGAAAGCGGATAATCGGAATATGGATACCGCTGTAATCGTCGCCTCCATCGGCACCGCCCTGCTAGTCGCCGAGCTGCTGCTCTCCACCGGCGGCGTCCTGGCGGCGCTCGGCGCGCTGGGACTGATCGCAGGTGGCGTCCTCGCGCTCGACTCCAATAGCAACGCCGCCGACTACGTCGGTCCCGCGCTGATCGCGCTCGGCGTGCTCTCGCTGATCGCCTTCTACTTCATCACCCGCAAGGTGATCGAGGCCCATGAGGTGCCCGCGCGCACCGGCTCAGAGGAGCTGGTCGGGGCGCTCGCCGAGGCGCGCAGCACGCTCGAGCCGGACGGACAGGTTTGGATCGAGGGGGCACTGTGGCGGGCGCGGCTGGCGGGCGGTAATGGGCGGGTCTCCCTGGGGGATAGAGTCAGGGTCGAGGCGGTCGAGGGATTGACCCTTGTGGTTCGCCCCGAGCCGCCGTCCGCTGACCCAGCCGACGAAGGAGCAAGCTGATGGCAGTCGCACTCGGAGTCCTGGTCATCATCGCCTTCTTCGCCGTGATCGCGATCGGCACTTCGGTCCGGGTCCTGCGCGAGTACGAGCGCGGCGTCATCTTCCGCCTCGGGCGGCTGATCGCGACCAAGGGGCCGGGCCTGATCCTGCTGATCCCGCTGATCGATCGCATGGTGCGGGTCGACCTGCGCACGGTGACGCTCAACATCCCGCCGCAGGAGGTGATCACCCGCGACAACGTCCCGGCCAGCGTCAACGCCGTCGCCTACTTCCGCGTGGTCGACTCCAACCGGGCGATCACCGAGGTCGAAAACTTCCTCATCGCCACCTCGCAGATCTCCCAGACGGCGCTGCGCTCGGTGCTCGGCAAGGCCGAATTCGACCAGCTGCTCTCCGAGCGCGAGCGGCTCAACGAAGAGCTGCAGAAGATCATCGACGAGTCGACCGAGCCCTGGGGCGTGAAGGTAACCGCGGTCGAGATCAAGGACGTCGAAATCCCCGAACAGATGCAGCGCGCGATCGCCCGCCAGGCCGAGGCGGAGCGCGAGCGGCGGGCCAAGATCATCAACTCCGAGGGTGAGTACCAGGCGGCGCAGAAGCTCACCGACGCCGCCGACATCATCAGCACCAACCCGGCCTCGCTGCAGCTGCGCTACCTGCAGACCCTGCTCGAAATCGGCAGCAACCAGAACACCACCGTGGTCTTCCCGCTGCCGATGGACATGATCGAACCGTTTCTCGGCGGCGAGCAAGGTAGGAAAAGGCCGAAGCCACCACGGCCGCCCGAGCCGCCGCCGGTGCCCGACGTCGACGACCTCCCCCCCTCCCGCTCCTGAGCTCCCCCGAGCTACGCATCGATCAGCTCTCAGGGCTGCCGGCGATACTGGCGCCGGGGCGGGCGGACCGCCCGGAGGGCTTCAAACCGGCGGTAAGCGAGCCGAAGGGGCCGGAGAACTGCCCTTTCTGCGAGGGGCGCGAGGACCGCACCCCGCCCGAGGTTTACGCGACTCGATCGGGCGATGGCCCAGCCGATAGCCCCGGCTGGACGACGCGCGTCGTCCCCAACCTCTACCCCGCGCTTGGCGGCGAGGCCGCGTCAGGCGGCGGCGGTACCAGCGGCGAGGCCGGCGCCTTCGCCAGCCCCGGCGACCCGCTGCTGGAGTCGCGGCGGGCCGGCGAGCCCGACCTCTTCTCCTCGCGACCGGCCAGCGGCACCCACGAGGTGATCGTCAACACGCCGCAGCACGTCACCGCGATGTGGGAGCTGAGCGAGGAGCAGTTCGCTGCCGCGGTCGCCACCTGGCGTGAGCGGATGCGTGCCCACGCCGACTCCTCCTACGTGCAGCTGATCGTCAACGAGGGCGGCGGCGCCGGCGCCTCGCTCGAGCACAGCCACGCTCAGCTCTACGCACTCGACTTCGTCCCGGCCGCGGTGGCTCGCGAGCGCGAGCGGGTGGGCGCCTACGCCGAACGCACCGCCGGGGGCGGACTGCTCGGCGACATCCTGGTCGAGGAGGTGCGGCGCAAGGACAGGCTCGTCGCGATCGACGACGAGGCGGCGCTGATCTGCCCCTGGGCCTCGCGCGGCCCCTTCGAGCTGCGCGTGGTCCCGCGTCGCGAGGCGGCGAGCTTCGCCGACGACAGCACCGGTGCCGCGATGATCCACACCGCCCTGCGCCTGCTCGCCGAGCGCTTCGACAACGCACCCGAGCTCAACCTCTGGGTCCGCACCGCCCCCCGCGGCGCCGAGCACTTCCGCTGGCACGTCGACATCGCCCCCCGACTCAGCATCAAGGCCTCCTTCGAGCTTTCCACCGGCGTCGACATCAACATCTACCCGCCGGAGCGAGCGGCCGGCAACCTGCGAGAGTGCCTCAGCGGTGCCGGTGTTTCGAGTGCTTCTTCTTCACGCACTTGAGCTTGCCGTGAACTTTCGCCTTGCGGAAGCCCTTCTTGCACTTCAAAGCCCGTGGGTTCTTTATCACCGGCGGAGTGGGTTGCGTCACCGGTGGTTGCGTGACCGGGGGCGAAGGCGGAGACAGGGTCGTGAACGATTGGTCCGCGCCGTTGGTCGTGCCTCCGGGGTTGGTGCCAACCAAGCGGTAATGGTAGGTGGTGCCAGCCGTTAGGCCGGACAGTACGAGCTGCTCGGCGACCGCGCCCGTCCCTTCGCCGGGATCAGAAGCGCAGGCGACGCTGCTGCCGTAGCTGCTCGTCAAGCCGTACTCAAAGTGGCAGCTGGAGGGAGCTCCGTTCGGATCGATCGCGCCGGTAACGGTTGCGCTCGTCTGCGTGATCGCCGAGGCCGATTCGGTGGTCACGGCGGGCGCGGGTGGCAGGGTTTTGAATTCTCCCGCGCCGCCGGTCACCGGGCCGGCATTGCTCGTTACCACGAGGCGGTAATGGTAGGTCGTGCTTGGCAGCAGGCCAGTTACTTTCAGGCTCTGTGCCACGTCCGTGGTTACCAGACCAATTTCTTCAGGGCACGGTTTGCTGAGCTCGAACGTCAAGCCGGTGCTGTACTCGAAATGGCAATCCGAGACCGAGCCTCCGTGCGGATTGACCTTACCCGCAAGCTTTGCGGTCGTCTGTTTGATTTCCGAAGCGGCTTGCGGCGTCACCGTCGCCGGAGCGTTGGGCAGGGTCGTAAAGGTGAGGCCGCTGCCAACGGCGGAGCCAGCGTTGCTGGCCGCCGTTACCCGGAAGTGGTAGGTGGTGCTTGGCTGCAGCCCGGAGAGCGTGACTTCGGCCGGCAAGGAACCGGAGCCAATCGGCAACGAAGCGCACGGGGCGGTGGCTGGGCTCCCAAAACCGTTCGCTTCAAAGCCAGCGTTATCCACGTATTCGAATTCGCAATCGGTTACGGCGTGGATCCCAGCATCGACGGTCGCATTGAGGGTGGCGGCCACCTGCCCAACCGGAGAGGCAGGATCGCTGGTCGCGGTGGGCGGCGGGACGACGCTGACTCTGTCGAAGACGTGGATGGTGTTGTTGCTGGCATCGGTGACATACAGCTTGTGCGTCGTGGCGTTGGCCGCTATCTGCCCCACGGTGAGCATGCCAAAGGGCGATCCGGCGAACAGCCCGGCGCCGAAGTCGTCGAACTCCGTGCCCGATGAATCGTAGGCAACAACATGGAAGTTTTTTTCTTCGGGGAAATCGCCGACAAACACGGAGTTGTCCGCTGGGTCAACCCCGACCGAGCCAGCCCCGCGACCGCTCTGGAGCAGAGACGAGTAGATGTACGAGCCGCCGCTGCGGGTGAACTTCAGCACCCGGTCGAGACCGATGTCGACGACGTAGAGGTTGTTTGCAGAGTCGATTGCGACGCTGTAGGGCGTCACGAATCCGCCACCTGGACACCCTGTACAGCTGATCGTTTCCTGCAGCGCACCGCTTTCGCTGAATACCTGAACCGCGTCAGCCGTGTTGCTGGGAAAGTAGACCTTCCCGTTCGAGTCAGCGGCGATTTGCACCGCCTGGCTGGGGTCGTTGCTGGTGGCGAACTGCGTGCCCACCGTGCCAGCGGCAGAGAACAGGTCTATCTTCGACGCGCCGATCGGGCCAAACGGGCTCATCAGGATGAACTGCGCCGCGTAGATCCCGTGGGTTATCGGGTTGACGGCGACACCGGAAAAAGCTGCTTCGGAGCTTTCCACTTTGAAAGGGGAGTTAGGCGTGGGAACGCCCGTGCTCTCCAGTTGCTCCACCTGACCTGGTTTTTGGGCGACGGAGTCCTGCGTCAGCTCAGCCACGTATATGCGGTGGCTTGCCTGGTCTATCGCCACCCCATGCGCGACCTCACCGTGGAGGGTGATCGAGGGCAGCGATTCATCCTGCTCGTAGCCAAGGCTCGCCCTCGCCACCGACGTCGGCAGAACAATCAGCGCAATCAGGAGCGCGAGCACCGACGGGCCTCCGGCCCGATGCGCTGAGCGCAGCTTCCTCCCCCATGCCACTACGGCGTACCTCATCCTTGCCAACCCCCTGCCTGCCGTCTTTGCGCCGTTCAACGAACTGACGTGTGTACGGGACTGTAGCGGCCCGGATTTGCTCAGATTTGCCAGTTGGATAAGCGTTAACACTTCGATATAGGCTCACTGGTCGATGCCTCCCAACCCTCGGCCAATCCCCAGCTTCATCGCCGACAGCACGCAGGAGGGCATCCCCCACGGGCGCTTCGCCGAGCGTCTGGCGGAGGCCTTCCGGGACGCCTGTGGAGGCATCGAGGATCTGCCCGCCACGGTCGAGCCCGTGGAGTCGCCTGACTGGTTCCCCGAGCGCGCCTGGGGCGGCCGGGTATGGGTCCCCTGCACCGCCCGCGTCACCGGCCCTGAGGGCGAGCTCGAGCTCTTCGGCCACGTCTCCTACGTGCAGCCAGACGCGGGCGAGCCAACGAGCTTCCAGGCCAAGGCAGATTTCACCGATGTGCTGGCCGAGGACAACCCCGGCTGGAGGATCGACCTTAACGACGAGGTAATCGGCCGTTGGCGCGGCGAGAACGGCCGCGCCGGCGATGTCACCCTGGTCTGGGGCCGCCCCCTGGTCCAGGGCGCCGTGGCCGCCACCGCCGAGCTGGATCTGGAGACCGTCGACCAGGAGGCGATCTCCAACCAGCGCTTCACCCTGATCGCCCTCGACGCCCTCGAGGCCTACGGCGATGACATCTTCATGCAGGTAAAGCTGTGGAGCCGCCGCGCCAAAGAGCTTGCCTCCGAGAGCCTCTACGACGACGCGCCCTAGCCCCGCGAGCTCTCCCCAGCTCTACGTTCGGCCTCTACGTTGCTGTGGTTCCATTCCGATTTGGGCAGCGAGAACGGCCCGCTGCCCAATGGATTGCATCGTCTGCAGGACGCTCCGCTACCGTGTCGGCATGGCGTCTCGCGACCTGATCGAGCAAGCCGGAAAAGCGCTGGCCGAGGCTGCCGGTGTCGACTCCAAGGTGATCTTGTTCGGCTCCCACGCTCGCGGCGAGGAGCGTTTCGACAGCGACGTCGACTTTCTCGTCATAGAGCCGGAGGTGGAAAATCGATTCGAGGAGTGGGATCGACTCCGCCGGGCAATTTCCGACCTCTTCCTGCCGGTGGACATCATCGTCCTCGACCAGCAACTGGCGGAGCGGCGGGCGAAGGTTCCCGGCACGGTCGTCTACCACGCTCTTCGCGATGGCCAAGTCTTCGCCCATTCCTGAGCAGATCGAGGTTGCTGAACTGCTCGCTGGCAAGGCGGCTGGCGACCTGCTGGTGCAAAAGCTCTCCCCCGATCCAGAGGTCGACGACGACCCGGTCGGCTTCCACGCCCAGCAGGCCATCGAGAAGGCGCTCAAGGTCGCTCTTACTCTGAATGGTGTCGACTTCCCAAAGACTCACGATCTCGACTTCCTACTGGCACTCGCCAACCGGAACGAGATCGAACTTCCAACCGAACTGGCTCAGGTGGGATGACATAGAGCGACTCCCTCCTAAGCGAGTCGGACGAAAGATCGTTTTCGGCTCTGCAAAGCGGTTTGTGGGCAGCCTCCTGCGATCACGCTTATCGTCGATTGCCGTAGTTCGACGCCGGTTTTGGGCAGCGAAACCGCCTCGCTGCCCGATGGATTGCATCGTCTGCAGGACGCTCCGCTACCGTGTCGGCATGGCATCTCGCGACCTGATCGACATAGCTGGAGCGGCGCTTGCCGACGCTGCCGGACCCGACGCCAAGGTCATCCTCTTTGGCTCCTACGCGCGGGGCGAGGAGAAGGCCGACAGCGACCTCGACTTCCTGGTGATCGAGCCCGAAGTCAGGGATCACTTTGGCGAGTCAGTGCGACTCGCAAGGCTCGTCGGAGAGCTGGGCGTACCAGCTGACGTGGTGGTTGCCAGCGAGGATCATGTCCGTGAATGGGGAGGGCTTTCGGGCACGATGATCCACGATGCCCTTGCCGAGGGGAAAATCGTTGGCGGCCGAGCCGCGTAGCGGCGACGATCACGCCCAGCTGCTGATGGAAAGCCGGCTGGAGACGAAATCCTCTTCCGCCTCATTGACGAAGACGACATTCCCGACGACGGGCTGGGGTTTCACGCTCAGCAGGCCGTCGAGAAGATGATCAAGGCCGTCCTCGCCCACAACGAGGTCTCCTACGAGCGCACCCATAACATCGCTTACCTGCTCAACCTCCTTGATGAGGCAGGCATTCCAAAGCCCGACCAGGCGGACGATCTCCCCAACCTAAGTCCGTGGGCCGCGGAGCTCCGCTATTCACGCCGACCCGAAGATGTGCCGGATCGAGCGGAAATGCGCTCCCTGGTCGAGCAGACCAAGACCTGGGCCGAGAGCCAACTTAAGGGCGATTACGATTCATCCTCCCGCCCCGATAGCTCAGCTGGATAGAGCGACTCCCTCCTAAGGAGTAGGCCGCTGGTTCGAATCCAGCTCGGGGCACTCTAAATTTCCCTTTGCAGAGCCAAGTCTTGACCATCACAAGAGTCATGGGTAGGAACAATTTGGGGCGAGGTAGGAAGCGACGCTCATCGCCAACTCGAGCGCTGAAAGTCAGACGGGCCGAAAGCGTTGCGCGACTCTGAGCGAGAGGCCAGCCACGCCGCCCAAGGCGACGATGGCGGCAATCCAAAGAATCGCGCTGGACAGCGCATACGAGTGGTTGGGGTTAGAGATTGCTGCTGCGACTACCGCGGCCTTGCGGAGATGCCGAGCCCCCCCGCTCTGTCCCTTGACAGCGTTGCCAGGCGCCGTCCCTGTCTGATTGGCACCGGTAACCCCACCGTGGGAGCCGGGCCCGGCTCCCGGCCCCGAGATGCCAGCCCCGAACAATTGGGCCTTTTCGCCGGTGCCTGCGCCCATAGTGCCGCCCCCCTCTGCTTCTTCGCGAGCTTGGTCAAGCGGCAGCGCATACTCTTTCCCCGCCGGGCTTTCGGGGTCGAAGAACACTCCTTTTGCGCTCGCCTGCTGTTGGGGGGAGACGAGGAGCACGACGGCAGTGGCCAGTAGCATCGTCAAGCTCATCCGGCGTCTGACGGTGCGTGGGCTGTGCGAGTCGAAAGGCATGGGGAAGATGACTTTAGAGCAGGACAAAGCGGTGGGAGCGCGTCTGACGACGTGGCTGGGGGCCTGCGCTCTCCTCGCCTTCCTTTCGCTGTTCGCCGCGCCCGGCAGCGCTCGGGCGGACGTCACGACCCACAAGCTGATTTGGGGGCCGACCGATGCCGCTGCCTTCAATACCTACGCCGACCTGGGGGCGGGCCTCTATGAGTTCACGATCAACTGGTCGCTGATCGCCCCGACGAAGCCCAGCGACCCGACCGATCCCTCGGATCCGGCCTACCAGTGGACCCCGGCGGTCGACGAAGCGATCGCGAACGCTCAGGCGCACGGAATGCAGGTGGTTCTCGAGGTCTCCGGCGCCCCCGGCTGGGCCAACGGCGGCCACCCGTGGCAATTCGCCCCCAAGAACCCTCAGGACTACGCCGACTTCGTCTCCGCGGCTTCCAAGCGCTGGCCGCAGGTCCACTACTGGCAGATCTGGGGAGAGCCGTCGCGCCGGCCGAACTTCATGCCTCTGCCCAAGCATGTCTTCGGCGAAAACCTGACCCCGGCGCAGCGGCGGGGCCCCGAACTGTACGCGCAGATCCTCGACGACTCCTACGTATCGCTGAAGCAGGTGAACTCGGGAAACCTCGTGATCGGCGGCAATACGTACAGCGGCGGCGACATCAGGCCGCTCGCCTACATCAAGGCCCTGCGCCTGCCCAACGGCAAGCCGCCCAGGATGGACATGTACGGCCAGAACCCGTTCGGCTTCAGGCCTCCCGACCTGAGTAAAGACCTGATGCAGCCCGGCAACGGGGTCGCTGATTTCTGCGACCTCGACGTCGTCGTCGAATACGTCGACCGCTATCTCTCGCGGGCCGGCCGCAACAAGGGCAAGCTGCCGATCTTTATCTCGGAGTACTTCGTCCCCACCGATCACCAGAACTGGGAGTTCAACTACTGGGTGACAAAAAGGACGGCTGCAAACTGGTTGACCGCGGCCTTCAGCATCACCAACAGCTGGAAGCGCGTCTACACCCTAGGCTGGTTCGAGCTCGAAGACGAAGCCCCCAACGGCTCGGGCACCGAGGTCAATCGCGGCCTGATGACCTACGCGGGCAAGAAGAAGCCCGCGTACTACGCGTTCAAGCATGGATAGGCTGCAAGCCGTGATCGCGAGATGAAGGCTCTCATCACCGGCGGGGCCGGCTTCATCGGCTCCCATATCGCCTCGCGCCTGATCGCCGACGGCCACGAGGTTCGGGTTCTCGACAACTTCTCTACCGGCTCGCGATCGAACCTCGCCCTCTTCGACGGTGAATTCGACCTGATCGAGGGGGACATGCAGAGCTATGAGCGCGCTCATAACGCGGTGCAGGGGTGCGAGGTGGTCTTCCACCAGGCCGCGCTCCCCTCGGTGCCGCGCTCGATTCAGGATCCGCTGACCAGCAACGCGGCGAACGTGGTCGGCACCCTCAATATCCTGCTCGCCTCGCGCGACAGCGGCGTGCGCCGGGTCGTCTTCGCCTCCTCCTCCTCGATCTACGGCGCCGATCGAACCCTGCCCAAGCAGGAGGATCGCGCCCCGATACCGATCTCGCCGTACGCGGTGGCGAAGCTGGCGAGCGAGGGCTATTGCCGCAGTTTTTCCGAGGTCTACGGCCTGGAGACGGTTGCGCTGCGCTACTTCAACGTCTTCGGCCCGCAGCAGGACCCGCTTTCGCAGTACGCGGCGGTGATCCCACGCTTCATTACTGCTCTGCTGGAGGACAAAGCACCGGTGGTCTTCGGTGATGGCGAGCAGTCTCGCGACTTCACCTACATCGACAACGTGATCGACGCGAACCTGCGGGCGGCCGACGCGGAGGGTGTCTCCGGGCAGACCTTCAACGTCGCTTGTGGAGAGCGGATCAGCCTCAACCAGCTGCTCGACGAGATCCGCGCCATCGTCGGCAGCGAGGTCGAGGCCTCCTACCTGGATCCCAGGCAGGGCGACGTGAAGCACTCCCTGGCCGACATATCGCGCGCCCGGGAGCAACTCGGCTACGAGCCGTTCGTCGACTTCAACCAGGGGCTCCTGCGCACGGTGGAGGCGCTCCGGGCCGGTGCCGAGCTGGACGCGCCGCGCCCGATCGCATCCTGAGGGCGTCCATGCCGCTCGCGCTGGACGTCTGCGGAGAGGGGGCCGAACCGAGCCCTGAGACCGAGCGGCGTTTCTTCGGGAAGGTGCTCCTTCCCAATGGAACCTGGAAGACCACCTACCCGAATCGGCTCGACGATCTCAACGAGCGGCTGCTCGAGCTCCTGCCGCGGAACCGGAAGCTCGAGCTGATGGACGCCGCCGTCTCCTCCGGCGTCTCCACGGTCGAGTGGAGCGACCAGCTGCGCCGCAACGGCATTCCACACAGCTTGGTTGCGGGCGACCTTTACCCGGACGGCTGGCTGACCAGTTGGGGCAATTGGGGCGCTGTGCTCTTCGACGGTGACAACCGGGAGCCGCTGCTGCTCGAGATCGGCGGCCTTTCGCTTCCCATTCACTATGGCGGTCGCTTTGTCGGCCGGGCCAGCCCGGCCCTCATACCGCTCTTGCGTGCGCTAGCCGATAGGGCCCGTCGCGTTGAGGCGGGCGTTGCGTTTTCACGCAGGGGCCTGGTTCAGAGGCCGGTCTCGCTGGTCACTCCCGAGCTTCTGCGGCGGCCCGAGATCGAGCTGGTCCGCGACGACGTAACGGTGCCGGGTAGTTTCGCGTGGAGGTTCGATGCGATCCGCGTCGCCAACCTGGTCCAGCCGGCGTACTTCAGTCGTCAAACTCTGCTCGAGATCGTGGTCAACCTGCGCGACCGGGTGCGCGAAGGCGGTTTGCTGGCGATCTGCCGCACCACCGCGGAGGGTGTCAACAGAGCGACGATCTTCCGTCGCCGCGGCGATCAGCTCTCTGCGGAGACCTCGCTCAACGGTGGTTCCGAGGTGGCCGAGCTCGTGCTCTCGCTCTGAGCCCGCCGGCCGGGACGGAGGTTGGCGCAGAGGACGGCCGCGGCCAGCGCGATCGGGATCGAGACCTGGGGGCTGGAGAAAGGTTCGACGAAGAACATCCCCGTGGCGCCCGTCGCAAGCATTCCGATCGCCGCCGCGGTGGCCTGGCCGGGGCGCGCCCCGGGGGCGGCGACGATCGGCGCCGCCACCAGCAGAGCCAGGAACGCGAGGCCGATCAGTCCCAGCTCGGCGGCGATCAGCAGGTACTCGTCGTGGGCGGCGAGCCGGCCGTAGTCGGCATGCTTGGCAGAGTAGTTCGGGAAGGTGGCCCAGCCGAGTCCGTGGATCGGCGTCGAGGAGAAGGCGCGCAACGCCAGTCGCGCCGCGTCGAGCCGCGATTCGACGTAGTGCTGTTCGAGCTGCGTTCCGTTCGAGCCGAGATGGGCGTAGACGGATCCCCGCAGCCTGCTCGGAGCGACGACGGCGCCGAGCACCGCGTCCCCTTCGCTTTCGGTCACTCGCGCGTCCGCGACGGCAAAGCTCCCCGGCCGGCTAGGAAGCCAGAGGAAGAGCGACGCGTGCGGCCCCTCCACGCGCGGGCGCCATGACAGCGCCAGCGTGCGCCAGCGACGGCCGAGGCGCGCCGACTCGCGGACACCGCCGCCGGCCACCCGATCCGCGAGCGCGTAATCCAGTCGCGTCCCCGCCCGTCTTGCCCTGACCTCGAGGCTGAGCGTGTAGGTGCGGCCGGGCTCCGCTTCGCCCCAGCGGAAGCTCGCCCCCTCGCCGGCTCGGTTTGCCGTCACCGTGATCCCCTCGGCGCCGTTCGCGAGCCGCGCAGGGCCGGTGGGGATCGGTCCCAGGGCGCGAGCGTCCCAGCCGCTGACGTCCCGCTGGCCCAGGGCTTCGAGTCCGGGCGGGACGGCGGCGAAGCTGGCGCTCTCCCGTTGGTCCTTGAAGACCGAGTAGAGGAGGACGGCGGCGGCGACGGCGACCGCGGCGACGGCGAGAGTCAGCCCTACGCGCCTGCGCGAGCCCCTTGCCTGCCACAGAGCCAGGGCTAGCACGCCGGCACCGGCGGCGATGATGCCTCCACGCGAGTAGGTGAGGACGAGCGCGGTGGCGAGGATCGCGACCGCAGCCGCCAGCACCAGCCGCATCCGCGCCCCGGCGGCGAGGAGGTAGGCGAGCGCGATGGGGACACCGAGAGCAACCGCCAGTCCCAGTTCGTTCGCGTTTCCGTAGCTGCCGGAGAGCCGCCCGCCTGTGTCGGTCAGGTCAACCGTGGCCGAGTTGATCGCTCCGACGCCGGCCAGCGCCAGGCCCGCGGCCAGAGTCAGTCCGGTCAGGGCCGCGAGCAGTGCGCTTTTGCGCAACCGCGGTTCGAACCCGATCGCGACAATCGCCAACAGGCCGATCATGGTGAACTCGAAGAACCCGCCCGCTTTCCCTTCGCAGTTGCACCCCAATGTCTTGGCGCTGAGAAAGACCCAGCCACAGAGCCCGACATAGCCGACGATCAGCATCGTCGTCGGCAGGTCGGGCCGGAAGTCGCGTGGCCTCTCGCGCAGCAGATCGGCCCCGAGCATTGCCGCGAGGAAGAGAGCCGCCGCCCGGCCGACGGTCAGCGGGGCGACCAGGTGCGTGGCCGAAAAGGGCGCCAGGAAGGCAGCGGCAACCAGGCCGATGCGGGTCCGCTCGAACGCCAGGCGTTTGTTCACTTTCGAGGAAGGCTCAGGTCGTCGCATGCCTCGTCCGAGGCCTCGGCAGACTGGGAAGTAGCGCGAATATGAACCTTCCCGCGACAGACACCGCGGCGGGCGCCAGGATCCAGATCAGCGGCGCGAAGACGATGCCGTGGCGCAGCTCGAAGCGAGCGGTCAGGGTCACGCCCAGGATCCCCAGGATTCCGATCGTCAGAAAGGTGGTGCCGGCCAGCCGGCTGCGCTGACTCCCCAGGAAGGGCAAGGCCACCAGCAGCAGGCCGCCGATCGTGAAGATGAAGAGGAGCTGGGTGATGGCCTGAGCAATCCGCCAGGGTCCGCGAGTCAGGATCGAATCGTCGGCCAATTCTCTCTTGGACCGATCCAGCGTTTGCAGGTATTCGGTGGCCAAAGAGATCTGATCCGCGTTTGTGTTGCCGGTCAGGGTGCGTGGGTAGTAGGCGCCTTGGTAGCGGCCGAGAATCTGGAGAGAGTCCCGCAGGTAGGTGCCCGGCTCAGCGAGGATCGCTTTGGTCGCCAGGCCCCCCATTGTGTTCGTGGCTTCGATCAGGTCCTGCCCGCGCTCTTTCACGAGGGCGTTCAAGACGTATGACGTGGTGCCGACCACGGCTTCCTGTTTTTCTGGATCGGCGGTGTTGTAAATGCCGAGCGCGAGCCTGCCGCTGGCCGTATCGGCCGACGGCGGGACCTGGTCGTAGCTGATTGCGCGACTGTAGAGGGAGAGCCCACCCTCGCTGGTGACATTGGGGTCGCCGAAGCGGAGCAGGTTATGGATGCACCAAGGAGCGATTACCACCACCAGCGCGGCGGCCGCGATGGCCGAAGCGCGGAGTGCCGGCTTCCAGCGTGGCACGGCCAGCAGCAGCACGGCCGGGATCCCGACGAGGCCGTAGATCCCGTTGGCCCGAAGCAAGGTTGCGAGTCCGAACATCGCTCCGGCGGCGATAAGCAGCGTCCAGGCGCTCGTGCCGCTGCGCAGCCTCAACACTGCCTCAGCGAGAATCACCACAGCGATGAAGAGCACAACGCTGAACAGATAGTCGGTGAGGACGAACTGCTCGATCGCGATCATCAGCGGGGACGCTGCGGTCAGGAAGCCTGCGGTCAGGCCGACGAAGGGACTGAAGAATCTCCAGCCGGCGAGGAGCACGAATGCCGGGAAAACCATGCCGATCAGGTCCTGGAATACAACCGCTGCGTGGGCCGGATCGGCTCCCAGGAGTTCGAAGATGGCAAGCAGGGTCGGGTAAGCCGGAGGGCGCAGATTGCTCGCATATCCGCCCCCGTGAAAAACACCCCTACCAAGGGCTAGGTAATAACCGCTGTCGGGCGCGGTGAAGGGGGTTCCGAAGAGTGGAACCCGTACGGCGATCGCGACGAGTGTCACCACTGCAATCGAGATCGCGAGCGGCAAACGGAGGCTGCGTGGGAAGCGCTCTCGCCAGCCACCGTCGGGCATCGCTCTACCGTTGAAGGCCTGCACGAAGGCCGCAGCCCGCGTTGAGCGCCATCTGCCTGCGAGTCGTCTCACGGGTGCTTCATCCCTTCCGTCGGCGAGACCATGAACATATACTCGCGGGGTGCGAGCCGGCGGGGCGTTCAGGGGCGAGTCGCGCCCAACCTGGTTGCGGCCCCTCGTCGCGGTTCTGGCCGCTCTGCTGCTCTCCTTCAGCGCTTCCGCCTGCGGTAACAGCACCAAGGGCCCGGCGACCTCCTCGCCGCCCAGCAACATCGTCTTGCGTTCCGAAGTCGACCGGTATCCGAAGGGCAGCGTGCAGCACGCCTTCCTTGAATACTGGTCCTCTCTGCAGTATCAGGCGTGGGCCGAAGCCGCCTCCTACTACGACCCATCCTTCCGCGATTTCGTCGGGACCGCGGCAATTATCGGCGGCAAGAAGCTCAACGCGCCGAGCTACCCGCTCCTCAAGCCTTCGATCTTCGCAGTGACCCGCAAAGGGGATCTGACCACGATCAAGTACGTCCTGCGACTCAGCGATGGCACTCGGGAACGCGCCGCCGTGACCTGGCGGAAGGCCGGGGGTAACTGGCAGATCGTCTTCGACTCGCGGCTGGACGCCGAGCTGAATCAGTTCGCCGAGAACCGGGTCGAAGTCGCCCAAAACGGGGTTCTACCGACCGATCTCGACAAGGTCTCCCCGGGCGCGATGCGCGCCGGAAATGCCGCCTCCCAGCGTCAAGCTCTCTTTCTCCAAAGCCTGAACCTCAGTCCTTCCTGACCGAGCGAGCGAGCGCCTCGTCGATCACGGCCAGGTGACCGGCGACCGATTTCTCGAGATCGTGCTGCTTTAGGGCATGCTGCCGGGCTCCCTCGCCAAGGTCCAGGCGAAGTTTCGGATCGTCGATCAGCTTCTCCAACGCCGTGGCAATCGCCCGCGGATCGTCGGGGAGGAGCATTCCACCCTCAGCGCAGACGATCTCGCGAGTGCCGCCACCGTCGGTGCCAATCAGCGGCCGTCCCAGCAAGGCCGCCTCGATCAGCGCATTTGGGCTGCCCTCATTGTCGGAGAGGAGGAGGGCGACGTCGTGCTCGGCCCAGAAGCCGCGCACGTTGGTGATCGGGCCGCCGGCGTTCACGCGGTCGGAAAGGCCGCGCGCCGTGATCTCGGCCGTGATCCGCTCGCGCAGGGGTCCGGCGCCAACCAGATCGACTCGCCAGGGAGTCTCCGACCGCACGAGCTCCAGGGCGGCCAGCAGTCTCATATGGCCCTTTTCGGGCCGGTAGTTAGCGACGCAGCCGAGCGCCACGGTGGGTCCGGCCGGAGCGGGCAGGGGGACGACCGGCGCGTGGCCGTTGCGCACAAGCCGCAGTCGCTCGCGGGAGGCGCCGCGAGCGACTGCCTCGTCGAGCACGGCTTCGGAGTTCCCGGTAATCAGCCGTGCCCGCCGCTCGGCCCAACGGATCGGGAGGCGGAAGAACGCCCAGCGTTCGGACGGCGATCCGCAGACACTGCGGCGGGCGATCACGACCGGAACGCCGAGCGCCAGCGCCGGAGGGGTGACGGTGGCGGAGGCCTCCTCCAGCCAGGGGTAGACGATGTCCGGCCTCAGTCGGCGCAGGGCACGGAAGGTGCGTGGCACCGCAACGGCCGGCCTCAGCGCCCGCGGTCCCTTTGAGGGCGAGAGCTGGATCAGCTCTACGCCGAGATCGTCGAGGCGCCGCCGATGCCCGGGGTCGCAGGTGGTGGAGAAGACAATCACCGACGCCTCGATCCGCTCTGGGTGCGCAGCCGAGATCAGCTCCATCAATTGCCTCTCGGAGCCACCCAAGCCGAGACCGCCGATGGCGAACACGACCCGCGGCTTGGCCCCCATCTATCCCACCACCCGACGCAGCAGGCGTGGTAGCGCGTCGTCACGGCGGGGAAGTCTGATCGCGTCTCTCATCGGCACGTTTCCGTAGCGGGAGAGGAGATACAGCATCAGGATCCCAGCCAACCAGTAGGAGAGGACCGAGGCGAGCGAGGCGCCGCTGATCCCGATCGTCGGGACCAGGGCAAAGTTCAGCGCCACGTTGAGTGCCAGGCCGGCGCCCGCGGCGGCTGAGATGACCAAGGGCGGAGCGATCCTGACGAGCAGGCCGCGGGCCGGTTCCTCGACGGCGAGCGCAACGACGGCGGGCATCAGTAGGACGAAGGGCAGCACGCTGCGCTCCCACTCGGCGCCGTAGACCAGGGTGATGAAGGGGTAGGAGACGAGCGCCGCGGACAGGCCAAGCAACACGGCGACACCGATGTTCTGGCTGATGAAGTCGACCGTGTAGGAGGCCGCTGCTTTGGCGTCGGCCCTGGTCTGTGCCTCGAGTGCAGCGAGTGCAATCGTCGAAACCGCAGTGAAGACGATGTCGGCGAGGCTGGCCGACAGCGAGTACAGCCCGGCCTCGTTGGTGGTGGCGAGCAGGCCGACGAGAAAGAGGTCGACCTTGAGATTGAGCCAGAGGGCGATCGAGGCCGGCTGCAGGCGGATGCCGATGTGGAGGGCCGAGCGAATCAGCCGCGGCTCGGCGAACGGGGAGAGGGCCCGTGCTCCCACCCGTCGGGCCAGCACCACGGTCAGGGCCAGCGCGACCCCGGCGATCGTCAGCAGCGCCGCGAGCATCGTCAACTGGGGAGAGAGGCCGACGCCGAGCTCGAGCCCGATCACCAGCAGGAACTGGATCACCGCGCCGACCGCGATCGTCCAGCCATAGGGCCGCAGCAGGCCCATCCGCAGCAGTAGCGCCGTGGCCATCTGTCCGACCAAGGTGAAGGGGATCGTCGCGGCGGCGAGCACCACGGTCGCGGTATTCGCGTCGCCCAGTAGTGCGGCGCGGGTCGGCAGGCCGATCGCCAGCGTGACGGCAACGCCGAGCAGGCCCAGCGCGAAAGCAAAGAACGAGGAGAGACGACAGAGCTCGGCGAGCGAAGCTTCTTCGCGGGCCATCATTCGCGCCACCGACTGCTCGACCGAGAGGTGCGAGATGACCCAGACCATTGTCGCCAGGTTGAGCGCCAGCGCGTACTGCCCGCGCCCCTCCGGCCCCAGCGCACGGGTCGCGATCAGGCTGAGCAGGAAGAGGAAGACGAACTGGACGGCGCGGAAGCCGAGCAACCGGCCGCCGCTCCCCATCGTCGCGGAGACGAGGAACTCCGGCTCCGACAGCGATGCGGGCACCGGCTCACCGCCTGTGGACGGTAGATCCGCCCGCGAGCCCACGCTCATTCGGGTGGTTCCGCCGCGCTCAGCAGGCTCGAGTAGACGAGTTCGACATCGTCAAGCAGACGGGACACCGTGAACCTCTCTGCCACGTGCTCCCTTGCTCGGCCGCCCATCACTCGGCGCAGCTCGGGATCGCCGGCGATCTGCGTGATCCGCGCGGCGATTGCCGACTCGTCACCCGGCGGCGCCAACAGGCCGGTGCCCTCGACAACGATGTCGGCCACTCCGCCGACAGCGGTCGCCACCGCCGGCCGCGCCGCCGCCGCCGCCTCGATCAGCGCCACCGGGGTGCCCTCGTTGTCGGAGGTGAGTAGGGCCGCGTCGCTGCCGGCGGCGATCCGCGCCAGGTCGCGACGGTAGCCGAGGAAGTCGACCGCGCCGACGCAGTCGAGGCTGCGAGTGAGACCTTCCAGTTGAGGCCGCGAGACGCCGTCGCCGACGACCACGACGCGTGCGGCCGCCCCGCCCCGGCGTGCTCGGGCAAGGGCGCGCAGCATCAGCTCGGGCCGCTTGATCGGGACGAGCCGGCCTGTGTAGGTGAAGAGCACCTCGTCGAGACCAGCGCCGATCTCCTCGCGAAAGCTCCGGTCAGGCTCGGGGCTCAGTGCCAGGAAGGGGTCAAGATCTAGGCCCAAAGGCACAACGGTGAACTTTGCCCTCGGTGCGACCTTCAAATCGACCAGTTCGTCGACCGTCGCCGCGCTGACCCCGATCAGGCGGTCGCTGAGCCTGGCCAATCCCCGCTCGATCGAGCGGAAGAGGCCCGTCTTCAGTGGCCCGAAGTAACCGCGCAGCACGTGGCCGTGGTAGGTGTGGATCACAATCGGGCGTTGTCGCCGCGCCAGCCGCGCCGCCAGCCGCCCCAGCATGCCCGCCTTGGCGGTGTGTGTTTCGACAATGTCGGGCCGGAAGGCTCGAACCACCCGAATCAGCTCGAACAGGACGGCGAGGTCGCGCAGCGGCCGGATCTCCGGGCCCAGCCGGTCGAGGTAGCGGACCCTGACTCCGTCGAGGTCGGTGTGCTCCTCCTCGCCTGCTCCAGCCCTGCCGGTGACGAGCAGCGTCTCGTATCCTCGTCCATCAAGGCCACGGCTGAGCAGGGCAACGTGATGGGCGGGCCCGCCTAGGTTCATCCGCGCGATTACCCTAAGCACGCGGATTGGCGGATTGCTCGCGGGCATTGGGGCTATTATCGCGGCGAGTCAGCGGGTAGCGATCGCCACGGGTCGCATTAATGTGACCGGTAGATACGGAAGGGTTGGGGACGTGAGATACCTGATAACGGGAGGCGCGGGCTTCATTGGCTCTCACCTGACCGACGCGCTGATCGCCCGGTCCAACACGGTCCTCGTGCTCGACGATCTCAGTACTGGCCGGCGGCAGAACCTCGACTCGGCGCTCGATAGTGGCTCGGCCGAGTTGGTCGAGGGCTCAATCCTCGACCAGGCGTTGGTCGAGGATTGCGTGGCGGCGACTGATGTCTGCCTCCACCTCGCCGCCGCCGTCGGCGTCGAACTGATCCTCGAAGACCCGTTGAAATCCCTGCTTTGCAACGTCCGCGGCAGCGACATCGTCATCTCCGCGGTGGCTGCGAGGGGTGGCAAGGCCCTGGTCGTCTCCTCCTCAGAGGTCTACGGCAAGAACAGCACCGGCCCGCTGGCGGAGACCTCCGACCGCATCCTCGGCCCGCCCTCGACGGCGCGCTGGGCCTACTCGACGGCCAAGGCCTTCTCCGAGGTGCTGGCTAACGCCTACGGCTACGAGACCGATGCCGAATCGATAGTCGTGCGCCTCTTCAACACGGTGGGGCCGCGGCAGAGCGGCTCCTACGGCATGGTCATGCCGCGGCTGGTCCAGCAGGCGATTGCCGGCGAGAGCCTGACTGTCTACGGCGACGGCACCCAGACCAGGTGCTTCGCCCACGTCGCGGATGTCGTCGACGCGGTGCTGCTGCTGCTGGAGACCGAGGAGGCGGTTGGGCGGACGTTCAACATCGGCTCTCCCAATGAGATCTCAATCCGCGACCTCGCCGTCCGGGTGATCGAGCGCACAGGCTCGGACTCCGAGATCAGCCTGATCCCCTACGAGGAGGCCTACGGCAAGGGCTTCGAGGAAATCGGCCGGCGCCGCCCCGACCTCGGCTTGATCCACGGTATGACCGGCTGGTCCCCGGTCCGCACTATCGACGACATGATCGACGACGTCATCGCCGACCAGCCGGCTCACGTTGCTTGATCTCTCGGCGGGCGTCGAGGCGGTTCTCGCCTTCTTTCTCGCCGCGGCGCTGACTACGGCCACGGTGCCGGCGGCGATCGCGCTCGCCCGCCGCACCGGCTTCCTCGATGCACCGGCGGGGTACAAGGCACATCGCCGGCCTACCCCCTATCTCGGTGGTGCGGCAGTGCTTACTGCTGCACTGCTGTCGATTCTCGCCTTCCACGAGGGCCTTGGCCATTACTGGCCGCTGCTGCTCGGCACTCTCGGCCTCGCCGCGGTCGGCACGGTCGATGACCGCCTCAACCTCTCGCCTTACCTGCGTGTTGGCACCGAGGTCCTCGCCGCCTGGCTACTTTGGACCCAGGGTCTCGGCTGGTCTTTCCTCGACAGCGGCCTGGCGGACTTCCTGCTCACCGCATTCTGGGTCACCGGCATCGTCAACGCCTTCAACCTGATGGACAACCTCGACGGGGCCGCGTCCAGCGTCGCGGCGGTCTCCTCGGCTTGCGTCTTCGCCCTGGCCATGATTGGGGATGACCTCGCTCTGGCTCTGATCGCGGTCGCGCTTTGCGGGGCTTTGGTCGGGTTTCTGCGCTTCAACCTCGCCCGCCCCGCCCGGATCTTTCTCGGCGACGGCGGCAGCATGGCAATCGGCTTTCTTCTCGCCGGTGGCCTGATGGCAGCACCGATGGGTGGGCTCTCTGGCTGGTCGGCCCTGCTCGCCGCCGCCGTCGCGGTTGGACTGCCGGTCTTCGACACCACGATGGTGGTGCTCTCGCGCCGCCGTCGCGGCGTCGCTGTCTTCTCCGGCGCCACCGACCACACCACACACCGGCTGCTCGGCTTGTTCAAGACGCCGCAGACGGTTGCCTGCTCGCTGGCCCTGATGCAGGCCGCACTCTGCGGGCTGGCGATCGAGGCAACCAGGCTGGGGAGCGAGGCTGCCGTCGCCCTTGCCTGCTTCGTGGGCCTGCTTGGGATGGGGATGATCGTCATCGTCGACGGGCCGAGATGGTCTCCGCTTTCAGACGACTCTTGAGCTCGTCGCCTCACGCCGAGCGCGGCGCTACCGGCCTGCCGCGGGCCGTGCGCTGGGGGCTGCTCGCCTTGTTGGGCCTCGGCTGTGGCCTCAGCCCAGCTTTCTTCGGCTACTTCGACATGTCCCTCTGGGGACCGCTGGCCCTGCTGCTGATCGCGCTCGCGATCGGCCTCGTCTTGGCGCGGCCGGCGTTGCCCCGGGGGCTCCCGGCTGTCGCCATTGTCGCCCTGCTCCTCTTTGCGGTTTGGTCACTGCTCTCGATGGGCTGGACCGAGTCCGCCGACCGTGCCCTGACCGAAGGCGACCGCTGGCTGCTCTACGGCGTCTTTCTCCTTGACTTGCTGCTCGTGCTCGAGCAGCAACGGGATGGCGAGGTCTTCGTCGCCGCAGCGGCCGTCGGAGTCCTCGGGATCGCCGGCTACGACCTGGCGATGATGCTCCGGGGTGATGGACCGTCGCTGTTTGAAGGGTCGCGGTTGCTTGAACCCCTCGGATACGTCAACGGCCTCGGCGGCTTCTTCCTGCTCGGTTTCTGGCCGCTGGTTGCGCTAGCGGAGCGGACGCGGGTACACGCGCTTTCGGGTGCGGCGGTTGCCGGCGCGAGCCTGCTGGCGGCGTTGGTATTCATGACCGACTCGCGGGGGACCGTCTTCGCTTTCGCTGCCTCGGCCCTTCTTCTGCTCCTGCTAGTTCCGGGCCGGAACCGCCGGGCCTGGATCGTGCTCACGGTGCTCGCCGGCCTGGCGCTGGCATGGGGCCCGCTTAACGACGTCATCCAGGCTTTGCCGGCGCAGCGCATCGCTCCACACGAGGACACGATCCGGGCGGCAGCGGAGCGGAGCTTGCTCGTTGCGGCTGTAGTCGGGGTCCTCTGGGGGCTGGCCAGTTGGGTCGTTGCCGCAGCCCGCTCCCGCTCCCGTGCGCTTGAAGCGAGTTTGCCGCGTGCCTCGGCCGCCGTGCTGGCCGTAGTGGTCGTGGTCGCCCTAGCCGCGGCCGTGGTCCATGACCCCGTCAGCAAGGTTTCCAACCAATACAACGCCTTCACCGAACTGAAACCGACCGACCGCGAGTCGCGGTTCACTTCGGGCGGTGGCAACCGCTACGACTACTGGCGGATCGCCTGGAACCAGTTCACCGACCATCCCCTCGACGGGGTCGGCGCGGGCAACTTCGACCGCACCTACTTCCTCGAACGCCGTACGAAAGAGGACGTCCGCCAGGCGCACAGCATCGAGTTGGGCACCCTTGGTGAACTTGGCCTCGTCGGGGCCATCCTCTTGGGCGCGTTTCTGATCACGGTCTTCCTAGGCGCCTGGCGGCGCAGTCGCGAGGTCCGCTTGGGGGAGCCCGGAGCTGGCCTGGTCGTCGCCTCGATTGGCATCTTCGTTGTCTGGCTGGCCCAGACAAGCGTCGACTGGCTGCACCTGATCCCCGGGCTGACGGGAATTGCGCTCGGGGCGGCGGCCATCCTCCTGCGGCCTCTGGGGCCGAGGAGCGATCGAGCCCCGCAGCTTTCCCCCATGCCGCGCCCGGCCGTGGTCGCTGTGCTGGCACTGTTGGTGGTGGCGGTCGTCTTCATCGGCCGCCCAACCCTGGCGCAGCACCTGCGCAGCGAGGCCCAGGCCGAGGCGGCCGTCAAGCCGCTGGCGGCCCTGGACAAGATCGATGAATCGCTCTCGCTCAACCCCGATTCGGTGCAGGCGTACTACGCCAAGTCGTCTGCCCTGGCGCGGCTCGATGCCTACGCGCCAGCCCGTGCGGCCATCCTCAAAGCGATCCGCCTCGAGCCTCACAACTACGTCAGCTGGGCCCTGCTCGGCGATCTCGCCACCCGCCGCGGTGACATCTCCGCGGCAGCGCGGGCTTATAGACGTGCCGCGAGCCTCAACCCCCGTGATGTCGAACTGCGGCTCCTTTCTTCACGCCCGGCACTTGTGCGACGGCTGCATCTACACCCAGACTCAGTTGCGCCGTTGGAAGACCCGGCCCCACGCTAGGCACAGAATTTCGCGCTCCTGGCTGACCGATCCCGAGCTCGAGATATCGAGCAGTGGAGGCAGCAAGGGTAGGCGCCGTGGAATGGGGTCGACTTCTTCGTCGCCGTCGGCGAGAACCAGCATCGCAACTGGGACGACATGCGCAGCTATGGCTTTGTCTCCGCTGGCCATGCTGGATGACCGCCCGCGTGATGAGGCCGTCTTGGAGAAAGGCATGTTCGCGAATCAGAACGTCGTAGCAAAGTTGCGCCAGCCCTTCACGCTTCAGCGGTTGGCGGAAAAGTCGCGGCGGCAGACGCCGACCAATAGTGGTCTTATCCCTACCGGTAAAGCTCGACGTAAAACGGCTCCCGCGTCCGCACTCCCCCGTCGAAGGTCTGCACCTCGACCTGCGGCGCCGGGCAGGAGTTGGTCCCGCCGACGATCGCGTATGCGGTAACCGCCCCTGAGACTTCGAAGCGGGGAGTCACCTGAGCCCCCCTGGGGTTGAAGCCGGCGACCGCCACGCAGTAGATCCCCGCCAGGTTGCCGTCTTTTACCTGGGCGATGCTCTTGGAAAGTGAGCCATCGATCGTCGCTTCTTTGGTCACGTAGGCAAAAGCGGGCGGGTTGCCCGATTCGGCGTTGGTGGCGAATTCCGCTTTCGCAGCAGAGGGAACCTGGGAGAAGGTCGACTCCAGTGCCTTGTCTCCGGTAACCGCCTCGGGGGCGATCTTGTCGTTGGTGATCGCCCCGCCGACGATCGAGGAGCCTTCGACCGAGCCCACGGTCATCTTCGCGGCCGTGATCGATCCGTTGGCGATCTTTCCCTGCTTGACGGCCCCGGACTTGATCTTGGGCGAGGTAACGGCGTTGCTTCTGAGCTTTTCGGCTGTGACGGCCCCAGGTCTTAGCTGGAACTCCCCCACGGACTTGTCGGGGAGCTTTGAGGCCGCGAAGGCGGTTGCTCCCGTCACGGTGATGAAGAGCGCGACTGTCGAGACGACGTTGGCGTAGGTGAGCTTCGGCTTCATCCCTTGCCCTACCCCTTCGCTTCGCAGGTGCGGGTCAAGGTGTTGGTCAGGTTCAGTCCGCCGGCGAAGGAGAAGTCGGTTCGAAGCAAAGGAAAGGGAACCTTGGAGAGCCCCTTCGGCGCGGGGCAGCCGGCGGTGATGAAGCTCCTCTTGTTCAGCCGCAGATCGATCCCGGTGACGTAGCCCCAGTCACCCGTGGCCCTGGGGAAGGAGGTTTCAAGGATCGTTCCGTAGGTCCCCTTGCTCTGCTTGACCCGGAAGGCGAAGACGTAGGAGGTGGGC
>Ga0068863_100000039_pt1 | contig 161450 bp, 156 predicted proteins | sample KBSSwiS62_FD_66596 | JGI IMG/M metagenome (GOLD analysis project Ga0068863, IMG submission 66596) | Switchgrass rhizosphere microbial communities from Kellogg Biological Station, Michigan, USA - KBS Switchgrass S6-2 | ecosystem: Host-associated > Plants > Roots > Rhizosphere > Soil ... | reverse complement strand
CCGCGCTCGTCGAGGTTGCGCAGGCTCTCCTCGGAGCGGTTGGGGATGTCGCGGGTGATCTCCTCGTCGCCGAGCTTGGTCGTGCGGGCGTCGATCTCGTACTCCTCGATATGGATCGAGGTGAGCTCGTCGTCCTTGACCAGGCGCTCGGAGAGGATGATCGCGTCCTCGAAGTTGTAGCCCTCCCAGGACATGAAGGCGACCAGGCAGTTCTTGCCCAGGGCGATCTCGCCGCCACCGGTCGAGGAACCATCGGCGAGCACGTCGCCCTGCTTCACCTTCTGGCCGCTGTTGACGATCGGCCGCTGGTGGATGATCGTGCCCTGATTAGAGCGCATGAACTTGTGCAGCGGGTACTCGTCTTTCTTCGCGCCGTAGCTGACCACGATCCGCTCTGAATCGACGTGCTCGACCTCGCCGTCATTGGCGGCGAGAATGACGTCGCCAGTATCGACCGCGGCGCGGCGCTCCATGCCGGTGCCGATCAATGGCGGATCGGGCTTCAGCAGCGGCACCGCTTGGCGCTGCATGTTGGAGCCCATCAGCGCCCGGTTGGCGTCGTCGTGCTCGAGGAAGGGAATCAATGCCGTCGCCACCGACCAGATCTGGGTCGGCGAGACATCCATCAGATCAACCTCTTTAGGCGAGGCGGTTGCGTACTCGTCCTCGCCAGAGCGCACCAGGACCGTCGGACCTTTCAGCTTCTGGGTCTTCTCGTCGAGCTCGGCGTTCGCCTGGGCGATCACCTTGTCTTCCTCTTGGGTGGCGTCCATGTGGACGATCTCCCCAGTGACGGTGCCGTCCTTGACCACCCGGTAGGGCGTGGTGACGAAGCCGTGCTCGGAAACCTGGGCGTAGGAGGAGAGTGAGCCGATCAGGCCAATGTTCGGTCCCTCCGGGGTCTCGATCGGGCACATCCGGCCGTAATGGGTCGGGTGCACGTCGCGAACCTCGATCGGGGCACGCTCGCGGGTCAGGCCGCCGGCACCCAGCGCCGAGAGGCGGCGCCGGTGCGTGAGTCCGGCCAGCGAGTTGGTCTGGTCCATGAACTGCGAGAGCTGCGAGGAGCCGAAGAACTCCTTCATCGCCGCCACAACCGGGCGGATATTGATGATCGTCTGCGGTGTGATCGCATCGGAGTCTTCAGTCGTCAGCCGCTCGCGCACGACGCGCTCCATCCGGTAGAGGCCGATACGGAAGGCCTCCTGGATCAGCTCGCCAACCGTGCGCAGGCGCCGGTTACCGAAGTGCTCGTACTCGTCGAGGTGCTCGTTGACCGGCTCGCGGGGGTAAGTGATCGCCTCCGCGGCGTAGTCTTTGATCGGGTTCTCCTCGTCGATCTCCTCGGGGATACCGAGCAGCTTCGGAAGGCTGACCAGCTCCTTGACCAAGGCGATGATGTCGTCGTGGGTGAGAACCCTGGTGTCGAGGTCGATGTCGAGATCGAGCCGGGCGTTGAGCTTGTAGCGGCCGACTCGCGTCAGGTCGTAGCGCTTGGGATCGAAAAACAGCTGCTCAAGCAGATTGCGGGCGGCGTCGACTGAGGGCGGCTCGCCCGGGCGCTGCTTCTTAAACAGCTCGATCAGAGCGCCCTCCTCAGTCCGGGTCGCCTCGGTGTCGGCCTCGATCGTGTGACGCATGTAGATCGAGTTGTCGAACATCTTCAGGATCTGCTCGTCCTCGACATAGCCCATCGCGCGCAGCAGCACCGTCACTGGCAGCTTGCGCTTGCGGTCGATGCGGACGAAGACCTTGCCTTTTTTGTCGATCTCGAGCTCAAGCCAGGAGCCGCGAGCCGGCATCAGGTTCGCAATGAAGACCTGCTTTTCAGCGTCCTTCGGCGCCATCACGTAAGCGCCAGGGGAACGAACGAGCTGGGTGACGACGACGCGCTCGGTGCCGTTGATGATGAAGGTGCCGCGATCGGTCATCCATGGGAAATCGCCCATGAAGACAGCCTGCTCACGGATCTCACCCGTCTCTTTGTTCTGGAAAGCGACGGTCGCAGAGAGCGGCCGCGAGTAGGTCATGTCCTTCTCGCGACACTCCTCGATCGTGTGTGGCGGATCCTCGAATTTGAACTCGCCAAAGACGATGGCGAGATTCCCCGTGTAGTCCTCAATCGGGGATATGTCGTTAATCGTCTCTCGCAGTCCACCCTTCTTCGCATCCGTCAGCTCTTCGAAAGAGCGACGCTGGATATCGATCAAATGGGGGACTTCAAGGGGGTTCTGTAGTCGGGAAAAACTCCTACGGGTTACGGGGGCAGCGTTCGAACGTGCCAAAGTCGGCGACTCCTCAGAGGGTCAGAGGGACGTTAGGTGCAGCGCAGATATCGGGCAGGGGACACAACTGGGCGCGACCGCGAAAAATAACACACGGCCGCGCTCTGCCGCAGACTTGGCTCCCCACCTGGGCTCCAGCCGCGGTTGATGCTGGCTTTACTTGAGCTCGACGGTGGCGCCGGCCTCCTCGAGCTCGGCCTTCAGCTTGTCGGCCTCCTCGCGCTCGATGCCCTCCTTGATCGCCTTCGGCGCCTCGTCAACCATCGCCTTGGCCTCTTTCAGGCCAAGCCCGGTTGCAGCACGCACGACCTTGATCACAGGCACCTTCTGGCCGCCTACCTCAGTCAACACGACGTCGACCGTGGAGGCCTCCTCCTCACCACCGCCACCATCGGCGGGTGCGCCGGCGGCTGCGGGGGCAGCTGCGGCGACAGCGGTCGCTGAGACGCCGAACTCCTCCTCGAGCGCTTTGATCCGCTCGGAGAGCTCGAGCACCGAGATGCTCTTCAGCTCCTCGATCCAGTCCTCTGTCGAAATCTTGGTTGCCATCTACTCCTCTTCCTTGCTCGCGTCGTCATTTGAAGTCTCATCGTCACTGGAAGTCTCGGGCTCGGGCTCGGCCGCCTCTGGCTCTGCAGCGTCCGGCTCAGCAGCTGCCTCGGACTCAGGCGCGGCGTCCTCAGGCTCGGCGGCTGCCTCGGGCTCGGGGGGAGCGTCCTCGGCTGCGGTCTCCGGCTCTGCAGCCGCGGCCTCGGGCGCCGGCGCCTCGCCGGAGACGAGGCCCTGGTCGGCGATCTGGCCGAGCTGGGAAGCGAGTCCCTGGATCAGCGAGCCAAGGCCGCGGACCAGGCCGGTCAGCGGGCTGGCGACGACGCCGGCGAACTGGCCGATCAGCACTTCCTGGCTCGGCAGCCTGGCGATCGACTTGAAGCGATCCTCGTCGAGGCTGAGGTCGGCCATGAAGCCGCCCTTGAAGGCGACCACGTCGTGCTCTTTGTTGAAACTCGAAAGCGTCTTTGCGGCCTGGGCGGTATCGCCACGGACGAAGGCAAGGGCGGTCGGCCCCTGCAGCAGCTCGGCCAGACGGGCCTCGCCGGCTTTGTCGGCGGCGATTTTGGTCAGGCGATTCTTGACGATGCGGAAGCTGGCATCGGACTCGCGCAGTTTGGTGCGCAGCTCGGCCGCCTGGGGGACGCTGATTCCCCGGTAGTCAACCGCGAAGATCGCTTCGGACTCCGCGATTTGCGCGGCGATCTCCTCGATTGTTGCTGACTTTTCGTCTCGGTTCATTCGTCTACCTGCATCGGGCTTGTGGGCCTCGGCCCCGCCGATGGTCTCGGGTGCGACGGCGCAGTCTAGGCCGTAACGGCTTCCTCTGCTGCCTGGGGCGCAGCGGCATCGTCGCGGGCGCCGACCTTGGAGGCGTCGACCCGGATCCCCGGGCCCATCGTCGTCGTCAGCGTGCAGGAGACGATGTAGCGCCCCTTCGCCGCGGAGGGCTTGGCACGAACGATCTCCTCCATGACGACGGAGAAGTTGTCAAGCAGCTTGTCGGCCTCGAGGCTCGCCTTGCCGATCGCCATGTGGACGATCGCCTGGCGGTCAGTGCGGTACTCGACTTTGCCCGCCTTGGACTCGGTCACCGCTTTCTCGATGTCATCGGTGACCGTGCCGACCTTGGGGTTGGGCATCTTGCCCTGGGGGCCGAGGACGCGACCCAGTTTGCCAACCGTTCCCATCATCTGCGGGGTCGCGATCGCCACGTCGAAGTCGGTCCAGCCCTCCTCCTCGACTTTCTTGGCTAGGTCGTCGCCACCGACGAAGTCGGCACCGGCGGCCTCGGCGTCACGCGCCTGCTGGCCCTGGGCGAAGACCGCGATGGTCACGTCTTTGCCCAGTCCATGAGGCAGAGCGAGGGTGCCGCGCAGCTGCTCCTCGGCATGGCGGACGTTGACCCCGAGCAGCACGTGCAGCTCGACGGTCTCGTCGAAGTTGGCGCTGGCGGTCTCCTTGACCAGGCCGATCGCCTCGGCGGGCGGGTAGGCGTGGTCGCGCTGGACCTTGCCGATCTGTTTGCGGTAGCGCTTGCCGTGGGCCATGGCTATTTGACGTCCACGCCCATCGAGCGGGCGGTGCCGGCGATGATCTTCGAGGCGGCGTCGAGGTCGTTGGCGTTGAGGTCGGGCATCTTGCGCTCGGCGATCTGCCGCACCTGGTCCATCGAGATCGTCCCCACCTTGTTGACGTGGGGCTCGCCCGAGCCCTTCTTGATCCCGATCGCCTCCTTGATCAGCACCGCCGCCGGAGGCGTCTTGGTGATGAAGGTGAAGGAGCGGTCCTCATAGACGGTGATTTCGACCGGGATGATCGTGCCGCCTTCGGACTGCGTCTGCGAGTTGAACGCCTTACAGAACTCCATGATGTTGACGCCGTGCTGACCCAGCGCCGGGCCAACCGGCGGAGCCGGGTTGGCCGAGCCGGCCGAGATCTGCAGCTTGATCTGTGTGAGGACTTTTTTCGCCATTGGGATCGAGGAGGGTAGCGGTCGCTCGCCTAAATCTTCTTTACCTGGTCGTAGCCGACCTCGACCGGCGTCTCACGGCCGAAGATCGAGACCAGCACCTTGAGTTTGGCAGCGTCCTCGTTGATCTCGGCAATCTCGCCCGAGAAGTCGGAGAGAGGCCCGGAAACGACCTTGACCGACTCGCCGATCGAGAACTGGGCCTGGGTGCGCGGCCGCTCGGCGGTCTCACGGTGCAGCAGCCGGTCGACCTCCGGTTTGGAGAGCGGCACCGGCTTGTTGCGGGAGCCGACGAAGCCGGTGACTCCGGGCGTGTTCTTGACCAGGCCCCACGCGTCGTCGGTCATCTCCATGTTGACCAGGACGTAGCCCGGCATCGTGCGTTTCTCTTTCGGTTCTTTCTGCCCGTCCTTGCCGAGTTCCATCACCTGCTCGGTGGGGACGACCACCTGGCGCACGTTGCGGTTTTGGCTCATCGTCTGAACCCGGTGCTCGAGGTTGTGCTTGACCTTGTTCTCGTGCCCGGAATAGGTGTTAATCACGTACCAGCGATACATGCTTTTGGGAAGCCTTTGTCTCGGAGATCCGCTAGAGGATCTGCTTGATCAGGAAGTTGAAGGCGGCGTCGAGCGCACCGAGGTAAGTTGCGGCGACGGCGACGAAGATGATCGTTACGGCGGTCGCCTGGACCAGAGTGTCGCGGTCGGGCCACTGGACCTTCTTCAGCTCGGCCCAGCAGGAGGCGAGGAAACCGATCACGCCGCCGCGCTGGCGTTCCGCTGAAGCCTGTTTCTGCTTCTTGGCGAGCTGCTCGCTCTCACGGCGCTTCTGCTCGCCGCGCTTGCGCTTTTCGTTTTCCTTCAGGGCCTTGGTCTCAGCGCGGCGTTGGGCGCGAGGGCTCTTGGGCGCGTCCGGAGTTTCCAGCGCCGCCTCGGGAGCACCGGCTGCCATGCCGGCCTCGACCGCCTCGATCTCGGCGATGTCGCCAGAGACCGGGACCTGGGTGTTGTGCTGGGCGCGCGACTCGGCGGTGCGCTCGGAACCGGAACGCTTGAGCTCCTGTTCTTCGCGGGCCTTGCGCTCCGCCTTGCGCTGTGCACGCGTCTTCGCCACGGAGCTAGCGCGTCTCCTTGTGTGCCGTGTGGCATTTGCACCAGCGGCAGAACTTGCGCAGCTCGATGCGATCCGGCGAATTTCGCCGGGACTTATTTGTCTGGTAGTTGCGCCGCTTGCAGTCTTCGCAAGCCAACGTCACCGCGATGCGGACATCTCCGCGAGCCATAACTCCCTCGATTGCTTACGCGCCGTTACAAGGAAAAACCCCGGGCCGAGGCACGAGGCTGACCCGAAGAATAGCGCCCTGCGAGCAGCGGCGGCTTGTCCCGTACCATCCGCCTCGGAAGCGCAGAAAAGGCGGGCCTTTCCGGCAATTGATGCGCCCGGAGAATCGAACTCTCGACCTCCGGCTTGAAAGGCTGAGGGTGGGGCGCTTGGGGAATGGGATTGCAGCGGTGATGTGACTGGGATGCGACTCCCTCACCGTGGTCGGACAACGGGTTAAGCCCTGGGGTTGAGCTTCAAAGCCCACGGCACCAAGGAGGCGGCGCGGCGAGCACGCCGCCGGTGAGGAGTCTTTCCTGATCAACGACGGCGTAGCCCGGCCACTGCTAAGAATCGCGGCTATGGCCGAGGATCTTCTGAGCGAACTGCGGGACTTCGCCAAGGACCTCGAAGGGGCCGCAGCTAGGGGCGAGCTACAGACGAAAGAGCCTCTTCGTGAGGTGATGGATGCAGCAGGACAGATTGGAAAGGCCTGGTCGGGCTCAAACCTCGGATACCACAGCCGCGTTTACTACGCCGACCTTGAGCCGCCGCCGCCTGGCGCCCACTTCGATTCCGAGTGGGGCTTCCTGGGCAGGCTCCAGGGGACCACCGGCGATTGGCAAGAGTTCGATTTCGACGCGGTCATAGCCACGCTCTACGCGCTGACCGGTCGCGGAAACCTCAATCCAGAGGCTGATCTGGCAATCAAGGCAAGCGCTTTGCTGGAGGCAACTAAGCCGCAGGTCGTCTCAGTGCTGCGCGCCTGGTTGACACATCACGAGGATGCACTAGTCGCCGAGCTTTCGGAGGAAGCCTCAAGAATCGAGCCCATGAGCGAGCGAACAGCGCAGACGGCGCTTGTCGGCCAGATCGGCACGAAAATGATCCGTGACACGACGGCGCTCAGCCAGGGTTGGCAGGCCGCCCCCCACCAGGTGGTCGAAGCGCGAGCGATCTCGATCCGGTCGTCCTTTCAGAGCTGCGAAAAGCTCGCCGAGCTTGCCTCTCGCGCCGCCGACCACATCGCCCGGCTTGAGCTCTCTCAAACTGCAAGAGGCCAAGCGCCAGTCGCTGCCGGCGAAAACATTTTCATTGGCCACGGCCGCGCCAGCGCCTGGCGCGAGTTGAAGGACTTCGTCAGCGAACGCCTCTCCCTGCCATGGGATGAGTTCAACCGCGTCCCGGTCGCCGGAGTGACCAACATCGCCCGCCTATCGGAGATGCTCGATCAGGCTGCAATCGCCTTCCTCGTCTTGACCGCTGAGGACGAAACGGCCGACGGCGAAGAGCGGGCGCGCCAGAACGTCGTTCACGAGGCCGGACTATTCCAGGGCCGCCTTGGCTTTGCTCGGGCGATCGTCCTCCTGGAGGAGGGCTGCGAGGAGTTTTCGAATATCCAAGGGCTCGGCCAGATCCGTTTCCCGGCTGGGAACATAGCTGCCTCCTTTGAGGAGGTTCGCGGCGTCCTTGAGCGCGAGGGCTTCCTCGATTCCCCTTAAGGCTCCAACGAATCAGGGTGCTTGCCGTCAAGCCCGCTGCGATCGATCATTATCCGGCGAAAGCCAGGCTCCTAACGCGAACCTTGGGCGGAGGTCAGGCCGCCGCGCGGCGAACTCGACGGGCTGGCGCCCGTTTGCGAGCCGAGCGAGCGGAACCGGACTTGACCTGGATGACTTTCTGAACATCGCCGCCCATGCCGACGATGATGTCGCCGAGCGGACGATCGGCGAGCTCGATCAGTTTCCGGCGGAGATCCTCGTCGATCTCCGACGAATCCCAGGCGACTACGAAGCCATCCCCAAGCTCATGGCGGGTCGCTTTTTGCCTAGCAGCCATGGATCCACCTTATACCCGCTTGCGGATGGCCCGACCAGGCTTGCAGGAGACATCTCATCATTTGGCACCCGCTTCAAGCCCCGCCCTCTTCAGCCGTCGACGAGTTTTCCGGGCTACCCGCTTTGCCAGCCTCAATCACCGTCGTCATCAAACGCAGCGCGACGCTCTGGAGCGCCGAATGCAGGGTAGCTTCGATGCTTTCCGGCAGCTTCGTTAGGACACTCGTCTCGCCAGAGCGGTCCGAGGAGATCGTCAGTGCCCCGAGAGGCAGACGCGTTGGCTCGGCAATGACCAAGGGTAGGCCTCGGACGAAGTGCCAGCGCGAAGCATAGGTGTCGCGATCGAACTCCATGATCGTTCCCTGGCAGAGGGTTCTGACTGAAACCCAGTTGCTCGCGGCGCCAAGCGGCACGGGGGTGACAGTCGAGGGGTCTTGATGAGCCCGATCGCTGTGCGCCCAACCGACAAGGCCTGCCCCCTTCTCGTCAAGAATCCAGACGGTCAACGCCAACGTCTCCTCAACCTTGAGCCCAGCGAGCGAGAGCGTGTACAGGACGAGATCCTCAAGCAGCATGCGCAGGCCTCTACTGAGGGCGACCTGATTTTCGGCAAATTTCGGCTGGTTACTCACGGCGAGGCCGCGTTCGAAGCAACCGACAACCTCGCTGGCGCGCTCGGTGACCGGCAGGTAGTCGACCGCCCCAACCCTTTTTCGATAGCCGATCTCGTACAGGAGCTGCGCAGCATCAGCGAAATGGTCAACGAAGATCGCCTGTACGCCGCAGCGCCCCCAACGTCTCCGTGCCGCCTCCTCCATCGCTGCGCGCACTGGCGCGGACGCCTCCGGTTCCCCTTGGCGGACGAAGATTGCTGCGTGCCGCGGTTGCTCCGGGGCTTTATAGCCATAGAGATAACGGATTAGATTCGGGTCAGCGAGACTCATGCCGACAAAGACGCAGGTCGAGCCTTGCAGATGCTTGGTCACGAGCTCCTCCTGCCAGGAGGTGCCACGCTGCATGCGGTGGTAATGCTCCTCGGTTAGGACGATCCCCTTCGGCGTCCCTTCGCGACCGGCGAGGCCGTGCAGGTGAGTGACGGCGACGGTACCGGCGGCTCGCTTGTCCGGTTCGCGATTTTGAGTGTAGGAGCGGATGTTGGTTCGCGCGGTACCGGCGTCGATGAGGGCCTGCTCAAGAAGGTCGTCGTAATTAGTGGTAAGGATCTCCGCCCGCTCTCCCCAGATCCCCCGCAGCGACGCCACTTGATGGGCAATCGGACCGGGAGCAAAGGCCTCGGCACCCCGTCCTTCATAGAGCTCAGCGGGGATCAGCTCCTCGAGCTTCTCTTTGGACATCACGCCAACCACTGCCCCCGCGCCTAGCAATTCGTCCCGCTCGATCGTCGCGGCGACCCAGTCGGCCCGCTCCCCATCCTCCAGCTCGGCCAACTCGGCAGCAACCTTTGCAAGCAGCTGCTCGATTAGTGCGCGCCAGCTAGGCAGTCCGGCCTCCATTGAGGCGCCAGCGCCGACCAGGAGAGTCAACTCGTTCGCGCAAGCAAGCCGCTCTATCAGCGGTTCGACCTCAGACTGGGCAAGCGAAGCGAAGCTCATAGGTCGCTAGCCTGATTCGCCGGCACCGAGCAGTCGAATCCGTCGGACGCGAAACAGCCTCCAGTGGGCTGGCCCCATCCTTCCATGCCAAGTCCGAGCACCCTTCATTGTTCCTCTTTGTCTGCTTTTTTCCCGGGGTTAGGGCGAGGCGACTGTTGGGCATCTGGCCCTTTTGGAACGCCCTTGCGCACTGTCATTTCGAGCCCGCGACTAACAGCAGCAGATTCTGTGAGCTCACGAATCGCACGTTCGAGCCGTTTGCGCTCAGCATCAAGCTCGCGGAGACGGGCATTGATGAAGGAACGCAGACCCGCCAGGCTGTCAGAAGTACGAGGCAAGGGTTAGTTGTTAGAGCCTTTTCCACCGCCTTTATTCCCTCCACCTGGGTTTGGGCGGGGAGCCTGTTGATGAATTTCGGGCGCGCCCGACGGGCGCGGACGACGAATCCCGTGCTCCGACTCCCGGATGGAACCCGAACGACGTCCGCCCCCAGTTTGTTTACCTGACCGTTTATCAGCCATCTATTCCTACCTCCTAAATAGCGAGGCCAAACGACTTTGACCCGACATTGGCTCAAAGTCGTGAAAGGCTGTCACCGACCAGCCTAGCTTGCGGCGGCCACGCTTCTTTTTGACGTTTTGAACATACGCGTAAAGGAAGACAGTTTCCTCAGGAGAGCGAAGGAAGAAATCGCAACAAAACTCATCACTCTCGCCGGGCTCCAACTCGGGAAGATCTTTCGACCAGCGACGAATGCGCTGGTCAATAGCTGGCCAATCTGCGTCGATTCGTTCGCCGCTATAAGGGTTGCCAGCGTCTATCTTGCTGCGCATTTCCTCATCCAGGGGACGCACGCGATAGAGGTCAAAGCGCAATTCCGTCAACTTCATAAGTCCGCGGCCCTCATTGTTTATACGTAGCTTCGCGGCAAGCAGCACGTTGTGGCGGTCAAGGTGGCGCTCGCTAAGCTCAAGCGCTAGTGCAGCGCGTGGCCAACGCGTGCGCTCTCGCAGAAAACGCCAGTAAGCCCAAGCGCCACCGACAACAAGGGCGAGCGCGGTGGCAACGTTGGAAAAAACGTCGCTGACATTCTTAAGGTCGTCGAGGGTGATGGATGCGGCCATTAGTCGTCGTTAGGTGGGGCAGCGACCGACACTCGCGGGCTAAGTCGACCCCCATTGATAGCCCCTACCGCGCCCTCCTGGCAGCTCGTTGAACTTCCTCGTCTGAAGCGCGTTTTAGCAAGCGAACAAGCTCGTCCATGCGATCCTCAAGTCGCCGCACCCTTTGCTCAAGATCCCGAATTTCCCTCTTCTCACTCATTGGGCCTCCGATATCGCGATCACACACTGCGCTGCCAACGATCTCATCCCTGAAGCTCACAGCCGCCCAAGTCGGACGCCAGATTGAGTCGGCGTCCGACCTGGCGCAGCTATCACGATCATCCCTCTGGCGGAAACGGATCGTTGCCGTAGCTCCGGCGCTCGCCAAATGTCCCATCGCGCCGATGGCTGATTTGCTCGACCCCTCGACGCTGGGCCGACTCCCGCCCAATCTGCTCTGCCTCTGACTTCGTCGGCGCACGGCCAAAGCCGCGCTGTGAGCCCTCGGTGCGGTTGATCCAGCCGCCGTCAGGGTCTTGGACTGTGTGAACTGCTGGCTTTCTAGCCATTTATCGTCTCCTTCAATCGCTACCTTCAGCATTCCCAATGAGTGCCGAGACGATATTCTATACCAGATCGGTTCAGCTTTTTCTTGTCCGACGTGATTTGTTATACTAAACTGGTTGAGAGAAAGCGGAAAGTGCGACCTTGCAGATCTCGTTTGCAAAGCGAAAGCTGCAAAAGACCTGTGAAGAGCTTCGATCGCTCCAAAAGGAGCACGGCGATGGATGCGCCAAGAAAATCGCCGCTCGGCTTGCTGATCTGAGGGCGGCGGGAAGCCTTGACGATTTTCGACATCTGCCTGGCGGCTGTCATGAACTTGACGGCGATCGAAAGGGTCAGCTTGCCTTGAAGCTTCCAGACGGCAAGCGGCTGATCATCGAGCCCTCTGAGAGCCCTGCGCCCACGAAGAATGATGGCGGATTGGATTGGAGCTCAGTCGAGGCGATAAACGTGGTCGAGATCGTGGACTACCACTGAAGGGGGTGACGTAATGACCGAACAGCATGTTCATGAATTTTCGCCGGACTACATCCCGCCGCCAGGCGAGACAATTAGCGATCTCCTTGAAGAGCATGAGATGACCCAGACGGAGCTTGCAAACCGTCTAGGAGTTTCGCTCAAGCATCTCAACCAGGTAGTCAAGGGAGGTGCGTCGATTTCAGCCGAGCTCGCCCTTGGTCTCGAACGGGTTTTTTCAGCCCCAGCTGATTTCTGGCTAACTCGCGATGCGACCTTCCGCGCCCATGAAGCAAGACTAGAAGAAGAGCCCGATCTGAAAAAGGCCATCGGATGGGCTGAACTTTTCCCCATCAAGGAGCTTCAGAAGCGCGAGCTACTGCCGCGTGGAATACACGAAGAGCAGCTAGTTGCCGCACTCTTGAAGTTTCTTGGCATCGCGAGTCCAAAGCAATGGACAAGTCCAGCTGTCGCCTACCGAAAGTCGCAACGATTTGAAAGCGATGAGTACGCACTTTCCACATGGCTGCGCATCGGAGAGATCGAGGCGAAAGACATCGACTGCGAACCATTCAGCGCTGACAAGTTTCGGGACGCACTCGAACAGGCCCGCGGTTTGACGCGACTGAGTCCAGTTGACTGGCAAAAGAAGCTGGTGGATCTATGCGCTGAAGCTGGAGTTGCCGTCGTGATCATCGAGCACTTCAAAGCATCGCGTGTCAACGGGGCTACTAGATGGCTCAGTCCGGGCAAGGCACTGATTCAACTCAGCATCCGCTATCGGTGGGAGGACATTTTTTGGTTCACGTTTTTCCACGAGGCGGGACATGTGCTCCTTCATCAGAAGAAGGAGGTATTTGTAGAGCCCGAAAAGCGTCTTAAGGCAGATTCCGTGGACCCCAAGCTGGTCGAGCTGGAGAATGAGGCCAATCGCTTCGCAGCCAAAACGCTGATACCTGCCCGCTTTGACTCCAGGCTCCCCACGATGACAATCGACGAAATCCAAGGATTCGCGGAGCATCTAGGAATTGCGCCTGCAATTGTCGTTGGTCGCCTACAACATGAAGGATTCTTGCGCTACAACCAAGGCAACCACCTAAGACGACTCCTCAAGTTCGTAGAGAACTGAGAACAGGTCTGCGACTAGCCGATTGCCTTCCTAACTTGCGCTGAGCTCGCACCCAACGCGTGTGTATAGCGCGCCAGCATCGTCTCGACCCTATGCCCAGCGATCTCGGCGAGGTCAGCGTCGTTGATGCCGGCCGCGCGGAGGCGGGTGACGTAGGAGTGGCGGCACTCGTGGGGGCGGATGTCTAGGCCGGAGGCTTGCTGGGTCGGTTTCCAGAGGTCGCGGTAGAAGTTGCGCTCGCGCCACATGCGGCCGGTTGGGGTCGTGAAGAGCAGCTCGCAGTCCTCGGCGTTTAGCTGGATCTGAGCTTCGATCATCCAAGCGAGGGTTGCCGGGACCGGGACGGCCCTCCCCGCATCGTGCTCGCCGTGGTCGGTCTTGGTGCCCTCCAAGATCACGCCCTCGTGGGCGGTGCGGCGGACCTTCAGGGTCTCGCCGTCGAAGTCCTCGACTCGAAGGGGCAGCACCTCCCCCAGTCTCATGCCGGTATCGGTGAAGACGCGAACCATCGCCTCGTAGCGGCCGGCTGCTTTGGCGAAGGCATGCATTTGCTCGAAGCTGAAGACGCGGATCGGCCTGCGCTTCTTCTTGGCCCTCGGGTCGTTGGCTCGGACCCGAACTCCCTTGAACGGGTTGAGGTCGGCCACTTCGTCGGTGATCGCGTCCTCAGCCATTGCCGAGAGGGAGCGGAGGATGCCGACGACGCCGGTGGTGGCTCGGCCTTGGACTCGCAGCATGTGATCGACCAGGGCGAGGGCGTGGCGTCGGCGCAAGTCGCGCATCGGCCATTGCGTCAGCGGGATGCCCTCGACCTCCACCTCGAGGACTCGGCTGACGCGGTGCTCGTTGGTTTCGTTGGTGCGTTCTGAGCGGGGGTGGTGGGTCGGCCAGGTGGCGAAGTACTCGCCCACCGTGTCGGGGCGATCCGAGATGCCGTAGGCCTCGTCTATTGCTCGCTGGGCTTCGCGCTTCAGGTCGAAGGTGCCCTTGCCGCCGTTCCATCGGGGCTTGGCGATGTAGCGCTTGCCGTCGCGGCCGGTGTACCTCGCAACCCATACGACCTCTCCAGAGGGGTTGCGACGCTTGACGGGGGCCTCACGCCGTCTCATGCGGCTTCGTCCCTTCGCTCCGCGAGGAAAGCGTCAACGTCAGCCGGGTCGATCCGCCGAGCGGCTCCAAGCTTGTAGGAGGGCAGCTCACCGCGCCTGATCCAGTTGCGGATCGTGCGGTCGGAAACGGCGAGATAGGCGGCGAGGGTGCGCTCGGTGAAGAAGGCGGGCGTCGTTGCATTTCTTTCCATGCCTCTTTGTCAAAGGCCAGCGCCGTTCCCGTCGGCTGACCTTCCAAAGAATTCGCAAGCGCTTCTCGGCTATCCCCAAAAGACCGAAGGTCAGGGGCCTGCCGGGCCTCCATACAGGCGGCCTCCGCACGGCGGAGCCGTGCCACAATCGGCCGCCGGAGGCACGGCCGGAGTCGCCACCGCCACCCGCCCGAGCCTTCCTGACGTTTGGGATCACCAAACCGCGGCCCAGGCACGGAACCGAAGGGTTCGTAGTGTGTCGGGCTGTAGGGGTTGAGGTTGGAGGGAAGGCTTGAGAGGGCAGATGAGGCCCCTTTTGAGGTTGGGTTGGGGTCGTTGGGGTTTGATGGAGCTTGTGCTGAGGAATGCTTCTGATGGGTGGGCTGTGGATTTGGACTTGGGGGGCTGGGGTTGATTGAGGTCTCATCCGTCGGTCTCGCGCGGCGCGGGGCGAAACTCTCCCCGTGCGTATTCGGCCCGTTCCCAGGCGATGCCGTCAAGCAGGCAGCCCGGCGGAACTTCCAAAGCGCCGGCGAGCTTCACCAGGGTGTCGATGCAAGCGACTCGGAGCGCCCGCTCCAAGCTGCTGATCTCGGTGCGGTGCACCGAGGCGCGCATCGCTACCTCCTCCTGGGAGAGATCCGCCCGCTTTCGAGCGCGGCGGAGGTTCAGGGCGAACCGATCGACCAACTGCTTCGCGCCCGGCGAGGTCATCGGCCCTCCCCCAGCTTTGCGAGCAAACCGTGCAGCGCTTCGTGCTCGGCCACAACGCGGCTGTACTCGTTGTCGTTGTCGATGATCTGCGCCAGGTCACCGACAACGACGCGCAGGTCGGCATCGGGAACGATGGCGCACTCGTCCAGCGCCGCGAGGAGCCGCCCGTATGCGGCCTCCTCACGGCGCAGGCGGGCCGGCTCTTTGAGCTGCTCGGGGTATTCCCTCAGCTCGTCGCGCAGGGCCGCGCAGGCGCTCCTGAAGATGCCGCTCAGGAAGCGAACCTGATCGTCGGGAATGTCAAGGGCGACAGCTGCGCTGTGACCCGTAGGGTTCTCATCAGCCATGAGGAGTCCACTCTCCTTGTGGTCAGGCCCTCGGTCGGCGTTACCGCGCCGCCGGGGGCCGCTTTATTCGATGCCGATCAGACTAGCAAGACTGTCTAGGAGACTAGACAGTCCCCAGCTACTTGCCCTTGAGGATCTGGTCCACTCGACTGCGATGCAGATTGGCTGCCTCAGCAATCTCGGCCAATGACATGCCAGCCGCGCTGGCTCGCTTGAAGCTCTGCCGCCGGTCCTCGCGAGCCGCGTCTAGGTGGCCTTCAGCGCGCTCGATCTTGGCCTGAGCGCGCTGCACGTCTGCGCGTGCCTTCTCCCGTGCCTTATCCGCCATTGGCGAGGAGCCTATTCGGCCCTCCCGGTGCCAGGCGAAATGAGACCAAGATGAGACCACGGCCTTGCGGAACGGGTCGGAATCGCCAGGATGGGCGCGGAACGGCAAATCGGGGAGAAGCCCGGCGATTGGCTCTGCACCGGGAACAAAACGGAACCGCCGGGAAGGCAACGAAATGCGCCCGGAGAGAATCGAACTCTCGACCTCCGGCTTGAAAGACCGGCGCTCTTTGGGCCTCGTTAAAAGCCCGTTGACCACTGAGCTACGGGCGCTCTCACTTCCTGCCCGCGGAAGTATGCCGGTCTCAGAGCCCGAACGTCTTGGCGATGATGTTGCGCTGGATCTCTGAAGTCCCGCCGTAGATGGTCGAGACCAGGGAGGTGCGGACGAGGCGCTCCATGTCGTACTCGGAGGCGTAACCGTAGCCGCCCATCATCTGCATGCCGTCGAGGGCTGCGCGCTTGGTGACTTCGGTGACGAAGAGCTTCACCATCGAGGCCTCGCGGGGCAGCATGCGGTCCGGGTCCTCGTCGGTGAGAGTGGCGACCCAGCGGGTCATCAGGCGGGCCGCCTCGATGTCGGTGGCCATGTCGGCGATGCGGTGCTGGAGCGACTGGAAAGAGCCGATCGGGCGGCCGAACTGTTCGCGCTCCTTGACGTAGACGATCAGGTCGTCGAAGACGCGCTCGGCGATCCCCAGCATCGTCGCGGCAAGGATCAGGCGCTCGACGTTGAGCCCCGCCATCAGCTGAGTCCATGCCTGGTCGACCTGACCGAGAACCGCGTCGGCGGGCGCCTCGACATCGGTGAAGTAGAGGTGGTTGGTGTCGCGGCCGCCCATCGTGTCGATCGGGACCACCTCGAGGCCCTCGGTCTCACGCGGGACCCAGATCATCGTCAGGCCCTCGTGCTTGGAGGCCGAGCGGGTGGTGCGGCAGACGACGAGGACGTGGTCGGCAATGTGGGCGTTGGAGCAGAAGACCTTCTGGCCATTGAGGACGTAGCCGCCATCGACGCTCTCGGCAAAGGTGGTGAGAGCGCCAACATCGGAGCCGGCCTCGGGCTCGGTCATCGCGATCGCCTCTACCGCGCCCTCGGAGATGCCGCCGAGGATCTCCTTCTTCTGCTCCTCGGTGCCGAAGCGCTTGGTCGCGCCGGCGACGATCAGCGTCGTCGCGTAGCCGCCGATCGGGGCAAGCGCGCGCGAGGTCTCCTCCATGAAGATGCAGGCGTCGAGCATGGTGCCGCCCGAGCCGCCGTACTCCTCGGGAATCGTCACCCCGAGCCAGCCAAGCTCGGCCATCTCCTTGTAGATCGTCGCGTTGTGGTGGTCGCGATAACCGTCGGTGAGGCGCTCGCGCTGGTCCGGCGTGCCGCACTCGTGATCGCAGTAGCGCCGGATCGCGTCGACGAAGTCCTCTTGCTCGTCGGTAAGGGCGAAATCCACGAAGCGGCAGCCTAACGGTCAATCGGGTCAAACCGTCTGCTGGCCGCGCCCCAACCGCGGCGCGCAACGAGAAGCCCAGGACGAGACTCGAACTCGTGACCCCTTCCTTACCATGGAAGTGCTCTACCAACTGAGCTACCTGGGCGGGCCGGACCGATATTAGTCGGTTCGGCGAGGGTTTCGGAGAGGTCGCGCCAGGGTTACAGGCCGTGGCCGCGCGGTCGATAGAGGAGAGATGAAAAGAGTGAAGAGAGACGGTTTGAGAGTGCTGTTTGCCGGCATGCTCGCCATGCTGCTGGCATCGATGGCCTTGTCCGCGCCCGCTCAGGCCAATGGCGGCGCCCACGCCTCGATCTTCGGGGGCTCGTCCGCAGCCAGCGAAGAATGGCCCTGGGCGGCCTTCATCCTGGCGCTGGACCGACAGGGCGAAGGGTTCAGCTGCACCGGAACGGTGGTGGCGCCGACCCTGGTCCTCACCGCTGGACACTGCGTCGAGGACATCCTGACCGGAGAGCGCACTCCGGCGAGCAGGTACGCGGTGGTCACCGGCAGCCGCGACGTGCGCGACTCCAGCCTCCGCCAGGTCTCGAAAGTTCTCCGGGCTATCCCCTATCCGGGGTTCAACCGCTTCAAGCTCCACGGCGACGCCGGACTGCTCGAGCTGGCGACCCCGACCAGCGCGCCACCGCTCGCGCTCGCCACGGAAGCTGATCTGCCGCTGCTGGAAGCCGGAATGCCAACCTGGATCGCGGGCTGGGGCCTTAACGACCACGGCGCCAAGCCGAGGCAGTCGCCGGTCCTGCGCCGGGCGGCGACCTATGTGCAGCGCCGCACCTACTGCCGCAACCACGGACGCGCCTACTACCCGTTCTTCAACGCCTCGCTGCAGCTCTGCACGACCACCCCGCCGGGCTTCTCGATCGGCACCTGCCACGGCGACAGCGGTGGCCCGGCGCTGGGCTACCGCAGCGACGGGACGCCGGTGCAGATCGGCATCACGAGCCTTGGGCCGGCGGACTGCGACACGACCCTGCCCGATGTCTTCACCCGGGTCGATCTGGTCTCGACCTGGGTCAACGAATGGATCGCCGCCATCGCGGCTGGCACGCCTCCGCCCGGAGCTTGATCAGCGCACGCCGCAGCTGCGCGTCAACGTGGTGCGCATCTGCTTGCCGTCTTCGAAGCCGAAGGAGGCCTTGGCGTAAGCGAAGGTCGCGCCCGGGAACCCTTTTGGCGCGGGGCAGCCGGCGGAAATGTAGCTGCGGGACTTGCCCTGGTAGCGGAAGCGCCGCTGCAGGACCAATGAAAAGCCACTGACGTAGCCCCAGTCGGCGGCCACCTGAGGTAGATCGGCAAGCAGGGTGAGGCCGTAGGTGCCTTTGCTGCGCCGCTTGATTTCAAAGGGAAGCGTGAAGGAGGTCGGCAGCGGTTGGAGGCCGTAGATGTGGGCAAAGATGACGGGCTTGCCGTGCAAGCGACCGTTGAAGGCAAGGATCGTGCCGTCAGACGGATACGGGGACTGTTCCGGCAGCGCCACGGCCGATTTGAAGGTGCCGTGGCCGACTATGCCGCCCGGACACGACGCTCGTGCCTCCTGGGTCGAGGCAGGCTGGAGCTGGTGAAAGTGGCAGGCTGGCAAGCCCGTCTGATCGAGGCGGCCGTTGCGATTGATCGAGAGCTCAATCCGCCGTAGTTGGGGCGGGGGCTGGCTGTCGATCGTTTTGATGTCAGCGGAGATCGAAACGGACACCGGGGCGGTGCCGACCCGCGGCAGCTTGTGCGGAGCGATCTTGCCGCCGTAGGAGACCTGCAGGTTGTCCTTGCGAATGACCTCGGCGTGAGCGACAGCCGCCAGGGCGAGGCAGAGCAGCGCGACCGCGATTGCGGCCCTCTTCTTCGCTGCCCCGCTCACCTGGCGCCTGGTCTCAGGTGAACTTCGAGGGTTCGAAGCGGCAGTAGCGGAATTCGAAACCGAGAACCTGGTTGTTGGCCTGGTTGGCGTTGTGGGTGAGGCGGATCACCATCGCCTGAGCGCCCGCCTTATCGCCCGCCTTGAGCTTGTTGGCCGTCTGCTGGAAGAGGTTCGCCTCTTCTTCGACGTACTTCAGCCATTTGGCCAGCTTGGCCTGGTCGGCGGTGGGCTGCGGAACGGCCTTGAGCTGTTTGATCGCCTTTTTGAGTGCCGTCGAGGCCTTTGAGAACTGGCTCGCGGCCGCCGCCAGCTTGCCCGACTTGAACTTCTGGCGAACGCCCTTGAGGATCTTTTCGTTGGCCTGCGTATTGGTCTTGCAGATCGGCTCAACCGCTTCCGTGTAGCTCTCGCGCGTCACTTCTTCCGCAGCCGCCGCGAACGGCGCCAGCATCGAAAGGACCAGCACGATCACGCTCAATACGCCAAAACTCTTCTTCCCCACCGAATACCTCCCAGTCGTTCCCATTTCCCAAGCATCTCATCTTCCCAAACACACGCCGGTGCCCAGGGACTCGGCAGCTTAGGGAATCGTTAAGGGGGCTACGACAAACGGAGGGGGTGGGATTCGAACCCACGAGCGCCTTGCGACGCCAACAGTTTTCGAGACTGCCCCGTTCAACCGCTCCGGCACCCCTCCGGGACTCAGTCAGGACTGATTTTACGGCTGGGCGTCCACGGCGCGCAGCGGACGCATACCGGGACTCAAGAACGCGGGCGTGTGCGTCGATGAAATCGGGTGCAAAGTGGCGAGCAGACACGGCTGGGGCGGTTCTTCGACCGCCATCTGATCCTGCTCCGCACGCTGGCGGTCGGATCGCTGCTCTGGGGGGTGGGCTACCTGACCTGGCGGATCGGCTGGAGTGGCGAAGGGGCCAGCCCGGTCGCCTTCGGGATGCTGCTGGTGACCGAGATCTATGGGCTCTGGGCACTGGGCACGTTGGCCTGGTTCTCCTGGTCGCGCCCGCCCGCGGTACGGCCCGCGGCGACGCCAGGGCGCTCGGTCGACGTCTACGTCTGCACCTACGATGAGCCGACCGAGGTGGTCGCGGCGACCCTGGCCGGCTGCCGGGCGCTGACCTATCCGCACACGACCTACCTGCTCGACGACGGGCGGCGGGCGGAGATGGAGGAACTGGCCGAGGTAGCCGGAGCGCGCTACATGACCCGGGCCGACAACTCCCACGCCAAGGCGGGCAACATCAACGCGGCGCTGCAACGCACGGCGGGCGAGCTGGTGTTGATGCTCGACGCCGACCATGTGCCGATGCCCGACGCGCTCGACGCGATGGTCGGCTACTTCGACGACGAGCGCATGGCTTTGGTGCAGAGCCCGCACGACTTCTTCAACCACGACTCGGTCCAGCACTACGTCGTTGGCCGCCACGAGCAGTCGCTCTTCTACCGCGTCGTCTGCCCCGGTAAGGATCGGCATGGAGCCGCCTACTGGTGTGGCTCGGCGGCGCTGATCCGCCGCCAGGCGCTGCTCGATATCGGCGGCGTCGCCACCGAGACGATCGCCGAGGACTTCCACACGACGATCCGCATGCTGCGCCGTGGCTGGAAGAGTCGCTACCACGACGAGGTGCTGGTCCAGGGCCTGGCGCCACACGACCTCGACGGCTATCTCCTGCAGCGCGACCGCTGGGCGCGCGGCAACCTCGCCGTCTTCACCCTGCCCGAGTCCCCCCTGCGCGCCCGCGAGCTGCGCCCGCTGCAGCGCCTCTCCTTCTTCGCCAGTCTCGCCGCCTACCTGGCGCCGCCGATGCGGCTGCTCTTGCTGGCGACTCTGGGCCTGGTGCTGTGGACCGGGGAGCTGCCGATGAAGATCAGCATCCTTGCCCTGGCAGCGCTCTGGCTGCCGTCGGTGACGCTGAACCTCACTTCCGGCTCTGCCCTCGCCCGCGGCTACATGAAGATCGGCGAGACGGCCCACTACGAGCTGCTGACGATGGAGATCTACACGCGGGCGCTGCGCTGTGCGGTCTTCCCCGGCCACACCGCGTTCAAGGTGACGCCCAAGCAGGGCACCGGCGGCGGCGGCCTCGAGTCGGTCCGCAAGCTGCACCTGGTCATCGCCTGCGCAGTGCTGGTCGGGGCCGGAACCATCATGCGCCTGCTCGACCTGGCCGGCGTTGGACCACTGCCTGATCTACCCGGCGTCGCCGCAATCATCGTGCCTCTGCTCGGGCTGATCGAGCTGCGCCGCGTCGGTCGCACCCTGCTCGCGGTCGGGCGACGCCAGCAGCGCCGGCTCGTCTACCGCTTCGAGGGCGATGCACCCGCCCAGTGCTTCTCCGAGGACGGTCACGTCCCCGGCCGCCTGATCGACGCCAGCGCCGCTGGCGTCGGGCTGGTGCTGGAGGCGCCACTGGCGGTCGGCGCCAAACCCGCCGTCCTGCTGCAGCTCCAAAACGCGGCGGGAGAAGATCATGAGGTCGCGGCCCAAGTCGAGGTTCGCTCCTGCCGTGAGGCCGAGGGCCGCTTCCTGGTCGGCGCGACGATCACCGAGATCGACTCCGCCTCGCGCATGCGCCTGATGGAGTGGTGCTACGTCGTCTGCAACCACGAGCGCCTGCGCGGCCACCGCCCGGCGGCCTCGACCAGCGAGGCGGACGCGATCGTGCTGCCGCTGCCGGCGACCGCACCGCAGGCCGCGGCCGCGTAGCCGTCCTGCCGCCTCGAATCAATACCCTTGATGGACCACGGAGAGGTGTCCGAGCGGCTTAAGGAGCGCGACTGGAAATCGCGTGGGCGGGGTTAACCCGCCTCGTGGGTTCGAATCCCACCCTCTCCGCCTAAATCAGGTCGAGACCAAGCGTTTTTGCCGCTTGGGTCAAATCCGCATCGAAGCTGGCAACCCGGCCCGCGTATTCCTTCGCGGCAAGCAACACGCAACAGTCGGGAAGCTTGCAACCGGTGTTCGCCCGGAGACTTGCAAGCTCGGCCGCTGCATCGACGCCGAGCCTCAGTTCGGCGATGCCGATCCGGTCCAGGGCTTCCTGCGCCTCCTCCAGACGCCCACTTCGGGCCGGGGCGACCAGAGTCTCCGCGAGGCTGACTGAACTGACGCCGAGAGCGGAGCCGCCACTCGCTTCGAGCAGAGCGCGCGCTCTTGAATGGTGCGGGTCGTTGCTATCGAGATGCCCGATCAACACGCTGGCGTCGAGAACAATCATGCCGGCCAATCTTTCCTCAGCCGCTCCAGTTCGTCGGGCTCGTAGACACCGCTGAGCGCGCCAGCGGTTTCCGCGGCGGCGGCACGTCGCTCTGATGCCTCGGCGGCGATGGTCTCGCCGCCGACAAGGGCGAGTTGGAGAAGGAGCGCCTTGCGCTCGGTCACCGCCGGCCAGTGTCGCTGGGCGGCGTCGAGTAGCTCGCTCAACTCGCCCGTATCGGTCACGGTGTAACGGGGCTTGCTGGTGGGCACAGGCAGAAGTGTAGCACCATAGGTCTTAGGTGCAGCACTGGGGAATGGGGTGGCGGCATAGTCCTCTATAAGGCCATTGCCGGCCGATCTCTCCCCCCTTCCTCTCTCTTTTCCCCGCTCTAGCGACGCGCGGAGAAGAAGCCCGTCAGCATGGCCGCACACTCGGCCTCGAGCACGCCGGAAATGACCGCCGGGCGATGGTTGAGGGCGGGCTCGGCTAGGACGTCGAGAACGCTGCCGGCGGCGCCGGCCTTGGGGTCGGAGGCGCCATATACAACCGTCGGGATGCGGGCGAGGACGATCGCTCCGGCGCACATCGCGCAGGGCTCAAGCGTCACGTAAAGGGCGGTGCCCGGCAAGCGCCAGCCGCCAAGCGCCGCGGCAGCGGCGCGGATGGCGAGGATCTCGGCGTGGGCGGTGGGATCGGCGCGCAGCTCGCGCTCGTTGCCGGCCGCGGCCAGGACCTCGCCGTCGCGGGCGATGACGGCACCGATCGGCACGTCGTCGTGGCCCTCGGCCTGGCGGGCACGATCGATCGCCAGCGCCATCAGCCGCTCGTGCTCAGCCGTTGAAACGTCACTCCGCATACATGCGGGAGTATGTGGCACTACAACTTCATCGGCGGGCCGGGGTTAGGGGATAGCTCGCTCGAATGCAGGGATTCCGCGAGCGCCGAAGCCATATGAACCGACGCCTTCCTACCGCCGCAACCTTGACTCTACTCGCGGCACTGTGCCTCCTGCCGAGTTCGGCCGCGGCGGGCACGGGGCTTTCCCGCGCCCATGGGTTCGCTCGGCACCAGCTCCTTGTCAAGTTCAGCGGCGCCCATTCGGCGCGGACGCTGAACCTGCCGGAAGGGATTGGCGTGCACGACGCGGCCGCGGTGCTGAGAGACAGTCCGAGGGTCGTCTACGCCACCCCGAACTACATCGCCACCGCCTCGACCACCCCGACCGAACCGGCGCGCGAAATCCCCAACGACCCGGGGCCGATCACAGGCCCCCCCGGCCCACCGGGTGGCTGGGTGACCAAGCAGTGGAACTTCCTGCCCTGGGAGGGCGAAGCCACGCCGTTGCTTCCAATTTCCCTCGGCGGCATCGACGCCGCGGGAGCCTGGGATCACCTGACCGCGGCGGGACGCCCGGGCGCCGAAGGCATCACGGTCGCAGTGCTCGACACCGGCATTGCCTACCGCGCCATGGGAAAGCACTTCCGCCGCAGCCCTGACTTCACCTCCAACCAGTTCACCAAGGGCTACGACTTCGTCGACGACGACAAGCTGCCGCTCGACGAAAACGGGCACGGCACGCACGTCGCCGGCACGATCGGTGAGAAGACCAACAACGGCATCGGCCTGACCGGACTTGTCTTCCGGGCGAAGCTGATGCCGGTGCGCGTGCTCAACAAACTGGGACAGGGGCGCGCCGATGACATCGCCAAAGGCATCCGCTTCGCCGTTGCCCACGGCGCCAACGTGATCAACATGAGCTTCAACTTTGGCTGCGGTCGACCGGTGCCCGGGGTTGACGAAGCGCTGCGCCAGGCCTACCACCACGGGGTGATCACGGTGGCCTCGGTTGGCAACCTAGGCTCTGAGGCATGCGTTGCCCCACCGGCGACGAGCCCGCACACGATTGGCGTCGGTGGCAGCACTGAGGGCGGCTGCCTGGGCGAATACTCGCTGGCCGGCGATGACGTCGACGTGATCGCCCCCGGCGGCGGCTCCCCCGCGGCGGGCTGCCCCTCGGTCTCCGCCGGCCCGATTTACCAGGTGACACTCAAGAACGGCAGCACACGGCGCTTCGGCGAGCCAGGTGACTACGTCGGAACGTCGATGGCAGCCGCGCACGTCTCCGGCGTCGCCGCGATGATCCTCGCCAGCGGCACGATCGACCCCAAGGCGAAGGGCAAAGGCAGGGTCGCAGCGGTCACACAACGGCTTCGGCAGACCGCACGCGACCTCGGCCTACCAGCAACCCGCCAGGGCGCCGGCCTGATCGACGCCGCCCGAGCTACATCCCCAAGTCCGTGACCTGAGGGCGTCTGACCAAGCAGATCAAGGACGCAGGGAGCGAAGCGTGCTCTGCACGTGAGCGACCGAGGACGCCGATATGCGCCGGTCAGACGCCCTCAGGTCGTTCTAACGATGATTACGCTGCATGGCGCGTGGTGAGAGACGTTGTTGGGGACGCTGCCGAGTAGGAAGCGACGGGCACCGGTCATGCCCTTGTTGCCGACGACGATCAGGTCCGCATCGGTCTCTTCGGCGACGCTGAGGATGGCCTCGGCGGGTTCACCCTGGACCGGATGGGTCTGGACCTCCGCAACGCCCTCCTTGCGCGCTGCCGCAGCGGCGGCATCGAGGACGATGTTGACGTCCTCACGCGGGCCGATCTCGTACTGGACGTCCGCTGGAGCGTCCTGCTTCTCGCTCTCGACACGGCGTTTGTCCACCGGTTCATAGGCGCTGACGATGCTGAGCTGGGCGCTGGCCAGCTTGGCCAGGTCAACGGCCTGGCGGACCGCCTCAGCAGCGGTATCCGACCCGTCGGTTCCAACAACGATGCGAGTGAACACGCCGCCTCCTAGCCTCTCGGTCGCCGATCGCCGCTGATACTAACGCCGCGGCTGGGCGTGAACCGGCAGGCCGCGGAAGCCGTCGCCGAGGATTTCGCTGGGAGTGGTGGCGAGGCGGAAGATCGCGATCGCCATCGAGGCGAGCAGACAGGCGATCAGCACGACCATTCCGGCTTTCCAGATGCTTGGCATTAGTCTGATCTCATCATGGAGAAGGTTGTCGACGGGGTTTGGCTGCTGCGCGGAGATCTCGGCAAGTCGATGAACATCTACTTCCTCGAGGACGAGGGAGGGGTCGTTCAGTTCGACGCCGGGACCAAGGCGATGGTCAAGGCGGCGAAGGCCGCGGGGGACAAGCTGGGAGGAGTGAAGCGGGTGGTGCTGGGCCACGCGCACGCCGACCACCGGGGCACGGCGCCGTCGATGGGCGTGCCCGTCTACTGCCACCCCGACGACGTCGCCGATGCCGAAAGCGACGCCTCGATAACGCCCTACATGGACCTCTCGCAGCTCCCCTTCGCCCCCGTGCGCTGGATCTACCCGACGCTGCTGCGGCGCTGGGACGGCGGCGCGGTGAAGATCACGGGAACGGTTTCAGAGGGGGACGACGTTGCGGGCTTTCGCGTCATCCATTTCCCCGGCCACGCGCCCGGCCTGATCGGCCTCTGGCGGGAAAGCGACCGGCTGGCGATCGTCAGCGACGTGATCTACCTGCTCGACTCAGCCATACGGCTGGGACGCCCTTTGCCAAAGGGCGAGGCAAGCGTTCCCCACCCTGCCTGGGCTTGGGACCACGCCAAGGCGAAGCAATCGGTGCGCAAGCTGGCGGCGCTGGAACCGGCGATCGTCTGCGCCGGACACGAGCCGCCACTGCGCGGGGAGAACCTGCGCGAGACGCTGGAGCGAGCCGCCGAGAAGTACTGAGCGAGCCGCGCCCGCCACCCTCGCTGCCATAGTTTCCGCCCCTGATGATCGGGACCTACGCCTCGGCGGCGCTGATCTGTGCCGCCTCGCTGCTGGTGGGACGCGCCATCCTCGCCCTCGCCGGCGGCGGCGATTCGCGCGCCTGGCTGGCGCCGGCGGTCGGCTTCGGCGCGGTGCTCACCGTCGCCGGGTTCTTGGCGCGGGCGCCGGGACACGCAACCAGCGCGACGCTCGGCCTGCTCGGCCTTGTCGCCCTGGCGGCCCTGGTGCTCTGGCGCAGACCGGAGCGCCACGGCATATCGCTGCGAAAGGGGTGGCCGGTCGCCGTCGTCGTCGCCCTGATCCTCTCGATCCCCTTTGCGGTGAGCGGCCGCTGGGGACTGCTCGGAGTCGGCTTCAACAACGACCTCGGCCTCCACCTGGCCTGGGCCGAGTGGCTGCGCAGTGGCCTCGGCCCGGCGCCGGAAGCCGGCTACCCGCTGGGTCCGCACGCACTCGCCGCCGCGATCGCAGCGGTCCCCGGCATCGGCCTCGGCCAGGCCTTCGTCGGCGAGATCTTCGCGATCGCGATCCTCACCGCGCTGACAGCCCTGGCCGCGCTCGACGACCTCGGCCCGGTGCGCCGGGTGCTCGCAGCGGTGCTGGTCGCGATCTCCTATCTGGGCGCCTCCTACTTTGCCCAGGGCGCCTTCAAGGAGATGGCCGAGGCCCTCTTCGTCCTCGCCTTCGCAGTGTTCCTGCACGACCTCGCCCGTCGACGGGACGAAAAAGTCCAATATTTGGACGCTTTCGGCCCGTCGACGGTGGGGTCCGCCGTTGTCGGCCTGACCCTCGTGACGGGGATCTTCTTCTCCTACAGCTTCGCCGGGCTGGCCTGGCCGGTGCTGATATTCGGGCTCTGGGCGCTGACCGTGCCCGGGCTGCGCCGGGCGCTGGCGCCACGAGCTTGGCTTGCCACGCTGCGCCAGCCGGCGACGCTGCTGACGCTGGCAGTGCTGGGCGGACTGGCGCTGCTGACCGTGGTCGGCCCGTTCGCCTTCGTCCACGGCTTCAACCGGGTGGCGGGAACGAACACCTACGGGCCGGTCTCGCCGATCGAGGCGTTGGGCGTATGGCCAGCGTCGAACTACAGGCTTAACGCGGTCGGCGGCGCGCAGCTGACCGGTTTGGCCACCGCGATCGCCGGGCTGGCTGTGATCCTCGGCGCTGCCTGGTGGCTGCGGCGCCGCGACTTCGCCGTGCCGATCGCCCTCGCCGCCTGCACCGTCCTCTACCTCGCCGCGCTTGCCGGCAGCGGCGAGTACTCCCAAGCCAAGGCCCTGATCGTCGCCGCCCCCCTGGCCATCCTCGTCGCCGTCCGCCCCCTCCTCCTCAACGGCCGCCGCCGGGACGAAAACATCACTCGGGCTCCGGGTTCAGGCCCGTCGGCGGGGGTCGTGCGGGTTGGCTGGGCGATCTTGGCTGTTGTGTTTGTGGGGGGGGCCTTGTATTCGAGCTTGCTGGTTTTGCGGGATGCGCCGGTGGGGCCGGCTGGACATGGGGCTGAGCTGCGGGCATTCATGCCGATCCTGCGCGACCAGCCGGTGCTCTACGCGGGACAGGATCGCTATGCGGCTTACGAGCTGACCGGGGCCGATACGCACGTGCCGCTGGTCGAGTTCCCAGACTCCGAGGTCGCGCCGAGCCCGGAAAAGCCCTTCGATACCGGCGACGCCTACAGCCCGATCGACTTCGACTCCTTCTCACACGGAACCCTCGATCGCTTCCCCTTCGTGATCACCGGCCGCGCCGCCTGGAACAGCCAAGCTCCCGAAGGTTTCAAGCGGGTCGCCGCCACACCCTCCTTCATCCTCTGGAAGCGGACCGGATCACCGCCGCAGGACCGGCACGTGCTGCTCGAGGGAACCGAACCCGCCGCACATGCCGACTGCGCCTCACCTGAGATCCGCATCCTCACCTCCAACCCCGGCCGGGCCTCGCTCTTCCCGGGGGCGGTGGTTGGCGGCAAGGGTCGCTGGAGCCCGAGCCCGACGCTCGGGACCGGAGACCAGGCGGCTCAGACGCTGAACCTGCCTGCCGGCCGCTGGCTGCTCTCGCTGCAGTACTTCTCGCCGTTCGGGCTGACCCTCTCGGCGCCGGGCCTGGAGCAACCGCTGCGGGCAGCGCTTGACGGCCAGCGCCCCGCCGCGATCAGCCTCGCCAACGACGGCCAGTTCTGGCCCGCCGGCGAAGTCGACAGCGATGGCGGTCCACTTCGCTTCACGATCACAGCCGACGACGCAAGCACCCTGCAGCGCCTGACGGGCTACTCGGGCGAGGCAAACCTCGGAGCGCTTGTCGCAGTGCCGGATCATCCTCATCGCATCGTGCCCCTCGCTCAGGCCTGTGGCTCCTGGGTCGACTGGTACGAAGCCTCTGAAGTTCCATAAGGCCGCCTGGCCAAGCAGATCAAGGACGCAGGGAGCGTGGCGTGCTCTGCACGCGAGCGACTGAGGACGCCGATATGCGCCGCGTCAGGCGGCCTTGGATTCCAAGCGCTCGGGCGCGACCCTGACCACGTCCCAGACCCAGCCGAGCTTCTCGAAGCTGTCGATGACGACGGCGGAGACGTCGAGCTGCCAGCGGCCGAGGCCGTGGGTGGCGGAGGTCGGGAAGGCGTGGTGGTTGTTGTGCCAGGCCTCGCCGAGGGTCGGGATCGCGATCAGGGCGAGGTTGCGCGACTCGTCGGTGGTCTCGTAGTCACGGTTGCCGAAGACGTGGCAGAGCGAGTTGATGCTGTAGGTGAAGTGGTGCAGGACGAAGACGCGAACCAGGCCACCCCAGAGCAGCCCGGTGAAGGCGGCGAAGAGGGTGCCGCCGATGACCCAGCCCAGGGCGAAGGGAAGCAGCAAGCCGAGGATCGCCCAGTAGATGAAGGTGCCGTCGATCCGGCTGATCACCGGGTCTTTGAGCAGATCGGGCGCGAAGCGTTCCTTGTTGCCGCGCTGGGTGTGGATGAAAAGCCAGCCCATGTGGGCGTGGTACAGGCCGCGCAGCGCACCGGACCAGCCGTGGCCGTGGTCGACGTGGGGGCTGTGCGGATCCCCGACTTCGTCGGAGAAGGCGTGGTGCTTGCGGTGGTCGGCGACCCAGGAGATCACCGGGCCCTCGATCGCCGCCGAGCCGAGGATCGCCAACAGCCCGTGCAGCCAGGGCTTCGCCTTGAAAGCGCGGTGGGTGAGGTGGCGGTGGAAGCCGACGGTGATGCCGAGGCCGGTGAAGAGGTACATCCCGAGAAAGAGGAAAACGTCGCTCCAGTGCAGGGCGCTGCCCCAGACCTGCCAGGCGGCAAGCCCGATCGCCACAAACGGAATCAGCGTCACCAGGCCGGTGATGATGCGGTCGCGCGTCTCGTTGGCGACCGGCTGGATATCTGACGGAAGTGGACCAGTCAACGCGTAGCGATCATACGGCGATACACGGCGATAGGGTTCAGGGGTGGCGTTCGCCAGCACCGCACTGCTGAGGCGCGAGATCGAAGCGCGCATCCCGGAGCGGCCGTTTGCAGTCGAGTTTTGGGACGGGACCCGGCTCCCTTCGACCAGCGGCGACGGGCCAACCTTCTCGGTCCGCTCCCCGCGCGCAGCCGCCCATGTCCTGCGCGCCCCGGGCCAGCTCGGCCTCGGCCGGGCCTACGTCAGCGGCGAGATCGAGGTCGACGACATGGACGCCGTGATCGCGCTGCTCGACGGCTGGCAGCCGCCGCCCCTGGAGGGTGCCGACAAGCGCGCCCTGCTGCTGGGTGCGGTCCGGGCCGCCGGGATAGCGAAGCCGCCGCCGCGACCACGGGCCGAGCTGCGCCCCAGCGGCCGCCGCCACAGCAAAGAGCGCGACGCCCGCGCGGTGCGCCACCACTACGACGTCTCCAACGAGTTCTTCGAGCTCTTCCTCGGGCCGACCATGGTTTACAGCTGCGCGATCTTCTCGCAGGGGGCGAAGACGCTGGAGGAGGCGCAGGAGGAGAAGCTGGAGACGGTTGCCCGCAAGCTGGCGCTGAAGGAGGGCGACCGGGTGCTCGACGTCGGCTGTGGCTGGGGCGGCTTTCCGCTCTGGGCGGCGACCAAGCACGGCGCTCGCGTCCTCGGCATCACTCTCTCCGCCCCGCAGGCCGAAAAGGCATGGCAGCGGGCCGAGGAGGCCGGGGTCGACGACCGGGTCGAGATCCACGTCATGGACTACCGCGACCTCGCCGGCGAGCGCTTCGACGCAATCGCCAGCATCGGCATGGTCGAGCACGTCGGCGCCTCGCAGATAGACGTCTACGCGCAGGCCCTGGCTGGCCTGCTGGAGCCGGGCGGGCGCCTGCTCAACCACGGGATCACGCGACTGCGCCACACCGACGCCGAGGCCGGCGCGTTCTCGGAGCGCTACGTCTTCCCCGATGCCGCCCCGCTGCACCTCTCGCGCAACCTGCTGGCGCTCGAACGGGCCGGTTTCGTCACCCACCACGTCGAGGACTTCGCGCCCGACTACGCCGAGACCCTGCGCCACTGGGCCCAGCGCCTCGACGACAACCTCGACGAGGCGATCCGCCTCGCCGGCCCCGAAAGGGTCCGCGTCTGGCGCCTCTACCTGCGCGCCGCGCGCAACGGCTTCCTCTCTGGATTCACCTCGATTTACCAGGCTCGCTGCAGTCTCGGCTGAGACCTTCCCCAATATCTGGCTGTAGTGATGGCGTAGTGATGGGACTTAATCGAAGCTCCCCCTGGATTGGACATAAACGGGCTAGTTTTTTACCCAGGCCATTCACGATTCGGGAGGATTCGAGCAGGGTGAGCGCACCTCTGGCAGCGCCTTCAACCGGGCAGCGGCGGTCGCATTGGCTGGACGTCGTTGCCGACCCGGTGCGCCTGCAGATCCTTCGCGTTCTCAGCCAAGTCGGCGACGCCACCACATCGGAGCTGGCGGCCAACAGCCCCGCCAGCTACCAGACCCTGCGCCGCCACCTCGAGGCCCTGGAGGCCTTTGAGGTGATCGTCGCGCAGCCCGGTGAGAGCGACGGCGCCACATCCGGGCGGCCCGCGGCGCGGTTCAGCCTCAAGCCCGAGGTGCGCGAGAGCGTCCGCTTGGCGTTCGTCGCGGCGCCCGAGCGCACTTCCGGCTAGATCAGGAAGCCTCTGAGCGCTCGGCGTCGGCCGGGATCGAGGCGCCGCCAGGAAGCAGGCGGTCGAGCCACCTCGGCATCCACCAGCTCCATTTCCCCAGCCGGTTCATCACCGCCGGCACGAGGATCAGCCTGACGATGAAGGCATCGATTGACACCCCGATTGCCTGTGCCACGCCGAAGTTGCGCATCGACATGAACTCCGAGATCGAGAAGGAAAGGAAGACGGTGATCATGATCACCGCAGCGCCGGTGACGACGTGGGCCGTACGGTCGAGTCCGTTCTCGACGGCCGCAGCTGGTGAGCCGGTGCGCACGTACTCCTCCCTCATCCGGGCGAAGACGAAGACCTCGTAGTCGATTGCCAGGCCGAACATGACCATCATCGTCATCAGGATCACCGTCGTATCGACGTAGCCGGGCCCGCCGAGCAGGGAGTGGTCGAACAACAGCGACAGCGCGCCGAGGCTTGCGCTGACTGTGAGCAGATTGATCACCGCGGCGAACAGCGGGATCGTCACCGAGCGCATCACGGGAATCAGGATCAGCAGGCTTACGAGGGAAAGGGCGAGGCGTATGAAGAGCGCCTGCTCGCGAACCGAGTTGTTGACCTCGATCTCATTGGGGGCCACCCCACCGACGACCACTTCGGCGCCGGTCTGCTTGGCGAGGGCGTCGGCGTCCTCTTCGAGGCGCTCCTTCACATCGGCGGTCGCAGCGCTCGTCGGGCCGTCGCGTGGAATCACGAGCATGCGTGCGTACGTGCCGCCACGGTCGAGGTTGATCAGGAAGCCCAGCTGTTGCCGCTGCTGCGGGCGGCTGCCATCGAGGCTGGCGAGAACAAAGTAGGCCGATTTGAAAAGCCCCGGGGAGTGCTGCTGCAGCTGATCGAGCTGAGAGCCTTCGGCCCCCGGACCGCGCTGGCGCGCGAGACCGGTTTCGATGCGCTCGAGCCCCTCGGAGAGCAGAGTTGATTTCTGCGCGCCGCTGCCCAGGCCCTCGGCGAGTCGCCCGGAGCCGGTCTTCAGCAGGGTCAGCCCGCCCGCCAGGCGCTCTGCCCCCCGGCCGATCCGCTGCAGCGCCGGCGAGAGTTTTTCGCCGCCGGCGTCAAGCGCCGCGATCCCTTCCGAGATCCGTTGGCTGCCAGTCGCCAGGCGGCGCAGACCGCTATCGAGGCGCTCCGAACCGCGGGCGAGCTTGCCTATCCCCTCGCTCGCTTCACGGCCGTTGCGGTCAAGCCTTTCGGCGAGATACAGGCCGACGCCGAACTGGCCTTCGGCACGTTCCACCCCGGCGTAGACACCGTCATAGGCCGGATCGGCCTGTTCTCCCGTCGTTGGGTTCGTGCCACTGAGGTGCAGGCCCGCCTCTTCCACCGCACGAAGCGCCGTCGCGTATTCGGGATCGGTCTTTCCCGCTGACATCCGCTGCAGCGCCCGCAGGGCGGCCGTCAGTTGCGCTTCGGTGTCGCGCAGCGGCGTGTGCAGTTCGGCGAGTCGTTCGTCACCGGAGTGCATCGCGTTCTTCAGCAAGCGCGCGCTGCCCGTCAATTCACCGGTCTTTTCCTGCGCGCGCTCGAGCCCCTTTGCGAGCTGCCCGGCGCCTCCGCTCGCCTTCGCCGTGCCATCCGCCAGCTGCCCGCTTCCTTCGTTGACGCGACCGAGGCCGTCGGCCAACCGGCTCGATCCCGTGCTCGTTTTCTGCAGGGCGTCGGCAAGCACACCGGCGCCGGCATTCGCCGCGCCAAGCCCCGTATCGAGCCCCTGCGAGCCGCGCGCCGCCGCCCGCAGGCCATCGACGGTCAGCTTCGCCCCATGATGCACCCGGGAGATGCCGATTTCGAGGCGATCGAGCCCGTGTTCCTGATCGGCCAGGGTCTGCTCCAGGTTGTTCAGCGGTCTGGTGCTGCGCTCGATTGGCGCAAAGCCCGCCATGCTCTGTACCCCCGGATCCCGTTCGACCCGCCTCTGAAAGGCGGCAAAGGCGTGTAACCGGGCAGGCGAGGTGACGGGGCTGCCGCGCCCGTCGACGACGACTTCCATCGGCGCGGCCCAGCCAGGCCCAAGCGTTTCTTCGACGTCTTCCTGCTGCTGGCGGCCCGGGTCCTGGGATGGCAGCAGAGCAACCGTCGTCGTGCCGGAGCTGAGCGCAAATGCCCAGCCCGAGAGGAGCAGCAGCGCCAGCGTGATCGCAATAACCACTCGGGGGCGGTTCGCGAGGCGGCGTATCCAGAGCAGCGGCCCTGTTTGCGAGACGCGGCGGCGGGGCAGAGACCAGCGCTCCAAGTTGTCGCCGAGCAATGTCAGCAGCGCCGGCACAACGCAGATCGCCGACAGCACGCTGAGCATGGCGCAGATCACCACGGCGAACCCGACGGAGCGCACGGTGACGCCCGGAATCAGCAGCAAAGAGACGAGCATCGCAAAGACCAGCCCGCTTCCGGCCGGCACCACCGACCGCGCGATTGAGATCGCGGTCGCCTCTGCGACCTCGGCCGACGTGCCCTGTCTGGCGCGCTCCCTGAACCGCGAGACGACGAGCAGGGAATAGTCGACCCCCAGCGCCAAGCCCATCATCCCGGCAATGGCAATGGCGAACAGATCAACTTCCATGAACTTCGAAAGGAGGGCCAGCAAGCCCTGGGTCGCAACCACGACCGCGCCACCCACGACCAGCGGCAGAAGCGCAGCGAAAACCGATCTGAAGACGAGCAGCAAGACGAGCAGCAGCACCGGCACGGCAATCAGCTCGCCGAGCTTGGTCGCCTCCTTACCGGCGTTGCGAATCGAGTCGACGACGACCGGGAAGCCGGCGATGCTGGCGTGGACGGGCGCCGTGACCTCCGCGTCGACCCGGCGCTGTACCGGCGCCAGCAAGCCGGAGACGACTTCACCCTTGGCACCTTCGACGTGCACCAGCAGGGCCGCGACTCCCGGGGCCGGCCTCAGCCCCTCGACGGTGGCGCCCCGAGCCCAGGGCGAGACGACGAGAAAACGGGGGTTCGCCGCGAGTCGCTCCGCCAGCGCTCGGCCCTGGCGGTCGACCTCCCGTTGCGGCCCACGCAGCATCACGACCATCGCGTCGTCGCTCCCGAACTCGCGCACGGCGATTTCGTGTGCCCGCTTGCTTGGCGTGCCGTCGACAAAGAGCCCGTGGATCGCCAGCCTCTGTTCGAGACCCCGGCCCAGAAATCCCAGGCAGATGACCAGGAGGATCCAAATGCCGACCACGAGCCGGGCTCGCCTGGTGACGAAGCTGGCGACCCGGCCGAGCATGCGGGAACTCACCGACAAGGAACCTTCGCCTCGATCGGCACGCGCAGCCTGCGCCGGGCGCCGTTCTGTCCGGTCGCATCGACGGTCGACGCGAACTGCCGGGCCCGGCCGTGATCGCAGTGTCCGGCGACCAGCGAGAAGACCCCCTCGTCGCCCCCTGCCAGCCGCATCGTGAGAGCCGAGAGCGGCATATCGGGCAGCCCCAGCAGATCAGTCGACAGATGCCCGTGGTGGACCGAAGAGCGACCCCTCAGCGAAACCTGAACTCCCATCGCCACAAGGTCCAGCCAGAGGTCGGGCTGTCCATTTCCCGAGGGCTGCACGACGTAGATCCCCCCTCTCAGCGGCTGACTCAGCAGCGAGGTGCGTGCGGTCGCCGAGCCAACTTTGGATCCGTCCCCGCAGGCGCCGTCGATCGCGTCGCGTCGCGAGCAGAGTTCCTCCAGGCCCGCGGCATCGAAGCGCAGCTCCCTGGGCAGCGACAGCTTCATCGCCCGCAGGCTCGTGTCCGCCTTGCGCAGGCGCGCGGTCACTCGCAGACCCGGCTTGTCGCCGCGGTGCAGGGCGCCGCGATCTTCGAAGGCGAGGTGGAAGCGCGGCCGGAATCCCAGTCGCCGGCAGCCGTGCAGCCCGAAAGAGCTGGTCGCGGCGGCCAGGGCGCCGCCACCCGCTTCGATCGTGGCGTCGGCGCGAGCGGGGTCGCAGGAGGTCGGATTGCGGATGAAGCCGGGACGATCCATGTTCAGCTCGATCGCCTGAAAGCGAGCTGGTATCCCTTCGATCGTCGCCGGCAAGGGATCGCTGGTCACCGTGACCCGCCCGGTTTGCCCGTCGACCTGCGCCGTCGCGCGAAAGGCGACCGTGCCGAGGTCGAAGGGCCCGAGGGCAGCACGCATCTGCATCAGCAGCCCGAAGGGCGCCCGGCGGTAGGGGCCGGTGAGGAACACGTCGCCTGCCAGCGTCGCCGGGTTGGCTCCGGAGCCGATCCTCGCCAGCAGGCCACCGACCCTGCTGGCGGTCGGACAGGTTCCGGCTGACACGGCCGCCTCCGGGCAAGCCTGAACGGCGCCAAGGGCCGCGCTCATGCCGGCCGGAAGCGAAACCGAGAAGCGCCGCGGCAGCTGTTCGCCGTCCTGGCGCCGCAGGGTCGCGGAGAAGGAGCTGGGCTTTCCGGCACGGGGATTGCCGCTGTTGACCAGCAGGCTGGGGGCAAAAGGCGCCGAGCCCGCGCACGGAGCACCGGGCGTCCTGCTGGCGATCGCCACCGAGACCGAGGAGTCGACGGAGGGGCCGTTGCCGTAGGGAACCAGGCTCCCGGTCGCAAGCGAAGGGCCGCAGATCAGCGGCGAAGCCAGCAGGGCGTGCGGCCCGCCGTCGAAGCTGAGGCTCAGGTGGCGAACCGGCACCTGGGGCAGGTTGGTCAACGCCGCCGAGAGGCGACCGGAGAGCGGATCGACGCGCAGGGCGCCGACGAACTTGATCACCGCCCCTGGCGCGGACACGGCGATGAAGAGCCGGAACCGTTCCCCGAGGTGTTCCTGGCCGAGATAGACCGTGCCGGTCAGCGCGTCGCGGAGCGCCGGCGAAGAGATTTCGGCCGTGCCAACCTTCGACGAGGCGGGGCAGAGCGAGGGGGCGGCGCTTCCGAGACCGAGCTGGGCGTCGCTGCATGCCGTGATCCCCTGCGCCCCGCCGGGCGAGACCGTCACCCCATCGGGCATCGCGATTGCGATGTCCTTGATCTGCGCGGGAGAGCGTTCGCTTCCCTCTGGCTCATCCGGCACGCTGATGTCCATCCGCAAGCCGGTGGGCGAGTCGGCGACGGGGTTGTCGAGCTGCAGCCCAAGCCGCGGTTCGAAGCCCAGGCTTTCGCAGTCCACGAGCGGGGCTTCTGCATCAGTGTTGGCGCTCAGCCATGGCGCCCCTTCCTGCGCCGCGCGCGTGCGCAGGGTGAAGGGGATCGGACCGCAACGCGATGGCGCGGTCAGGAAGGGGCGAGGCGGGATCCCGGTCCCCTGCTGATGGTCGGCGGGCACGCCCCAGAGCTCGAAATGCCCTTCGGCGAGGGCGATTTTGTCTATGCCGCTCACCCTCATCGTGATCCCGAAGTCCCCCGGGCGCAATTCCACCGTCTGAGGAACCTTGGCCTGCGGTTTGGAGACCAGGGCGAGGAATTCCCCGGGGCCGGGCTCCAGCTCGAAGATCGGCAGTTCCAGTTCCTGCCCCCCTTCGAGAACGAAGCGAAAGAGGCCCACCTGGCTTTCCGGCGGGCATTCTTCTTCCGCTTCGAAGCGCGCTCGCGGGCACTCGGGGACCGCGCCTGGGTTTCCCCCGAAACCCGGGGGCAGTTCGAAGGCGAGATCGCTCGCCGTGGTCCCGGTGCCTTCGACGTCGAGGGCGAAGTCGATCTGGAGCCGGTCAGGATGAGAGCCGGCGCGGTCCTCCTGATTGCCTTCGGAATCGAGCATCCGCGCCTTGAAGCTGCCCGGCACGATGCCGAATTCCGCTGCGCTGGCGCTGGCGGTGGGGCCGGCGATCGCGAAAAGCCCGAAGAGGGCAAGCAGCACTCCCAGCGCCCTGCATTCGTGAAGAGCCAAGCTTTCCCCCTGCCGCATGGTCCCGGGACCGATTTTTGGTGCCCACCCGAGAGCGACCGCTCACGCTACGCAGCGACCGCTCCCACAACAAGGGTTATTGCCAAAGATGTGAATAAAGCCGCGGCGGGAAGACCACCCGGGGCTAGATCGGAAAGCCGTGCGCGACGCTCTCCAGAGCCCAGTCGGCACCGGCGCTACGCAGGTTCGCGACGCTGTAGCTGCCGGTGCCGACAGCCGCAACCCGGATACCGGCACCGTGGCCGGCATCGACGTCGCGCGGGGTATCGCCGACGGCGATGCAGGCGCCCTCGGCCAGAGAGCCACCGGAGACGAGCTCGCCGCGCCGCAGCGCGGCCTTGGTCACCTCGGTGCGATCGGCCGAATCGGAGCCGTAGCCACCGAAGCCGAAAAAACGGTTGAGACCGGCGCGGGCGAGCTTGACGTGAGCCGCCGCCTCGATGTTGCCGGTGACGAGGCCAAGCAAAACGCCTTGATCGATCAGCTGTGGCAAAAGAGCCTCGATCCCGGGCATGACGCGGTAGCCGGAGGATTCCGCGACCGCGTCGGGCAGATGCGCGAGGTAGGAGCCGACCGCTTTCGCGCGCTCCTCCTGGGTTCCCTCGCGGCCGATCACCTCGCGAAAGATGATCGCGACGATCTCGGGATCGGTCATGCCGGCGTCGGTGTGCTCGGCGATGTCGGCCTCGACCCCATGCAGCTCCTCGAAGGCGCGCTGCCAGGCGACACCACCAGCGCCACCGGTCACGAGAAGAGTGCCGTCGATATCGAAGAGGACGGCGCGAATCGCGCTCGCCTCACTCACCGAGCAGCTCCTTCTGGCTGAGCCAGTAGAGCAGCCCGAGGGCGGGCAGGACGAGGATCGCGGCGACGATGAAGACGACGATCACGGTGGAGAGGGTGTCGGGCGGAGCCGCCGTCTGGGCGATCTTCAGCGAGGTCGGCACCAGATAGGGGAACTGGGCGACACCCCAGCCCCAGATAACGGAGATCACGGCGCCGGCGGCAAGCGGGCGCAGAAGCCGGGTCGAAGCCGCGGCCGATCGGCGCACGGCGGCGAGGAGAATCGCCAGCACCCCAACGCCGCAAACGGCCGAGAGGATTACGAGCGGCAAGCCCTCGTCAACGAGACGATCGAAGATGTAGCGGGCTTCGGCGTGAAGCTCGATCAGACCGAAGGCAGCCGCGACGCCGGCGACGGCTGCGGCGGCGAGGGCGCGGCGGGCGAAGTAGCGCTGCAGCGCATCGTCACCGCCGCGACGGGCGTCACCGATCAGGAAAACGGCGGCGAGGTAGGCGCCGCTGGCGACGAACATCACCCCGGTCAGCAGCGGCAGGGGCTCCAGCCAGCTCGAGAAAGGCGCGCCGTCGCCGTCGCCCGGCACGTTGCCCGAGGCGATCGCCCCGACCACGGCGCCCATGAAGAACGGCGTCAACAGCGAGGAGATGGCGAAGGTGGCGCCGGCGGCGCGCTTGCCGGCGAGCCCCTCGATCGACTTGCGAAAGGCAAAGCCCGAGCCGCGCAGGACGATCCCGACCGCGGCCAGGGCGATCGGCACGTACAGCGTTGTCATCACGGCGCTGAAAGCTGGTGGGAAGGCGGTCCAGAGGACGACGAGGATGAAGATCAACCAGACGTGGTTGGCCTCCCAGACGGGAGTGAGCGAGCGCTGGATCAGCGCCCGCGGCCGCTCGCCGCGCTCGGCCCCGCCGGCAACGAGGTCCCAGAACCCCCCGCCGAAGTCGGCGCCGCCGAAGAGCGCGTAGAAAGTGGCGCCGGTCCAGAGGATCACCGCACAGAGATCGGCGCGGGTCACGAGGGTGCCTCCGTCGGCGGGGCGTAAGGGGTGCCCTCGGGGTCGGCGCTGCCCTCGCGCCAGCGGCGGGACATGTTGCGCAGGATCAGGATCGCGACCGTTCCGATCGTCGCGTATAGGAGCAGGACCAGGGCGAAGCTGAACCAGATGCCGTGCGCGGGGGTCACCGCTTCGGCCGTCCTCATATAGCCCTGCACGATCCAGGGCTGACGGCCGACCTCGGTGACGATCCAGCCGCACCAGAGGGCCAGCACGGAGGCGCCGCCGGAGATCGCGACGGCGCGCAGGAACCAGGGGGTCTTCGGGATGTCGCGGCGCCGCCACCAGACGAAGGCGAGCCAGGCGCCGAGGCCGAGCAGCGCCGTGCCGATCCCGACCATCGCGTCGAAGGACAGGTGCAGGAGGGTGTTGGCAGGAGGTCGCTGGTCGGCCGGGATGTCGTTCAGCCCGATCACCTTGGTGTCGGGGCTAAAGCCGACCAGGAGGGAGTCGAGGTCGGGGATCGGGATCGCTCCCTTGACCCCGCTCGAGGTGCAGATGCCGCCGATGTACTCGGTCTGATGGGTGCCGGTTTCCTGGATGCACTCCATCCCGGCGAACTTGGCCGGCTGGTGGTCGGCGACCGAGCGCGCCGCGGTGTCGCCGACGAAGAGCTGGATCGGGGTGGCGATGCAGGCGATCACCAGCGGGATCAGGAGCCCCAGCCGGTGCAGCCGATCGCGCCGCCCTTTCAGCATCCCGGTCGCGTAGATCGAGGCGACGAGGAAGCCGACCACCATGTAGGCGGCGAGGATCATGTGCGGTATCTCGTAGCCGCTGGCGGGATTGAAGATGACCTGGACCGGGTTGGTGTCGACCACCTTGCCGGCTGCGTCCAGGGTGAAGCCCTGCGGCTGGTTCATCCAGCCATTGGCGGCGACGACGGCGAAGGCGCCGCCGATGCCGGTGATCACCATCGGCACTCCCGACCAGAAATGGGCCCAGCCGGAGAGGCGCTTCCAGCCGTAGATGTAGATCGCCAGGAAGATCGCCTCGAGGAAGAAGAAGATGCCCTCGATCGCGAAGGCGATGCCGAAGGCGGCGCCGAAGCGATCCATGAAACGGGGCCAGAGCAGGCCGAACTCGAAGCTCAGCACCGTGCCGGTGACGGCGCCGACCGCAAAGGTCACGGCCATCGCCTTGGACCAGCGACGGGCCAGCTCCATCGCGTCCCCGTCGTCGCGTTTCAGCCCGATGTAGTTGGCGACGAGGATCGTCGCCGGCAGGGCGACGCCGATGCAGGAGAGGACGATGTGGAAGCCGAGCGTGAAGGCCATCTGCTCGCGCGCGGCGAGCAGATTCGACGCCGACGCTGCCAGCGGGAGCGCGTCGAGCGAGGGCATGTGGGCGAGCCTACTCCCCGCGGCGGGCGCTGCGGTAACGGCGGATCAGCGCGTTGGTCGAGCTGTCGTGGGCGAGCCGCGGCTCCTCGTCGGCCTCGAGCTCGGGAATGATCGCGACGGCAAGCGCCTTGCCCAGCTCAACCCCCCACTGATCGAAGGAGTCGATCCCCCAGATCGCGCCCTGGGTGAAGACGCTGTGCTCGTAGAGGGCGACCAGGGTACCCAGGGTGTGGGGGTCGAGGCGCTCGGCGAGGATCGTGTTGGAGGGGCGGTTGCCCTCCATCACCCGGTGCGGGACGACCGCCTCCGGCGTGCCCTCGGCGCGCACCTGCTCGGGCGTCTTGCCGAAGGCGAGCGCCTCGCTCTGGGCGAAGACGTTGGACATCAGCAGGTCGTGGTGGCGGCCGAGCGGGTTGTTGGACTGGAAGAAGCCGATGAAGTCGCAGGGGATCAGCCGCGTGCCCTGGTGGATCAGCTGGTAGAAGGAGTGCTGGCCGTTGGTCCCCGGCTCGCCCCAGAAGATCGCCCCGGTGTCGTAGTCGACATGGGCGCCGTCGAGCGTCACGTGCTTGCCGTTGGACTCCATCGTCAGCTGCTGCAGGTAGGCGGGGAAGCGGTGCAGGTACTGGTCGTAGGGGAAGACGCCGCAGGTCTGGGCGCCGAAGAAGTCGCCGTACCAGACGGAGAGCAGGCCCATCAGCGCCGGCAGGTTCTCGGCAAGCGGCGCCGTGCGGAAGTGCTCGTCCATCGCGTGGAAGCCGGCCAGCATCTCCTCGAAGCGGGCCGGGCCGATCGCCAGCATGGTCGAGAGGCCGATCGCCGCGTCCATCGAGTAGCGGCCGCCCACCCACTCCCAGAAGCCGAACATGTTCTCGACGTCGATGCCGAATTTCGTCACCTCCTCGGCGTTGGTGGAGACGGCGACGAAGTGCCTGGCGACCGCGGCCTCATCACCGCCGAGCCCGGCCAGCGACCACTCGCGGGCGCTGCGGGCGTTGGTCATCGTCTCCAGCGTGGTGAAGGTCTTCGAGGAGATCACGAAGAGGGTCTGCTCGGGATCGAGGTCGCGGGTCGCCTCGGCGAAGTCGGTGCCGTCGACGTTGGAGACGAAGCGGAAGCTCAGCTCGCGGCGCGAGTAGTGGCGCAGCGCCTCGTAAGCCATCACCGGGCCGAGGTCGGATCCGCCGATGCCGACGTTGACGACGTTGCGGATCGGCTTGCCGGTGTGGCCGGTCCACTCGCCGGAGCGGATGCGCTCGGCGAAGGCGGCCATGCGGTCGAGCGTCTCGTGCACCTCTTTGACCACATCGACGCCGTCGACGATCAGCGAGCGCCCGCGCGGCATCCGCAGCGCCACGTGCAGGGCGGCGCGGTCCTCGGAGACGTTGATGTGCTCGCCGGCGAACATCGCTTCGCGCCGCTCCTCGACGCCGCACTCGTGGGCGAGCTGGCCGAGCAGCATCACCGTCTCGTCGCTGATCCGGTTCTTGGAGAAGTCGAGGTGTAGGCCGGCGCCGTCGGCGACGAGGCGCTCGCCGCGCTCGGGGTCGGCGGCGAAGAGGTCGCGCAGGTGCTGCCCCTCGATCTCCTCGTAGTGCTTCTGCAGCGACTGCCAGGCGGGCCGCTGGCGCAACGCGGGCGCGTCGCTCACGCGCGCGCCCCGGCCTGCGACTCGATCGTCTGCAGCATCTCGTCCCACGACTTCGCAAAGGCCTCCTTGCCCTCCTCCTGCAGCCGCTTGGCAAGCGCGTCGACATCGATACCCGCATCGCCGAATTCCGCCAGCACCTGATCGCAGTCGCCGCCGTCGGCGGGAACCAGCTCGCCGACCTCGCCGTGGTCGGCAAAGGCGTGCAGGGTCGGCTCGGGCATCGTGTTGACGGTGAAGGGCGAGGCGAAGCCCTCGATGTAGAGGGTGTCGGAGGCATCGGGATCCTTGGTGCCGGTGCTCGCCCAGAGCAGGCGCTGCGGCCTGGCGCCCTCGTTCATCAGCCGCTGAGCGCGCGGCGAGTCGAGCAGCTCACGGTAGGCGCGGTAGGCATGGAAGCCGATCGCCAGGCCGAGGCGGTTGTGCAACCCGTCGGCAACTTCGCCGGCGACGGCGACGTCCCAGCGGCTCATGAAGATCGAGGCGACGGAGGCGATGTCGGCGCTGAGCCCGGCCTCTATTCGCCGCTCGATTCCCTTCATGTAGGCGTCGGCCGCGGCTAGGTACTGCTCCGCATCGAACAGCAGCGTGACGTTGATCGGGATGCCGGCGAAGATCGACTCCTCGATCGCCGTCAGGCCAGCGTCCGTCCCCGGAATCTTGATGAAGAGGTTGTCGCGCTCCGCCTTGGCGTGCAGCTCGGCGGCCTCCTCGATCGTCGCATCGGCGTCGTCGGCGATCAGCGGCGAGACCTCGAGCGAGCAGTAGCCGTCGAGGCCGCTGGTGCGCTCGTGGACGCCTTTAAAGAGGTGGGTTGCATCGCGCAGGTCGGCGAGGGCCAACTCGAAGAAGATCCGCTCGGTGGGGGTCGCGCCGATTCCCTCCTCGGTTATGGCGCTGGCGCTCAGCTCGGCGATCTGCTCGTCGTAAGCGTCGCCGCCCGAGATCGCCTTGTCGAAGATCGTCGGGTTGGAGGTCAGGCCGGTGACCGAGAGCTCCTCGATGTAGCCCTGCAGGGTCCCGTCGGCCAGCATCGTGCGGGTGATGTTGTCGAGCCAGAGGCTCTGACCAATGTCGTGCAGCTTCGCGGTCGGCTTCATGAGAGCAGCTCCTTTGCGGCTTCGGCCACCTTGTCGGGGGTGAAGCCGAACTTGGTTTGAACGTCCTTCAGCGGCGCCGAGGTGCCGAATGTGTGCATCCCGACCTTGACGCCGTCAGGTCCAACGTAGCGATCCCAGCCCAGCGTCGAGGCCTCCTCGACTGAGACGCGGGCGGTCACGGCCGGGGGCAGGACCTCGTCGCGGTAGGGGTCGTCCTGGCGGTCGAAGAGCTCACAGCAGGGCATGCTCACAACGCGCGAGCGCAGCCCTTCGCCGAGCAGCTCCTCGTGCGCGGCCAGCGCCAGCGCCACCTCGCTGCCGGTGGCGATCAAGATCACCTGCGGATCGCCACCCTCGGCGTCGGCGAGCACGTAGCCACCGCGGTGCAGCCCCTCGGCCGAGGCGTACTTGTCGCGGTCGAAGACCGGCACCTTTTGGCGGGTGAGGATCAGGGCGACCGGCTGGTGGCTACGGTCGATCGCCGCCCGCCAGGCCTCGGCGACCTCGTTGGCATCGGCGGGGCGGATCACGTCGAGGCCGGGAATCGCCCGCAGCGAGGCGAGCTGCTCGACCGGCTGGTGGGTCGGCCCGTCCTCGCCGAGGCCGATCGAGTCGTGGGTGAAGACGTGGATCACCGGCAGCTCCATCAGCGCCGAGAGCCGGATCGCCGGCCGGGCGTAGTCGGAGAAGGTGAGGTAGGTCGACCAGAGCGGGCGCAGCTTGGAGAGCGAGAGGCCGTTGGAGATCGCCGCCGACTCGTGCTCGCGGATGCCGAAGTGAAGCTGGCGGCCGTCGTAGGCGCCGGGCTCGAAGTCAGCGGCGCCATCGAACTTGAGCCGGACCGAGGTCGAGTCGGTGAGGTCGGCTGAGCCGGCCAGCAGCCAGGGCAGGCGCTCGCCGATCGCGTTCTCGACCTGCTGCGAGGCCTTGCGGGTGGCGATGCCCTTCTCGTCGGCGTCAAAGGTGGGGATCGCGGCATCCCAGCCGAGGGGCAGCTCGCGCTTGCGCTGGGCCTCGATCTCGGCCGCGAGGTCAGCGTTGGCGGTGGCGTACTCGGCGAGCCTGCCCTGCCAAGCGACGCGCAGCTCGCTGCCGCGCTTGCCGATCCCCGCAGCGAAGTGCTCGCGGACACCGTCGGGGACGAGGAACTGGGCGTCCTCAGGCCAGCCGTAGGCGCGCTTGGTCTCGCGCACCTCCTCCTCGCCCAGCGGCTCACCGTGGGCGGCGGAGGAGTCGACCTTGTGCGGCGAGCCGTAGCCGATGTGGCTGTCGACGATGAGCAGCGTGGGGCGACCCTCCTCGCCCTTGAACTCCTCGAAGGCGGTGGCGATCAGGTCGGTGTCGTTAGCGTCGCCGACCCGGGTGACGTTCCAGCCGTAGCCCATGAAGCGGGCGGCGACGTCGTCGTCATAGGCGAGGTGGGTCTTGCCGTCGATCGTGATCTGGTTGTTGTCGTAGATCCAGCAGAGGTTGTCGAGCCTGAGATGGCCGGCGATCGAGGCCGCTTCATTGGAGACGCCCTCCATCAGGCAGCCGTCGCCGGCGATCGCGTACACGTCGAAGTCGAAGAGCTCGGCGCCGTACCGGGCGCCCTGCCACTTGGACGCGATCGCCATCCCAACCGAGGTGGCGACGCCCTGGCCGAGCGGGCCGGTGGTGGTCTCGACGCCGGAGGTCCAGCGGTACTCGGGGTGGCCGGGGGCGCGCGAATCGAGCTGGCGGAAGCTCTCGATGTCCTTCAGCGAGACGGCCGGGTCGCCGATGACCTCGTAGTCGGGGTCGACGGCTTTGACCCCCGCCAGGTGCAGCAGCGAGTAGAGCAGCATCGACGCGTGCCCCGCCGAGAGCACGAAGCGGTCGCGGGCGGGCCAGATCGGGTCGGCCGGGTCAAAGCGTAGGAAGCGCTGCCAGAGCGTGTAGGCAACCGGGGCCAGCGCCATCGGCGTCCCCGGATGGCCCGAGTTGGCCTTCTGAATCGCGTCGATCGAGAGCGTGCGGATCGTGTTTATGCAGAGCTGGTCGATGTCGTCGCGGGTCACGCTTCGATCCTATGGGAGGCGCTTGACGGGGTGTGAAAGATCGGGACGGGGCGTCGGGGGTGGGCCCCCGGGCCGGCCTTCGGCCGGGAGTTCCCGGCGACCCACCCCCGACGCCCCTCGGTGCTCCACGCCCCCGATACGGACTACTCAGGGTTCGATTCGGGTGACCGTGCCGTCACCGTTGTTAGCTACCCAGACTGCTTCGGGACCAACAACTACAGCGCCGGGCTTGGGGCCGACCGAGATCGGGCTGCCAATCTTGTCGCCGCTGGAGAGGTCGAGGCGCGCAACCGAGTCGTCGCTCGCGGTCGCCACCCAGACGGCTTCGGTACCGGCGTCGATGCCGCCTGGTTGTTCGCCGACCGGGATCGGGTCGCCGAGGATCGAGTGGGTCGAGGGGTCGACGCGGGTGACGGTTGCCGAGCGGCTGTTGGCGACCCAAACCAAGCCGTGGCCGACGGTCACCCCGGCGGGGCCGCGACCGGCGAGGATCGGTGGGCCCACGGCCATGGTGCCGAGGTCGATTCGGCGCACGGTGCCGGTCGTGGCGCTGCTGACCCAGAGGCCACCGGCGCCGACGGCAAGGCGCAACGGCGCGGTGTGCGGCGCCAGCCCTCGCTTGATCACCCGGGCCCGCGAGGCGCCGATCGCGGTGATCCCGGCCCCGTCCTCGTCGGCAACCCAGATCCGGCCGCCACCGGAGACGATCGCGCCGGGGCTGCCGCCGAGGTGGATGCGCGCGGTCACGTGCCCGGCCGTGTCGATTCGCAGAACCGTGCCGGTGCGAGGGTTCGAGACCCAGACCGAGCCGGCGCCGATCGTCACGCCGGAGACCCCGCGCCCGACTTGCTGCTTCGAGATCACCTGACGGGTTTCGGGGTCGATCCCGGAGAGGGTCCCGTCCGCGGCGCTCGTCACCCAGACCGTTCTCGGGCCCACCGCCAGCCGCAGCGGCGGCTGTCCGACCGCGATCGGCGCGGAGACCGAGACGCCGCTGCCGCCGAGCAGGGTCAGCGCCAGCACGGCAGCGCCGGCGACAACGGCGACGGCCGCCCCCAACCACTGCTTCGCCCGGGTGCTCAGGCGCCGGCGCCCTCGACCGGTCGAGCCGAGGCGGATCGTCGGCTGATCCTCCCTGGCTGAGAGCACTCGCGTCGTCGCAGGCGTCGCCCCCTCTCGCTCCCCGGCGGCCGCGATCAGCTCGCCTGCGGTGCGGTATCGATCGGCAGGGTCCTTGGAGACCGCCCGCTCGATCACGGCGTCGATCCCCTTCGGCATCTCCGGCTCGGTGTCGGATTCCTTGCGGCCGTAGGGAACGATGCCGGTCAGCGCCTCGTAGAGGACGCAGCCGAGCGAGTAGACGTCGGCGGCCGGGTCGACCTTCTCCCCGCGCCACTGCTCGGGCGCCATGTACTCGACCGTGCCGACGATCGAGGCGCCGCTGCCGGCGCCGGTGTCTTCGTAAGCCTTGGCGAGGCCGAAGTCCGAGAGGTAGGCGCGCTCGCCTTCGATCAGGATGTTGTGCGGCTTGACGTCGCGGTGGACGATGCCGGCGGCGTGGGCGGCGTCGAGCGCGTCGGCGACCTGGCTTAGCAGGCCGATCGCGCGGTCGGGCTCCAGCGGCCCTTCGCGCTTGATCAACCTGCGCAGGTCCCCTCCCTCGACCAGGCGCATGGCGACGATCAGCTCGCCGTCTTCCTCGCGGGCGTCGTAGACCGGCACGACGCTCGGGTGGTCGAGGCTGGCGGCGAGACGCGACTCGCGCAGGAAGCGCTCGCGAAAGCCCTCCTTGTCAACAAGCTCGTGGGCGATCACCTTCAGCGCCACGGGTCGTTCCAGCGCCAGCTGGGTCGCCCGGTAGACGACACCCATCCCGCCTCGCGCGATCAGCGACTCGATCCGGTAGCCGGCAAGGGTGGAGCCGATGGCGGGTTCGCCCACGCGGCGGTTATACCGCCGCCGAACGACGAAGGGCCCCCTCCAACCTCGAGGGGGCCCTTCGTGCTGGAGCCGGGGGGAGTCCTAACGCCGCACCGGCTGCCAGGCGATCACGGGTCCAATCGTCGCCGTTACCGCGCCGCTGGTGAAGCTGCCTGCGGCAAGGTAAGTACGGCGCCCCGTGGCGACGTCGATCATTGAGAGAGCCTCTTCGTCTTCGGTTGCGGTGAAGGCTGCAACCTGGCGCCCGTCGGAGGAGAAGACCGCGTTGGTCTTGGCCTGGTCGGGGAGTTCGGCGAGCTTGCGGCCCTTGCCGCCGAGCTGCTTCACCCAGAGACCCTGATCGCGCCGGAAAAGCAAGGTGTGGCCGTTGGCGGTGGCGTCCTCAACGTAGGCGGAGCCAACGCCGGCGATCAGTTTGCGGGCTTTCTTGCCGTTGCTCTGCATCGTGAAGATGTCGGCGAAGGCGCTTGGGCCTTCACTGCTCTCGCCGCGGCTGAAGACGATCGTCTTGCCGAGGTCACGCGGAGCGAAGTCGTCTCGACCGGTGTGGGTGAGGCGAACCAGCCTGCCCCCTGAGGGCCGCACCGAGTAGATGTCGTCGGCCGTGCCGCCACCGGTCTTGGCGACGCTGCGAACGAAGACAAGACTGCGGCCGTCGGGGGCGAAAGACACTTCGTGCTCGTCGGCAGCTGAGGCAGCGATCCGGTGCAAACCCGCCCCCCCGGACTTGACCGTGTAGAGGTCCCGGGGCTGATCGGCAGCGGCACGACGCTCGAAGACGACCAGCCTGCCATCAGGCGAGACGAGCGGCCGCGAATCGAGCTCGGCGCCACTGGTCAACCGTCGCTGACCCGAGCCGTCGGCACGCATCGCGTAGATGTCGCCAGCTCGCACGAAGGCGATCGTCGTGCCGTCGGCGGAGAAGGCCGGTTCGGAGTCGGTCGGATCTTCGGTGAGCTGGTTGAGATGGTGATCGCGGACCGCGAAGAGACCGCCTTCGGGTGCTTTCGGCTCGGTTTTTTTGCCTTCGACTTCGTCGCCACCTTTGTCCACGGTGACTTTGGAGAAGACGATCGCGCCAGTTTTCGCGGATGCGACCGATGCGGTTGAGAGCACGGCCGCCAGGATGATCAGAAATGCGGCGATGAACTTTGAGTTGAACATTGGACTCCCCTTTCGGGTGGGTTGCTTTTGCACAACCAATGCTCGGACGCGCAGGCGTGCGCGCCAACGACAGCCGCGACCCCGTCCGGGCCAGCTTTGGCCCGGTTCGGGTCAGCGATCGAGGCCGAGCTCGATCACCCGGGCGGCGATCAGGCGAGGGCGCTCGCGACCGCTGTCGCCGGAAACGTCGAGCTTCGCGGCAAGGGCATCGAGGCGGCGCTGGGCGGTGCGCTCGCTGACGTGCAGCGCCTCGGCAAGCTCGGCGCGGGTGGCCGGACGCCCGGCGAAGGCGCCCTCGCTGCGGTAGGGAGCCACCAGCGCCGCCGCGGTCGCCCGCTCCTCTTCGTTGAGCGCCACCGAGGGCTCGGTGGCGGCAACGGTTCCACCGGCCCTGCCCGGAACCGGGTCGGCGACTTCGAGCCGCTGGCCGCCGACGAGAAGCGTGTCGCCGTCGCGCAGGCGCCGTGGCCGGTCGAGCGGCTCGCCGTTCAGGACCGTGCCGTTGCGGCTGTCGAGATCGGTCGCCATCAGCACGCCGCCACGGCTCTCGATCTCGAGGTGGTGCCAGGAGACTCCCTCGTCATCGATATGCAGGTCGGCCTCGGGATCGCGCCCAACCACGGTGCGCTCCGCCGAGAGCGCCACCGACCGCGGCTCACCACCTTCGCCCGTCAGCCAAATCCGCGCATCCATCTCGTCGCGAGCATAGATCGATTCTGGTGTAACGCGCTGCGGCCGCGTGGAAGCCGAAAAACGTTGCACCTCGAGCGACGGATCCGTCGATCGTTCTTGTGTAACGCGCTGCGGCTGCGGAGGGGCAGGAAAACGTTGCACCCGGCGTGGGTAGAGTGCGGCACCGTGTCCGTCGACGACGAGAAGCGCATTGCCGCTGAGGCGGCGGCGGAGCTGGTCGAGGACGGGATGACGGTCGGCCTTGGCACCGGCTCGACGGTCGCTCACCTGCTGCCGGCGATCGCCGCTCGCGGTCTGAGCGAGATCCGCTGCGTGGCAACCTCGGTTGCGACCGAGGAACAGGCGCGAGAACTGGGGATCCCGGTCGAGGAGTTCAGCGAGCTGGAGCGCCTCGACATCGCGATCGACGGCACCGACCAGGTGACCCCTGACGGCTGGCTGATCAAGGGCGGCGGTGGCGCCCACCTGCGCGAGAAGATCGTCGCCGCGGCCGCCGAGCGCTTCATCGTCATCGCCGACTCGAGCAAGCCGGTCGACGCGCTGAGCGGGCCGGTGCCGCTGGAGCTATTCGCCTTCGGCCTGAGCTCGACCCTTGCCCGCCTCGGCACGGAGGTTGAGCTGCGTGACCTGCCGCGAAGTCCCGACGACGGCGTGATCGCCGACTACCGCGGCCCGATCGGCGACCCAGCCGCCCTCGCAACGCGGCTCGAGGCCGACCCCGGCGTCGCCGCCCACGGCCTTTTCCCGCCGGATATGGTCAGCGCGGTGCTGGTGGGGGCCAATGGCACCGTCAAGCGTTTGACGCTGACCTAGTTCCTTCAAAGGAGAGCCCATGAGTGACTTCACCGGACTGGCAATCGCCGGTCGCATCGCCACCCCGACCGACTCCGACTGGGACCAGGCGCGACTCGCCTGGAACCTGGCCGCCGACCAGCGTCCCGAGGCCGTTGCCTTCGTCGAGAGCGCCGAGGACGTCGCCAAGGTCGTCAGCTTCGCCGCTCAGAACAGCCTCAAGATCGCCGGCCAGGGCACGGGACACGGCGCCGTCGCGCTTGCCCCACTCGACGAGACGATCCTGGTCAAGACCGAGCGGATGCGGGGCATCGAGATCGACGCCGACGCACAAACCGCCCGGGTCGAGGCGGGCGCCCTGGTCCTCGAGCTGAGCGAAGCCGCCCAGGCCCACGGCCTCAGCTCGATGCCGGGATCGGCTCCCGACGTCGGCGTCATCGGCTACACACTCGGCGGTGGTCTCAGCTGGCTGGGCCGGCGCTACGGCTTCGCCTGCAACCGCGTGCGGGCGATCGAGCTGGTCACCGCTGATGGCGAGGCACGGACGGTCGACGCCGAGAACGACCCAGACCTCTTCTGGGCCCTGCGCGGCGGCGGTGGCGGCTACGCGATTGTCACCGCCCTGCACCTCAACCTGGTCCCAATCGGCGACATCTACGCCGGGGCGTTGCTCTTCCCGGCCGCGGTGGGCGCCGAGGCGGTTCGGACTTATCGCGAATGGGCGGCGACGGTGAGCGACGACGTCACCTCGATCGTCCGCTTCATCACCCCGCCCCCGATTCCCGACGTGCCCGAGCCGCTGCGCGGCACCCCGCTGCTGACCATCGACGCGGCCTGCATCGGCGATCAGGCCACTGGCGAAGCGACGATCGCGCCGCTGCGCGAGATCGGTGAGACGATCATGGACACCTTCGGCCAGATCCCAGCCGAGGGGCTCTGCCGAATCCACATGGATCCCGAGCAGCCTGTGCCGGGCCTGGGCAACCATCAACTGATCCGCGAACTTCCCGACGAGGCGATCGACGCCTTCACGGGCCTCGCCGGCCCCAATTCGGGCTCGCCCCTGCTGCTCACCGAGCTGCGCCACCTGGGCGGAGCGCTGGGCCGTCCCGACGAGGGCGGCGGCGCCCTCTCCCACCTCGACGCCGACTTCGCCATGTTCGGCGTCGGCCTGCCGATGACACCGGAGATGGGCCAGGCAATCGAGGCTCAGCTCGATCGTTTCGAGGAGACCATGCGGCCCTGGATCGCGGACGGCGGCTACTACAACTTCGCCGAGCGCCCCTGCGATGCCGACGCGATCCTGCCCCCCGACGTCTGCGCCCGCCTGGCCGAGGTCAAGCGCCGCTATGACCCCGCCGGCATGATCGTCGCCAACCACGCGGTCTCGCTGGAAATCGCCTAGCGGTCTACCTATTGCGAAGAGCCGACGTCGAGAGGAATCAAGCTCTCAAGTCGGGTGACCGCCGGATCGTCGGAACCGACGAGACCGGCGATGGTCGCTGCGGCCGCATCGATGTCCTCCGGCGTCGCCTGGGCGATCGCCTCGAGGTCGGCCCAGTCCTTGGTGCGATCGAAGAAGGCCTTGAAGATAGCCAGTGAGGCGCAGTCGAGGACGGGCACCTCGCGGCCCGCCAAGGGAACCCAAACGACCGCCGTGGCCACCGCTTGATGTAGGGGGAGGTTGTTGAGGAAGACGTCGACCGGAGTCCCGTCCCAATTGAGCCTTGCCTGTCCATCGCGCTCGACCTTGACTATGTCCTCCTCCTCGACCGTCACCCCCTGCGGCATGTGGGCTAGCGTCGGCCGGGCTTTGGAGGCATCGATGAAGATGTTGACGTCCAGATCGCGGGTGCCGCGCGGTTCCTCAGTGCAATAGGCGAGGGCGATCGCGCCACCGAAGGCGTGGGCAATGCTTGCCTCGGTGAGCGAGTCGTGAATGGCGAAGAGCTTTTTGACGAGCTCACTCATTGCCCGCACCGTTTGTGGCGAGGCGATCCGCAAGCCGCGGGTAGTCCAACTCGGGCCGGGGACGGAAGGGCAGCGCCTCCGCCAACTCGAGCACCTGGACGAGGATCCGCCCTGCCCGCTCGGCATCGACCGGTGGCCTGCGGCGTCCCAGTTGCAGCTCGAACCCGCCCGCCGCGGCCAGGCGGGCGAGCGTGTCCGCTCCGGGCTCCCGGCTTCCTTTCAGGTAGGCGTTGACCACCGAGCGGGGCAGCCCGGCCCTGCGGCTCAACTCCGCCTGACTTAGGCCGCTTCGCGCCCTGATCTGCTCGGCGAGAGAAGCGCTGGGAAGAGTGGACATAAAGAGATGTTAGCGAATTCGCTAACAACTTTGGAGGCCTTGCGCCAGGCTTCAGCTTTTGGAGGCCGTGTCAACCGCGGCTCCGAAAGCCTCGGCCTCGGCTTGGCGCTCGAGCGGCAGCCAGATGTTGGTGATCACGGCGCCGAAACCGATGCGGACGCGCTCCTCATTGGCGCCGAAGAGCTTCTTCTTGTCGTCGCGAACAATCTTCGCGGGCTCGAGATTGACCAGGGGCACGCGGTCCTGCTCAGCCCCCCAGCGAAGTATCTGCAGGTTGGCGCCGTCGATGGCCAGAGCGCGATCGTCGAGTCCCTCGAGCATCTGCATCGCGCTCACCACCCTATGGCGAGGCGGCCTGGTCGGCCACCACGATCATCTGGGCGTTCTCAACCCGGCCGGCCGGAATCGAAGCGTCGCCGGCGAGGAGCCTTTTCAGCGGCTCGACCTTTTTCGGACCGGTGACCAGCCAGACGATCTGGCGGGCTTCGTTGAGGGCCGGATAGGTGAGGGTCATGCGATGGTGGCCCTGGTAGGCGGTCTCGGTGAGGGCGACGCGGCGGTCGCCGACCTCGAGCACCGGATCGCCAGGAACCAGCGAGGCGGTGTGGCCGTCGGGGCCAAGGCCGAGGTGGACGCAGTCGAGCGGGTCGGGAAGTGTGTTTTCGTAGTCGTGCGCGGCCGCCTCGAGATCGCGCTGGGTGACCGGCATCGGCCGCAGCGTCGACTGATGGTCCATCGACAGCCCCAAGACCATGTGGGTGAGGTTGCGCTCCTCGCTGCCCGGCGAGGCGATCCGCTCGTCGACCTGAAAGAGCTCGGCCTTGTCCCACGGCATCGACTCTTCTTCGCCGAGGATCGCCAGCATTCCCCAGGGCGAGCGGCCACCGCTCATCGCCAGCGAGAACATGTTGCGCTCGGCCACCGCCGCGGCGCCCACCGCCGCGATCAGCTCTGCCGCACGCCGCGCCGCCGCCTTCTCGTCAGCGACGACCTCGAGATCGATTCCCATGGATCCGCCGCGCCTAAGAAGACTTCTCGTCGTGGCCGCCGAACTGCTTGCGCATCGCCGAAAGCACCTTGTCGGCGAAGTCATCGAGCCCGCGGGAAGAGAAGCGCTCGTACAGCGCCGTGGTCAAGACCGGCGCCGGCACGCCCTCGTCGATTGCCGCAATCGAGGTCCAGCGCCCCTCGCCCGAGTCGGAGACACGGCCGGCGAAATCGGAGAGATCCGGCGATTCCTGCATCGAAGCGGCGGTCAGGTCGAGCAGCCAGGAGCCGATCACGCTGCCGCGCCGCCAGACCTCGGCCACCTCGGGCAGGTCGAGGTCGTACTGGTAGTACTCGGGCTGCTCCATCGGCGCGGTCTCGGCGTCGGCCTCGCGTTGCACCTTGCCGGCGTTGGCGTTCTTGAGGATGTTGAGGCCCTCGGCGTAGGCGGCCATCACGCCGTACTCGATCCCGTTGTGGACCATCTTCACGAAGTGGCCGGCGCCGTTGGGGCCGCAGTGCAGGTAGCCGTTCTCGGCGGCGTTGGGCTCACCGCTGCGCCCCGGCGTGCGCTCCGCCGACTTGACGCCCGGCGCCAGCGAGGCGAAGACCGAATCGAGCCTCTCGACAGCGCCATCCGGCCCGCCGATCATCAGGCAGTAGCCGCGGTCGAGGCCGAAAACGCCGCCGCTGGTGCCGCAGTCGACGTAGTCGATCCCCTGCTCGCGCACCATCTCGGCGCGACGGATGTCGTCGCGGTAGTAGGAGTTGCCGCCGTCGATGATCGCGTCGCCGGAATCGAGCACCGCGGCGACGTCCACCACCGTCTTCTCGGTGATCTCCCCGGCGGGGACCATGATCCAGACCGAGCGCGGCGCGCTCAGCTTCGCGGCAAGATCCTCCAGCGAAGAGGCGCCCTCAGCGCCCTCGCCGGCCAGCTCGGAGACGGCATCGAGGTTGACGTCGTAGGCGACTATGCGGTGGCCATCGCGCATCAACCGGCGCGCCATGTTGGCGCCCATGCGGCCGAGCCCGACGATTCCCAGCTCCATGCGCCTACCCTACGTGAGCTGGGCGATGCCTGGCCGCTTGGCCAACGGATAGCCTGGCCGGTGGATGGTCTCCCGCCAGGCGAAGCACACTGATTCGACAGCCGACGTGCTGACGATTTTCGGCATCACCGGTGACCTGGCGAAGAAGATGACCTTCCGGGCGCTCTACCGGCTGGAGGCAGGGGGCAAGCTCGACTGCCCGATCGTCGGCGTCGCGATCGACGACTGGACCGTCGAGCAGCTGCGCGAGCATGCCCGTAAGGCGATCACCGAGACCGTCACGGATCCCGACGAGGATGTCCTCGCGCGCCTCGCCGCTCGGCTCTCCTACGTCCAGGGCGACTACGCCGAGGCCGCGACCTTCGAGCAGGTCGGCAAGGCGATCGGCGACGCGCAGCGGCCGGTCTTCTACCTGGAGATCCCACCGTCGCTGTTCGCGACCGTGGTCCACGGACTCGGCAACGCCGGCCTGACCGAGAACGCCCACGTCGTGATCGAGAAGCCCTTCGGCCACGACCTCGAATCGGCACGGGCGCTCAACGCCGACCTCTGCAAGGTCCTCGACGAGAAGCAGATCCTGCGCATCGACCATTACCTCGGCAAGGAGCCGGTGATGGACATCACCTACCTGCGCTTCGTCAACTCGGTGCTGGAGCCGGTCTGGAACAAAGAGCACGTCTCCCATGTGCAGATGACGATCGCCGAGGACTTCGGCGTCGACGACCGCGGCCGTTTCTACGACGCGGTCGGGACGATGCGCGACGTGATCCAGAACCACGCCCTGCAGGTCCTGGCGCTGGTCGCGATGGGCCCACCGACCGGCAACCATCACGACTCGATCCGCGACAAGAAGCTGGAACTCTTCAAGGCGACCCGAACCGCCGATCCGAAGCGGTACGTGCGCGGCCAGTACGAAGGCTTCCTCGACGTCAAGGACGTGGCGCCCGACTCGACCACCGAGACCTTCGCCGCGGTCGAGCTGGAGATCGACAACTGGCGCTGGAGCGGCGTTCCCTTCTTCATCCGCGCCGGCAAGTGCCTGCCGGTGAAGTCAAGCGAGGTCACCGTCGTCTTCAAGAAGCCGCCGCGGCTCGGGGTCGGGCCCGCCAAACGGCCGGAAGCCAACCAGATGACGGTGCGGATCGAGCCGCAGCCCGGCACGCGCCTGCGCCTCTTCGCCAAGCAGGCCGGCGAGGAGGCCTTTGAGCCCGCTGACCTCGAGGTGCTCTTCGAGAAGACGCCGGGCGAGGACCCGGAGCCCTACGAGCGGCTGCTCGGCGACGCCCTCGCCGGCCGTCATCAGCTCTTCACACGGCAGGACGCAGTAGAGGAGACCTGGCGGATCGTGCAGCCCCTGCTCGACGATCCGGGGCCGGTGCATCCCTACGCGCAAGGCACCTGGGGCCCTGCCGAGGCGGAGAAGCTCACCCGTGGCATCACCCAGTGGCACGAGCCCTGGCTGCCCTGACGCCGACGGGCCGATTTCCCGTCACATAGCTGTACTTTCCGGCCCATCGGCCAAGGCCCTTGCCCGTCTTGCTAGATTTGGCAGCCCTAATTAGGGCGACCTAACGCTTATGGCGACTTCTCAGAGAAACGGCAAGCGGTGATCCCGACCCTGGTGATCGCGCTGCGCGAGGGCGTTGAGGCCTCGCTGATCGTCGGCATCATCGCCGCCTTCCTGGTCAAGGAGGGGCGGCAGGATGCGATGCGGCAGATGTGGGCCGGAGTGGCGATCGCGGTTGCGCTCTGCATCGGCATCGCCGCGATCCTCCGGGTGGTCGGCGAGCAGCTCCCCCAGCGTGAGCAGGAGGGGCTGGAGACGGTGATCGGCCTGATCGCGGTCTCCGCCGTCACCTACATGATCGTCTGGATGCGCCGCAACGCGCGCGGGATCAAAAAGGTGCTGGAAGGAAACGCGGCAAGCGCCCTGGCCAGTGGCTCGACAATCGCATTGGTGGCGATGGCCTTCCTGGCGGTCCTGCGCGAGGGCTTCGAGACCTCGGTTTTCCTGCTCGCCGCCTTCCAGGACTCCAGCGACACCACAGCGGCCGGCGCCGGCGCCGTGATTGGCCTGGTCACGGCGATCGCGATCGGGCTCGGCATCTACCGCGGCGGCGTGCGGATCAACCTCACCCGCTTCTTCAAGGTCACTGGCCTGATCCTCGTCTTCGTCGCCGCCGGCTTGCTCTCCACCTCGCTGCACACAGCCCACGAGGCGGGCTGGTTCAACGATCTGCAGAACCAGGCAATCGACCTGACCTGGTTGGTCCAGCCGGGAACGATCTCCGGCTCGCTGCTGACCGGAATGCTGGGTCTGCAGCCGACGCCGACCATCGGCGAGGCGCTGATCTACCTCCTCTACGCGGTGCCGATGGTGCTCTACGTGCTCTGGCCCGATCGCCTGCGGCTGCGCCGCGCGCCCGCCCGCACCCGCAGCACATCCCCCGCCGAGAGCCCGGCGTGAGCACCGCCCCGCGATGAGCGAGATCACCCGCCGCCGGCTGCTTGCCTCAGCCGGTGTCGGCGCCGCGGGAATCGGCCTGGCGGGAGCGGGCGGGTATCTGATCGGCAGCGAGACCGCCCAGGCCGATGACGGCACCGGCTCGGTCCCCTTCTACGGCGAACACCAGGCGGGCATCGACACCCCGGCCCAGGACCGCCTCCACTTCGCCGCCTTCGACCTGGTCACGGAAGACCGCGCTGCGCTGCGCGAGCTGATGAGCGAGTGGTCGCGGGCCGCGGCCGAAATGACCGCGGGCAAGATGATCGGCGACGCCAACGACGTCCAGCTCGCGCCTCCCGATGACACCGGTGAGACGGTCGGCCTCCTCCCCTCCCGGCTCACCGTCACCTTCGGCTTCGGGCCGAGCCTCTTCGAACGCCGCGGCCTCGGCCTGGAGCGCATGCGGCCGCCCGCCCTGCGGGATATCCCGGCGCTGCCGGCGGACGAGCTGAACGAGGCAGAAGGCGGCGGCGACATCTGCGTCCAGGCCTGCTCCGACGATCCCCAGGTCGCCTTCCACGCGATCCGCAACCTGGCCCGGATCGGCAGGGGCACGGTGGTGATGCGCTGGTCACAGCTCGGCTTCGGGCGCACCGCCAGCACCAGCCGCAGCCAAGAGACCCCCCGCAACCTGATGGGCTTCAAGGACGGCACGGCCAACATCAAGGCCGAGGACACCGAGGCGATGGCTCGCTTCGTCTGGGTCGGCGACGAAGGGCCGACGTGGATGCGCGGCGGCAGCTACCTGGTGACGCGGCGCATACGCATGCTGCTCGAGATCTGGGACCGCTCGGCACTCGCCGACCAGGAGGAAACGATCGGCCGCGACAAGTACGCCGGCGCTCCCCTCGGCGGCAGCGACGAGTTCGACCCGCTCGATCTGGAGGCACAGCGAAACGGCAAACCGACGATCCCCATCGATGCCCACGTGCGACTTGCCTCCGCCTCGGTCAACGACGGTGAGCGGATCCTGCGTCGCGGCTACTCCTTTACCGATGGCGTCGACGAGAGCCTCGGCGAGCTGGAAGCCGGCCTCTTCTTCATCTGCTTCCAGCGCGACCCGCAGAGCCAGTTCGTCGCGATCCAGCGCCGGCTCGGCGCCAACGACGCGCTCAACGAGTACATCAAGCACGTCGGCAGCGCCGTCTTCGCGGTCCCCCCCGGCGCCCGCTCCGGCGGCTACGTCGGCGAAACCCTGCTCGGCTGACGCACCGCCGACGGTATTCCGACTTCTTTTGTCGGTCTTTGTTAGGGTCCCCTAACTCTTACCGAGCAACAGAGCAAGGAGCTTCCGAAAAGTGATCAACCGATTCCCCGTCCGTCCCGCGCTGCTCGCCGCCGGCGTCAGCCTGGTCGCACTGCTTGCCGCCGGTTGCGGCTCCAGCAACAACGCCCCGGAGGGCGCCAAGAAGATGTCCTTCGAACTGACCGACGCGGGGTGCGTGCCCAACACGGCGAAAGCGCCGGCGGGGCCGATCAACTTCGAGGTGGAAAACGCCGGCACGACGAGCGTGAACGAGTTCGAGGTGCTCGACGGCGACACCATCCTGGGCGAGGTCGAGAACCTCGCCGACGGGCTCTCCGGCAGCTTCTCGCTGACCCTGGAGCCTGGTAAGTACACGCTCTACTGCCCCGGGGGCTCCGAAGAGCGGGGCACGCTGAACGTGACGGGCAAGTTCGAAGCTGCCAACGGCCCGGAAGTCGAAGCGGCGATCACCCAGTACCGCGATTACCTCGAGAAGAACACCGCCGAGCTGGTCGCCGAAACGGAGCCGTTCGTGACCGCGGTCATCTCGGGTGAAGTCGACGAGGCGAAAACGCTGTACGCCGCCGCCCGCATTCCCTACGAGCGGATCGAGCCGGTGGCCGAGTCCTTCGGCGAACTCGACCCCCGCATCGACGCCCGCGAAAACGACGTGCCGGCGAAGGACTTCGGTGGCTTCCACCGGATCGAGCAGGCGCTCTGGGTCGAAAACACGACCGAGGGTATGACCCCGGTCGCCAAGCAACTGCTCGCCGATGTCGAAGAGCTGCAGCGGAAAGTCAGGACCGTCAGCCTGCAGGCGGTGCAGATCGCCAACGGCGCCAACGAGCTCCTGGGCGAGGTCTCGGCCTCGAAGATCACCGGCGAGGAGGAGCGCTACTCGCACATCGACCTGGTTGATTTCGAGGCCAACGTCGAAGGCGCCGAGGCGGCCTTCGAAGCGGTCGAGCCGTTGCTGAGCAAGAAGGATCCGAAGCTGGCGAAGGAAATCGAAGCGAGCTTCGAAGACGTCTACGCCTCGCTGAAGCCCTACCGGCGCGGCAGCGGCTTCGTCTCCTACACCGAACTGACCAAGGCGGACACGCGCAAGCTGGCCCAGGAAATCGATGCCTTGGCCGAGGAGCTGTCTCGGGTGCCGGCTCAGATCGTGGGGGAATAGGCAAACCGCTCCTCCGGCGGGTCCTGTCGCGGAGATGGGGTCTTCGTCCTCGCAAGCTGCGGGCGAAGACCCCAGATCTCCCCGCCACCCGCCGGAGGAGCGCATAGCCTGGCCCGCTATGACCACGCAGACGCAAGACCGCGCCGACGCCCTGCTGCGAAAGCTTGGGTTCTCCGAGTGGCGGCCGGGGCAGCGCGAGGCGGTTGAGGCGGCGCTTGAAGGGCGCGATTCGCTGATCGTGATGCCCACCGGCGGCGGCAAGAGCCTCTGCTACCAGTTGCCCGGGCTGGCGACGGAGGACCTGACGATCGTGGTCAGCCCGCTGATCGCACTGATCAACGACCAGTGGCGGCGGCTGACCGCCGCTGGGCACCCGGTGGCGATGATCTCCTCGGGGATGAGCGGCGAGGCGGCCCGCGCTGCCCTCGGCCAGGTCCGCGACGGCAGCGCCCGGATCGTCTACTGCTCACCGGAGCGCTTCGCCTCGCCCGTCTTCCTCGACGCCCTGGCGCAGCGGCGGATCGACCTGCTCGCGGTCGACGAGGCGCACTGCGTCTCGGAGTGGGGGCACGATTTCCGTCCCGACTACCTGCGCCTGCCCGAAATCGCCGAGCGGCTCGGCCGCCCGACCGTGATGGCCTGCACTGCGACCGCGACCAAGGCGGTGGCGGCGGAGATCGTCTCCCGCTTCGGCCTGCGCCAGCCGCTGCAGGTGCGCTCCGGCTTCGACCGGCCCAACCTCTCCTTCGACGTGGTGCGACTGGAGGGCAAGGGATCGAAGGCGCGGCGCACGGCGCTGCTCGAAGCGGGGCTTGCCGACCCCGAGAACCGGCCGGCGATCGTCTACTGCGGCACCCGCCGCGACACCGACGAGGTGGCGCAGACGCTCCGCGACGGGGGGCTGCGGGCGCTCGCCTACCACGCGGGCATGGAGTCCGAGGACCGCACCGCGGCGCAGGCGCGCTTCATGTCCGGCGAGGCCGAAGTCGTCGTCGCCACCAACGCCTTCGGCATGGGCGTCGACAAGGCCAACGTGCGCTCGGTCTGGCACATGGCGATCCCGACCAGCCTCGAGGCCTACTACCAGGAGGCCGGCAGAGGCGGGCGCGACGGCCTGCCCGCGAAGGCGGTGCTGCTGGCGATGAAGGCCGACCTCGGCCGCCTGGTCCGCTTCAACCAGCAGCGCGAAAACGATCCCAACCTGGCGATCGCCCACGAGCGCGGCTGGCGCGACTTCCGCACGATCAAAGCCTTCATCTACTCGGAGCGCTGCCGGCGCCGCAGCGTCCTCGACCACTTCGGCGATCAGACGGCCGGCCGGCCGCTCGGCCGCTGCTGCGACGTCTGCGATCCGCAGGGCTGGCTCCCCGACCCCGAGACGATCGCGGTGCGGGCGCCTCGCCGCGCGAAGGTGGCGCCCCCGGCCGAGCTGTCGGAAGCCGACGCGCCCCTCTTCGAGCAGCTGAAGGCCTGGCGGCTGCGTGCGGCCGAGGGCAAGCCCGCCTACACCGTCGCCCACAACTCGACCCTGGCGGCGATCGCGGCCTCGCGCCCGAGCGACGCCTCCAGCCTCGGCGCGGTCAAAGGCGTCGGCCCCAGCTTCATCGCCAAGTACGCGCCCGAAGTCCTGGCGATCGTCGCCAGCTGACGGGCAACCATCGCCCCGCCGCTGTGTTGGCGGAAGGTGACCCGCCCACCGGAGTCGAATCAAGCCCGGATGCCCGCTGCGATGCAAACGCGCCTGGCCCTGGTCGCCCTCGCCATGGCAGCGCTCTGCCTTGTCACGGCGGGGAGCGCCGATGCAGGCGCGCTCTTGCCGCGCGGCAAGAAGATCTTCTTCGGCGTCAGCGACACCGGGGATTCGGCCGACTTCGGCCATTTCAGCGAGGCGCTGGACAAGCACCCAGCGCTGATCGAGAGCTTTCGCACCTGGGGCTCGGACTTCCCCGATTCGATCGAACGCTGGCAGGCGGCGCGGGCGCGGCCCGTCATGCACATCACCACCGCCGACACCGGTGACGGGCACGAGCTGATCAGCCCGCGCTCGATCGCGCAGGGCTACGGCGACGAATACCTGGTCCGGCTCAACAAGCTGTTCTCGGCCAAGAAGATGCCCGCCTACATCCGGCCGCTCGGCGAGCCCAACCGCTGCCTCAACGTCTACGCCTCCTACGACTGCGCCGGTGACCCGCGGGATGCGGCCCACAAGCCGCGCTGGTACCGGCTCGCCTTCCGCCGCATGTACGTGCTGCTGCACGGCGGCGGCAAGCGCAACAGGATCGATGCCCGCCTCGAAGAAGCCGGGCTGCCGCCGATGCAAGGCGAAGTGGGCGGCCTGCCAAAGGCGCCGATCGCGGTGCTCTGGAGCACGCTCCCCGCCGGCTCGCCAACGGTCCCCCAGAACCGGCCCAAACACTTCTACCCCGGTGACGACTACGTCGACTGGGTCGGCACCGACTTCTACTCCGACAACCAGGACTGGAAAGCGCTGAAGGGCCTCTACCGTCGCTTTGACAACAAGCCTTTCGCGCTGCCCGAGTTCGGCGTCTCCAACGGCGACGACCCCGCCTACATGACCCGCCTGATGGGCTGGGTCAGGGGCCACAGACGCTGCAAGATGCTCATCTATTATCAGGACTTCGGCTCGACCAGCGCCTACCGGATCCAGAACTACCCGGCCAGCCTGGCGGTGCTGAGCGACGCCCTCCACCACCCCGTCTTCCCCGCCTTCGCCCCCAACCCACCCGTAGCGCCCCCGCCACCCCCGGGCGGCCTCGCCCCAAGCGGCTAACCCCGAACTGCATCAACTTTTCTATCTGCGAGGTGGAGAAGTTGATGCAGTTCGGGGGTGGGGCTTGCGTTTCGGCTTCGGCTCGGCCTTCGGGGCGACGATCGCGGGGGCGACGCCGCGTTTGTAGCTGAAGGGCTCCAAGGCGGTGATGCTCGAGTAGCCGGTCAGGTAGATGCGGCGGCCGTCGGAGATCACCGGCGAGTAGGTGCCGCGGCCGTAGTGGAAGACGCGGCGGCCGCTCTTCATCATGAAGCCGCTGGTCGTGTTGTTGGTGAACTCGGCGACGTAGACGATGTCGCCGATCGCCGAGAGCGAGCCGACGACCTGGCCACCGGCCGAGCGGCTCCAGCGCACGCTGCCGTCCTTGGCGTCGAGCGCGTAGACGTTGCCGTCGAAGGAGCCGATGTAGACGGTCGGCGGGCTGTGACGGGTTGTGGAGACAGTGGGGCCGGAGTAGGCGTAGCCGCCGGTCGAGTAGCTCCAGGCCAGGGCGCCATCTTTGAGATCGAAGCTGTAGACGCGGTCGTCGTTGTTGCCGGCGTAGACGCGGCCGAAGGCGACGGCGGGGGTGGAGTAGAACTGGCCGGAGGTACCAAAGCCCTGGCCCAGCGAGGAGGTCTGCCACTTGAGCCTGCCGGTCTTGGCGTCGACCGCGTTCATGTAGCCGCCGTAATCGCCGACGTAGAGGGTGCCGCCGTAGTAGGCCGGCGCCGACTTGATCGGCCCGCCGAGGCTGGTCGCCCAGCGCACGTTGCCGCTGATCGTGCTGAGCGCGTAGAGGTTGCCGTCCTCGCAGCCGAAGTAGACGGTGCGGCCGATCACCACCGGCGAGGACTCGGCCCGCCCCGGCAGCGAGTGCTTCCAGACGACCTTGCCGGTCTTGGCGTCGAGCTTGACGATGTGCCCGGGGACGAGGTTGACGATGTAGAGGCGGTGCTTCGAGTAGGCCGGAGAGGAGGCGTTGAGCCGTCCGAGGCTGCGTTCCCAGAGCACCTTGCCGGTCTTGGCGTCGAGGGCGAAGGCGGTGCCGTTGTTGTTGATCGCGTAGAGCTTGCCGCCGACGTAGATCGGCGGGAACTCGAGCAGCGGCCGCTCGGTGTAGCGCCAGAGCTTGTGGAAGGGCGGCTTGATCCCCTTCGCCGGCAGGAAGCGGGTGCGGGCCGGGTTGAGTCCGAACATCGGCCAGTTGACCGTCTTCGCCTCCGGCTTCGGCGGCTTCTGCGGCACGAAGGCGGCGCTGGAGTTGTGCACGTCAGCCGGGCGCTTGAGCAGCTGATAGGTGAGGTAGCCAGTGCCGACGACGACGATCGCTGCAGCGGCAATAAAGGCGACCACGAGGTGTCGCCGGTTGTGCCAGTAATGCGCCCACTTCTCCCGCAGGCGAGCCAGCCGCGCTTTCCAGGACGGTTTCAGCGACGTAGCTCCCGCACCTCAATGACCGCGGACATCTCGACTGCCCGCCACCGCAGCTCCCTCTCGTCGAGGCGTTGGCCCATTCGGGCCCGTCAGCCTCCGGCAGCGGAACGGCGTTCGGACTCCTTGGCGACGCCGTCGATCAGACCCTTGATCGCCTGCTTGATCGCGGCAACGACGGCAAAGCCGACCACCGGCAGCGTCGGCTGCGTGCGCACCGCGTAGACCATCCTGGTGCCACCTCCGTCGGCCGACAGCTCCACGGTGCCGACGTGATCGCGAACCGGAAGCCCGGAGAGAACGGTGTAGGAGAAGCGCTCGGGGGCCTCGTAGGCGATCACTTCCTCGCGCATCGGCGGCCCGACCACGGTCAGCTTGCGGATTGCGCCGACCCCGTTGACGTCCGCCTCTCCCTCTCGCTCGAGCACCGACTTGCGCAGCGGCGTTAGCTCCGAATAGCGCCGGTGGTCCGTGAGAACCTCGAACACGGTCTCGGGCGGCGCGGAGATCTCACGCGTGAAAGTGAAGCTGGCCATCAGCCGCGCAGCCTACAGAGGAAGCCGGGTGCCCCTTGCCATCTACGCCAGCTTCCATTTCTGTGGGTCGGTTCCATCGACCTTCGCCACCTCGCCGAGGATCGCCAGATGATCGAGGCAGGAAAGGACGATCTGCAGGACCCAGGCGCTGACCGGCGTGTTGACGTTGTCGGCGCCGACGATCTCGGCGACAATCTCAAACGCGGTCCTCTCCCCCTCGGCCAGGGCGTCGCGCGTCTTGCCGAGTAGCTCCTCGACCTGGCGCCGGGCCTCGGCGATCTTTGCTTTGGGGTCGCGGAAGGGTCGCCCGTGGCCCGGCAGGCAGAGTTCGACCGCCAGCGGCTCGACCTCGTCGAGGCTGCCGAGGAACTCGCCGACCGGGTCGGGGCTGTGGCCGTGGTCGAAGAAGAGCACCGTGCGCCCCAGCAGGTGGTCACCGGAGATCATCAGCTTGCGCTCGGGCTGGTGCAGGACGACGTGCGAGGGTGCGTGCCCGGGCGTCTCGTGGACCTGCCAGAGACCGAGGTCGGTCTCCACCTCCACCCCGGGAAGCAGGTCGCGGTCCGGCTCGATGATCGCATCGATGCCGTTGTCATCGTCGTCTTTGCGGGCCTCGCGGTAGCGTTCGAGGCCGGCGGCGGGCACGCCACTCTGACGCGCCACCTCGAGCCGCTGCTCGAGCGCCGCCGCCGGGTCGTCGGCGAGCAGGCGCACGTGCTCCCAGGCAGGATGCATCCAGAGCTCGCAGCCTGCCTTTTCGACGATCGGCGCCGCCAGCCCGTAGTGATCGGTGTGGGAGTGGGTGCAGACGAGCAGCCGCACGTCCTCGAGGCCAAAACCCGCCTGGGCGAGGGCGAGGTCGAACTGGCGCAGCCGCCCCCTGCCGCCGATGCCGGTGTCGAAGAGGACGATGCCGCCGTCGGCGGCGACCGCCCAGACGTTGCCGTGCGGCACCCCCGGCCAGGGAAGAGGCAAACGTAGACGCCAGACGCCCGGCAGGACCTTCTCGGTGCGGGGCGCCTCGGGGTGCTTGCGCTGATCCGCCACGGCCAGCATCCTCTCAGCCACAGCCGATCCCACGCGTGACCACCGTCACGAGCAACCCCATGCTCGGATAGGTTGCAGCGAGCAGATGGAGTCGACCAGCCCCAAGCGCGCCGGCCTCGTTCTCGCCGCGCTGATCCTGGTCGCCGCGGTCGCCAACCTCAACCTCGCCGTCGCCAACGTCGCCCTGCCGGACATCGGCAAGGCCTTCAACGCCGGCCAGACGACGCTGAACTTGGTCGCGGTCGGCTACTCGCTCGGGCTCGCGACCTCGGTCCTCTACCTGGGTGCGCTCGGCGACCGCTACGGGCGCAAGAGGATGCTGCTGTTCGGCATGGGTCTGACGATCCCGGCCTCGCTGCTGGCCGGCTTCGCCCCCTCGATCGGCGTCCTCTTCGTCGCCCGGCTGCTCGGCGGCGTCGCCGCCGGGATGGCCTTCCCGACCACGCTGGCGCTGATCACGGCGCTGTGGTCGGGCAACGACCGCACCCGCTCGATCGCGCTGTGGTCGGCGATCGGCGGCGCGATCGCCTCGCTCGGCCCACTGCTCTCCGGCGCCCTGCTCGAGCAGTTCGACTGGGGCTCGGTCTTTCTCGTCACCCTGCCGCTGGCGACGCTCGCCCTCTACCTGGCCTGGCGCTACGTGCCGGCGCACGTCAACGAGACCACCGAGCCGGTCGACAACCTCGGCGGCATCCTCTCGATCCTGCTGGTGGCGGCGCTGGTGCTGGGGATCAACCTCGCGCCGGTGCCAGGCAAGGGAGCGCTGGCGATCGGGCTGGGCGTGATCGCCATCGCCGCGACCGCGGCCTTCGTCCTGCGCCAGCGGCGGGCAGCCTCGCCGCTGTACGACCTCGAGGTCGCGAGGCGGCGGATCTTCTGGGTCGCGGCCTGCGCCGGGATCATCGTCTTCGGCTCGCTGATGGGGGCGATGTTCATCGGCCAGCAGTTCCTCCAGAACGTGCTCGACTACTCGACCCTCGACTCGGGGCTGGCGATCCTGCCGGCGGCGGTGCTGATGGTGATCGTCGCCCCCCGCTCGGCGAAGCTGGTCGAGGCGCGCGGCGCCCGCTTCACCCTGCTGGTCGGCTACGTCTTCTGCGTGCTCGGTTTCCTCACCATGCTGCTGCTCTGGAAAGACGACATCGAATACTGGAAGGTGGGGCTCGGCTACGCCTTCATCGGGATCGGCGTCGGCTTCGCCGGCACCCCCGCCTCGCACTCGCTGACCGGCTCGGTTCCGGTCACTCGGGCCGGCATGGCCTCGGGCACCGCCGACCTGCAACGCGACCTCGGCGGCGCGATCATGCAGTCGATCTTTGGCGCCCTGCTGACCGCTGGCTACGCCGCCGCCGCCAGCGCTGCAATCGCTTCCTCCGGGGAATCGGCCAAGGTCACCGAAAACGTCCAGGGCGAGCTGACCAAGTCCTTCTCCAGCGCCGCCGATGTCGCCGCCCAGTACCCCCGCCACAGCGAACAGATCATCGCCGCCGCCAAGGTCTCCTTCCTGCAGGGCGACTCGTGGGCCTATCTGGCCGGCATCGTCGCGATCCTGCTCGGCGGCGCCCTGGTCTTCTTCCGCTTCCCCAAGCGGGATGAGGAGCAAGCGCTACTAGCTCAATACGCAGCCGAAGACGCCTAACCGCGCTTCCGGTGCGCCTTATGCGGTCTGGACCCACATAAGGCGCACCGCAACGAAGACGGGCCGGCTGTGGGGGATTGCGAAGATGCGGCGATGGCGACGGCCGGTGAGTCTCAGCAGTCCAGGTTCGGCACGACACTGCGCGACGGCGAGCGGGTGACGCCGCTGGAGCTCTTCTTCGACCTCGTCTTCGTGCTGGCGATCACCCAGTGCACGGCGCTGATGTCCCACCACCCGACCTGGTCCGGCATTGCCCAGGGCCTGCTGGTCCTGGGCATGCTCTGGTGGGCCTGGACCGGATACTCCTGGCTGACCAGCGTGATCGATCCCGAGGAGGGCGCTGTGCGGCTGGTCATGTTTGGGGCGATGGCGGCGCTGCTGCTCGTCTCGCTCTGCGTGCCGGAAGCGTTCGGCAGCCTGGCGCTCGCCTTTGCCCTGATCTATGGGGTCGTACGGAGCGCTCAGATCGCCCTCTTCATGCTCGCCAGTCCCGAGGACGACGCCCTGCGTCACTCAGTGCTCGGCCTCGCCGCCAGCACCGCGGTTGCCGTCGCGCTGTTGGCAACGGCGTCGCTTTTCGACGGTCTTGCCCAGGGTGCACTCTGGGCGCTCGCCCTCTTCCTCGACATGGCAGGGCCCTACTTCTTCGGCTCCGAAGGCTGGAAACTGGTTCCCGGCCACTTCGCCGAGCGCCACGGCCTGATCGTCATCATCGCCCTCGGCGAGTCGATCGTCGCGATCGGCGTCGGCGCCTCCCACACCCTCAACCTCGGTATCGGCACCGCGGCCGTTCTCGGCGTCGCGCTGACCGCGGCGATGTGGTGGGTCTACTTCGACATCGTCGCGATCGTCGCCGGCCGGCGACTCTCGGAGGCCGAGGTGGGCAAGACGCAGAACGAGATGGCCCGCGACTCCTACTCTTACCTGCACTTGGTGATGGTGGCGGGAATCGTGCTCGTCGCACTGGGCCTGAAGACGACGATCGGCCATACCGACGAGCACCTGCACGCGGTGCCAGCCTTCGCCCTGCTGGGCGGCCTTGCGATCTACCTGCTCGGCCACGTCGCCTTCCGCTACCGCCACGTCCAGACGATCAACCGCCAGCGCCTGCTGCTCTCGATCGCGCTGCTGATCCTGGTTCCGGTCGCAACCGAAGTGCCCGCCCTCGTCACCGTCGGCTTCGCCAACCTGGTGATCTGGGCGATGATCGTCTACGAGACCCGCCTCTACGGCGAGGGCCGCCAAAAAGTCCGCCGCCCCCAAGCCACCGAAGCCTGAACTACGCGAACTGCATCAAATTCTCTACCTAGCAGGAGGAGAATTTGATGCAGTTCGGGGATCGCGACGGCGGCGCGGGCCCAGCGGGTGCTCGAACTCCTGCATCAGACCCGCCACGGCAAAGCAGAGGGCGCCGGCGAAGGTACCCCAGTTGGCGATGCCCGTCGCCAGGGCATCTCCGGTCGAGGGCCGTACGAAGGAGGCGACGGCGGAGACCATGAAGAGGACCGAGCCGATCTGGTTGACGGCGACGATCCACCAGCCGAGGTCGCGATGGCGCCAGAAATGCCAGCCGCCGATCCCGACCAGGGCGAAATGGCCGGAGACGAGGAAGAGCGCGCAACCGACCATGTCGGGAGACCAGACCAGGCGGTCCTCGGCCGAGGGGCTGAGTTCAGCGATGAACGAGTCGACGATGTTGATCGCGAAGACCAGCGTGCCGGCGAAGAGGACGACGGCGCTCAGCCACTGCAACCGCCGTGGCTCGCGCGACCACCAGCGCCAGCGGGCAGCGGCCTCCGCGGAATCCAGATCGGGGTCGGGCTCGTTGACCACCTGCAGCACCGAGGTGTAGCCCCCGGTGCAGAAGAAGACGCCACCAACCAGATAGACCGAGGAGCATGCCGTGGCCGACACCCCCGCCTGCGCCAGGGCCGCGCCGATCGCGAACAGCGAGCCGCCGACCAGGAAGGCGGTCGCCGCGACCGCGTTGGTCAGGCGCAGCCGCCGGGCCAGCTGGGCAGACTCAGGGCGCGACGAAAGTCTCGGGGTTGGGGCCAATTCGCTCGCCGGCATCAAGGGCGGCGAAGCTTGACATCTCCTCGGCGGAGAGCTCGAAGTCGAAGAGCTCGAGGTTCTCGCGGATCCGCTCCGGGGTCACCGACTTGGGGATGACGACGTTGCCGACCTGGATGTGCCAACGCAGGATCGTCTGGGCGGGCGTCTTGCCGTGGCGCGTGGCGATCCCGCCGATCGTCTCGTCATCGAGCAGGTCGCCCTGGGCGAGCGGGCTCCAGGCCTCGGTGGCAATGTCGTGATCGGCATGCCAGGCGCGCAGCTCGGCCTGCTGGAGGCGAGGGTGCAGCTCGATCTGGTTGACCGTGGGCCGGGTCTCGGTCTCGGTCTCTAGCCGCTCGAGGTCCTCGATGCGGAAGTTGGAGACGCCGATCGTGCGGGCGCGCCCGTCCTCGAGGATCTGCTCGAAGGCTCGCCAGGTATCGACGAAGCGGCCCTCGGTCGGCACCGGCCAGTGGATCAGGTAGAGGTCGACGTAGTCGAAGCCGAGGCGGCCGAGACTCGTCTCGAAGGCCGCCAGCGTCGAATCGTAGCCCTGCTGTGAGTTCCAGAGCTTGGTGGTGACGAAGACGTCCTCGCGGGGCAGGCCCGAGGCGCTCAGAGCCGCGCCAACCCCCGCCTCGTTGCGGTAGGCCCCGGCGGTGTCGATGTGCCGATAGCCGGCATCGAGGGCAAGCTCGACGACGCCCTGGGTGTCCTCCGGCGGCACCTGAAAGACGCCGAACCCCAACTGGGGGATCTCAACCCCGTCGTGCAGGGCGATGCTGGGAATCGTCAACTCGGACATCTCGCCTTCCTTTGCTGTTGCGGACCGGCCCAGCAAACGACTACCCGCTGAGCGGGCGGGTACGCGGGATGAGGCGAAGCTAGCTGGTCGCGAGACCGATTGCCAGCAGCGGGAAGGCGAGCATCACGCCGAGGTAGGCGCCCATCGCGGCGCCGGTGCGCAGACCGGTCGTGCTCGAGCGGGCGCCAGAGACGACGCCGATCAAGAAGATGAAGACGGCGAGGCCGAGGCCGATCCAGAAGACGTCAGGCATGAGCGCGGCGAGACTATCGAATGCGACGCACCCTTAGCCGAGCGCAGCGGTGCAACGCTTTGCGGTCGGGATGGGACCGCAAAGCGTTGCACCCATTTCCACGCCTTGCGCTGGTACGTTGGCCCAGTGACGATCTGGCTGCGTCGTCTTGCCCTGTCGTTCGCGACGCTCGCGCTGCTCAGCCTGCCGACCCCCACCCTCGCGGCGCCCGGTGACGGCAGCGCCGCCCAGAAGCTGATCGACGCGTACGCGCCAATCGTGATGCTGCGCGAACAGCAGGACCCTCCGTGCGAAACCTCAGCCGAGCAGTACCAACCGACGTCGGTCTCGACCATGCTCGACAACCCCGCGGTTGACCTCACCCGGGCCGAACCCGGCGAGGGTGAGGTGCTGGTCAAGAAGGCGCCGACAGCGGCCGACATCGCCGGTCTTGGCGACGAGTACCACCTGAACATTCCCGGGGATCCGCTGGACGACACCTGCGTCTACGCCAGGGACTTCGCCGGACTAGTGCGTGAAGGCAAGGCGCCGGCGATCACCTACGCGCACATCGCGCATCAGGTGGGCCACCGGGGGCTCGCCGTCCAGTACTGGTTCTTCTGGTACTTCAACCAGTTCAACGACCTGCACGAGGGTGACTGGGAGGGAATGCAGATCGCCTTCAAAGCGAACAACCCGCGGCAAGCGCTGGCCAGCGGGCCGAGCGAGATGGTCCTCTTCCAGCACGCTGGCGGCGAGACCGCCGACTGGGAAGACGCCAAGGTGGAGAAGGAAGGGACGCACCCCGTCGTCTACCCGGCGGCGGGCTCGCACGCGACCTTCTACTACTCGACCGTCTACGTCGAGAACGGGCAGGGGGGCTCGGGGGTCGGCTGCGACAACACCAGCGAGCCGCTGCGCCGCCTCAGCCTGCGGCCGGTGCCGATCCCGACCTTTCCCACCACGACCGGGCACTACAGGTGGCTCACCTACTTCGGCCACTGGGGGCAGAAGGAGAAGGGCTTCAACAATGGGCCGACCGGGCCGCTGACCAAGAGCCAGTGGTTGGAACCGTTCAGCTGGATGGAAGCTCAGCGCTCAACCAGCCCGCGGCTGCCGGGCGGCTCGATCGCCGGCCCGGCGGTGACCGGCGCCTTCTGCGGTGCGGTTGCCGCCGCCTCCGATGTGATCAACCTCGAGGCACGATCGAGACCGGCGGCGATCGGAACGATCATCGGGGCCATCGTCCTGTTGGTGCTGTTCGTCGGCTTCACCAAGTGGGGCCCGGTCGACCTGAGCGAGCTGCGGGTGCGGCGCGCCTTCGGGCAGCTCGTCCGCGCCGCCCGCCAGCTGTACGGGCGGCACTGGCGGACGATGGTGCCAATCGGACTGACGGCGCTGCCGATCGTCGGTGGCATCCGCGCACTCGGGGCGCTTGCCGCGGGCGGGCGCGAGGTCGACTCAACCGCGGGACGCTCCGGCGCCCACCTGGCGATTGCCGACCTGATCGAAACGTTCGGCCAACCGATCGCCTCCGCCGTCGTCGCTGCCGTGGTGATCGTCGCAGTGCGCCTGCTGGTGGAAACCAAACGGACGGGCTTCGTCGATTCCTACCGTGGCATGCTGCAACGCTTCTGGCGGGTAGTCGGCGCCCAACTGCTGGCGATCCTGGGAGTGATCGGGCTGGCGATAACCATCATCGGCATCCCCTTCGCGGCTTGGAAGTTCGTCAGCTGGCAGTTCGTCCAGCAGGAGATCCTCTTCGAGGACAAGGGGATCCGCGATGCCTTCCGCGGCAGCTCGAACCTGGTGCGGGGGCGCTGGTGGCACACCGTGCGGGTCGCCGGCTTCCTCTGGCTAGTCAGCATCGTCGTCGGGCCGGTGCTCGGCTTCGCCCTGATCTTCACCAACTTCTCGCTGCTCTGGATCAACGTGATCGGCTCCGTCGTCTTCGCCCTGATCGTTCCCTACGTAGCGCTCGGGCGGACGCTGCTCTACTTCGACCTGGGAGCGCGAGCCGAAGAGGCGCCGGCGAAGCGCTGGCGCGAGCGGCTGGCGCGACGAGCTACGGCCCCGGCTCCCGAAAGCGCCTAGAGCTGCGTCGCGATCAGCCCGATCAGGGCTGCGGCGAAAGCGGCAAGCACGCCGCCGGCCACCTGGATCAGCGTCCGCTGCATGGAGTCCATCGTTTGCTGCATGGAGTCAAAACGTGCGTTCATTTCACCGCGAAGACCTCGCAGGTCTGCGTCCACCCGATTGAAGCCGGCGTCCACCCGCTGGCTGAGGTCGTCCATCCGCCCGTCTGTCCAGCTATCTCTCATCGTCTCCATCCTCCCAACCTAAGACGGTTAGCCGTACCTGTGGCGCGCAAAATGTCACGGGAGTGAAAGGTTTTGTCGGCAGTAATGCTACCGGCCGAGACAGAGCGGAGCGACGCCAGCTAAGTTTCGCCACATGAAGCTGCTCGCCTTCAGCGACCTGCACCGCGACCTCGGCCAGGCGGCCGAGCTGGTCGCGATGTCGGCCGAGGCTGACGTGGTGATCGGCGCCGGCGACTTTGCCTCGGTGCACAAAGGGCTGGCGGAAACGATCAATGCGCTTGCCGCGATCGAGGCGCCAACCGTGCTCGTGCCGGGCAACAACGAGACCGAGGAGGCGCTGCGCGAGGCCGCCTCGACATGGAGCGCCGCCACCGTCCTGCACGGCGGCGGCACGACAATCGAGGGTGTCGAGTTCTACGGCCTCGGCGCCGGTGTGCCAGTCACACCATGGGAATGGAGCTTCGACCTCGACGACGAGGCGGCAACGGCGCTGCTCACTCCTTGCCCCGAGAACGCAGTGCTCGTCCTCCACTCACCGCCCAAGGGCCACTGTGACGCCAACGGCTCCGGCGACCACTTCGGCAGCCCCGCCCTACTGAGCGCGATCGAAGAGAAGGCGCCACGCCTCGCCGTCTGCGGCCACATCCACGAGTCGTGGGGCTGCGAGAGCCGGATCGGCTCCACGCCGATCCGCAATCTCGGCCCTAAAGGAACCTGGATCGAGATCTAGGCGGCGGGGCGGTACCTGAGGTGGGTGACGCCCGGCGCCTCGATCACCTGCACCTGCTCGAGGCCGAGGCCGGCGCCCGCGCCGTTGTCGAACAGACGAGCGCCCTCGCCGAGCAGGACGGGGACGACGTTGAGTTGCAGCTCGTCGATCAGGCCCGCGGCCAGGTACTGCTGGGCGACGTCGGCGCCACCGCCGAGTGAGACGTCCTTGCCGTCGGCGGCCGCCTTGGCCTGATCCAGAGCCGACTCGATCCCATCGGTGACGAAGGTGAACGTCGTGCCACCTTCCTTCTCCAGCGGCTCGCGCTGATGGTGGGTGAGAACGAAGACGGGAGTGTGAAACGGCGGCTCGTCTCCCCACCAGCCGTCCCAAGGGTCCTCGCCCCAGGGCCCGGGTCCGCCGCCGAACATGTTGCGCCCCATGATCGTCGCGCCCACGCCAGCGAACGCTTCTTCCATCACCGGAGTGCTGGCATTGATCTCGCCGCCCTCCCGCCCGTGCGGCCTGCGCCACGCCTCCAGCGCGATCACCCACTCGTGGAGCTGCGTCCCGCCTTCCCCGAGCGGATGCTCCTCACTCTGATTTGGCCCGGCGACGAAGCCGTCAAGCGAAATCGAGATCTGGAAACGGAGCTTCGGCACTACGCCCCGGGCGCGGACTCGCCGGAGCCCTCGAAGAGGTTGCCGTCCTTGATCCGCTGCGCCATCTCCGCGGATTCTTCGCGGTAGGTGCGCCCGTCCTCGAACTCGATCACCGGGTACTTGCGCTGGCCGGACACCTGCTCCAGATCGTCCCGCTTACCGGACCGCAGCGGTCCCTTGACCACCTCGTACTCGACTCCCTGCTCGTCGAGCGCCTTCTGCACCCGCCAGCAAGGATGAGCGTCGATCTTTACCCACATAGCTGAACAGCGATGAAGTTTGATTGCCATGACCCCAGCCTAAACGTCTACGGTCGACCTATGTCGGAAGCCGAGCAAATCCTGCGCGCGGCCTATGCCGCCTTCAACGCCCGCGACCTCAACACCGCGATCGAGCTGATGCACCCCGAGGTCGACTGGCCCAACGCCCGGGAGGGTGGCCGAGTCAATGGCCGAGCCGCCGTGCGGGCCTACTGGGAGAGACAATTCGCCGAGATCTCCAGCAAGGTCGACCCCGAAGCGTTCTCGGAGGAACCAGACGGCAGCATCACCGTCGATGTTCACCAAGTGGTCCACGACGCCGAAACCGGCAAGCTGCTCGGCGACTCCAAGGTCCGCCACCGCTACCTCCTCGACGGCGAGCTGATCGCGCGGATGGACGTGCTGGATTCTTAATGGCTGGGCTCATCGGGACCGGCCCAGATGCGGTCGAACCGATCGAGGTCGAGAGGAACGAGCCACACCTCCCGAATCCGCCCATCCTCGATGCGGTAAACGCCGACCGTCCTCCAGCGAACCTCCTCATCACCGAAGCGCGCTGTCCCGTCGACGAGCTGAACCACAACCTCCTCGTCGGCGAGGATTTCGCCAGAGTGCAACTTCATCGTCTCGTCCGCCAGCAGTCTTCGCTTGGCGAAGTACTCCTGCACCGCCCCCACCCCGCGGTGCTCGCCGGCGATCGGGCTACTGCCGGGCACGTGCCAGATGATGCCCTCGGCAAGCAACTCAGTCACGGACTCGACGGGTCCACCCGCGTACATCGCCCCCTGACGCCGATGAAGCTCGGCGACCAGGTCGATGTTCGTCATGGCGGGACCCTCGGCCACAAGCACATCCTGGCGAATCGGCGGCTCACTCCAGGCGTCCGACAGTTCACGTTGCCCACCGAGCACCTGGAGCAAGGAACGCGCCAGACAGGATTCGAACCTGTGACCTTCGGTTTCGTAGACCGACGTCTTATCCGACTGAGCTACTGACACAGGAGCCGCGATCCTAGGCGGGGAGCAAAATCTCGAGCGATAGCCCTGCCCCGCTGACGCTTCCTTCCCTCGAAGGGAAGGCAGAAGGGAAGGACTTCCCCGCGAAATTCTGAGGAGGTCGACGTCGCTAGCGATCGTAGGCGCGCCCGCGCGGCAGCACACGCAAGACGACGATCACTCGCCGCTCCTCATCAAAGCTGAAGCGCACCCGCCACTCCCCTACCCGCAGCCGCCACTGGCTCGAGCTGTGCTTGCGGATATCTCCCGCCCGAGGGTCGGCGACGAAGCGATCGAGCGCATCGACGATGCGCCGCCGCACCGGCGGGTCGAGCCGCTTGAGGTCACGCCGGGCCGGCGGCGTCGCCTCGTAGGACCAGCGGGCGCTCAATCGAGATCGAGCTCGCGGCGCAGCTCCTCAGAGCCGACCGCTTCGCCGCGGCGATAGGCAGAGAGAGCCTCCTCCACGCCGGCATCCTCGTCTGCGTCCGCTAGCTCGTCGTCTGCCGGAGCGCCGGCAAGCGCCCCCAGCATCGGGTCGTCGCGCCGACGCTCGACGATCACCAGGGCAGCCTCGGCCTCCTGTTCGGAGAGCTCGTCGACCAACTTGTGAAGTCGCTCCTTCGTGGTCATCTGCGCCATGGTAGCGAGGGGCTGGAAGTCTGGGCAAGGTTGCTCGCCTCGCGAGATAGCCTCGGCCAAGCGACGACGCGGTGTTCGCGGAAGCACGTGCGGACGAGGTCTGTTTGAGTCTGCGCTCTCCATGGGAGCCCACTACGCATACCTCGTCATCGAGCGACAGCGCTACCCGACTGAGGTCGCGGATAGGGCGCCGACACTCGACTCAGGCGATGGGCGGGCGGCAGCCGGAGACGCCTTTCCGCACCGACTCCGCGCTGCGTTGGATGCCGCAGCCGAGTCCGGCGGATATGGCTCGCTCGAGCGCCTATTGGGAAGCGTGCGGGTGCGCGGCCGGTCAACACCAAGCCGGGCCGCGCACGTGCAAGGCCTGCTGGATGCCGGGCTCCTTAGCGAGGATGCCGAGATAGCCCAGATGGTGCGCGGCGCGGTTCCAGACCTCGCCTGGGAGGTTCTCGGCGCAGTCCACCCTGGCCGCGGTCCCGGTCAGGGAATCCCCGAGCCGCGCCGGGCGCAACCAAAGACGAGGTTCGTCGACTCATGGTCGCTCTCGGTACGTGCCGGCGACGGCGTGAAGACGGTCGACGTCGACCCGGCCCAAACGCCGGGACACGAATTGCCGATCGCGCTGATCGCACAGACCCTCGGCTCCCTCGCCACGGAGGGCTGGGAGGTAATTCACGTCTCCGAGGACCGCTCGATCGACGACAAGGCGTCCGCTAGCCGTGTGGACTGCCAGCGGATCCTGCTTCGACGGTAACTCAGCTCACTGCGTTGGCGAGCAGCAGCTGGCTGCGCCTGCGAAGCCAGCTCGACGAGCGAAACCGATTCCCGCAAACCTCCTCGACGGGTAGCGGTGGGAGCTGCAGCCAGGGAGGCGTACCCGGCTGGGGCCGATATCCGACCACGACCAAGCCGAGGCATCGTAGGTAGCCTCGCGCCTCGGCTTGGAATAGCGAACTCCCGCAGGTCGGGCATCGGTCTCGAGGCACGAGGGAGATATTTACGTATTGCGGCACCACCTGGATCCAGCTACTCCTGGGAGCTGAGCCACCACCTACGCCCGATAACGCTCAGTTACGTAGACCGACGGAAGAGGCAGTCTCGCGGAAACGGCTCTTCGGTCGTTGCGTTCTCCTCAGACTTACTTCGAGGGATCACCCTCGTCGGGTAGGGCCGCGCCTCCTGACCTGGCTTTGGCGGCTAGGCCGTTTCCTTCGACACCATTGATCGGAAGTGCTCGATTTCAGCGTAACGTCGCGACCGTTCGAGCATTCCATTAATGGCCCGGCATTGAAACCCGAGTTCCCGGAGGAGGGACATCTCGATGATCGCCTGTAGCTGGATGCAAAGGAGCAAAAGAGACGTCCCAGTGGCAGCCCTCGCCTCCAGCTTCGGGTTGTAGTGGGTGTAGTAGTTGCGAGAGTCCTTGAACCCTCGAATGAAGGCATCGAGGTCATCCCCTCCTTCGCCAACGATCCTACGCGTCACAGTCCGACACTGGCCAAGCACGTCCCCCATGCGCTGAGCCAGGGTCAATCTGCCCGGCTTGCGCCGGCGCCGGTAGTCGTAGGTCTCGATCGCCTGCGCATAGGCGAGGAATTTCACTTCGAGATAGAGGCCCGGGTTATAGAGGGTCCCGAAAAAGAGATTGAAGACCGGCTCAAGGTGAGGCTGCCTTCTAAACCACTTTCTCATCACGGCTGAAATCTCGGGCTGAGTCTCGCCCAGCGTGAACAGCATCTCCCTGACGTGCCGGCGCCGAGCAGGCGGCTTGGGATTGTGCGGGATCTGCCAATAGATCTCAATCGGCCGCGGAAATGAAGTATTCCTTTGGGTGTAGTCGTCTCGGTAGCCGGTTACCGAAAGAATCGAGACCGGGCGACCCACAGCAAGGCTCAAGAAGTTGCGGACCTGACCTACCCGCTCGACGACAGTGCGAATGTCGCCTCTCGTTGCAAACCGAAGATGCAGCGCCGCCTTTTGCGACAGCTCCACGTGATCGGTGCCAGGCCCAAGGCCCTTGCTGGGTGCCGTGAATCGGATAGTCGCGCTCTCGCCCCGCGCCAAGGGGATGTGGATGTCGTCCGGAGCCTCGTAGCGGATTTCGGTGCTCGAAAGTGCGGTACCGCCTTTCTCTTTGAGCTCTTCGAAACCCATGCTGATGTCAAATCCCGAGACCCGAGTCCACGAATTCAGGTCGGATGCGCAGATTGAGATCTCGTCGAACGTGACATCTTCGGATGCTGGGAAGTGCCTTCCGACAATCGCCACGTCTGACTCGTAGCGCGCAGTCACGAGGCCGGGAAGATGGACCTTGTGACCCGTTTCGACCAGCCCCTCGAGAGTTACCTCCTTTCCGTTGGCAGCCATACCAAGAACGCGGGCCTTGTCCTCAAGGTCCAAGGAGTAGCTTTTCTCTCGCGCGGATTCAGAGAGCAGTGCGCGACCGAAATCACCGACTACCTCCAACTCGGTCCTGCCCTCTGCGACGACTGCGGTTCCGCTTAGCGCCTCGTCATCATCTCCTGGAAGCCACCACAGTCCTTTGTACTCGCGACTCTCAAGCATGCTGCTGAAAAGCTAGACCTTGATGCGGTCGCCTCGCAGTTCTTTGATAGAGGATCAACCCGCTGCGCCCGTGCCTTCGGGACGGTTTTCTCTTACCAGGCGCTCGAACCGACTAATCGGATCGAGGTCATCGTCGCTCGGCATGCCGGGGCAGTTCAGGCAGTGCGTACAAGCCGCCGCTTCGCCGGAGGTAGCGATGATCCCCTCGGATAGGAGCCGCTCTGTTGCGAGCTTTTCCGGGCGGTGCCAGGTATAGGTGAACTCGGGATCGGCGGTCCACGCTACGTGGCCGAAGGGCGCGATGGCGGTGACTTTGAACACGCACACCTCATCCCCATAGATATGGCCGTCAAGATGCTCGCAGTCAAGTGGCTCCGCGCCGCAGATCGAGCACTCGCGGGTGGTGGTCATTGCAACTGAATGTGCGACGTTGCGATGCAAGGCAAAAACCGGGCAGTTGATGCTGTAGCTCTCCTCGCCGGGGGTCCACCAACAACCAGCGGTCTCGGCGATCCTCTTGCCAAGTCGGTGGGCTCGCTCAGAGAGGTCCCGATTGGCTCCGCGGTCGCCAAGGAACCCGTCGGTGACGACGCGTAGTGCTTCGCGCGCGAAATCCTCAGCCCCAGGCTCGCCGGCCCGCAAAGCCGCTTCTGCGCGCTCGGCAGCGGGTAGTCCGGCCTCGCGCAATTCGGCTGGCCCCCGTTCGCGACCATGTCTCTCGGCGTCGATCAAGGTGAGGGTGACCGGGCTGGTCATGGCCGTACGGCTCGATCCCAGAGCGTTTGGTCGATGTCATCTGCACACGGCCCAGAATTGGCCCCGGGGCACTGCTCGCAATGGACACAGGTAGGCGTTGCACCTGTAGGCAGGGCTTCACCGACCGAGGCTTCAATTTCACTCAGCGAGTGAAGAACGTCGACACGGTAACAGCGAGGGTCCTCTGGGAACGGGACGAGACTGACCTCGTCGATGCTCATCTCATAGACAATCCGAATGCACGACTCGCCGTCGTAGAGGTGGCCGGGAACGTGTTCGCAGCCAAAGTCCTCGGCAGAGCAGATCGAGCACCGCCCTCGTGAAGTTCCCGCGATGCTGTTGCCGAGTCGAGAGTGAAGGGCTGAGATGCCGCAGTCCGCATGCCACCACTTGCCATCAGAGCTCTGCAGGGGACAACCGAAACGCTCCGATACGAAGGCGCCCAACTGGTGGGCTGCGGTAAAGGCGCTGGCGTTCCCCCGGCGGTTGAGCAGGAAGGCGTCGACAAAGCACTCGATCGCCTCGCGGAAGGCAGACTCAGCCCCTTTGTCATTGCCATCCTCAAGTGCCTTCGCGGCCTCACTGAGGAGACGCTCGGTCTTCTTCTGGAGATCTCCTGATGGAAGGGGCGGCTCGTAAAAGGCCGCGCGACCTGCGATGCGAACTCCTGCCTCCTCATCGATCAACTCCGCTCCTCCCGCAACCAATCGATCACCTCCTCGCAAGGGCCTTCGATCTCACGAACTCGAAGCGAGGTATCGCCCTCGGAGGCTTCAAGCTCGCGGTAGCGGACGGTGGGCGAGCGCTTGCCGTGACGCGCCCTCCAGTCATCCAGGCGCTTCTGCAGATAGTTCGCCACCAAGGCGGCCACCACTCCGCTCGGAACTTCGAGTAGAGGCAGAACCCAATCGGCAGCGTGCTCGTCGTAAACACCCTTCCTAGTGCCGTCGGGGGTTACGATCTCGACCGGGATCTCCTGCTCGAGTGCGGCGACGCGAAGTGCCTGTGCGTCTGGCCGAAAACCGGCGACCTGATCGTCGCCTACGGTCGAGATCTGGTCGGGATAGAGAACGAGCCCCTCGGCAGGTGCGCTGGTGGCTAGTGACTGCAGGTACTGGGGTGCCGGGCCGGTCTTTTCCTCGACGGCCATCCCAGCACCAGTTCAGCGGCGGCGTTGGGCAAGATCAGACGCCGCGGCCCTCTTTGCCGCTTTTGGCGCCGATTTTGATCGCAGCGTTTTCGAGGCGGCGGAGGCGGCAGCTTTACCCGTCCGCTTCGAGTTGCCGACCTGAGAAAGATCGGACGCAGCGGCTCGTCGCGCGGCTTTGGAGGAGCCCTTGGAGCGAAGCGTCTTGCCGGCAGCTGAAGCCGCCCGCTTTCCGGTCTTTCGTGGTTGGCTCATTTTCGCCTTCGCGTCATTGACTTCATTAAGCGATCATACGTTCGTATGCGGACATTGCCAGAAAGCTTTCAAAGAGTCGACGGAACTTGCGGCAAGCGCGTGCTGACGGAGGTCGCCTATCCAGGTGGCCGAAGGGTTTTGGCTTGCTTCCTGAACTTGGGAAACTGGCGAACCTCTCCTGTGGAGCCCACCCCGAATACGTGGACCTGTCCACCCAGAGGAGCCGACGACCTTCTGTAGATGCCGTGCTTCTCGCTGTAGAGACGCTTCAAGAACTCCATGCGCTGCCGTGCGAAGTAGGCCAAGTCGTCTAGTGAGTCCACCGGCTCGAATCCATCGACTGGCTCGGCATAGATCGTTTGCAGGATGGTGTTAAAGGCTTCGAAGACTTGCGCTGCCGGGAGCAGGACTCCCTGCCGGAACGAGTACATGCGCGAACGCAGCAACTCCTCCTTCGATTGACCCGGCTGGAGATCCCGGGGCATGTAGTTCCCATCGAGATCGTCAACGACGATGAACTCGGGCAGGGGTGCACGATACGTCCAATTGCCACTATGGAGGCCGTTGCTGTTTCGCACGAACCAAAATCGGGCCTCTCCGTTCTCGACTCCGCTCACCAGGATCTCGAGGATTGAGACAAGCCCTAGCTCGCGCCAAGCCTCGGTGAGGGCACAGCCGAGAGCCTCCGCATACGCCGCAAGTCCGAGATCGAGGCGCTGCTCTCCAAAGTGCGCCAGCCAGTCGCGGGTCGTGGACGACCCGATTGTCTCGGTGCCAACGAATCCCGTGAATCCAACAAAGCCTCCGCCATCCCGGATCAAAATTGGGCTTCTTCTGAGCTGTCTCCCAGCACCGGAAAGTACCCGGGTCTCGTCATCGAGCAGTTCGATCGGCTGACTGTCGGCGCTCATCACGACGCCGAATCGAGATACGTCTACAGCAAGGAGTCCGATGCGAGTCAGCGTAGGTGATGGCACCGTCGGCTCCCGGAGCCAAACTGCTGCCCGTGCAGCTTTACCGCGATGGCCAGGTCGGCTTCTGGAAGCTGGAGGCCACTGATGAAGAGTGGGAGCTGAAGCCCGACTACATCAAGGCGCTCCCGCTCTATCTGAACGGTCTCGATTCGATCTTCGCCAGGGCGCGCGAGCAAGACGAGGCTCAGCTGATCCTTTCCCTACTCGGCATCAAGGGATTGCAGGCGGCGGGCTGGGACCCCTACGACACCACGATTGACGCGATCCAGGCCGCGACCCGGCTGCACAACGAAACCGAGGACCGCGTCGCCGCTTGGCACCTCTCGCTCTGGGTCTACGGTCACATCGTGGAGGCGGCGGCACCCTATGACCTGCTTGCCAACCTCGTCAACGTCGCCAAGGGCGGGCAGGCTGGCATGTTCCCGTTTGAGTCGGAGGGCGGGCGCCTTCTCTCTCCAGGGCGCAAGATCGAGTTGATTGGCCGCGGGGCCGAGGAGATCGGCAATCAGACAACACGCCCTCTCCTCACGGCGATCTGGCACCGCGAGCTTCGCAACGGCGTCTTCCACGCCGACTACACGATCCACGGCTCCGAAATCCGCCTGGTCAGGGACGGCGAGGTGCTCAGCCTGGAAGAGTTCGGAGCGCTCAGCGGGCACGCTCACGGCTACCACGACGCGATGATCGACCTGCGCCGCTACTACCGCGGTCTCTACACAGAGCCCAAGATCGTGCCAGCCGGCCCGATTGCGCCCGGCCAGAACCTGACCATCATCGTCCGCGAGGGCTTCGGCGCCGTCGGAATCAAGGACGCGCTCACCGCCGCCGAACGCGCTGCCGGAGGAATACCGTTCCGCTACGCGCGGCTGTTCCCCGACGAGATGGCGCTGATCAACGCCGACCCGGAGCTGGCGCTTCTGCCGGCACGGCCTGAGCCCGAGGAAAGCTAGGCGTGGCGCACTCCAACCACCCTGCGCGGAGTCGGGCACTTCCCACCAAAAGTGCCCGACGCCTTGCATATCCGCTGTAAATGTCGGCGCGCTAGATAGCGCAGCGTAATCGCCGACTTCTGAAGCGTCGTTCAGCTTCCACCCGATTGGATCGCACCCAGGAGGTCGCCGAGTTCGAGTCGCTCACAGCTCTACCCCCAGGTCCAGCGGAGGCGACAGCTCTGCATCGATCAGGTGCCCATACACATCAAGCGTGTAAGCGGCGGAATGGTGGCCCATCCACCGTTGGAGCCGCAAGGGAGAAAGACCTCGCTCGATTAAGAGCGAGGCGCAGGTATGGCGTAAGGCGTGAAAGCCGACGGGCGGAAGGCCCGCACGCTCAAGGGTCGGCGCCAGCACCCGATAGCGGGTGTTGTTTGGATTGATCGGGGCCCCACGCGGGCCACGAAAGACGAGATCTTCTCCGTCTCCATCGGCCCGTATTTCCGCAAGCTGAGAAGCTAATCGCCGAGTGAGCGGAACGCGGCGAAAGCCATGGCGAGACTTGGGTTCGCCGACCACCCCCTTGACGATCGACCGGCGCACGAGGAGATAGGGAGAGCCATCGAGCTCGATATCGCACCAGCGCAGCGCGACCGCCTCTGAGACCCGTAAGCCGGTAGAGGCGAGCAGGTCGAAGAACAACTGCCACTGCTTGGGGATCTCCGCCAGCAAACGAGCCAGCTGCGTGCGAGTCAGAAAGCGCCCTTCCGGTATGGCACGGGCTCGCCCCCGACGACGCGGCAACGCGAGGGCTTGGACCACATCGTCGCCAAGTAGGCCCTCTTCCCTGGCGCACCGAAGGCAAAGCCGCAGAGGCGTCACCGCATTTCGGATCGTGCGCTCCGAGAGTCGGCCGTGCAGTCCCGGCCGTGCTCTGAGCCAGCTGATGAATCCATGTAGCTGGGAGCTAGTGAGTTCACCGAACCCGATCTCCGCCGGTAGGTAGCGAAAGGCAAAGGTGGCCAGCAATCGCTTGTACTCGACGCGCGTGGCCTCGCGAACAGTGTCCTGTCCCAAGCCGATGTGGGAGTCAGCCCAACCGAGGGCGTAGCTTCGCAGCAGCGGACTGCGCTCTTGTGGGTGCCGTGTAGCCGAACCCAAGGCCACTCAAGCAGCCTCCCACTCCCATGTTTTTGAGGCGCAAAGCCAAATACTACGCCCGTTCCGGAGACTTCCACCGGCAAATCCCAAGGGAAGGAAAGGCCTGAAATCCTGAATCTCTAGGCGTGGCAGCCGAATCACATTGGGCCGTCAAACCAAGCGTTCTAAGAGAAGAAATGTGGCTCTAGCAAGCCGTTTCTCGACGCGCCAGACAGGATTCGAACCTGTGACCTTCGGTTTCGTAGACCGACGCTCTATCCAACTGAGCTACTGGCGCAGGGTTCCGGGGGAGAGCCCGGAGGGCGATTCTAGGGACTTGCGGGGGTTGCTAGGCGGCTTCGGGCTCGGTGGGCTTGTTCAGCCGTACGTGCCATTGGACTATGGCCGTGGCTACACGCTGGCCGTCGGCGTCGTTTAGCTCGACCTCGCAGGGGAAAACGACCTTGCCCTCGGCGTCGAGGGTGGCCAGGGCCGCAGCTGGATCGACGCCGAGCTTGGCGCTGGCCTCGATCGGCCCCTTGGCGATCTTTTCGAAGGAGATCTCGGCGCTGCGGGCGAGCGGTGTGACCTCGCCCATGCGCTCGGCGAAGGCGCCAACGAAGGCAGCGCCCGAGGCCGTCTCAGCGACGGTGAAGAGAGCTCCAGCGTGCTGGGAACCGACGTGGTTGGTCAGCTCGTGGCCCTCGGGAAGCACGACAAGCGCCTCGCCGTCGGCGACGTGCGTGATCTCCAAACCGAGGTGCCCAGCAAAGGGCACCGCGTGAGTCATCCCCTGGGCAATCGCATCGAAATCGGTCATCCGCGCAACCCTATCCCGTTCCGGTGCGCTTTATGCGTGCATAGGACGCATAAAGCGCACCGGAAGCTCAGCGGCCCTCGAAGGTGGCGCGGCCGGGGCCCTGATTGAGGAAGGTCTTGACGGCGCGTTGGAGGTCCTCGGTGGCGAACAGCTCTCCTGCCTCGGTGCGGATCGTCTCGTCGGCTGCGGCGATGCCGCCTTCGCGGAAGCGACGCAGGACGAGCTTCGTCATCGCGTGGGCCTTGGTCGGACCAGCGGCCAGCTCGGCGGCGAAGGCGCGGGCGCGCTCGTCGAAGCCCTCGTCGTCGAAGACGCGGTTGACGACGTTCCAGCGCTCCATCTCCTCCGCCCCGTACAGCTCGCCGGTCATCACGAACTCGCGGGCACGGCCGCTGCCGGCGCGCTCGGCGAGCCGCTGTGTGCCGCCCATCGAAGGCGTCAGGCCGACCACTTTCTCGACCAAGCCGAACTGGGCCGAGCGGGCGGCGAGGATCAGGTCGCAGCCGAGGGCGAGCTCGAAGGCAGCGGTCAGAGTCAGCGCGTGAGCGGCGAAGACGACCGGCAGCGGCAGCCGTTCGACCCGCTCGACCAGGCCGATCAGCTGGTCCCAAAGCGCACTCGCCCGCTCCGGCGTCAGCCCGTCGAACTCGGCGACATTGACGCCGCCGGACACGGCGCGGCCCTCGGCGCGGATCAACAGCGCCCGCGGCAGGTCACCCTCGACCTCGTCGACCGTTGCTTGAAGTGCCTCGAACATCGCTTGGTCAAACAGGTTGAGCGGCGGGCTGTCGAGGGTGGCAACGGCCAGCCCTCGCTCATCGCGTTCAAGTCGAATGGCCACGGGGAAACCCTATGCCACTCCGCGTGCCCTGAGCCGCTGTGGAGGCAAGCGGGACAAGGAAGAGGGAGCCCGTAAGGCTTCTGCCTTTCGGCGACCGATGACGCCGTAACGCGCCGGCGCCACAGCGGCTCATGGCACGCGGTGGACCTCGAAGAGGTTGGTCCCCAGCTCCTGCTCCGGCAACCCGGCGGTGATCGCAATCAGGTCGCCGGAAGTGGCGATGCCATGCTCGGCAGCGAGCTTGGCGCACTCGTCGAGCAGGCCGCGTACGTCGGTCTCGTGCTTGTTGAGCACAGCGGTGACGCCGAAGAGCAGGTTGAGTCGGCGCACGGTCTCGATCCGCGGCGAGACCGCCAGGACCGGCACCTTGGGGCGATGGGCGGAAACGAGGCGCGCCGTGCGGCCGCTCGTGGTCGGCACCACCAGCGCCGCCAAGCCGAGCCTGTAGACAGCGCCAACCGCCCCCTGGGCGACCGAGTCGGCGACGTCCTGGGTTGCCTGGTCGGTGCGGCCGAAGAGCCAGTCGCCGTAGGGCAGGTCGGGCTCGGTGGCACGGGCGATCTGGTCCATCACCCGCACCGCCTCGATCGGGTTCTGGCCGACGGCGGTCTCCTCGGAGAGCATCACCGCGTCGGTGCCGTCGAAGATCGCGTTGGCGACGTCGGTCACCTCGGCCCGGGTCGGCCGTCGTTCGGTCACCATCGAGGCCAGCATCTGGGTCGCCGTGATCGTCGGCTTGGAGCGCTTGCCGGCGGCGCGGATCAGGCGCTTCTGCAGGACCGGCACCTGCGCGAGCGGCACCTCGATCCCGAGGTCGCCGCGGGCGACCATAATCCCGCCGGTGGCCGCGGCGACGATCTCCTCGGCGTTCTCGGCCGCCTGCTGCTTCTCGATCTTGGCGATCAGCGGGATGTCGGAGCCCAGCGCGCGCAGCCGCTCGCCGACCGGCTCGAGATCGGCTGCGCTGGAGACGAAGGAGACGGCGAGCACGTCGATCCCCTGCTCGACCGCGAACTCGACCCAGCCGAGGTCGCCGTCGGTTGCCGCGGGCGTCTTCCAGCCCGGCACGTTCATTCCCTTGTGCGACGACAGCGTGCCGCCGACCTCGACCTCGCAGTCGACACCGCCGTCCTCGGGGCCGCGCACCCGCAGGCGGATCGAGCCGTCGGCGAGGTAGACCGGCTCGTCCTCGTGCAGCGACGTCACGCCTGGCCAGGCGACCGGGATCGTCTCCTTGTCTCCCTCGACGTCCCGCGGGGTCAGCTTCACGTGCATGCCGGTCTCCAGCTCGGCGAAGTCGTCGCGCAACTCGCCGATCCGCAGCTTCGGGCCCGGCAGGTCGCCGAGCACCGCGACCTCGCGTCCGGCTCGCTCAGCGGCGGCGCGGATCGCCTCGACCGTTCGCGCGTGGCGGTCGCGGTCGGCGTGGGAGAAGTTGAGGCGGAGCACGTCGGCGCCAGCGGCGATCAGTCGCGTGAGCACATCCGGATCCCAGCTTGCCGGCCCAACCGTCGCGATGATCTTCGTGCGTCTGCCACGCTGCATGGCTATGACTGTAGAGCGTGTGCGCATCCGGGCTCGCAGGCGCAAACCTTGACATCGATCTGTGTAACACTGGAGCCGTGAGCACCGTCGCCGAGAGCATCCCCAGCCTCGAGGAGCCCGCTCCCGGCCTCGTCGGTGCGGCGCCTCCTTCACCCGCCGGACCGATCGAGCAAGCGACGGCCGCGGAGCTTCCCAAGCCCCCGATCGTTGCGCTGCCCCGCGCGGCGCAGATGCTGCGCTTCAACCAGCGCCAGATCGAGTTCGTCTTCGGTGCCCGCCGGCGACTGGGAGAGGTCTTTCGCATGCGAACGGTGCTGCCGGGTGGGCCAGTGGTCACCAGCCATCCCGACCACGTGCGCTCGCTCTTCACCGCCAAACCCGAGCAGGCGCCATCGCTGACGGGAGAGTCACCATTGCGCCCGATCCTCGGCAGCGGCTCGGTCCTCACCGCGAACGGGCCGCGTCACATGCGCCAGCGCAAGCTGCTGCTGCCGCCCTTCCACGGCGAGGCGATCGAGCGCTACACGGCGATGATCTCGGCGGCGACCGAACGGGAGATCGACGGCTGGGAGCTCAACCGGCCGTTCGCGCTGGCGCCGCGCATGCAGGCAATCACGCTCGACGTGATCATGGCCGGGATCTTCGGCATCGAGGGACGGCCGGAGCGCGGCACCCCCGAGCACCGCATGCGGCTCACGATCAAGCACCTCGTCGCCGCCTCGACCTCGCCACTGGCCCAGGTCGGCGAACTGCTCAACCTCAACCGCGAGGAGGCGGTCGGCCTGACCCGCCTTGGGGTCGAGCTGCTCGACCGCCCCACCTACGCGGTGATCGAGGCCCGCCGCCGCGACCAGAACCTCGGCGAGCGGCGCGACATCCTCTCGCTGCTCCTGCAGGCGGAGACCGAAGAGGGCGAGACGATGAACGACAAAGAAGTCCGCGACGAGTTGCTCACCCTGGTCCTCGCCGGCCACGAGACGACCGCCAACTCGCTCTCGTGGACATGGGAGCGTCTGGTCCGCAACCCTGCCGCCCACGAGGCCCTGCGCGAAGCCGTCCGCAGCGGCGAGGGCGGCGAGGAGCAGGTCGAGGCGACGATCGTCGAGAGCATGCGCTCGCGGCCGGTGGTGCCGTTCATCGGCCGCCGGGTGACGGTCCCCTGGCAACTCGGCGAGTACGCGGTGTCCGCCGGCACCCCGATCGGGATGAGCATCCTGCTGGTCCACCACCGCGAGGACCTCTACCCGCAGCCCTTCGAGTTCCGCCCAGAGCGCTGGCTGGGTCGCAAGCCCGGCACCTATGAGTGGATCCCCTTCGGCGGCGGCATCCGCCGCTGCCTCGGCGCCGCCCTGGCGATGGCCGAGCAGCGCGTCGTGCTCGAGGCAATGGCCCGTCGTCTCGACATCGAGGCCGCCGAGCCCGAGCCCGAGCGGGCCCTGCACCGCAACGTGACAATGATCCCCGCCCGCGGGGGCCGCGTGGTGTTGCGCTCACGCCGAGCGTAGAGCCTTACAATCGGGCCGATTGCCCGGAGAGGTGGCCGAGTGGCTGAAGGCACTCGCCTGCTAAGCGAGTAGGGGGCGCAAGCTCTCTCGAGGGTTCGAATCCCTCCCTCTCCGCTCCCGCGGGGCCGGCGGTTAGTCTCGTCATCGTGTCCGGCCGCTCGCACGCGCAGCTCGAGCAGATCTTCGAGGAGGTCGAGGCGCCGTTTGCCTTCGTCGACCTCGATGCGATGTGGTCCAACGCCGAGGCGATGCTGGAGCGGGCCGGCGACAAGCCGATCCGGGTGGCGAGCAAGTCGTTGCGCTGCCGGGCGCTGCTGGAGCAGATCCTGCGCCGCGACGAGCGCTTTGAGGGCCTGATGACCTTCACCCTGCCGGAGACGCTCTGGCTGACCGAGAACGGATTCGAGGACCTGCTGCTCGCCTACCCGACTGCGGATACGGGCGCCCTGAGTGAGCTGGCGCTGCGCTCGGTCGCCAACCCGGCCGGAGCGCCGATCGTGATGGTCGACTGCGTCGAGCACCTGGAGGCGATCGAGTCGGTACTGGGAGCCGGCGCGTCGCCGGTTCGGGTCTGCATCGACCTCGACGCCAGCTGGTGGGCGCTGGGCGGGCGGATCAAGGTGGGACCGAAGCGCTCCCCGATCCATACCGTCGAGCAGGCAGTTGCGCTGGCGCAGGAGATCGAGCGCCGAGCGCAGATCGAGCTGGTGGCGCTAATGGCATACGAGGGTCAGATCGCCGGAGTCGGCGACCAGCCGCCCGGGCGGCGCTTGCGCGGTGCGGCGATCCGGGCGATGCAGCGCCGCTCCGCCGCCGAGCTGGCCGAGCGGCGGGCGGCGGTCGTCGCCGCGATCGGCGAGTTCTCCGCGCTGGAAATTGTCAACGGGGGCGGCACGGGCAGCCTCGAGCTGACCGGTGCCGAGGATTCCGTCACCGAGATCGCCGCCGGCTCCGGCTTCTACGCTCCTAGCCTCTTCGACCATTACAGCCGCTTCACGCTGGCGCCCGCCGCCGGCTTCGCGCTACCGATCGTGCGCAAGCCAACTCCCGGGGTAGCGACGGCGCTGGGTGGCGGCTACCTCGCCTCGGGCAGCGGCGACGCCGCGCGCCTGCCCTCCCCCTGGCTACCGGAGGGCCTCGAGCTCGATTCGGAGGAGGGCGCCGGAGAGGTCCAGACTCCGCTCAGCGGCCCGCCCGCCACCGGGCTGCAGATCGGCGATCGCGTCTACATGCGCCACGCCAAGGCCGGCGAGCTCTGCGAGCGTTTCGACGCCCTCCACCTGGTCGAAGGCGAGGAGATCGTCGACGTCGTCCCCACTTACCGCGGCGAGGGAAAGACCTTCCTCTAGCTGCGGTGTAACGCGTTGTGGCTGCATCGGAGCCGCAGCGCGTTGCACCTGCCCTATGGCCCGAGTACCCGCGCCGCGTACTCGTTGGTGAAGGCGCGGCCAGGGTCGAGCTCGTCCCGGGCCGCCTGGAAGTCGGCCCAACCCGGATAGCGCTCGGCCAGGGTCGCGGCGGTCTGGAAGTGGCGCTTGCCCCAGTGGGGACGGCCGCCGTAGGAGTCCATGATCGACTCGACCGCCTCGAAGTAGGGGCGCCACTCCATGCCGCGGTACTGGTGGACTGCGATGTAGGCGGTGTCGCGCTCGTGCGAGGGGCTGAGCAAAGCATCGTCCCCGGCAGTCACCCGCATCTCGATCGGGAAGAAGACCGGGTAGCGGTTCGAGCGCACCCACTCGATCACCCGCCGCGCCGCCTCCGGGCCGTGCTCGCGCGGCACCCCGTACTCCATCTCGGTGAAGCGGACGCGACGCTCGTTGGCGAAGATCCGGTCGCTGCGATCGGTCGCCTCGCTGCCAGAAGCGAGCCAGGCGGCAAGCCGCGAGAGGGAAGGGATCGCGCGGGGCAACGCCTTGCCAGCGGCGGAGATCGCCTCCAGCGCCCAATTCTCGAGCACGATGTCGTTGAGGAAGGCAGCGGTCTTGCCGCGCGGCCGGGGCGCCTCGGCGGTGCGGTTGCGCTCCAGCACGAGGGCCGAATCCGCGTAGGGGAAAGTGAAGAGCTCGAAGTGATCGTTGGCGTCAGCCCGCTGCTGGAAGGCCTCGAAGACCTCCTCGCGCGGACACGGTGAATCGACCCTGCGCAGGGTGAAAGCGGGAACGCAACGCAGCGTCACCGCTGAGATCACGCCGAGCGCGCCGACCCCCACCCGGGCGGCGCGCAGCAGCTGCGGGTCGCGCGCAGCGGTCAGCTCCCGCACCGAGCCGTCGGCGAGAACCATCTCCACGCCCTCGACCTGGGAGGAGATATTGCGCAGCCTCACCCCCGTGCCGTGGGTGCCGGTCGAGATCGCCCCGGCGATCGTCTGCCGGTCGATGTCGCCAAGGTTCTCCATCGCCAGCCCAAGCCGGCTCAGCTCCTCGTTCAGATCGGCAAGCACGGTGCCGCCGCCGACCTTGACCAAGCCAGAGGAACGGTCGGCATCGATGACGCCGCTGAGGGCGCCGACGTCGACCATCGTCCCCTCGGTCAGCGCCGCCTCCGTGAACGAGTGGCCGCTGCCCGCGACGCCGACCTTGCGGCCCGCCGTAGCGGCCGCGCCCACCGCCTCCGCCAGCTGCTCGCGCCCGTCCGGACGCACCCGCTCGAAAGGGGCGCAGGACTGATCGCCAGCCCAATTGCGCCAGGTCCCCGATTGACTCTCGCCTGCTCCCGAAGCCACGCTGTGCTGAGCCTAGCCCGCTCAGCCCTCGACGGTGCGCACCGATGGAGGCGGCAGCGCGTGAGATGAGTAGGCGACCGTGGCCAGAAGCAAAGCGATGATCGCGAAGCCCGGGACCGCGTTGCCGGCAACGCTGGCGACGCCGCCGCCAACCAGCCCGCCGACCACCTGGCCCGCAGCCCAGGCTAGGTTGGAAAGCCCAGCGGAGAAACCCTGGTGCAGGCGGCTGCTCTCCGCCATCTCGGAGAGCATGGTCAGAGCTGGCGTGAAGCAGATCCCGCCGCCAAGCGAGGTGAGCATCAGGCCTCCCAGCACCACCCCCATGGTCGAGCCGATCGCCACCGCAGCCATCGCAACCGCGCAGATGCTGAGACCGACCATGAACGGCATCCGGCGCCCGACTCGGTCCGAGTATCGGCCGGCCAGCGGGGCCAGCACAGCCTCCAGCGCGGCGCCGACGATGAAGCCGGCGGCGATCAACGCGTGACCACCGCCAAGGTCGGCGATCTGCAGCGGCGCCAGCACCTCGATCGCCCCAAACATCACCGAGGGGATCGCGACGAACGCCGTCGCGATCAGGATCGGACGACTGAAGATCGTCTCGGCGACCTCGCGCAGGCTCTGGCGCTCAGGCACCCCCGCCTCGGGTAGGCGCGAGGCAAAGAAGGCAAGCCCAATCGCCACCACGAGCACGGCGCTGAAGATCAGCTCGGTGCCGACCTCGGCGGCCAGGGCGCCGAGCGCCGGGCCGAAGAGTGCGCCGGCGACGGCGGTGCCGAGCGCGGTGCCGATCACCGAGCCGCGGCGCTCGGGGGGTGAAGCGGTGATCAGCCAGGTCAGCGCGCCAGACCAGATCAGCGCCCCGGCTGCGCCCTGGGTGAAGCGGGCGGCGTCAAGCAGAAGGAACTTCTCGGCGAAGCCAAAGGCCACGCTAGCGCCGCCGAGTAGAAGCAGACCCCCGATCACCGTGCGGCGCGGGCCGAGGCGAGCGGCGAGCAGACCGGCGGGCAACGAGAACACCAGCGTCCCTGCGGCGTAAGACGCGGAGAGGACCCCAGCCTGCGCCTTACTCAGTCCGAGTTCGGCGACGTAGTCGGGCAGCAGCGGGGCGATCGCCGAGAAGAAGACGACATCGAAGAAAACCATCGCCGAGGCGAGTACGAGCAATCGACGCATTGCAGACAATACAATCATCTAGAGCGATCGCAGTCCTCAGCCGCGGCGTCTAGCATCGGCTGTCCGCTTACTCCCCGGAGGGGTGGCAGAGCGGTTGAATGCACCGGTCTTGAAAACCGGCAGGCGTCTAACGGCGTCTCGAGGGTTCGAATCCCTCCCCCTCCGCTTATAGGGCTACGGTGAGTCAGTGCGAGTGTCCGTGGCCGCCGCGCACCGTCCACCACGAGTCCCAGGTGATCTTGATGATGACCACGGTGATGCTCAAGCCGATCAGGGGGTCGGCGATCGGCAGGCCGAGCGCGACGACGATCGCGCTGGCGACAACGGCGAGGCTGACGTAAGAGTCAGCGCGGGCGTGGTTGCCGTCCGCGATCAGCGCCGGGCTGTCGAGGTGCTTGCCGGCGCGGGTACGGATGATCGCCGCGATCCAGTTGCCGCCGAAGCCGATCAGGCCGGCGGCCGCCAGGGCGATCAGGTCGGTCGGGGTCTGCGGGTTGATCAGCCGCGACACCGACTCGATGCCGGCAACGCAAGCAGAGACGAAGATCGCGAAGACGACAAAGAGGCCGGCGCCACGCTCGGCTTGCTCGGAGCGGAGCAGGAAGGCGATGGCGAGCGGGATCGCCGTCGCCGCGTCGCCGAAATTGTGGATCAAGTCGGCAAGCAGGGCGACGCTGCCGCTGGCGAGGTAGATCACGAGCTGGATCAGGGCGGTGAGTCCGAGGACGGCGAGTGAGAGGCCAACCGCTCGCAAGCCCTCGTGCGAGCGCTTAATGCTTGGGTCGACGAGTCCGTGACTGTGGCCGTGGCCGTGGCCGCCGTGGCTACGGGAATGGCCGTGATCGTGTTCATCTGACGTATGCACGTTTCTGCATATAAGCACTACCCTCCTCCCATGGCTCGCCCCTCTGAACACAAGTCCGCCAGCCGGCCGCTGCCGGCGAGCGAGGCCGAGCACCTGGCCGAGGCGATCGGCGCCTTCGCCGCCCCCAACCGCCTACGACTGCTGGGGGCGATGCTGAGCGGCGAGCGCTCGGTCGAAGAACTCGCGGTCGAGGTCGGCATTACCCAGGCGGCTACCTCCCAGCAGCTGCGAGTCCTCCGCGAATCGCGGCTCGTTCGCGTGCGCCGGACCGGCCGCCGCGCCTTCTATGAGCTGCACGATCACCACGTCCCCGAGCTGCTGGCGGCGATGCGCCACCACCACGAGCACCTCGAAGCCGAGGCGCCGCAGGCCGTCTCCTCCGAGCCGGGCACCACCGGCGCTCAAGCGTCTTGACCGCGGCTACCGCTGGAAGCGGCGAATCCCACGCGGAGATCTTCCTTCGCTTCCTCAAGTTTGGCCTGCTGGCCTGGGGCGGGCCGGCTGCGCAGATCGCGATGATCAAGCGCGAGTGCGTCGATGAAGAAATGTGGATCTCGGAGTGGAGCTTCAAGAAGCTGCTAGCCGTCTACCAGATCCTTCCCGGCCCAGAGGCGCACGAGCTCTGCGTCTACTTCGGCCGGCTGCGCGGCGGCAAGCTCGGCGGCTTCCTCGCCGGCCTCGGGTTCATGCTACCGGGCTTCATCCTCATGCTCGGGCTGTCGGTCCTCTACGTCGAGGCCAGCCTTGCGGGCCATCTCGGCGACCTCTTCTACGGGCTGACGGCGGCAGTAGGGGCGCTGGTCGCCCGCGCCCTGGTCCGGCTCAGCAAATCCTTCATCTCGGACGTGCCGTTGGCGATCATCGCCGTGGTCGGCTTCGCCCTGACCCTCTGGCTCGGGATCACCTTCGTCCTCGTCCTGCTCGGCGGCGGCATCGCCTACGAGCTGTGGACCAACGGGCGGCGCTGGACCCATCGGGCCAACAGCTTCGCGATCACTCCAATGGCGCTCCTCGCCGTCGCCACCGGGGCGATCACGGTCTCGTTGACGGCGGCGATCTTCTTCGAGGGCTTGAAGGCGGGCCTGCTCACCTTCGGCGGCGCCTTCACGGTGATCCCGTTCCTCCGTGAGGCCGCCGTCGAAAACCACCACTGGATGACCGCGAGCCAGTTCAACGACGGCCTGGCGATGGGCGGCATCCTGCCGGCACCGCTGATCATCTTCTCCACCTTCGTCGGCTACATCGCCGGGGGTCTCGGCGGCGCGTTGGTGATGACGCTCGGCATCTTTATCCCCGCCTTTGGCTTCCCGATCTTCCTCCATCGCCAGCTCGTCGCTGTCTCCGAGAACGAGCGCCTACACCCCTTTCTGCTCGGAGTCGCGGCGGCGGTGATCGGGCTGATCGCGGCGGTCACGGTGACGATCCTCGAAACCAGCGTCACCGATGTCTACACCGCCCTGATCGCGCTCGGAGCCTTCGCCGCCCTGAACCGCTGGCATGGCAAGCTCACCGTCGTCTATGTGATGGCCGTCGCGGGCATCGTCGGCGTCCTCCTCCAGCACACCGTTGTCTAGGTGACGCCGGGCGCTACCGGCCCAACTATGCGATCGTCGCTGCAACAGGAGGCTCCCCTGACTCATCCTTAAACGCTCGTTAGGTAGAGCGCTACTTCTTAGCCGTCCTTGGATCCCGTGCCATCGGTGCCGATCAGATCCCCGGCTCGTTGTCGACGACTTGGGTGAAGAGCTGCTGCGAGAAGCCGAACAGCAGCGCGTAGCCGAGGAACAGGGACTCCGAGCGGGTACCGGCCGGACTGATCAGCAGGTCCGCCTGAACCCACTTGCGCGGTCTAGCTGCTGGTCGGCGGGGTTTCTCTAGTTCGCGGATGAACTCGATGTCTCCGAGACCAGGAGCCCGAAGCTGACGACGAAGGCGATCACGATTGCGCCAAAGAGGGCCCGTCCACGCAGGGCGCCGGCGCCCTCGAGGCGGGTGCCAAGGCGCGAGGACAGCGCCAGCAACAGCATCGCCGTGGGCCAGCAGGCATCGAGCAGCGTTCCCAGAGCGTAGGTGCCACTGGACGGCGTTCCCCTGTCGCTGGGCACCAGTAGTCACGACAGCAAGACCATCGGCCGCTACGACTATTGCGCCCGCGTCGTCCGTGAGCTGCGCGAGCCCACGGGCGCAGCCACCGGCTGAGCAGCGTCGGCACTTCAACCAGCGGTGTGTGGCGCCGGTCGCGAAGCGACCAAGGCCAACGCTTGATGTCCTCGCACTGGCGAACGGTTGACCGCCTGACCGAGGAGTAGGAATGGCTGACGACCTCTTACCTCGGTCAGGCGGGGCAGCAAACCGCTCTGCCTAGACTGAACGGTACCGTAAATGCTACTGATAAGTATGTAGACTTTTAAGTATCGGGCAGAGATTGTCTGCTCAGTGGAGGGCGATCTGCAGCGCATCGTTGGCCGCAACCTGCGGGCCTTTCGCGAAGCTCGCGGCTTAAGCCAGGAGGCATTCGCCGAAGTGCTCGGCATTCATCGCACCTACATGGGCGGCATCGAGCGGGGTGAGCGCAACCTGACGCTGAAAAACGTCGAGCGGATCGCCGAACGCATCAAGCTGGCGCCACTATTGCTGCTCGACGAGGACCGATTGTCCGGAGCCGGTCCGAAGAACGAGACCGGAGGTTCCGCCGGCAACAAACCTAAGCGATCACCAGGGCCACGTTGAAGCCGTCGTAGCCCTTGCCGCCGACCGTCTGGATCGTCGTCGCCTCGACCCGGGGCTCGGCGGCGAGCAGCTCGTGCAGGCGGCGCTGAGCCTCGATCGCCGGGTCGACGTCGCTCGTGTCGACGAGCCTGCCGTCTCGAATGACGTTGTCGCAGACGATCAGGCTGCCGGGGCGGGAGTGATCCAGCGCCCAGGCGAAGTAGTCGGGGCTATGGACCTTGTCGGCATCGATGAAGGTGAGGTCAAAGGGACCGGCGCCCTCCGCGTCCAGATCGGGCAGCAGGTCGAGAGCCAGCCCGAACCGCAGCTCGACGACTTCGCCGAGCCCGGCCCGGTCGATGTTGCCTCGGGCGACCTCGACGTAGCGCGGATCGGCCTCGATCGTGATCAGCCGCCCGCCGTTGGGCAGCGCCCGACCTAGCCAGATCGTGCTGTAGCCGCCCAGCGTCCCGAACTCCAGAATCGACCTCGCGCCCAAGGTCCTGGCGAGCAGATGTAGCAGCTTGCCCTGCGGCGGGGAAACCTGGATCGCCGGCAGCCCGGTTTCCTCGCTCGCTCGCACCGCCATCTCCAGAGCCTCGTCGTGCGGCGCCAGCAGACCAGCCACATACTCGTCGACCGCGCTCCAGGTCCGCTCTGCCACGATTGAGGTCTATCAAGGGCGGCGCCGCAGCAGGAAACGCCGGCCGGCGACCGAACGTGCGGAGATGGAGACGGCAGCGCGCCGGGCGCGCACCCGTGAGCGCTGGCTGCTGCGGGCAGAGCGGGTCCGCGACGCCTTTGGCCTCGTCCTGATCCTCGTGCTCATCACCTATGTGCTCGCCTCGCTGCTCGACAACCGCGGCTGGACCTCGGTCCTGCTGGCACTGGCGACGAGCGCGACCTCGGTGGTCGCGCTGACCAGCTCGCACGTGCGGCCCCGATTCGTGCGGCTGGCGATCTGGCTCTCGGCCCTGACCATCGTCCTGGCCGCCGTGGGAGCGGCCGCCGACGCGCGCGCCTGGCTCAACTTCGCCTCGCTGATCCAGATCTCCCTCCTGGCGGTGGCGATGGCCGCCGTGCTGCGCCGCGTCGTCACCGCCCCGGAGGTCGGCTTCCGCACGATCCTCGGCGCGCTCAGTGTCTACACCGTGCTCGGCATCCTCTTCACCTTCGCCTACGGCACGATCGACCGCATCCAGAGCGGCCCTTTCTTCGAAGGCGTCGCCAATCCTCACGGTTCCGACTTCCTCTTCTTCAGCTACACGACCCTGACCACGACCGGCTACGGCGACCTCGTCCCAGGCGGTCAGCCAGGCCAGATGATCGCCGGCCTGGAGATGATGGCCGGACAGATCTTCCTGGTCACCATGGTCGCCGGCCTGGTCAGCCTCTGGCGCCCCGGCGACGCGATCCGCCGGCGACGGGAGCAGCGCAGCGGCCCTTCCGCCGAGGCCCCTCCCCCAGGTTGACGCCCTTCAGCTGAAGTACTGCCCGTGGAAGCCGAAGGGGATGTGGTGCGGGACCCGCGCCCTGCCCAGCTCCCCGAGGCTCTTTGCGTCGAGCACCAGCAGGTAGGAGCGGGCATCGCGGCTGTCGAGCACGACCGAGAGCAGGACGCCCTCGTCCTCGCCACGATCGGGCTGCGGAGAGGGGATGAAGACCGGCTCACCCGGGTAGGCGCCGAGCTCGAACCACGTCTCCGCCTCACCCGTCTCGACGTCGACCTTGACCAGCTGATCGACGAAGTCGAGCGTCTCCTCGCCGGGCCTCGACCCCACTCCGTACACGTAGCGATAGGGACGCGCGTTGCGCTCCCGGTAGTCGATCCGCGGCAGCTCGAGGATCGCGTCACTGAGCTCTTCCTCGGCGACACGGCCGCTGTCGAGCTCCACGCGGTAGCGCATCAGCCGGCCGTAGGAGGACTCCGGTGGCGGCGCGGCGCGAAGGCGATCGACGTAGAGAGCGTCGACGATCGAGGCGTCGTCGTAGGCGACGAGGTCGAGGACCAGCTCCGAGCCGCGCTCGAAGGCGTTGACGTGGTGGAAGGAGAAACGGGGCTCGGCCACGTACTTGCCCCTGAGCTCGCCGTTCTCGCGGTCGAAGACCAGGATCCGCGTCCCCAGCTCCGGCTTCCAGCGATAGTTCTCGATGAAGGGCTTGCCGCTGAGGCCGAGCCGCAGCGGGTTGACGACGAGCGGGAAGGCAACGAGGACGGCGTAGCGCTCGGTCAGCGCGAAGCTGTGCATGTAGGAGGGCTCGGAGACGCGCATGGCCGCGATCCGGCGCTGGGTGTCCCGGTCGCGCTGTGCGTAGACGCGGTACTCCGAACGCGGGCCGAAATGGGTCACGTAGGCGATCAGCTCGCCGCGCTCGGGGTCGTGGTGGGGGTGCGCCGTAGCGTGTATGCCGGGTGGTTTGTAGGCGACACCGAGGGCGTCCAGCGTCTCCGGGTCGAAGGCGACCGGCAGCGGCGTCTCGGTCATCGCGATGTAGGAGTCGCCGAGCTTGGTCAGGTTGACGTTGCAGTTGTCGGTGAAGTTCGGGCTGAACATCGTCGTCAGGCGCTTGAAAGTGGACCGGCAGGGATCGGTGGCGAACTCGCTGTAGGAGATCCGTCCGGCTTCGGCCTCGCGGTAGGCCTGGCTGCGCAAGAAGCGGTTCGCGTAGGAGACCCGACCGCCGCCGAAGGAGAACTTGTGGAGCATCGCGAGGCCGTCGAACCAGTGCCGGAGGGGCTTCTCGCCAACCTCGAACTTCGCCGGGCCGTTGCGCAGGAGGGTCCCGGTCAGCCACTCGGGGATCGCCCCCTCGACCGGCAGGGAATCGAGGTCGACCTCGGCGTCCAGGGTCGAGAACCCCTCCACATAGCCGGGGCGGGATACGGTCTGCGCTTCGGTCGCCATCGCTTTCGTCCTCCTCGGAGTCAATAGTCCAAAGTAGACGGTCTAAGAAATACCATTACCCCATCGAGATGTCAAGCGAGATCCGCCTAACCCCCGTGTCCTTCATCGTCCTCGGCCTGCTCGAGGCAGCGGGAGAGGCGACCCCCTATGAGATGAAGCAGGTGGTCGCGACCAGCCTCAGCGACTTCTGGTCGATCCAGCACGCCCAGCTGTACTCCGAGCCCGAAAGGCTGGCGAAGGCCGGCTACCTGAGCGAGCGTCGCGAGGAGGGCGGCAGGCGGCGGCGGTACTACGCGATCACCGCGGAGGGCCTCACGGCCCTGCGGTCATGGCTCGACGAACCGACGGCCGAGCTGACCGAGCTCCGCGATCCGGGCCTGCTGAAGCTCTTCTTCGGCGCCGACCCGAAGACGCTGGCCGAGGCCCAGGTCCCGGCGCACCAACGCAAGCTCGCCGGTTACGAGGAGCTGCTCGAGGAGATGGGCGACGCGGCCCCGACGGGAATGCGCCTATCGCTCGAGTCGGGCATCGGCCACGAGCGGGAGTGGATTCGCTTCTGGTCGCGGCTGGTCGAGTAGGCGAACGGCTACTCGGAGAGCTCGACGCGCTCGATCGTCTGCGGCTCGACCGGGCGATCTCCGGCGCCGGTCGGCGTCGACTCGATCGCGTCGACCGTGTCCATGCCCTCGACAACCTGGCCGAAGACTGTGTGCTTGCCGTCGAGCCAGGGCGCCGAGCCGGTGGTGACGATGAAGAACTGGGAGCCGTTGGTGTTGGGACCGGCGTTGGCCATTGCCAGCGCCCCCCGCACGATCTTGTGCTCGTTGAACTCGTCCTCGAAGGTGTAGCCAGGGCCACCGGTGCCGGTGCCCTCCGGGCAGCCGCCCTGGATCATGAAATCGGGGATGACGCGGTGGAAGACCAGTTCGTCGTAGAAGCCGTCGGCGGCGAGCTTGCGGAAGTTCTCGACCGTCTTCGGGGCGTCGTCGTCGTGCAGCTCGAGCACGATCGCCCCGGCGTTGGTGTGAAGGGTGGCCTGCGACATCGACGCGAACCCTACCCGGTCACGCGCACGATGACCGGGCGGGAGGCGCCGGGGGCGTAGGGCCAGCGGTCCTCGGAGAGGGCGACGGCCCGGAGGCGAATACTCGCCAAGCCGGTGACGTAGCGGAAGCGGTAGCTGGCGTGGAAGCGACCGCTGTGGTCGCTGCGGGTGACCAGAACCGGGCGCCAGCGTTTCGTCGCCTCCTCGTAGTACTGGATCGCGACCAGCTTGCCACGGCGCGGCAGCGGCGCCCCAAGCGTGCGGACGCGACCGTGGAAGCGCACCGCTTCGCCAGTGCTGAGGACGTGAGGGTTCGCCCGCAGGTCGATGCCGCCGCTGACCCTCAGCGTCAGCGGCCGACGAGCTGCCTCCTCCAGCGTCGCGTCGCCTTTGAACGAGACCGAGATCCGCCGCGAGGTTCCAGCCGGCAGGAGTAGCTGGAAGCCGCCGTGCTCTCCGGTCCCGACTTCAAAAATGCGAGCCCGCCCAAGCGCCCCTCGCGAGGGCCGTGAGACCACGCGCAGCGTTCTGCTGGCAAGCCCGGCGCCGTCGGCATCTACCAGCCGCCCGCTGAGCATCGGCGCAGCCTTGAACGGCACGGTCAGCTCGGTGCTGGCGTGACCATGCCAGCCAAGCCGAGCGAAGATGCGGGCCTTCGAGCGCGCCGGCTTCGCTCGCGCCGGCTCCGCCCGCTTCACTCCTGCCGCGGTCTCCGCGGGGGCAATCTTGCGCACCGTCATCTCGGTGCCGTCGGCCCGGCGGCTGGTCGAGGCCGTGTTGCCGGCCCCATCCACGGCGTCAGCGCGGAAGACGTAGATGCCGGGACCAAGGTCATTGGGAAGCCGGGCGATGAGCTCGGCGGTACCCGCCGAATCGCCAAGCCGAAATTTCGCCGGCAGCTCGGTCCACTCTTTGCCGTCCAGGCGCCGATAGTGGATTTCACCGCTCGCCGGCCCGGAGTGGGCGTCGGAGATCTGGGCGCTGATCTGCTCGGGCAGACCCTCCGCAGGGGCAGGATCGAATGCAACCCCGGGGGGAACGTCGTCGAAGCGCAACGGCAGGGAAGCCACCGCTGTGGGTGCCTCGTTGCCGGCCTCGTCGCGCAGCCAGACGTTCAGCGAGTAGACACCGGCCCGCGGCACGAAGAGGTTCGACAGCGCGCTGAGGCCGCGACCAGGGGCGAACTTGGCGCCGGAGTCATAGCCCGCCGGGCCTTCGATCCGCCAGAGCGCCCCGCCAATCGGGCTCGCCGGACCCTGATCCGGATTGACCCAGGAGAGATCGAAGTCGTTACTGCGCCGCCAGACATCGCCGCCGACAAGGCTGAGGTTGCGTGGATGGGCCGGAGGGTTGTTGTCGACGTAGAAGGTCTGATCCGCCGTGCAGCCGACGTTGGCGGCGAAATCGGTAACGCAGTGGTGGATCGCGTGGGGACCGTCGCTGATGCGGGTCGTGTCGATCGCCACGCCGCCGGAAGCACTGAGGCTGCAGGGGCGCATCTGGGTCGCTCGCCATTCGCCGCCGATCGAGGCTTTCGCGCAGCCGTACTCGGTGAGGTTGAACCTGGCGCCGTCTATGTCCGTCTCGCCGTAGCGGACACCGGCGCCGACGTCGTTGCCCCAAAAGCCGACGCCCTGCGAACCTCGGCGCCAACCACCGGCCGCGATCTCACCATTGAGGCCAGCCCCTGGCGGCTGGTTGTCTTCGAGCGTGATCGTCAGGGCGCGGATCGCCGACCACGAACCCGCATCGAGGCTGCACCATTTGCTCTCGACTTTGGCGCAGAGCAAGCGGTCCTCGATCGCGGGCTGGGGCGGGTTGAAGCCGGCGACGAACTCGCGCGGGGTGGTATCGGTAGCGCTGGCCGCAGCGAAGACGTCGAAGCCACCACTCCAGTTGCCAACGCCTATCCGCTGCTCCATGCCGTCGTGCAGGGCGTGCCACCAGGTGCCCCGCACCTGGGAGATCGCGGTTCCCGCCGGCGCTTCCCAGCGCCAGCGGGCAAAACGGGTGCCCGAGACCGTCGACTGCCCGTCGCGGGTGAAGCTCTTCAGGTGGGCGCCGTCGAAGGGGTCCTGGCCTGCCGGTGGCACGCACCAGCCGTCGGGCCGGAACTTTGCGCCACCCGTCGTGTCGGCCCAACTGGCGTCGGCGCCGATATACCAGCCGCATTGGGCGACCGCGTACTTCCCCGCCGTCGCCTCGCGCGCGACCAACAGCAACAGCGCCAGAGCCAACGCGACCCCCATCGCCACGATCCGCGCCAGCCCACCCCGTGTCCCCGACATAACCCCTCCTTCGCTCGACGGCATTTGGAGGGCTAAGGGCACAAGCGGCAAATCTCTCCCCCCTGGCTCGGCGAAATGCCCAGCGGCTGCCGCGGGGGCGCCTTTGCGAGAATGGCTCCAATGTCACTTCCGACGCAGGATCAGATAACCGAGAAGCTGCGCGCCGTCATCGATCCCGAGCTGCGCCGCTCAATCGTCGAGCTGGGGATGGTGCGCTCGATCGTGGTCGCCGACAGCGGCCGGGTCGAGGTCGTCGTCTCGCTGACAACCGCCGGCTGTCCGATCCGCTCGCACTTCGAACAGGCCGTCGCCAAACAGATCTCCGAGCTCGACGGCGTGACCGAGGTTGCGGTCGGCTTCGACGTGCTCTCCGACGAGGAGAAAGGCGCCCTGCAGAAAACGCTTGGCCGCGGCAAGCTGCCCGCCGGCGCCCTGGCCCAGGTGAAAAACGTGATCTGCGTCGCCTCCGGCAAGGGCGGCGTCGGCAAGTCGACGATGACCGCCAACCTGGCCGCGGCGCTGACCGCCGAAGGCCACGCCTCCGGCGCCCTCGACTGCGATGTCTACGGCTATTCGATCCCGCGCATGCTCGGGGTCAACAGCAAGCCTGAGGTCAATGGCGAGCGCAAGATCCTGCCGCTGGAGGCACCAAGCGGGGTCAAGGTGATGTCGATCGGCTTCTTCGTCGAGGAGAACTCCGCCGTGGTCTGGCGCGGACCGATGCTGCACAAGGCGATCCAGCAGTTCCTCGAGGACGTCGCCTGGGGCGAGCTGGAGTACCTGCTACTCGACCTGCCGCCGGGGACCGGCGACGTTGCGATGACGCTCGCCCAGCTCCTCCCCCAGGCCAAGTTCTTGATCGTCACCACGCCACAGCCGGCGGCGCAGTCGGTCGCCAAGCGCGGCGCCGACATGGCGGCCAAGTTCGACCTCGAGCTGCTTGGCGCGATCGAGAACATGTCGGGCTTCACCACACCCCAGGGGGAGCGCGTGGCGATCTTTGGCGAGGGCGGCGGGCAACTTCTTGCCGACGAACTGGACATTCCCCTGCTCGGCAAGGTTCCCCTCTCCGAGGCGCTGCGCGAGCACGCCGATGCCGGCACCCCCCTGGTCACCGCCGAGCCCGACTCACCAGCCGCCCAGGCAATCCGCCAGGCCGCCCGCGGGATCGTCGCAGCGACGCCCCAGGAGCTACCGGTGCTGCAGGCGGCGCCGGCAATGGCGGAAGCACCGCCGGTCGGCGGCATTCCGCTGCCCGTCGTCCAGGGATAAAAACGGGCGGCCATTTTGGCCGCCCGGGAAGCTGCGTGAGCCGAATCGCCGGCCCTAGGCCGCGCTCTTGCTCTTGTAGTACTCGGCGTTGATCTCGGCGTATTTCGCCCACTCAGCCGGGAGCTGGTCCTCGGCGAAACAGGCATCGACCGGACAGGCCTCAACGCAGGCGTCGCAGTCGATGCACTCGTCCGGATCGATGTAGAGCATCTCGACCGAGTCGTAGTCGGGCTCGTCCGGCGTCGGGTGGATGCAGTCGACGGGACATACCTCGACACACGAGTTGTCCTTGGTGCCGATACAAGGCTCGGCGATGACGTAGGTCATTCGAGGGCTTCTCCTGGGTCGTCTTTTCGGTGCCGCCGGGGGCTCCAGGCCCCCGCCAAAGCGCGAGCGGACATTTTAGGGATATGACGGCGGAAGCGTGACCGACGGGCGGATTGCACCGACGGGCGGGGCCTTCGTGCGGTCGAGATATCGTGGCGGCGTGCCGCGTCCGCATCCCCCGATCGCCTGCGCCCTGCTCGCGCTGCTGCTTGCCGCCCCGATAGCGCGCGCGGGCGGCGGTGAGGCACTGCCGTTCGGCGAGGCGGCGCCCACCGCGGTGACGACCTTTTCTTCCGACCGATTGATCGTCGAGTGGGCGCCGGGGGCGAGCCGCAGCGAGCGGATCGAGGCGCGCCAAGACGCCGAGGTGAGCTCGGTGCGAGCGCTTGGCAATCCTACGTTCCAGCTGGTCGCAATCGCTCCGGGAAAAAGCGTCGACGATGCACTGAATGCGCTGCGCAGCGACCCAGCCGTGCTGGTCGCGTCCCGCGATGGCTATAGCTCGCTGGATTCCGTGCCGAACGACCCGAAGTTCGGAGAACTCTGGGGACTAAGCAATAGTGGCGGTGGGATCAACGGCTTCTCGGGCGCCGTTGCCGGCGCCGATGTAAATGCTCCGCTTGCCTGGGATCGCACGACCGGATCGCCTTCGACGGTTATCGCCGACATCGACTCGGGCTACCGTTTCGACTCGCCCGACCTCGGCCCGGTTGCCTGGACCAACCCCGGCGAGATCGCCGGCAACAGCATCGACGACGACGGCAACGGCTTCGTCGACGACGTGCACGGATACGACTTCGTCGGGGATAGTGCCGACGCACCGACGAGCGACGGCGACCCGACCGACGACAACCTGATCTCGGGTGGCCACGGGGTGCACACCGCTGGGACCATGGGGGCGGCTGGCAACGACGGCTTCGGGATTACTGGCGTCGCCCAGAACGTGCGGATAATGCCGCTGCGGGTCTGCGCCAACTCCGTCATCAACGGCGACGAAGCACGCTGCCCCTTCTCCTCCCAGATCGCGGCGATCAACTACGCGGGCAAAATGAAAGCGAGGGCAGCCAACATGTCCCTCGGGGGAACGACCTTCAACGAACTCGAGCGCGACGCGATCGCGGCCAATCCGCAGACGCTCTTCGTGATCTCAGCCGGCAACGACAGCGCCGACAATGATCTGGAACCCCACTACCCGTGTAACTACGACCCGCTTGCCGAAGGCGAAAGCGCAGTCGACAACGTGATCTGCGTCGCTGCCACCGACCAGGCAGATCGGCTGGCGGACTTCTCCGATTGGGGGGCTGGCTCGGTCGATCTGGGGGCACCGGGAACCGAGACGCTGAGCACGTTTCCGATCCTGACCACGACGGTCATCGACGACTTCGAGGCGAATGACTTCTCGTCGAAGTGGGAAGCCACCGCCGGCACGGGGATGGGGCGCGCTGACGCCGGCGACGGGCCCCTGACCTCGTTCGGAATGAATGACTCCCCCGGCGGCGCGCCGGCACCGAGCTCGGCTCATCACTCGATGCTAACCAGCGGGATCCCAATCCCCGCCGGCACCGGGGCCTGCACACTCAGCGGGCTGCGATTCCGCCGCGCCGACGCCGGGTCGAGCTTCTTCTACTCGGTTCTCAGCGACGGCGTCCCTGCATTCACCAACACGGGCTCGGCGAACACCAGCGGCTCCAAAATGGCGTCGTTCAACACGGCGCCGATCAAGGGCCTGGGCGGCCACTCGGTGAAGGTCAGCTTCGGCTATAACGCCGGCCCTTCGCCCACGCCGGAAAACGGGATCTGGCTCGACGACATAAAGCTCAGCTGCCACGCGCCGCTTTCGACGCCCCCCGGATACGAGTTCCTCCAAGGCACCTCGATGGCCGCTCCGCACGTCACCGGCGCCGCGGGCCTGCTCTTCTCGCGGGAACCGTCGGCAACGGTGACCGAGGTGCGCGAAGCCCTGCTCGCCGGGGTTGACGCGATCCCGTCGCTGGCCGGCAAGACAACGTCCGGCGGCCGCCTCGACATCTCGAGCGCTATGGACATCATCGAAGACCACACGGCCCCAGCGGCACCGCAGCAGCTGTCGACGGTGCCCACGTCGCCCGCCAACGAGAACCACCCCAGTATCCTCGGCGCGGCCGAGGCTGCATCGACGATCGACGTCTACGCCAGCGACACATGCCAGGGCGCTCCGGTGGCAACCGGCACGGCTGCGGAGCTCAGCTCCCCAGGCATTCAGGTCACGGTGCCCGATGACTCGGTCAGCCTGTTCTCGGCCACCGCAACGGACCTCGCGCACAATACGTCTGCTTGCTCTTCTCCAATCGTCTATGGGGAGCACTCCTCGGGAGGAGAAATCGTCGTCGGAGAACTGCCGCCGGGCACCGTCAAAGAGACGGAAGACGCAATCCGCAGGGCATCGCTGGCAGCGGCAATCGATGAACAGAAAAGTCCGAGCTGCGCCGTGCCGAAGCTGACCGGCATGACCCTGGCCCAAGCCAAGACCACACTGGCGACAGCCCACTGCTCTCTAGGCAAGGTGACGAAGCCGAAAGCTAAGAAAGGACACAAGCTCGGGCCGCTGGTCGTGAAGTCGGCGAAGGGAGCCTCCGGCGGCAAGGTCGATCTCACTCTCGGCCCCAAGCCGAAGGCCAAGAAGCACCACCACTAGCATCGAGCCTCGATGCTGCTGCTGACTGGGGCGACTGGAAGCGTTGGATCGCGGCTGCTGCCGCGGCTGCTCGAGAGCGGCCAGGACGTGCGCTGCCTGGTCCGCGAGCCGCGGCGGCTGGGGGCTCAGCGGGTGGACGTCCAGATCGCGCTTGGCGATCTCGGTGAGATGTCGGATCCGTATCTCGTCCGCCAAGCACTGCGCGGCGTCGACACTGTGGTCCACCTAGCGGCGACGATCCGCGACCAGCCTCCGCACCGGCTCGACGAGCTAAACGGACTGGCCACGGTGCGGCTGCTGCGCGCCGCCGAGCGCAGCGGCGTCAAACGCTTCGTCTTTTTCAGCGCGCTCAATGCCTCGGCCGCCCAGCGCACCCGCTTCTTCCGCGCCAAGTGGCTGGCCGAGAGGGCCGTCACCTCCTCCCCCCTGCAGACGACGATCTTTGCTCCGTCAATTGTCTACGACCATTCCGATCCCTGGATAACCCTTCTGCGCCGCTTCTCCTTCCTGCCGGTGCTGCCGGTCTCAGGCGGGGGACGGGCGCGCTTCGAGCCGATCTGGGCGCAGGACGCCGCGCGCTGCGTCGTCGCGGCGCTGGAGCGAGGTGAGCAGGAACGCTATGAGCTGGCCGGCCCCGAAACGCTCAGCTACGACGAGATGTCCGATCTGGTCAGCCGCGTCGCCGGTCGACCCCGCCCGCTCGTCCACGTTCCATTGCCGCTGGTCCGCGCCGGGCTGATCTCGGTCCGCTCCCTTTTCGGCGAGGCCGTGTTTGCAACCTGGGAGGAGGCGGAGCTGATGGAGGTTCCGATGGTCAGCGAGCGTGGCACCGCCGATGCCGAGGCGCTCGGAGTCGAGCCGAGGAGGATGATCGATGTCCTGGAGGATTCCTAAGCGCGCAGCAACACTGGCGTTCGCACTCGTCGCGATCGTCGCCACGGGGCAGGCCTCGGCGGTGACGCTGGTGCCGCCCAAGCCGGATGTGCTTTTTGGTGTCAGCGACAAAGGCTCGACCCAGGAGTTCAACGAATTCGCCGAACTGCTCGCCAAGCACCCGGCGCTGCTGGAGACCTTCCACCCCTGGGGGAACAGCCTCAATCAGTCCTACGAACGCTGGCGCGAAACCAGCACGCGCCCGATCCTGGCGATCTCGACCATCGACGACCAGACCCTGTCCGAGCTGATCACGCCCGAGCAGATCGCCCTGGGGGCGGGCGACGACTACCTGCTCCAGCTCAATGGCTTCTTCGCCAAACGCGGCCTGCCCGCCTACATCAGGCCGCTCGGCGAGCCCAACCGCTGCCTCAACGCCTGGTCGGCAGTCAACTGCGACGGCACGCAGAAAGGCGGCGAACACACACCCGGCTGGTACAAGCAGGCCTTCCGCCGCATCGTCGCGATCGTGCGCGGCGGCCAGACCCTGGAAGGGATCAACGCAACCCTCGCCGCAATCGGCCTGCCACCGCTGAACCGCACCAAAGGCCCCAATCCGACCAGCCTGCCGGCGGCACCGGTGAGCATCATCTGGAGCCCCCTTCCCGGCGGCTCGCCGCGGGTCAAAGGCAACTTCCCCGGCAACTACTGGCCGGGCGCCCCTTGGGTCGACTGGGTCGGCACCGACTTCTACTCGCAATATCCGGTCTGGAAAGACCTCAACCACTTCTACGCCGCCAAACAATGGAAAGGCAAGCCGCTCGCGATCACCGAGTGGGCCGTCTCTGGCGAGGACGAACCGCGCTTCGTCAAACAGCTGGTCTCCTGGACGGTGAAGCGCCCCCGAGTCCGAATGCTCGTCTACTACACCGGCTTTGGCCCCGGCGAAAACCCCTACGACCTCCGCCTCTACCCCCGCACGACCAACACCCTCCGCCTCAAGCTACGCCGCGAAACCTTCCTCCAATACGCCGAATACAACGCCGGCCTCCTCCCTCCGCTCCCCCCACCACCCCCCAAAACCCCCAACCCCCAATAGCCCTACACGGGGGGCCGACGGGCCTGAACCGTGTCTATATGTCACGTTTGCGGCCCGTCGACGGCTGCGGCTTGGTTGCGCTCGAAGCCGGCGCGGAGCAGGCGGATCAGCTCTTGGGGGTTGCGTTCGACCTGGCGCCAGGTGCAGCGGACCACTTGCCAGCCGGCAGCGAAGAAGCGCTGTTCGCGCTGGCGATCCAGCTCGAAGGCCGATGCAGTGCCGTGGAACTTGCGGCTGTCCGTTTCGATGATCAGACGAAAATCCCGCCAGAGGAAGTCGGGCCTCAGGCGAAGTCCCGCCGCTTCCAGCGGCACATTGACCTCAGGCCTAGGCAAGCCGGCGTGCTTGCACAGGCCAAGGAACATCCGCTCGAGCTCGCTGCGTGTCCGCCTAGTAGAGGGGTCGATTTCGTCGATACAAAGTCGCAACCGTGCAACTCCGCGGCGGCCTCGACAGCGCCGAATCAATTGCCGGATCTCGGCTATGCGGAGCAGGCCGAGCACCTCGGCCTCCGCAATGGCCTTTCGCAGATCCCACACCGAGACAGTGGCCGCCAAGTCCAGCAGGGAGCGGGCGACCGTCGTACATGGAATCCCATTCCGCCTGGTTCGGTCGCCGAGGCAAAGCGCGCCGTCACGGTGAGCAACGATGCCGGTTGGCATCCGGCCGCGACGGTTCGGAGCGGTGACGTCGACCCTCCTGCCCATAGATTGCGTCAGCCCCCAAAGCTCGGCGGCAGAACCGTGAGAAAGCACCGCACCGTCGCCACAGGCGAGTACGGCTGCCATGAAGCGCCCTTCGCGACTCAACAGCGCATGGCCGACCAAATAAACGCCCGTATGCACAGGGTGAAGTCGTCCTCGCTCTACCCGTTTCCGAACAGCGCTAGCACCGACACCAGCCTCGCTCAGCTGATCCAGCGTCACCAGCCCATGCTGCGACTTGGCAATCTCCGCAATCGCCCAGTCCCCACCGGCCGACGGGCCGGAATCGTGTCGATATGTCACGTTTGCGGCCCGTCGGGCCTGGTGGGATTGGGGCACGCTGGGAAGGGTGGCGGGGCTGGGGGCGCGGGTGGCGCGTCGAGGGTGCCGGGACGTTCGCGGCATCGTGCCGAAATGCGAGAGGCCCGGCGGGTGCCGGGCCTCTCTGAAACTGCACTCGCCTGTTGAGGACGAAGTTACGCCCGAGGGCGTGGCTACATCATGCCGCCCATGTCTGGCATACCGCCGGGCATACCGCCACCGCCAGCGCCTTCCTTCTCGGGGGGCTCGGCGATGATCGCCTCGGTGACGAGGATGTTCTTCGCGATCGAGGCTGCGTTCTCCAGCGCCGAACGGGTCACCTTGGTCGGGTCGATGACACCGGCAGCGATCAGGTCGCCGTACTCGCCGGTGGCCGCGTTGAGGCCTTCGCCGGCCTTCAGCTCGCGGACCTTGTTGACCACGACCGAGCCCTCCTCGCCGGAGTTCTCGGCGATCTGGCGGACCGGCTCCTCCAGCGCCCGGTAGACGATCCGTGCACCGGTCGCCTCGTCGGGATCGGTGAGCTTGTCCGGATCGAGGTTGCCCTGCGCATTCAGCAGCGCAACGCCACCACCCGGCACGACGCCCTCCTCGAGCGCGGCGCGGGTCGCCTGCAGCGCGTCCTCGACGCGGTGCTTCTTCTCCTTCATCTCGGTCTCGGTGGCAGCGCCGACCTTGACCACGGCGACACCGCCGGCCAGCTTGGCGAGACGCTCCTGGAGCTTCTCGCGATCGAAATCGGAGTCGGTGTTTTCGACCTCGTTTTTGATCTGGTTGATCCGGCCCTTGATGGCCTCGGCCTCGCCAGAGCCATCGATGATCGTCGTCGTGTCCTTGGAGATGACGACGCGGCGAGCTTTACCGAGCTGGGAGAGCTGGGTGTTCTCGAGTTTGAGACCCATCTCCTCGGTGATCACCTCACCGCCGGTGAGAATCGCGATGTCCTCCAGCATCCGCTTGCGGCGGTCGCCGAAGCCAGGCGCCTTGACGGCGACACCGGTGAAGGTGCCCCGCAGCTTGTTGACGACGAGCGTCGCGAGGCACTCGCCCTCGACGTCCTCGGCGACGATCAGCAGCGGCTTGCCGCCCTGCATGACCTGCTCGAGCACCGGCAGGATGTCCCGCACGGAGCCAATTTTCTGGTTGGCGATGAGGACGTAGGGGTCCTCCATCACCGCCTCCATGCGGTCCTGGTCGGTGACCATGTACGGGGAGATGTAGCCCTTGTCGAACTGCATCCCCTCGGTGAACTCCAACTCCATGCCGAAGGTCTGGCCTTCCTCGACGTTGACTACGCCGTCCTTGCCGACCTTCTCGATCGCATCGGCAATCACGTTGCCGATCTCATCGTCACCAGCGGAGATGGCGGCGACACGAGCGATCTGCTCCTTGCCGGCGACCTCCTTGGACTGCTTCTCGCGCAGGGTCTCGACCACGTCTTCGACCGCCTGCTCGATGCCGCGGCGCAGGGCCAGCGGGTTGGCGCCGGCGGCGACGTTCTTGAGCCCCTGGCGAACGATGATCTGGGCCAGCAGGGTCGCCGTCGTCGTACCGTCACCGGCGACGTCGTTAGTCGCCGTGGCGACCTCGCGGACCAGCTGAGCGCCCTGGTTCTCGAAGACGTCCTCGACCTCGACCTCGCGGGCGATAGTGACGCCGTCGTTGGTGATCGTCGGCGCGCCGAACTTCTTGTCGAGCACGACGTAGCGGCCCTTGGGGCCGAGGGTGACCTTGACCGCGTCGGCAACTGCGTCGACGCCGGCCTGCAGGGCCCCCCTTGCTTCCTCGCTGAACTTCAGCTCCTTATGAGCCATGGATTTCAGTCCTCCTTGGTTCTTCTAAGTCCTGGTTGGCGGGCAGCTAGCCGAGCTTTGCGAGAACGTCCGACTCGCGAAGCACGAGCAGGTCCTCGTCCTCGACGGTGACCTCTGTGCCGCCATATTTGGAGTAGAGGACCTCATCGCCCTCGCTCAAATCGAGCGGGCGGCGGCTGCCGTCCTCGTTGATCGCGCCATCACCGACGGCGACGACCTTGCCCTTCTGGGGCTTCTCCTTGGCCGTATCGGGGAGGACGATGCCGCTCGCGGTCGTCTCCTCCTCTTCGATCGGCTTGACGATCAGCCGGTCCCCGAGGGGCTTCAGCTTCATCCGTATACCTCCATTTGTGGGTCCGAAGTTTTCGAACTGGGGATTGGCACTCTCGACTGGAGAGTGCCAGCGACCGCGAAAGATAGCGAGTCGGGCGGGTCGGGCGGGTTTCAGCCGTTGGCAAGCAGGCGACAGCCCAGCAACTGCGCGATTCCCTCGCCGCCCCGCTTCATCACCCAGTCGTGGTTCCACTCGAAGACGGGACGGGCGACCGGCGCCAAGAGGTTCATCCAGGCCTTGCTGGTGGCCACGTTCCACTCGTAGAGGACTGCGGTGATGCCATCCTGCTCGTAGAGCCGCCAGCGGCCGACGCCGCTCAGCTCGCCGACGGCGTTGGCCTCGAGCACGTGAGGCCGCTCGATCCGGGTCGTCGTCACCTCGAACTCGACCCGGTAGGGCAGCAGGCTCTTCCAGACCATCCGCGCGACCGTGCCGATGCCGCCGTCCTCGCCCGGCCGCAATTCTGAGGCCTCCTCGACGCCGCGCCACCACTGCGGCCAGCGCGCCTGGTCGTAGATCGCCTCCCAGACCGGCTCACGCGGGGACTCCAGCAGCCAGGTCGTCAGGAAGGAGTAGTCGGCCACTGGATCTGAGTACGGATCGCGGGCGCCGAACGATCAGTTGTGGTGCGGGGTCTCCCCATTGCCGAAATGCGCCCCGGGCGGCTCGACGATCTGCGAGAAGCGGATCACGGTGAGGGTTTCGTCGGGCGCGACGGGTCGCCCGTAGATCTGTTCGAGGAATTTGACCTCGTCCTCTAGGCGACGGAACTCGGGGTTGTCGTGCTCGATGTCGCGTGGCGAGAGCTCGGAGACGCGCTTTACCTCGACGTCGTCGATCACCGCGGTGAAGATCTTCTCGCGCGGGCTGTGGCGAAAGCCGACCGTGATCCAGACGACCTGACCGCGCTCGTACTTGTTGCTCTTGTCGCCAAGCCGGATCGTTGCCGTCTTGCGACCGCGCTTGAGCTGGTCGACGAAGATCGGCGAGTAGAAGTTGAGTACGTAGATACCGCCCCGCATTGGGGGCGAGCGTATCTGACCGGGGCGCGCGCGGCTCGCTGGAACGCGCCGAGGGTGACTTAGACAGCCACTCCGTGTTGATGCGGTATGGGTGGCCCGCCTACCAAATTTTGGACCTTTATCCGACGCGGGGGTGTAGAAGCTGCGAAAACGGGTCGATGGAGGGGTGTGAGGCAATTCGACGCCACTCGCTCCCGCCTGCCCCTTGTGCTGGCCCTGTCCTGCGTGGCGATCCTGTTGCTCGTCTGTGCCGCCAGCGCCCAGGCGGCAAGCTGCGACGGCAGGCACGCGACGATCGTTGGCACCCCGGGCGATGACGTGATCGTCGGCAAAGGGGCCAGCGACGTGATCTACGGCGGCGGCGGCAACGACCGGATCAGCGGCGGGTCAAACGGCAACGACAAGATCTGCGGGGGCCCTGGCAACGACAAAATCTACGGCGGTCGCGGCTTCGACGCTCTCTACGGCGAAGGTGGCGATGACACGCTCGGCGGCGACAAGGGATCCGATCACCTCGACGGCGGCAGCGGCGACGACAAGCTCAGCGGCGCCCAGGGAAGCGACAGTCTCGTCGGTGGGGCGGGCGATGATTCTCTACTCGGCGCCAAAGGCCCCGACACCCTGATCGGTGCAGGCGGCAACGACTACGTCAACGGCGACAAGGGCAGCGACAACGAGGACGGTGGTGGTGGTGAAGACGACCTCTTCGGCGACAAGGGCAACGACAAGGTTGACGGCGGGCCGGGCAGCGACAAAATCGAAGGTGGGCCTGGCGATGACCCCAAGCTCGACGGTGGGCCTGATAGCGACTTCGTCCTCGGTGGCGCCGGCAGCGACACTGCCAGCGGTGGAGCGGGCGATGGCGACGTCGTCCGCGGCGACAGCGGCGAAGACTCATTGGACGGTGGACCTGGCGCGCGCGACATCGTCTCCTACGCCAGCGCCACCCGCGGCGCGGTTACGGTCGACCTCGCCAGCGGCCGCTCGAAAGGCGACGGCCACGACACGCTGCAGGGCTTCGAGGATGTCGTTGGCTCGCCGCAGGGCGATGAAATCGTCGGCGACAGCGAAGTCAACCGGCTCGACGGCGGCGTTGGCAACGATGACCTCGACGGCATGGGCGGCCCCGACGAAGCCTTTGGCGGCGCCGGTAGCGACGAATGCGACGGCTTCGCCACCGAGCACTCATGCGGCATCGAAGAAAGCCCGCCTGCGAACGGTACTTTCGTCATCCTCAACCAAGGCCTCGATGGCAGCAGCCTGATCGTCCAGGGCGACAGCAGCCCCAACCACATCGTCGTTTATTTCAACGGCGGCTGGACCGTCACAAACGACGGTCCGATCGTCGCCGGCGAAGGCTGCCAGCTCGACAGCGCGAGCTCCTCCGTTACCTGTCCGACCAGCACCGCGACCGGACTCGTGGTGATCACCGGCGGCCCCGGCAGCGACTCGATCGACGTCGCCGAAAGCGTCCCCGCCAGCGTCAAAGTCCGCGCCAACGGCAATGCGGGCTCCGACACCCTCAGCGGCGGCATTGGCGACGACGTGCTGGAAGCCGGCGAGAACTACAACGGGCCCGACAGCGGCAACGACACGCTCGTCGGCAATGCCGGCAGCGACGTGCTCTACGCCGACCCGGGGGCCGACCAACTGAGCGGCGGACCCGGCAACGATCTGCTCGTCTCATCGGTCGAGGTCTGCCAGGGCCATACCTACAGCGGTGGACCCGGCGAGGACACGGTCTCTTACGGCCGCTCGAACGCGAGCATGCGCATCGAGCTTAACGGCACGGGTGCCCCTCCCGGCTGTGGAACCCCGGATCAGATCCTCGCCGACAACGAGGACCTCGAGGGCTCGGACGGGCCCGACATGCTGATCGGCGACAACGGCGCTAACAGTCTCTTCGGCCACCTCGGCGCCGACACTTTCATCGGCAAGGGCGGCAACGACTCGATCGAAGCGATCGACGGCCAGCACGACAAAGCGATCGACTGCGGCGCCGGCGACGACGACGCCAGCCACGATCCGTCCGATCCCAAACCCAGCAGCTGCTGAAGCAAACCCCAGCTCAGAAGATGTAGTTGCTGAGCTTCTCCGGCGCGAGCACGGTAACGCGGCCGCGGCCGGGCCGAACGATCCCGCCCCGCTCGAGGTCGGCGAGGAAGCGGCTGACGCTCTCGCGCGAAGTGCCAGCGAGCTGGGCGAGGTCGGCCTGATTCATGCGGATCGTCACCTCGCTGCCCTCTCCGGCCCGCGGCGACTCGTCGGCAACCAGTTGGGAGAGGACACCAGCGACGCGACTGGGAACGGTCTGGAAGGACTGGCGTGAGATCCGCTCGTTGGCGGTGCGCAGTCGCCGCACCAGCGCCGCGATCAGCTTCACCGTGATCTCGGGGTGACGGGCAAGCAGCGCCCGCACCTCACCGGCCGGCAGGGCCAGCAGCTCACCGTCGTCGAGCGCCTCGACGCTGGCCGAACGCACCTCACCGTCGAGCATCGCCAGCTCGCCGAAGATGTCGCCGTGGCCGAGCGTCGCCAGCGTGATCGCCCGCCCATCGGAGTGCTCGCGGGTGACCCGGAAGCTGCCCTCGCGGACGATGTAACAGGCATCGGAATGATCGCCCTCGTGGAATACCCGCGTGCCGGCTGGAAAGGAGCGAGCGACGGCGACCCGCGAGAAGCGCTCCAGCTCACCCTCCTCGAGATCGGCGAAGAGCGGCACGCTGCGCAGCAGCTCGACCGGTCCCTGCCCCTCCTCACGATCAGCCATCCCACTGATTATCGCCCCTGGAGGGGGAGAAAGTGCGCGGCTAGAGCCTTAGCGAGATATGAATACTTTGAAGATCCATGTAGACAGATCTGTAGACTACCCGTATGGCTGCTGTCGAGACAACCACGATCCGGGTGCGGCGGAGCACTCAAAAGCGCCTCGCGGAAGAGGCAAAGATCGCGGGAACCAGCGTGGTTGAGATGCTCGAGGCGGCTGTAGACCTGTTGGAGGAGCAGCGGCTTCTGGCCTCGATGGATGAGTCCTATCGCAAATACGGGGACGAGATTCACGAGGAAATGAAAGCTTGGCTTGCGCTCCCCGACGGGTGGCCCGATGACTGAAATCAAGCGCGGTGAGGTCTACATGGCCGATCCAGACCCGGTCGTTGGCCATGAGCAGGGAGGTCGGCGCCCTTTTGTCGTGCTCTCGATCAACCCGATGAATCGCGCAACCGCGGAGCTCGTCATCGCGATCCCCCTAACGACCACGAACCGCGACAACGAGTTGCACGTCCGCCTGGATCCGCCCGAAGGCGGCCTGGACAGAGTCAGCTTCGCGACGCCCGAGATGGTGCGAGTGCTCTCCACGCTCCGCCTGAGGCAAAGGTTGGGTCTCGCATCCCCGGACACGATTGAATCGCTGGCAAAGCGAGTCGGCCTTCTGATCGGCCTCGGCCGCACTCGCTGAGACTCAGCGAGCAGCGAGGGTGAGTTTCCGCGGGCCGCGACTGAAACCGGCATTGAGCAGGGCCTCCTCCTGGCCGGAGCCGATCACCGGCTCGCCGTCTAGTTTCTCCACGGCCAGTTTGGGCAGGCGGCCGGCGGCGACGGCCTCGGCGAGGGCGCGCATCGCAGCGGCCATCTCGCCCTCGCTCAGCTCGACCAGGCGCAGGATGCCGCGGCCGCCGCGCTCTACGTAGACGATCGGGGCGCCGTCGCGCATCAGCACGTGGGCGCCGGGGGCGCGGGCGGGGCGACGACCACTGGCCGGTTTGGGCCAAGGCAGCGAGGAGCCATAGGGGTTGGCTGGATCGGTGGCGGCGAGCAGCAGGAAGGAGCCGTCCTCGTAGGGGAGGGAGCGCAGGCGCTCGACCGCACCGGGCAGGGCGAACTGGGCGCCGCCGAGGCCCTCGACGAAGTAGCCGCGGCGGGCGGTGCCGAGCAGCTCGAGGTTGCCGAGCTCGGCGTAGAGGGTGGCAAAACCGCCGGGGATGCCCTCGGCGAGAACGGTCTCGCGGGTGACGATGCCGTAGCGCTCGAGCATCAGCTCGGCCTGGGCGCGCAGGCGCGGGCCGGCGGCGGGGGCGTTCTCGAAGAGCGGCGCCGTCAACGACCAGCGGCCCTGAACGGCCTGCCCGGCGGCGCGGCGGCGGGCGAAGCGGCGACCGCGCTGCTCGCTGGGCGGGGCGGCGCGCAGGCGCGGCGAGCGCAGCGGCGAGAAGGCGTCGTTGGTCACCTCGCCGGCCCAGGCCAGGTCCCAGAGGGCGGCGTGCAGCTCCTCGAGCGGGTGGTCGAGGTCGGCGAGCAGGTCGAGCCAGAAATCGGGGCCGGCGGCGAGGCGCTCGCGGATCGCATCGTGGGGCTCCCCCTCGGGTCTCTCCAGCTTGGCGGCGGCGGGTGGCGGGCCGGCGAGGCGGACATCGTCGCGGAAGTAGAGGGCGATGCGGCCGTCGCTGCGGCCGCGGGCGCCGGCGCCGAGCCAGACCACCTCGCCGCTGGTGCAGAGTTCGTCGAGCCAGGTCGGCGAGTATGCGCCGAGACGGCGCGGCAGCACGTCGGCCTCCCAGACCTTCGGCGTCAGCGCCACGCCCTGCAGCGGCACCAGCGCCTCGCGCAGGCGGTCGGGGCCGGCGCCGGAGGCGCGGTGGGCATCGACGTTCTGCCAGCTGGGCAGGAAGCGGGCGAAGCGGTCGCGACCGGCCGGCTCGACCTCGCGGCGCAGGTGGGCGAGGCTGGCACGGCGCAGCCGCCGCAGCGCCTCGGCATCGCACCACTCGCGCTCCGTGCCGCCGGGCAGCAGCTCGCCGCGAACCAGGGCGCCTTCGCGCTCCAGCTCGCGCAGCGCCGGCATCGGGTCGACCCCGTAGCGAGCGGAGAGCTGAGCGGTCGGGAAGGGGCCATGGGTGCGGGCGTAGCGGCGCACCAGCGCCCGCATCGCGTCGGGGTGGTCCTCGAGGAAGGTCTCGGGCAGGCCGGCGGGGGGAGGGACGCCGAGCGCATCGCGGTAGAGACCGGCGTCCTCGCCGGCGATGTAGCGCTCCTCGCCGTTTATACGGACCAGGGCGACGCGGCGCTCGCCGACCAGCTTCTGCAGCATCGAGGCAGCCGAGTAGCCCTCGGTGACGCGCTCCTCGCACTCCTCCGCGGTCAGATCGCCGACGTTGCGCAGCACCTGCTGCAGGGCGTCGCGGTCGCCGGCGCGGCCGGCCTCGGTGCGGTGCTGGAGCTGTGCCTCGACCTCCTCCAGCGCCCCTGGGTCGATCAGCTCGCGCAGCTCCTCCTGGCCGAGCAGCTCGCGCAGCAGGTCGCGGTCGAGGGCCAGCGCCGCCGCCCGGCGCTCGGCGTTGGGCGTGTCCCCCTCATACATATAGGTCGCCACGTAGTCGAAGAGCAGCGAGGAGGCGAAGGGCGATGCGGTCGCGGTCTCCACCTCGACCAGGCTGAGCTGGCGCGAGTGCAGCCTGGTGAGCAGGTCGCCGAGCGAGGGCAGGTCGAGCACGTCGCGCAGCACCTCGCGGTAGGTCTCCAGAATGACCGGGAAGCGGGGAAAGTCACGGGCGACCTCGAGCAGGCTCTGCGCCTTCAGCCGCTGCTGCCAGAGCGGCGTGCGCTTGCCCGGGTAGGCGCGCGGGATCAGCAGCGAGCGGGCGGCGTTCTCGCGGAAATGGGAGCCGAAGAGGGCCGAGCCGGAGAGCTCGCCGACGATCAGATCCTCGACCTCGTCGGGCTCGATCAGGACCAGGTCGGCGGGGGGCGGCTCGTCAGCGTCGGGCAGGTGGATGACGATGCCGTCGTCGGACCAGATCGCGTCGGCCTCGAGATCGCGCTCGGCGCGGATCTTGGCCGCCAGCGCCAGGCCCCAGGCAGCGTGGACGCGGCCACCGTAGGGCGAGAGGATGCAGAGCCGCCAGTCGCCGATCTCGTCGCGGAAGCGCTCGACCACGATCGTCTCGTCGGAGGGGACGACGCGGGTCGCGGCCTGCTGCTCGCGCAGGTAGGCGACCAGGTTCTCGGCGGCGCGGCGGTCGAGGTCGTACTCCGCCGCCAGTTCCACCGGCTCGCGCGAGACCGCCTCACGGGCAAATTCGCCGATCGCCTTGCCCAGCTCGGCCGGGCGCCCGATTCCATCGCCCTTCCAGAAGGGCACGGCGCCGGGGACGCCGGGTGCCGGCGTGACGATGACGCGATCGCGGGTGATCTCCTCGATCCGCCAGGTGGTGGCGCCGAGCAGGAAGGTTTGCCCGGGGCGGGCCTCGTAGACCATCTCCTCGTCGAGCTCGCCGACGCGGCGGCCGTCGGGCAGGTGGACGCCGTAGAGGCCGCGGTCGGGGATCGTGCCGGCATTGGTGACGACCAGCGAACGGGCGCCTTTGCGGCCGTGCATGGTGCCCTTGGTGCGATCCCAGACGATCCGCGGCCGCAACTCGGCGAAGCGGTCGGACGGGTAGCGCCCGTCGAGCATGTCGAGCACGTTCTCGAGCTGCTCGCGGGAGAGCTCGCTGAAGGGCTGCGCGGCGGTGACCAGGCGCTCGACTGCGTCGATCTCCCACTCGTCGAGGGCGGCCATTGCGACCAGTTGCTGGGCGAGCACGTCGAGTGGGTTCTGCGGGATTACCGTCTCCTCGATCGCTCCTTCGCGCATGCGCTTGGCGACGACGGCGCACTCGAGCAAGTCAGCGCGGAACTTGGGGAAGATGCGGCCGCGCGAGACCTCCCCCAGCGAGTGCCCGGCGCGGCCGACCCGCTGCAGACCGCGGCTGACCGACTTCGGCGACTCGACCTGGATCACCAGGTCGACAGCGCCCATGTCGATTCCCAACTCCAGGGAGGAGGTCGCGACGAGGCAGGGGAGCTGGCCGGACTTGAGCATCTCCTCGACGACCGTGCGCTCCTCATGGGACAGGGAGCCGTGGTGGGCCCTGGCGATCTCCTCAAGGGTTCCTGGGCCGGCGGGTCCTGTCACAGCAGGGGACCCACCACCCCCTCCGGTCGCTGAAGCGTCGCGCTCATCAGGAGGGAGTGGGTCTGGTCCGTCGGGCTCGCTATCGCGAGGAGTTCCCGCCGGACCAGACCCACTCCCTCCTGCGTGCTCGGTAGCTGGGAGCTCCTGGTGGGGAGCGTCTTCGTTCAGCTCGTTCAAGCGCTTGGCGAGGCGCTCTGCCGCGCGCCGGTTGTTGACGAAGATGATCGTCGACGTGTGTTCGCGGACGAGCTTGAGAAGCTCGGGGTAGATCGCGGGCCAGATCGAGCGGACGTGGACAAGGGGCTCGCCCTCGGGAGGGTTGCCATCGGAGCTTGGGTAAGAAGCTGCTCCCGGATCAGCCATATCCTCAACCGGCACGACGATCTCCAGGTCAAGCTCCTTGGCCACCCCCGCATCGACGATCTTGCACTCCCGCTTCGGACCCACCAGAAACTGGGCTATCCGCTCAAGCGGCCGCTGCGTTGCGGACAACCCGATCCGCTGAAGGGACCCGGGGGAGGAGTCGGCGGAGCCTCCCCGCTGTTGCTCCGACGAGTCCTCCCCCGGGTCCCTAACCAGGTGCTCAAGCCTCTCCAACGTCAGCGCCAAGTGAGAGCCCCGCTTGCTCTGCGCCACCGCGTGGATCTCGTCGACGATCACGGCCTCCGTCGTGGTGAGGATCTCGCGAACCCCCGAGGAGAGCATCAGGTAGAGGGACTCGGGAGTGGTGATGAGGATGTCGGGCGGGTTTTTGCGCATCGCCCGACGCTCGGATTGAGGCGTATCGCCGGTACGCAGACCAACCGAGATGTCGGCGCCGATGCCGCGCAGCGGCGCGCGCAGGTTGCGCTCGATGTCGTAGGAGAGCGCCTTGAGGGGAGAGACATAGACGAGGCGCACGCCGTTGCCGCGGTCAGTCTCTCGCGAGAGCTTGTCGATGCCCCAGAGGAAGCTGGCAAGCGTCTTACCCGAGCCGGTCGGGGCACAGATCAGCGCGTTGGCGCCACTGGCTATCGCCTCCCAGCCGCCCGCCTGGGCAGGCGTCGGCCCCTCGAAGGACGCCTCGAACCAGCGCCTTACCGGGGCGCTGAACGGCGCCAGCGGATCAGATCCTGCACTTGTCTTCGCGGCAGTGGCCAACCCACCGATCTTACGCGGCGCCTACGCCGGGCGGAAAGATCAGGGACGGCCGCCGGCGAACTTGACGTATGCCTTCCAAGAAGGCTTTGCCAAGAAGCCAGAGGCGAAAAGGCCACTGCCGTCACAGAAGTTGCAGGCGCTCTTCGGGCCGTCTTCGAGCGAAAACCAGTAGACGCCCTTGAGGTGCCATTTCACCTGGTTGCTGATCAGCACCGAGAATGCACCCTTCAGTTGAGTGACCTGCCCACCGGGGCCTTTGGCGAAGGAATTACCGGGCTCGGGCGGGCCGGAGCTCCAGCCCAGCTCGGTAATCCAAAGCCCCTTGGCCTCATCGTGATTCGCTTCCAGCGCTTCCCTCGCTTCTTCGATATCCGGCATGAGGCGGCGGTAGTTGCCGGTGTACGGGTGCAGCGCTATGCCGTCAAACTTGGACTTGATCCCCGGCGTTCGCTTGTACATCTGATTGAGGAAGTCCCCGGCGAAGTAGGCCTGCGGCGGTTTGACTTTGTACTGCGCTTCCCCGGGCCGAGCGAAGAGGCCCCCGAGGATGATTTTCGCGCCGTGATCGACGCTCTTGATCGCAGTCGAGGAGATCCGCACCAGCTTCCCGTATTCAGCCGGATTTGGCCTGGCGACGAAATACTTGAAGTTCTCCTCGTTCCAAATCTGCCAGGTCCGGATCGGGCGTTTCGCAAGCGTGGGATTTTCCGCCCAGAAAGAGCCGTTGGGGCCATAGCGACCAACCGCAAGCTTGAGGAAGGCGGTCCACGCCGTTGCGGCGCTACCCGCAGCCGGCAGATTTCGCGGCGCAGCCGCGAGCCCATGGGTGCCGGGGACGATGGCCGATGGCACCGCCCATACGGGGGCACCATTGACGTAGGGAAGAACGTCGATGCCCGCCTGCGTCGCGCGAGCGACAACCGCGTCGACTCCCGCCCATTCGGGCGCCGCTCCCGGCGCCCCCTGGACAGAGGCCCAGGGAATCGCGATGCGAATGCTGTCGACACCACCGCGCTTGATGCGAGCGAACTGTTCGGCTTCGAGCATGCCTTGGGGGACTACCCCCCAGAATTTGGCCGGAAGGGCCTGCGCGGCCGATGCAAGCGCGCCGGCGCCGAGAAGCACCATCGTGAAAGCCACAACGAGCGCACCAAGAAACCCACCCCTCTGCTGCCGGCTTCTCAGCACGGCTCAGCTGGCCTCAGGGGAGACCGAAGAGCTTCCTTCGCCACGCTGGCGCTTGGCGCGGAACATCACCACACCGATCGAAATCGCGGCCAGGGCGGCAATTGCGATCAGGATCGGCACCAGGGGCGAGGAGCCGCCGCTGTCCTGCGAAGACGCCGGAGTGGCAGAGGCCTGATCGGCTTGCTGCACCGATCCCCCCGATCCACCGGTCGAGTGGTGGTCTGGGCTACTCTGGCCCGTGTCACCACCGTTCCCGTTGCCCGCGCCGCCGCCGTTCGCGTTCTGCGTGTCAGCCGTTGAAGATGGATGCTTCGTCGAAGACCCACTGCCAGAGCCAGAGCCCGAGTGCCCCGAGCCGTTCGGCGCCGCGGCGCCCCCGTTCTTGTCGTTCGAGGTGCTTGCCGGCGGTTCGTTGTGAGTCGTCTTGTGGCCACCTGTAGCAGTAGGCGGGGCTTCCGAGTACTGAATCCCGGTCGCGTCTTCAGCTTGAGCTAGAACCGGAAAGAGAATCAATGCCGACAGAGCAAGCACTGACAATCCAGCGAAAAAGAAGCCCAAGCGCGGGGCGGGGAGAGGGCGCGTCCCATGCATTCCGCGGAAGGTTAGACCAAACGGCGGCGTTGATAGCTCCGATCGTCCTGATCGTCGGTCTTGCGCTGGCTGGAGGCGGGTTCGATGTGAGCGCCCGCCATGTGGCGGGGCTAGGCGCGTGGCTTGTCGTAGTCGCCCTGCTGGTGCTGGGGGCGACGTCCTCGACGACCCTTGGCAGGCCGCTCTACTGGACGGGTGGACTGCTCGCGAGTTTGGCGCTTTTGTCTGCACTCTCATCTCTCTGGTCGGGGTCAATTGAGCTGAGCGTGATCGAGGCGGACCGCGTCCTCGTCTACCTCAGCTTCTTCCTTGCCGCATTTCTGATCGCTCAAACCAGCGAAAGGCGCCAACGTTTCGCTGAAGGTCTGGCGATAGCCGTCGCCCTCGTCGCGATACTCGGCCTCGCCAGCCGCCTGCTTCCCCACGTGCTCGAAGTCAGCAACGCGCTGGGCACCGGTCCGCGACTGCGCTATCCGCTCGGATATTGGAACGCGAACGGGGCTATCTGCGGGATCGCGGTCGCGATGCTGCTCTGGATGAGCCGCCATGCCGAATGGCGGGCATTGCGCTGGCTCTCCGTCGCGGCGATGCCAGCGATCCTGCTCACTCTCTACTTCACCTACTCGCGAGGTGGCCTGCTCGCCCTGGTGATCGCAGTCGTCTGCCTGCTGGCCCTCTCCCGAGACCGGCTCTGGCTGCTGGGAACGACGTCAGTCGCCGTGATCGGCGTCGTGCCGGCGATCCTCGCAGTGCAGGATCGGCGCGACCTCGCCGAAAACCTCGCCAGCCAGGCCGCGGTCGACCAGGGGGTGACAGTGCTGCTGATCCTGCTCGCCGGCACCGTGATCACTCTGCTGGGCTTTGCCGGCCTGCGCCGAATTGAAGCGCGCGAAGGGCGCCTGACCGAAAAAGCGCTGCAGGTGTCGCGGAGTCCCGCCCTGCTGCGTAGCATCGCGCTGGCCGCGGTGCTCGCGGCGGTCGGACTGGGGATCGTCGCCGGTGGCCACGCCTGGCGACAGTTCTCGAGCCCAGACCTCTACTTCCCCAGCAACCCCGAGCAGCACTTCGGCCAGCTCTCGGGCGCCGGCCGCTACGACTTCTGGCGAGTCGCAATCGACGCCTTCGGGGAAAAGCCGGTGCTCGGCCACGGCGCCGGGACCTATCTCTTCTCCTGGCAGCAGCTTCGCTCGATCGAACTGCCGGTCCACGACGCCCACTCGCTCTACCTTGAGGCATTCGCCGAGCTGGGGGTGGTTGGCGGCCTGCTGGTCCTTGCCCTGGTCATATCCCTGCTCTGGTGCGCCTTCTCGGCCTGGCGCGCGGCCCCTCACCCAGAACGAGAGCGCCACGCGGCGCTGTTCGCGGCGATGCTCGCCTTCGCCATTGGCGCTGCCTTCGACTGGTTCTGGGAGATCGCCGGCCTGGGGGCGGTCTTCTTCCTCGCCGGCGGTGTCATGGTGAGTGTGAGATGCGCGCAGCTCGCATCTGGCCCCAATTCGCGAACCGTACGGGCAGAGGGCAGGCGCTACGGCCTGGCCCTCGCCGGGCTCGGGGTCGCCTGGATCGCGGCAATCGCCCTGGTGGGTCCACTGCTGGTCGATCACGAGATCAAGGACAGCCAGGCCAAGGCCGCCGCCGGCGACCTGGCCACCGCCGTGGACCGGGCCGAAACCGCCCGCTCGATCGAGCCCTGGGCGGCCTCCCCACACGTGCAGCTCGGCCTGCTCGCCCAGGTGCAGGGCGACTACCCCACGGCCATCTCCAACTTCACCCAGGCGATCGAACGCGAGGAAGACAACTGGCAGTGGTACTACCTCCGCTCCAAGGCCGAGCACGAAGCGGGCGACGCCGCGGCCGCTAACAGAGACCTGGAACGCGCTCGGGAGATGAACCCTGAAGCAACCTGCCTGCGCGAAGAATGGGATTCCTGCGGGTGAGCACGAAAATGACACACGAGGTCCAACCAACCCGTTCCCGCCAGGCGCCAGCCCCCAGCACGACGCCCGTTCGCGACGGGGAGCAAGGCGCGGCTGCGAAAAAGCTGGGCATCCGCGAGGTCAACGACTCCCGTCGCCGCGGTGCCCTGCTGCGGCGGTTGCTCGCGATCGGCGACTGGCTTGCCCTGATCGCGGCGCTCTGCATCGCCACCGCAGCGACCTCGACGACCGACGTTGCCACTCTCTTCTGGGCGGCGCTGTTCAGCCCCGTGTGGATCCTGGTGCTGAAGCTGCACGGGCTCTACGACAACGATCACCGGCGGATTCGCCACAGCACGCTCGACGAGCTCTCCGGCCTGATCTCCGCCAGCGCCCTGGGAACACTGGCCCTCGACGGCCTGCTGGCGCTGAGCCCTGCCGGGCCGCTGGCTGCCTGGAGCGCGATCCTGGTCGGTATCGGCGCCCTGGTCGGCAGCTTCATCGCCCGCGCCGTGATCCGCTTCGGTTGGCAGCGGCTGACGGGCGTGGCGACGGGCGTCGTCGTCGGGCCCGGACCCGCGGCGGAGATCGTCGCGCGCAGGGTCGCCACCCATCCCGAGGCGCGCCTGCAACTCGTCGGCTTCCTGGCGCCCGAAGGCGACGCGGATAAGGAGACGGATCGCGACGGTCTGCGCAAGCTCGGCTCGATTGCCGACATCGCCCGGGTTGCGCGCGAGTACGACATCGAAAGGGTCGTCGTCACCGAGCAGGAGATGAGCGAGGAGGATGCCGAGCGGCTGATCGAGCAGTGCAAGAGCGCCGGCCTGGGGCTGACCTTCCTCCCCCAGCACTACGGCCTGCTCGGCCCCGGGATCGAGCTGAACCGGCTTGCCGAGCTGCCCGTCCTCGACTTCCGCTTCTCGGACCCGTCCTGGTCGACGCTGATCCTGAAGCGAAGCCTCGACATCGCCTTCTCCGCTCTGGTCCTGGCCCTGCTTTCCCCTCTGCTGCTGGCGATCTCGCTGCTGATCGTGCTCGACTCCGGCAAGCCGGTCTTCTTCCGCCAGCGCCGCGCCGGCAAGAACGGCAAGCCGTTCACGATGCTGAAGTTCCGCACGATGGTGGTCGACGCCGAAGCGCGGCTCGGCGAGCTGGTCGACCTCGAGAAGCTCAAGGAGCCGGCGTTCAAGATCCCCAGCGACCCACGGGTGACGCGGGCGGGGCGGCTGCTGCGCCGCTTCAGCCTCGACGAGCTGCCGCAGTTCGTCAACGTGGCGAAGGGCGAAATGTCACTGGTCGGGCCGCGGCCGGAGGAGGAGGCGGTGGTCGCCCTATATGACGAGCGCCAGCGGATCCGGCTGGCCGTAAAGCCGGGGCTGACCGGTCCGATGCAGGTCTACGGCCGCGGCGACCTTACCTTCGAGGAGCGGCTGGCAATGGAGCGCGACTATCTGGACAATCTTTCGGTCGCCGGCGACCTGGCGATCTTGCTGCGAACCCCGAGCGCCATCGTCCGCGGCGACGGCGCCTACTGACAAGAGACTGCCGCCAATGTCGAATCCAATCGACCTCGAGGTCGTCATCGTCAGCCACGGAGCCGAAGAGCTGCTGCGACGCTGCCTGCGGTCACTGGCGGCGCACCCGGCGCAGGGGGCGATGCGGGTGACCGTGGTCGACAGCGGCAGCACCGACTCGACCCCGGACATGGTCGAGCGAGAGTTCCCGGCGGTGCGGCTGATCCGCCGCGAGAACATCGGCTTCTCCGCCGCCAACAACGTTGTCCTGCGCGAGGACGAGGCGGCGGCGGTGCTGCTGCTCAACCCGGACACCGAGGTCTACGCCGGGACTTTGGACGCCGCGCTTGCGCGACTGCGCTCTGACGAGCGGATTGGGATGGTCGGCGCCAAGCTCCTCACCGAGTCAGGCGAGCTCGACCACGCCTGCAAGCGCTCTTTCCCGACCCCGCTCAGCGCCCTCGCCCATTTCACCGGCGTCGGGCGCCGCGACGGCGCCTCCGGCGAGCTCAGCCAGTACCGGGCGACGCACCTCGGCGACGACGATCCGGGCGAGGTCGACGCAGTCAACGGCGCCTTCATGCTCTGCCGCGCCGAGGCGATCCGCGAGGTCGGCCTGCTCGACGAGGGCTACTGGCTTTATATGGAGGACCTCGACTGGTGCCGTCGCTTCTGGGACGCCGGCTGGAAGGTCTTCTACGAGCCGGCGAGCGTCACCCTGCACGTAAAGGGAGGCTCCAGCGGCAAGCGCCGCCGACCCAAACAGGAGATCGCCTTCCATCGCGGCATGGGCCGCTTCTACCGCCGCTTCGATGCCGCCGAGCACAACCCGCTGGTCAACGCCGGCGTCTACACGGGGATCGGCGCCAAGCTGACGGTCAGCCTCGGCATCACCGGCCTGGCCAAGGCCGGGTTGCTTCGACCCCGGTGAGATCGACCACCTCTAGACAGATCCGCAGAGGGCGCTGCACCGCACCCAGCTCTCAGTGAAACGGCTGCCAAACCCCAGCGCAGTGGAGAATTCCAGCGGCGACGATTAGGACGTCGCCCGCGGCGAAGACGAGCAGGGTCAGGGTCCACACCCCCACCGACGAGTACTCGGTCATCCGGCGTCGCCAGGAGCCAGACCTCCAGCGTTTCGCATAGCCGGACCGCTGGGGTTCGTCCAGCTCCACCAGCTCACCGTCCCGCATCGCGGCCTCCTTGAACCACCTCGTCCCGTCGAACGGCGTCGCCCCACGCGCGCGACGGCTGGAATCGATTGTCTGCGCGTAGGTCTCCTCGTGAAAGCGATGCTTGAGCAGAAGCTGCACCGCAGCCATCGCCGCCATGAAGCCAATTGCCCCCGCGAAAATCTGCACTCCGTCGCTTGCCCTTGGATTGAGACCAGCCACGTACAGAAAGGCCTGGGCCGCAACACTCAGCGCAGGCACCTGCCAGATCAGAGCATCGATCGCCTGCCGCCGACCCTCGACAAATGCCTCGAAATCATCGAGTGGCTCAAAGCTCTCCTGCGGGACTTGCTCTGCGAGGGTGACCTCCTCACTCATGGCGGCCTCAGGCCGGAGCAGCGAGTCGCTCGCGCGGGTCGGCCGCGACGAGGGCATCGACGATCGTGCGGCTGGAGCTGCCGCCGCCGAAGGGCTGGTCCCAGTCGACCCGCTCGAGGGCGAGCATCTCCTCGGCGGCGGCGACGATTCCCTCGCGCTCGATGCCGCCGAGGCTGGCGGCGCCGACGTCGATCGTCTCGGGACGATCGGTGTGGCTGCGCAGGACTACGCAGGGTGAGCCGAGCACGCAGGACTCCTCCTGCACGCCGCCGGAATCGGTCATCACCAACCTTGAGTCGGCCTGCAGGCCGAGCAGCTCGCGGAAGGACTTCAGCGGCGCCAGCTCGATCCGCGACGGCAGCTCGATGCAGAACCGCTCCATCCGCTCGCGCGTCCTTGGGTGGGCGGGGAAGATAACGGCGAGGTCTCGATCGGCCGCCACCTGCTCGACCGCCGAGATGATCGAGCGCAGCGTCTCCTCGCGGTCGACGTTCTCCGGGCGGTGCAGGGTCATCAGGATGCGCGGCTCGCGCTCGGCGATCGGCACGGCGCTGCGGGGCGCGTAGCGCAGCACTGCATCGACGACGGTGTTGCCGCTTGGGTCATGCACCTGGCCGGGGACCGACTCGTTGACGAGCACTGCGTGGGCGGTCGCGGTCGGTGGGAAGAGGTCGCTGGAGATGTGGTCGATCAGGCGGCGGTTGAGCTCCTCCGGCATGCGCATGTCGTAGCTGCGCAGCCCGGCCTCGACGTGGGCGACCCGGCGCAGCAGCTTGGCGCCCGCGAGGGCGCCGGCCAGCCCGGAGTTGGTGTCACCCTGAACCACGATGTGGGTGAGACCCTCGTGCTCGATCGCCGCCTCGATCGCGGTCAGCATCTTCGCCGTCTGCTCACCGTGCTTGCCGGATCCGACCCGCAGGTTGAGGTCGGGAGTCGGCAGCTCCATCTCCTCGAAGAACTGCGCGTCGAGCGCCCGGTCGTAGTGCTGGTTGGTGTGGATCAGGAAACGGTCGAGCGAGCGCGACTCGACCTCCTCGATAACCGGCGCCAGCTTGATGATCTCGGGACGGGTCCCGAGCACGATTCCGACCTTCATGCCGAGACAGCCTCGCCGGAGAGGGCTCTTTCCATGTGGGAGAACCGCTCGCGCCAGTCCTCCTCGCGGGCGACCCGCTCACGTAGAGCCTCGACGTCGAATGACCAGGCGCCACTGTCGAGATCGGCGAGCGCCTGCAGCCAGCCAGCGGCGTCGGTCTCGAGCCGAACGGCAGGCGCGAAGCGCTCGCCCTGGTGCAGTGCGGTCGCCAATACCGGGCGCCCGGCGATCAGCGCCTCGTAGAGCTTCAGCGGATCGGTGGCTTCGGTCAGCGGGCCGGGGCGGAACGGGATCATGCAGAGCTGCGCCGCAGCGATCTCCTCCGGCACCCGCTCGGCTGCCACCGGCCCTGGAATCTCGACGTTGGCCATCTGCTCGAGGCGAGGCAGCGGGCGCCGCACCGGCCCGACGATCCTGAACTCGAGGTCGGGCCTTCCCGCCGCGACGGCGACGATCAGGTCTTCGTCGAGCCACTCGTAGATCGCGCCGACGTAGAGGACCCGGCGCAGCTTCCCGGGCGACTTGATGCCGCCACCGAACCTGGCGCCATCGACTCCGTTGGCCACGTAGTGGACCTCGCCATCGCGGATGCCGCGCGCCTTCTCGACCAGCGCATCGGCGGTGGCGAAGGCGACGTCGGCCTGCTTCAGCAGCTCGGTCTCCCCCTCGCGCAGCGCTGGGTGGACGTCCATGTCGTCGATGTCGTCGCAGAGGTCGAAGACGACGCGGCCCCATTTGCGCTTGCGCAGCAGGTCGAGGATCACGGGATGCGGCAGGTAGACCCAGGCCGTGCTCCGCGCTGGGTCGACCCCGAGGGCGTCGAGCTGACCTTCGAGCAGGCGGCGGTTGAGGCCGTAGAAGGGCCGGCCGAAGAGCGGCACGAAGCGCGGCTTGACCACCTCGACGCCCGGTAGCAGGGTCTCGGAGCGCTGCCCCGCCCGCTCGCCGCCGATTCGGCGCAGATCCGCCGGGCGGGGATTCCGCGAGCCCAGGGTGTCGACCCAGATCGACCTGCCGTGTTCCGCCAGCCAGCGGGCCACGTAGTGATGGCGCTGGACCAGATGGTCAGCGCGCACGTTGCTGAAGATGACTGTCGTTTCGCCGCTGTCGGGCATCTGCTGTCCGCTCCCGGCCCCGCCTGCCGGGGCGGCGCATTGTAGTGGCCGTCGGACCCGTCAACCGCTGGAAACGGCTCAGAAGGGGAGTGTCTCGGCGACTTCGGCCAGAACCGGCGCGGCCTGATCGCGATCGGAGAGCAGCGGCTCGTCCACCGGCCACTCCACCCCGACGCCGGGATCGTTCCAGGCGATGCCGGACTCCGTAGCGGGGTCGTAGGTGCTGGAGCAGAGATAAGTGACGTCGGCGACCTCGCTGAGCACGGCAAAGCCGTGGCCAAAGCCAACCGGGACGAAAAGCTGACGGTGAGCTTCGTCGTCGAGGATGTGGCCCTCCCACTTGCCGTAGGTGGGTGAGTCGCGGCGCAAATCGACCGCGACGTCGAAGATTTGGCCGCGCGGGCAGCGGACCAGCTTCGCCTGCCCCGGCTCAGTCTGGAAGTGCAGGCCACGCAGCGTGCCCTTGGAGGAGCGGGAGTGGTTGTGCTGGACGAACTCGACCTCGACCCCGTGCTCGGCCCAGAGGTCGCGGCGGTAGCTCTCGACCATGAAGCCACGCTCGTCGCCGTAGACGGTCGGCTCGAGCAGGACGACCCCCTCGAGCTTGGTCGGCAGGCGCTGCAGCATCAGCCGAGCGCCCTGCCGTACTGCTTTTCGTAGTACTCGCGGTACTCGCCGGAGCGGATCGGACCCCACCAGTCCTCGTTGTCGCGATACCACTGCACGGTCCGCTCCAGGCCATCGGCGAAGCGCACCTCGGCCTCCCAGCCCAGCTGTTCGCGGATCTTGTCGCTGCCCAGCGAGTAGCGGCGGTCGTGACCGGGACGGTCCTTGACGTACTCGATCAGCGACTCGTCGCCGCCGGTCAGCTCGATCACCCGCTTGACCACATCGATGTTCTCGCACTCGTCGGGGCCGCCGACGTTGTAGGCCTCTCCGGGGCGGCCCTTCTCCAGGACGGTGTGGATGCCGCGGCAGAAATCCTCAACGTAGAGCCAGTTGCGGACCTGGCGGCCGTCACCGTAGACCGGCAGCGAGTCGCCGTGGACGGCGTTCAGCACCATCAGCGGGATCAGCTTCTCCGGGTACTGGCGCGGACCGTAGTTGTTGGAGCCGCGACAGATCACCGCCTCGGTTCCGTAGGTGTGGAAGTGGGCGGAGACGAGCAGGTCGCCGGCCGCCTTCGTCGCCGAGTAGGGCGAGGAGGGATCGAGCGGCGAGGTCTCGGTGAAGGAGCCGGAGTCGATCGAGCCGTAGACCTCGTCGGTGGAGACCTGTAGGTAGCGGCCCACGCCCAGCTCGCGGGCGGCATCGAGCAGCGTGCCGGTGCCGATCACGTGGGTGCGGGCAAAGGCGTCCTGGTCGTCGATCGAGCGGTCGACGTGGGACTCGGCGGCGAAGTTGACCACCGCGTCGCAGCCCTCCATCGCCTCACGCACGATCGACGGGTCCTCGATCGCGCCTTCGACCAGCTCGGTGCCCTCGGGCAGGTTCTCGCGCCGCCCGGCGTAGGTGAGCTTGTCGAGCACCCGCACCTCGTGGTCGCCCGAGACCAGGCGCACGTAGGTGGAGCCGATGAAGCCGGCGGCACCGGTGACGAGGAGCTTCACGCGGCAGCCTCTCGCTCGGCCGAGCGCTGCGAGAGGTAGGCGGAGAGGCCGTCGCGCCAGGCGGGCAACTCGATCGCGTGCTGGCGCTGACTCGCCAGGGCCGAGTAGGGCGGGCGGGGCGCCGGGCGGCCGAGCATGTCGGTCGTTCCCGAGAGCACCAGGCACTCGACCTCGGCCTGCTCGAAGATCTCGCGGGCGAAGTCGTACCAGGAGCAGGCGCCGCTGGCCGCCATGTGATGAATGCCGAACTCGATTCCCTCGATGAGGCGGACGATGCCATAGGCGAGGTGCCATGTGTAGGTCGGCGAGCCGATCTGGTCGCGGACGACCAGCACCTCGTTCTGAGTCGAGGCCAGGCGCAGCATCGTCTCGACGAAATTGGAGCCGCCGATTCCGAAGAGCCAGGAGGAGCGGACGACGAAGTGGCGCTTGTTGGCGGCCGCGGTCGCCTCCTCTCCGGCCAGCTTGGTGCGGCCGTAGGCCGAGAGCGGGGCCGGCTGGTCGGTCTCGACGTAGGGCGCCCCCTTGGCACCGTCGAAGACGTAGTCGCTGGAGACGTAGACAACGCTGGCGCCAACTGCCGCTGCAGCGACAGCGACGTGCCCGGCGCCTTTGCCGTTGATAGCCATCGCCGCCTCCTCGGCCGCCTCCGCCCCGTCGACGTCGGTCCAGGCGGCGCAGTTGATCACTACGTCGGGGCGTTCGAGCTCGAACTTCGCCGCCACCGTCGCCTGCTCGGCGATATCGAGCTCCGTATGACCGAAGCCGACGACATCGTGGCCGGCGTTGCCTGCGGCGAGCATGACGTCGCGACCAAGCATCCCCCCCGCACCTGTGACCAGCACCTTCACGAGCAGAAGCTCTTCAGCCGCTCTCTCCGAGCCTCGGTCAGGAAGACGACGTTCGCGTGACCGACTCGTGCCGGATCGACGAGCGGCGCCAGGCTCCGAGCGCCACCGTCGTAGCGGTAGGGCTCATAGCCCCACTGACCGAGAAAATCCACGACGTCCTTCGGCTCCTGTCCGAAGCCTGCGAGGAACTCCGCATCCACCTCGCAGACGATCGCCGGCTTCTGACGGGCGATCGTCTCTGCACCCCCCCGCAGGGCAAGCAGCTCAGCGCCCTCGATGTCGAGCTTTAGAAAGGAGATGCCCTCAACCTCGCCGAGGGCCGAGTCGAGCGTGGTCATTTCGCAGGAGACCTCGACGCTGTCGCCGGCTTCGTCGGAACCATGCGCCTGGCGCTGGGCGAGATGGGCCCCGAGGTCGTCGCTGCTGCCGGCGCGCTGGAGGGGAACGGTCATCTCCATCGTCGCCACCCGATCGGAGCACCCCTTGTTGACCAGCGTCACGTTGGCGAGGCGCCCGCGGCGTGCGACGGCGCTCAGCACCCCGAACGTGAAGGGCACGGGCTCGAACGAATACACGCGCCCCTGCTCGCCCGCGGCGCGAGAGAGCGCCAGCGTCCACATGCCGTGGTTGGCGCCGATGTCGACCGCGGACTCGCCGGTCCGCACGAGCGAGTCGACGAGGTCGAGCTCCGGCTCGCGAAAGCGACCGCTGGTGAAGTCCCGTGTCTTGCTGTAGGCAAGCAGCCGCTGGTATGCCCCCTGGGGAAGGATGCGCCAGAAGACCCGCTTCGCCCCGTCGCGCAGGAGAGTTTCGCGAGGCGCCGGGTTGTCGACTATCTCTTTGCTCGAGGCGGGCGCGCTCATCTGACCATCTCGATCTCGGAGTTGTCGCCGACCATCAGACGGAGCGTTTTCGGCATCCCGTCGCTCCGAGTCAGCTTCACGTTGCGACCGAGCAAGCTGGCCTCCATGCGGGTCCCGAGATCTTCGACGACGGAGTCGGAGAGGACGATCGAGTGCTCGACCTCGGCGCGGCAAATCCTGACGCCATCCCCGATCGAGGTGTAGGGACCGACGTAAGCATCCTCGATGCGGGCCCCGGCGCCGATCACGACCGGTCCACGGACGACGGAGCGAGCGATGCTCGCGCCGGCCTCCAGCACGACGCGCCCCTCGATCCGGGAGTCGTCGTCGACCTCGCCGTCCAGCTGCGTCTCGACCTCCTCAAGGACGAGGCGGTTGGCCTCAAGCATGTCCGCGAGCTGGCCGGTGTCCTTCCACCAGCCGCTTACGACCTCCGAGCGAACCTGCCTGCCACCGTCGATCAAGCCCTGGATCGCCTCGGTGATCTCCAGCTCCCCGCGCCAGGAGGGCTCCAGGGCACGGGCGGCGTCGAAGATCGGCGGCGCGAAGAGATAGACGCCGACGAGGGCCAGGTTCGACGGCGGGTCCTTCGGCTTCTCGATCAGACGCACGATCCGCTCGCCATCGAGCTCGGCGACCCCGTAGGACTGCGGATCCTCAACCGGCGTCAGCAGGATCAGCGCGTCGGGCTCGCTCTCGCGGAAGGTGGCGACCAGGCCACGCAGGCCATCGGCGAGCAGGTTGTCGCCCAGGTACATGACGAAGGGCGAGCCACCGATGAACTCCTCCGCGGTCAGCACCGCGTGGGCGAGGCCAGCCGGCTTGTCCTGGACTATGTAGGTGATCTCGGCGCCAAAGGCGGCGCCATCGCCCGCCGCCTCGCGAATCTCGTCCCCGGTCTCCGGGGCGATGATGATGCCAATCTCGGTCACGCCGGCATCGACCAGCGCCTCGATCCCGTAGAAGAGCACGGGTTTGTTGGCGACCGGCACAAGCTGCTTTGCCGAGGTGTGGGTGATGGGGCGCAGCCGCGTACCCGCCCCGCCGGAGAGGATCAAGCCTTTGAGGTCTTGCATCCGGGCGAAGGCTATCGACGGCGGCCGAGAAGGGGCTGCGGCCGCTATCGCTGGCCGAAGCCTGGCACGAGGCGGGTAAGCGAGCGGACTTTGCGGAGCATTCCCCGTTCGGGCTTGAGCAGGCTGAGCGCGGGGATTTCGAGCGCCTTGGCCGCCCGCCGCACCATGAAGGCGGAGCTCGCCGAGTAGGCGAGCAGCGAGGTGATGCCGGCGCCCATGATCCCCAGCAGCGGCAGCAGCACGGCAAGGCCTGCCGCGGTAACCGCCAGAGCCACTCCCTCGCCGATACTCGACTCCAGCGGCTTGCCAACCGCCTGCAGCAATGACTCCAGCACACGGTTGAGGGCAAAGACGATCCCCGCCGCGAGCAACACCCGGCCGACCCCCGCCGCACCAGCGAAATCGTCGCCGAAGAGGAGCCGGATCAAGGCCGGCTCGGCGATGAAGATCGGGATCGAGACCGCCGTGGCGCAAAAGAAGGTTGCGCTCACCATGAGTCGCCCGATTCGCTGCCGGTCGGCCAGCGTTTCGAGTCGGGCAATCATCGGCAGCGCGACCAGGGCGAACGAGAAACCGACCAGAGTGGTGAGCGAGGTCAGAGTGACGGCGACCACATAGAGGCCGAGGCTGACCGGGCTGAAGAAGGCCGAAATCACGAGCTGATCGGAGCGCTCGTTGAGGGACCACATGCTTGTGCTCAGCTGGCTCTTGAGGCCAAAGCCAAGCAGGAGGCGAATGCTGGCGCGACTAGCTCGGAGCGTTCCCCATACCCCTCGCAATACGACCGCCAGGGCGAGGACGGCGGTCACGGCGTAGCCGGCTATGTAGGCGGCGGCAGCCGTGCCAACGGTCATCCCCCCTGATATGGCCAGTGCGCCGATCCCGGCGACGGTCGTTCCGATCAGAACCAGCCGCAGCGCCTGGAACCAGGCGAACCGGTGGTTGCCGTTGAGCACCGACATCATCGAGATCGCGAGCAGGCTGAGTGGCACGAAAGCGGAGAGGAAAAGTTGGCCATCGTGCACGACGCTGGGATCGTGGCCGCCCAGCACCACTGGCAGGATCAGCCAACCAATGGCGACGAGCACGATCGAGTCGATGGCGACGAGCGTGAGCGTGCTGCCGACCAGGGTTCCGAGCCGGGGGACGCGGGCCGCGTGGTAGGTGGCCGACTGCGCCAGCCCGAGGCTGCCAACCGTCGTGATCAGGGTCGGCCAGAGGATCAGCGCCGCCAGCTCGCCGCGGTCGGCAGGGCCGAGGACCCGGGCAAGGACCACCCCGATCACGGCTTGCACCAGCTGGATTACGCCGGTTGCGACAAAGCTGCCGACCATCGGCGCCGCGGCGCCCTCGGCCTGCTCGGCGTTCGGTATTTCGGCCGCGTCGAGATCCTCGGAGAGGAGAGTTGCGGCGCCCGGCGTCGGGTTCTCTTCGGAGGGGGGCTTCACGGACGCGAGAACGATAGTTCGGCCGTCTGTGCATAGAGTGCGCGTCGATGATCGTGGAGCGTCTCGAAAAGCCGAGCGCGGCCGAGCGGCTGCGGGAGCCGCTGGAGGCTGCGCTCTCCCTTCTGCGCCGCCAGCGGATGCTGCGGTTGCGTCCCTGGAAGGGATTCGGCGAACCTTTCAACGGACAGGAGACGCGGCGCAAGACGGTCGACCTTCTTGTCCGCGAGTTCTCGCCCGAGACGCTGATCGAGACCGGCACCTTTCTCGGCTTCACGACGCGCTGCCTCGCCGCCTACGGATCCCGGACCTACACGGTGGAGGTCAGCCCTCGCTTCCGCTACGCCGCGAAATTCGCGCTGCGGGACCTGGACAACGTGACGATGATCTGGGGTGATTCCGCCGCCGCCGTGCGCCACTTGGCGCAGGGGTCTGAGGTCACGCGGCCCCTGGCCTACCTCGACGCGCACTGGGAGGAGGACGTGCCGCTCAACGCCGAGCTGGAATGCCTGTTCTCGAGCTGGGACGACGTCTTGGTCGTGATCGACGACTTCAGCGTGCCCGGCGAGCCCGGCTACGGCTACGACATCTACAACGGGGTCCCGCTCAGCCTCGACGAGCTGTCGCTGCCGGAGGGCGTCACCGTCGCCTTCCCCGCGATCACCGCGGTCGAGGAGACCGGATCGCGTCGGGGCACTGTCTACCTCGCCAGTGGGGACTCGGCTCGCTCTGCGCTCGACACCGCAGAGCGAGAGGGCTTGGTCACGATTCAACGCGACGGCTGACCGGCTTCCTCCGCCAGGCGGTGAAAGAGGCTCGACAGCTCGTCGAGGAGGAGCGGCAGGTCGTAGCGCTCGAGGATCAACTCGCGCCCCCTGCCACCAAGCTCGGCGCGTAGCTGGGGACTTGCGACAAGCTGCTCGAGGCGCTCCCGCCACTCCTCTTGATCAGCGGCAAGGAACCCCTCCTTGCCATCGGTCACGACCCGCAGGTTGTGCCCCACCGGAGAGATGACGATCGGCAGGCCGGCCGCCATGTACTCCTTGATCTTCAAGGGCTCCTTGGTGCGATGGATCTCGGTGTCGGCGAGGGGCATGATCCCGATGTCGAAGTCGGCTGCCCAGGAGTGCTCGTCGTCGGGGTCCCAAGCGCGCCAGTCGAGGTGGGGGTCGAGCTTCCCCAGCTGCGGACGCGCCATGCCGCCGACGATCTTGATCCGCGCTCCAGTCCTCTCGCAGACTTCACACAGGGCGTCCGCGATCGGCGCCAGGTGATCGCCGGGGGCGATGCCGGTGTAGCCGATGATCACCGGGGTGTGCTCGCCATGCTCCTTGACCGGGTAGGCGGAGGCGTCGACCGCGTACTCGATGTGCGTCACGGACGCCCCCGCCTGCCTGGCGAACTCGGCGATCGCCTCGTTGCCGGTGACCACCGTCGTCGCCAGCCGACAGCGCAGCACTGACCAGCGTGGGCGCGCCGCCAGCCAGATCCCATCGTCGAGGTGGTAGGCAATCGGCAACCCGGTGAGCTTGCTGGCGATCCACTCCATCAGCGGCGGCGAGGACCAGCGAAACATCGAGCGCTGCACGAAGATCACGTCGTAGCGACGGGCTCTGAGGATCTGGAAGATCCGGCGCGGCAGCACGATCCCGTACCAGTAGATCGCGGCGCGAACCCGCCAGGCCCCGGTCTTGCGCCGGTAGAACGACTCGTGCAGAGCAGGGCTCGAGGGGGGGAAGACCTTCCCGACCACACCCCGGTCGGCGGAGCGAGTCGCCGGCAGCACGCAGAAGGTGCCGCTGGCGCGATCGTCAACCGGATGCATCGGGAAGAAGGCGACCTTTACCGGCCTGCCCTCAGGGGCGCTCTTCATCCGATCAAAGCGCCCTCGCGCTCGGCCGGCGGCTCGCTGACGTTTTTGCGGCGACCAGCACGCCAGATGCCGATCGGCTCGGCCTCCTCGGCGCTCTTGAGGCAGATTGCCAGCAGCACCCACCAGGCCAGCGCGAGAATCTGCGTTTCGAGAGCCGGGTAGATCGCGTTGTATAGAGAGAGGCCGAGGCCGGCGGCGGCGACGCTCCCCGCCCAAGGGCTGATCGGTCGCCACGCCGCCAGGGCAAAGGCGATGGCCGCCCAGATAAGAAAGCCGCCGATCAGGATGAGCCCGACGATGCCGGTCTCGTCGAGGAGCTTCAGGTAGTAGCTCTCGACCGTGACCTTCGGCGCCGGGTCATCGACGAGCTGTTGGGCGTTGCCGGTCGAAGCCGCGCCGCGACCGATTGCCTGCTGCACGATCGTCCCGTCTTCAAAGGCTTCGAATCCCTTTTCGAAGGATTCGGTGCGCAGCTTGTTGCCGGGGTCCTTGGTCGGGTTGAAGCCGGAGCTGACCCGTTCGCCCGCGGCGCTGGGCGCGACACCGCCGATCGAGCCGGCAACGATCGCGATCGCGATCGCCGGCGCTACCAGCACGGTGAAGGCGGTGCGACGGCCTCGCATCGCGAAGAGGAAGAGGACGATCACGCCGATCATCGCGATGACGACGCCGGAGCGGCTGAAGGTCAGCACCTCGCCGCTGAGAATCAGCGCCAGCACCGCCGTCCCGCCCAGCCTTGCCCGCCAGTCCCGCAAGGTCGAGAACTCGCCCATGCACAGCACCGCCGTGACACCGAGGAAGGCGGAAGTGTGCAGGAAGCTGCCGGTGATCCCGGCATAGCGATTCGCGGCCAGGCCATCCACCTGCCCGCTCGCCGCCTGGATGAAGCCGCCGATCCCCATCGCCTGAGCTATCACCGTCGCCGCCACCACGACCCCCATCGCGATCAGCAGGCGGGTCAGCCGCTGCGTGTCTCCGGCCTCGAGCAAGGGCCAGATCGCCAACGCCAGGGTCGGGTAGACCAGGTATTGAGCAAAGCCGATCCCGTACAGCTCCAAGCCGACCACCTTCGCCGGGAAGCTGAGAACCGCCGCCGCGGCGATCAGCGCCCAGCCGATCAAGAGCGGCCGTGGAAAGTCGGAGAGGCGAGGGCGCAGCTGGAACGCGCAGCCGATCGCCACAGCCGCGACCAGGGCCGGGACGATGGCATTGATCGTAATGCCGGGATCGCTCAGCGAGAGCTCATCCCCCAGCTCGAGCAGCCCGCCCCGGATGGGGGCGAGGACGATGGCAAGGACGACGAGGGCTCGGAGTCCACCGCGACCGCCCCACACCGCGAGCGCGAGCGCGGCTAGGAAGACGAGTATGGCGAGCAACATGCGGCCTGCCTTTCGTAAGTTAGGGCTAGCTCCTGCAGGGTTCCGACAAGCCAGTGTCGCGGTGTCGATCGACGCCCGGCCCGCAGGAGGCGGGGATCATACCCAGGCCACAAGCCACTATTCCGGCCGCGCCCTGACCTCGTTCAGACCTACCTCCGACCACCCCCTTTAATATGCCCGCCATGACAGGTTCTGAAAACCGCGTCCTCGTCACCGGCGGCGGCGGCTTCATCGGCGGGCACCTGGTCGCCGAGCTGCTGCGGCAAGGACGCGAGGTCCGCTCAGTCGACTGCAAGCCACTCTCGGAGTGGCACCAGATTCTCGACGGGGTCGATAACCGGGTGCTCGACGTGTCGCTGCTCGATGCCTGTCGCGAGGCCGTCGACGGTGTCTCCGAGGTCTTCAATCTCGCCGCCGACATGGGTGGGATGGGCTTCATTGAGGGCAACAAAGCACTCTGCATGCTCTCGGTCCTACCCTCTACCCATGTGCTGATGGCGGCCCGTGATGCCGGCGTCGAGCGTTTCTTCTACTCGTCTTCGGCGTGTGTCTACGCAGCAGAGAAGCAGCAAACGCCCGAGGTTCCCGCTCTGAAGGAGGCCGACGCCTACCCGGCGATGCCGGAGGACGGCTACGGCTGGGAGAAGCTCTTCAGCGAGCGCATGTGCCGCCACTTCATGGAGGACTTTGGCTTCGAGACCCGGGTCGCCCGGTACCACAACGTCTATGGCCCGGAGGGGACCTGGACCGGTGGGCGCGAGAAGGCGCCGGCGGCGATCTGTCGCAAGGTCGCCGAAGCCGCAATCTCCGGCTCTGGCCAGATCGAGATCTGGGGCGACGGACACCAGACCCGCAGCTTCATGTACATCGACGATTGCGTGCAGGGAAGCCTGATGATCGCCGAGGGCCCACGAGTCGACCCGATCAATCTCGGCTCCTCCGAGCTGGTGACCATCAACGGCCTGGTCGACATCGTCGAGGAGATCGCCGGTGTAAAGCTCGAGCGCAACTACAAGCTCGACGCACCACAGGGCGTGCGGGGTCGCAACTCCGACAACGCGTTGATCCAGGAGACCTACGGCTGGGAGCCCTCAATATCTCTGCGCGAGGGCCTCGAGAAAACCTACGCCTGGGTATCCGAGCAGGTCCAGAAGCAGCTCGCCAGCAGCTCCGCCTGAGGGCGAGACCTTCTCGGTCTCACGCCGACGGCCCTTTTGACCTAAGCGGGCTTTTTGGCCACCGCGACGACGCTCAAGCCAACACTGGGACGCAGCCTTTCCTCGATCGGCCGCCAGACCCGCAACAGTCGCTCGTAGACGCGAAGGGAGCGAGCGTCTACTCCAGGCGAGCCGACCCGGTTCTTGACCCACCAACCGGGGACCCCGAGCAGGTTGAACGAGTGGAGGTCTTCCACGACCAAGCCCGAGCCCTCGAGCACCGCTCGCAGGCTCTTGCGGGTATACCGCCGCTCGTGGCCGTAGCCGCGGTCGAGGCGGCCGAAGAGAGCGGGATGTGCCGGAACCAGGACCCCGATCCGCCCGCCTGGCTTCAGCGCATCGGCGATTGCGCCGATCGCCGCCTCCTGCTCGCGGATGTGCTCGAGCACGTTCTGGCAGAGGGCGAAGTCGAAGCTGGCCGGTCGCGCCAGCAAGGCCGGCGAATCGGGCAGGATGTCTTGGGAGAGCTCAACCCGCTCATCGCCTGAGAACCTGCGCTCGAGGACCTCCATGCAGGCAGGCTCCGGCTCAATCAGGAGCAGATCCGAGGCTCCGCGCTCGAGCAAGCGCTCGCTGAAGGTGCCAATCCCGGCGCCGACCTCGAGCACGCTACCGCCGATCGCGCCGGAGAACTGGTCGAGCATCCAACTGCAGAGCCTCGTTGCTTCCGCCAGGTTTTGGAGGTCCCAGACCTCCCCCAGAGGATCCCCGGCTAGCGCTGACGACTCCTTGCTCATTGTGCACCGTCGATACGGCAGCGAGTCAGCGTCCTGACGACCCGCAGGCCGTCCGCGGCGGTCAACTTCTTCCCCTCCTCGCGGTCCCTCGCCCGATAGGTGACCGGGACCTCGAAGATGCGGATCCCGCGCTGCAGAAGGCGGGCGGTGATCTCTGCCTCGATCGCGAAGCCGGGCTCACGCAGGGGCAGGCTGCGGAAAACGTCCGTCCGAATCGCCTTATGGCAGGTCATCAGGTCGCCGAGCCAGCAGTTGTAGAGCAGGTTGGCGAAGAAAGTCACGCCCCGATTCCCAACCACGTACCAAAAGCTGAAGGCGTTGTGGGCCTGAAAGCCGCGCACGCCATAGACGGCATCGGTGTCGCCGCTGACAAGTGGCACGACCAGATCGGCGACCTCCGCCGGGTCGTACTCGAGATCGGCGTCCATCACGGTCGTGAACTCACCTTTGGCGTGGGTGAGGCCGGTCTGGATCGCCGCTCCCTTTCCCATGTTCCGGGGGTGCTCGACCACCCTGACCTCGGCTGGCCAGTCACGCTTGAGGATCTCGGCGGTGCCGTCGGTCGAACCGTCGTCGACGATCAGCAGCTCCCGCTCGTCGACGGGCATCGCTGCGCTCAAAGTTCGCTCGATGGCCGCCTCGACCGTCGCCCGCTCATTGAAGACGGGCATCAGCACAGTCAGTGAAGTCATGGGGCGGGCAGCATATTCATCCAGCCGCCCGAACTTCGGCAGGCAGCGAGGGGCGCGCAGCGCGTACCGGCATTGCGAAGTATTCGATCTTGTAGGGACCGGAGGAAGCACCGATGCCAGGGTTCGTGTCGAAGCTGACTGTGGCCTCATTCGGGGTCACAGGAAACGGCGGCTGGAAGTTCAGCGCAGGGGGAACACGCAGGATCACTCCGTCGGCCATCGTCCCTGGCACGACCCGGTACTGGTACTTGCCATCGAAGATCTCGTAGCGATTGGTCGCTCGGTAGAGAAGGGTTCGCAGGCGCTCCAGGCCACTGGGCTCGAGACCGTGTACCCGCGCGAAGACGACTTCGTCGTCGCGCGGCGGACCGGGAATCGTCGAGCTCTCGAAGTTGTCCACAGTCTGCGAGGAGATCAGATGGGGCTTGCCGCAGCGGTCGTGGACCCGGTAGAGCACCTGGAGCCGGGGGGTGGTTCGGACGGGCTCGAAGTTGCACAGCATCGCGAGCGTCGCGCTGGGCTCCTCGTGCGGAAGGAAGGTGGGGCCGACCGCGTTCCACGCCTCACAGCCAACATACGAAGGCCGGACGATGGCGCCGCAGGGGCGATGGCGCAGGATCGCTTCCGGGCCGGTGGGCGAGGAGATCGTCTTCGCGTTGAGCTGATCAAGGTAGGGCGTGTAGGCGAGATAGGGGAAGATCGGCTGCGGAGCCCAATCGAGGCCGTAGGCCCAGATCGGCGCGGTCTCCCAAGGGTAGGAGAGCACGGAGCGATCCCGCAGGAGGGCCAGCGTCTTGGGATCGATCCGGTAGAAGCTGCGCAGGAACTGGCGCGATTCTGTCCGGGCGCGCTCCCGCGGGCCCGGGAGGAGCAACATTTCGAGCTGGTCGGCGGCGTCCTTGGCGTGCGCGATGGGGTGAGTGAGTTCGGACGGGCTCTTGTTGGAGAGCGGGTAGAAGAGCACGATCAATCCCGCGAGCGCACCGAGGGCCGCGCCGAGGAAGGGGCCCCGCCAGCGAAAGGCAAGCCAAGGCATCAGCATCAGCCAGGCGAAGAGCGCGGCGTAGCTCCCTGTGTTGATGACGAAGCTGTGCTTCCAAGCGGCGAAGTCGAAGGCTGCAACGAGGAGAAGGGCGGCTCCTCGGCGGAGCGGTGGCAGGCCTTTCGTGCCAAGGAAGACGGCAAGAAGAGTGGCGGCAATCGCGACGGCGGCAAAGGGTCGGGCCCAGTCCACCGCCGGCACGTCGATCGGCAGCGCCGTCGACCACTGCGACACGACCTCGAAGGCCGTCCGAATGTAGTCGTCGAAGTTGCCGATCCCCTGGCCGGTCGCGAACCAGAGCACAGCAAGGGCGAGGACGAAGACCCCAGCGAACGTGGCCACGGAACGAGCGCGATCGCGCGGCTGGGCGAGCACCGCAACGATGCACATGAAGCCGATCAGGAAGCCGTCGCTGAACTGTACGAGCAGGGCTACCGCGCTGGCGATCCCACCGCCATAGAGGAGCAGGGGACGAACGAAGGGCGGAGGATCGTCGCCGAGCGAGACCAGCGACCAGATCACGGCAAGGGCGAGAATCGGCTCGGCCGCGGGAACGTACTGGTTGACATCGAGGGCCAGGACGACGTAGGCGAGCGGTGCTGCCAGCACGACGGGGAGACTGCGTCGCAACGCCCAGACAAGGGTGAGACCGAGCGCTAGTTGGGTCAGCAGAAGATAGACGGCACTGGCAACCGCATTCGCGGGATAGAGGACCATCGGGTGCAGGACGAACTCGAGCGGCCCGCCGTTGAGGATGAACTGGGTGCCGAAATCGAGGCCCCGATGCGTGGCCATCTGCAGACCAATTTGCCATGCCCCGTCAATGTCGCCTCCGGGGGTGAGAACGTGAACCGGCCAACTGAGGAAGGCGACGACGACCCCGAGTGTCCATGTCGACCCGAGAACTCGCCCTGCCCCGCGTGTGATCCTGCCCAGATCGATGGCGCGAACGCTATACAACGCCGCTACGGCAGCCCCTACGGCCGGGCCCGGCCGCCGGAGAGACCCACCAGGGCGTGCCAGGCCGGCTTCGGCTTGAAGCCCTTGCCGGCGCGGAAGAGGCCGACCGAGTCGCAGAAGTTGCAGGCGGTTCCGGGAACGTCCTTCCAGGAGTACCAGTAGGTGCCCTTGAGGTTGAGGCTGCTTCGATTGTCGATCAGATACCGGTAGGCGCCGCGCAGTTCGCGCGCCTGGCCTTGGATTCCCTGCTCAAAGGCAACCTGGTTGGGATCGTTCTGGGATCCCCAGCCCATCTCGGTGATGTAGAGGCCGGCGCCAGGATCATGGTTTTCCAGCACGACTTCGCGTACGCCCTCGACCAGTTCTTCCAGAACGTCGACGTGGAAGGCGTATGGATGCAGGGCAACGGCGTCGAAATCCGCCTTGATCCCGGGGGTCCGGTAGAGAGCTTTGAGGAAGTCGGCCGCCGCCATCCCGCGCTTGCCGCGCTCATCCGGATCGCCGAAAAGACCGGAGAGAACCACTTTCGCGCCAGGGTCCACACCCTTGATCGCCCCATGGGTGAGCTTCAGCAAGCGGGCATAGCGAGGGGGCGACACCGGGTAGGCGAAGTAGAAGAAGTTGGCCTCGTTCCAAACCTGCCAGGTACGAATCGGCAGGGGCTTTGAGATTGCCGGCACATAGTTGATGCCCGCTACGGCGGGCGCGTGTTCGGCCCAGAATTCGCCACCGGGGCCATAGCGCTTAACCGCCGCTTTGACGAAGGCCACCCAAGCCTTCCGAGCCCTGCCGCTGTCGATCGGCATCTTCGTCGGATCGTGAGCGAGCCAGCCAGGAGTGCCGTAGAGGAAGGGAAGCACGGTGAGGTTGGCGCGAGCGGCAATCTCGACCGCTTGGTCGAGGCCGGCCCATTCATAGCCACCCTTGGCGGTCGGTTGCACCGAGAACCACTGAACCGGCACGCGGATGGCGCCGATATGACCGGCGCTCATGTACTGGACGTCCTTTTCGGTCAGCAGGGTCTGCGGCACGATCCCGAAAAAGTCTTTCGGCAAGACGCCCGCTCGCCCACCCGCCGTTGCTGCCGGGAGAATCACTGCAAGCGCCACCAGAATGGCAGCAGCTGCTGTCGATCGTCGTCTCATCGAGTGCGGAAGAGTAGCGGGCACGTCACCCTCCAACACAGCGCCAGCCGGGATGTAGCGAAAGCGTGACCGCTGAGCGCTACTCTGCCGCGACCGCGGTGTCTAAGAAGCGATTTGACGGGCGGGACCACAGAGAAATGAGCCAGCGAGCGAGGCGCCTCGACGGAGCCATTCAACTTCGGCACCGGCGTGGAAACGCTGCTCAGACCGGAACGTGCAGCTTCAGGCCGCTGAGCGCCGGCCTGATCCGCTCAAAATCGCTGTCGAAGCTCCAAATGGCATAACCCGCATCTGCTGCGGCAACCGCGATGACAAGATCGGTAAGAGGAAGCGTCTGGCCGGTGCGGCGCAAGCGATGAGCGGTCGCACCGACATCTCGCCAGGCTGTCGGACTCAGCTCCGCCCACGGTAGCGAGGACAGCGTCTCCCACATCCGCTCGCCAACCTCCCCTTCGGCGCCGGCGAGCAGCTCTGCTGTAACCGGGCCACAGGTCGCCACTTCCCCAGAGTCGAGTAGAGGTCGCATTTCAGCCGCTCGACCCTTGGCGCCGAGGCGCGCGAAATCAACCCACACGGACGTGTCGGGCAGCACCACTTCAGATTCGCCGGTCCTGCGCGCGCATCTCCTCGGAGAGATCGTCGATCTCGATCGCGCCCGCGTTTTCGAGCAGCCAATCCACGGCGCCACGACGCAGGTGCTCGGCAATGGCGACCTCAACCGCCTTGGTCTTGCTCTCACCGGGGTGGCGAGCCATCAACGACTCCATGAGGTGATCGTCTATGTCAAGCGTCGTTCGTATGCCATCAATATGGCATACACCCAAGCAGAATCGTGACTGGCGGCGCTCAGTAGGTTCCGCCCAGCTTGCGGTGATCCCAGCTGGCGGTGTGGATCGGCTTGAAGTGGATCGCCACGCGCTTGGGCGCTTGGGCCTCCAGCGCCGCCTTGGCGTCGCCCTCGACCGAGGAGATTCCCTCCGCGTAGCGCAGCGTCAGCTCTTCGGCGAACCCGAACACCGTCTCGAAGTCGCCATGGATCTCCGCCTCGGCCTCGATCATCGCGCCGCGCAGCTCGCCGTACTCGTGGCCGGTCTCGACCAGCACCGTCGCCCGCGGGTCGCGTTCCAGGTTCCGCACCTTCTGCGACTTGGCGTAGGTCCAGATCCAGATCTCGCCGTCACGGGGCACGAACCACATCGGCATCGAGTGTGGCCAGCCGCGCGGGCCGAGGCTGGAGACGATCGCGACCCGCTCCCCCTCCAGCAGCTCCAGCAGCTCTGCCTCGCTCAGCTTGATCTGATCCCGGCGGCTCACGGCCACCCGAAGACTGCCTGATTGATGACTGACGCGCGTTTCAGCTCCGCGCGATTACACGCGCCACAGGTCTGGAATCACCTTGTAGCGTCGCCTCCGATGGCCACGCAAGCTGAGATCGCCCCCACCCCCGCCCTTCGTGCTAGCGTACGTATGTCTTATCTACCAAGCGTACGTACGAATCTTGAAAGGGCTGCCTTGGCCACCACCGCCTCGAAACTGCGCGCCAACATCTACCGGATGCTGGACGAGGTTTTGGAGACCGGCCAGCCGCTGGAGATCGAGCGCAACGGCAAGGTCCTGGTGATCGCGCCAAAGGAGGAGCAGTCGATCTGGGAGCGGCTGCCGCGTCGCGAGGGCTTCATCGTTGGAGACCCCGACGAGCTGATCCATATCGACTGGTCCTCGGAGTGGAACCCTGATCCTTCTTGACACCCATGTCGTGGGTTGGCTCTACGAGGGCGCCGATCGGCGCATACCGGCTGCTGTTCGCGATCTGATCGAGTCGGAAGAGCCGTTCATATCCCCAGTCGTCGAGCTGGAGCTGGCCTACCTGTTTGAAGTTGGTCGGGTCACGGAGCCGGCGGACGCCCCGCTGGCTGCGTTGCGAAAGACGATCGGCCTTCAGGTCGCCGACATCTCCCTCGCCGCGCTGGTGCAAGCGGCGGCGGGGCTTTCCTGGACCCGCGATCCGTTCGATCGCATGATCGCCGCGCAGGCCATCGTCGCGGACGCCCGATTGGCCACCGCCGACCAGACCATCCTTGCCAACCTCACCCTGGCTACCTGGGGCTGAGCGACAGGCGCCTGCCTTCAGGCCGCGAGCGGCCTGAAGGAGCGGCGATAAGCGGTCGGGGTGGTTGCGGTGGAGCGACGGAAGTGGTCGCGGAGGGAGGCCGCGGTGCCGAAACCGGCGCGCCAGGCGACGGCGTCGATCGGCAGGTCGGTCTCCTCGAGCAGGCGGCGGGCCTCGTGCACGCGCTGGGAAAGCAGCCAGCGCAGCGGCGTCGTGCCGGTCTCCTCGCGGAAGCGGCGGGCGAAGGTGCGGGGGCTGACGTTGGCGTGGCTGGCCATCGCGGCGACGTCGAGCGGCTCGCGCAGGCGGGCGGACGCCCAGCGCCGGGTCTCCTCGAGCGAGCCCGTCGCGCCGTTCTCCGCGGCCGAGGGCCGCTCGATGAACTGAGCCTGACCGCCCTCGCGGTGAGGGGCGGCGACCATGTGGCGGGCGACCCGCTCCCCCACCGCGGCGCCGAAGTCCGCGCGGATCACGTGCAGGCAGAGATCGATGCCAGCGCTGAGGCCCGCCGAGGTCATCACCTCGCCTTCGTCGACGTAGAGCGCTGCCGCGTCCACCTCGATCGTCGGAAATCGCTTCTCCAGCTCCGCCGCGAAGGCCCAGTGGGTCGTCGCCCGCCGCCCGTTGAGCAGGCCGGCGTGGGCGAGCGCGTAGGCGCCGGTGCAGACCGAGAGCACCCGGGCACCGCGCTCGGCCACTTCCCGCAGAGCGGCGATCGCCTCCTCCGGCGGCGGCGAGAAAAGGTCGAGATAGGCCGGAACAACCACCGTGTCGGCCGCCTGAAGCGCGCCGAGATCACCTTGCGGCCCGACGGTGAATCCGGTCGTCGTGTTCAGCTCGCCGCCCCCCAGCGAGCAGGTTGAGAACTCGTACAGCGGCAAGCCGTCGGAGCTCGCGGCGAGGCCAAACGCGTGCGCCGGAATGGCAAGGTCGAAGGCGACAAGGCCATCGAGGCAGAGGGCAACCACACGGTGCATGGCAGGAATCTAGCGGATATTGGCATTCCTGCCACTGGAATTGACTGCGACGCAGCGTGATGCTGTTCCCATGCAAATAGCCATCCTCATCTTCGACAAGATCACCGCCCTCGATGCCATCGGCCCTTACGAGGTGTTCCGCTCCGTCCCCGGCTGGGAGGTCAAGTTCGTCGGCCCGGAAAAGGGGCTGGTGCGAACCGACTGCGGAGCCCTCGGCCTCAACGCTGACTACTCGCTCGACGAAGTGAGCGAGGCCGACATCGTCCTCGTTCCCGGCGGCGCCGGGAACCGGCCGCTGATGGAGGACGAGGTCGTGCTCTCGTGGCTGCGCCAAATCGATGCCGGGACGAAGTGGACGACCTCGGTCTGTACCGGCTCGCTGGTGCTGGGCGCCGCCGGGCTGCTCGATGGCAAGCGGTCGACCGGCCACTGGCTCTACCTCGAGCCGCTGCGCGAGTTCGGGGCCGACGCGGTCGGCGGTCGCGTCGTCGAAGACGGCAAGACGATCACCTCGGCCGGAGTCTCGGCCGGGATCGACATGGCGCTTCACCTGGTCGGCCAGGAGGTCGGCCCGGAGGTCGCCGAAGCCGTCCAGCTCGGCATCGAGTACGACCCGCAGCCTCCCTTCGATGCCGGCTCGCCGGCGACCGCGCCCGCTCAGATCGTGGAGCTGGTCACCGCCATGGCCAACTCGGGCAACGAGATGCTCGGCGCAGCTACTAACGAGCCAGCCTGAGCTGAACCGCTCGGGTGGTGCGGGCTTCCGGAATCGCCACCAGCAGCTGCGTCTTCAGGAACCCGCGTTCGCGGAGCAACGGCGCCCCGCGTGAATTAAGCCCGACGCGGAAGGTGTGCGACTTGCCGCCGGCGAGCCTGAAAGTACGGTGGCTGACGGCGACGCGCACCACCCGCGTGGGGACACCGGGACGGGCGCGGAGCGGCACCCTTGTGTGGGTACGCAGGACGATCTGACCCGGACAGCTTTCGCCCGCCGGCCAACCGCAGCGGACCCAGACGCGGACAGTGCCGGCATCCGGCTTGACGTGCGCAACCGTGAGCGGCGGCAGCTTGGGGGGCGCCGTGCTGGCGCCGACCGTCGCTCCGTCGATGTAGTTGTTGTCAAGGTTGATCGTCATCAGGCCGTAGGTCTCGTTGTGGCCACCGCGGTATTGGTGGATGCGCTGATGGTCGGCCCAGGCGGTGGCAGGGAGGTACGGTTCGAGCGTGTTCTGGGCGCCGTTCCAGTTGGCGGACCAGACGTTGTCGGGCAGCGCGTAGGGACCACCGATCGCGCGACCGAGGTCGGCGATGCCGGAGGCCCCAGAGCTGTAGACGCCGGAGGTGTAACCGAGGGCGTGGAGCTGCGTCGTCCAGGCCGAGAGAAAGGTGAGAGTCGCGGCGGTTGCACTGGAGGTGCGCGTGTAGGCCTCCATGTCGAAGTAGATCGGGCTTCCCGGCCCCATGCCGACGGCCTGTGCATCGGCGACGGCGTCGTCAGCCGCTTCCACTCCCTGAACCGAAGCCTTGCTGGCGCTGAGCTTGGCGCAACTGCTGCAAGCGCTGGTCGGCGCCTGCAGGCCGACGTAGGTTGGGATCAGGTGCCAGCCGGCCGCCACCTGTTCGCCAACCCAGGCAGAGGTCAGGTTGGGCTGCGAGCAGGCGCGGTTGGAGCCGCCGATGTAGACGCCGATCCCCCTGTAAGGAGAGCTGGCCCAAGCCGCCATCGTCCGCGCCGAAGGTGCAGCACAGGCGTCGAAGCCGAGGCCGGTGAAGCCCTCGGAGCCCGATGCGACGGGGGCGGGCGGCGGCGCAACCCCGCTTGCCTGCGCCCGCGCGCGAACTCCGGGTTCGACCAGGATCGCCCGCTGGCGCCCGATTGCCTGCGAGGGGCAGCGCTGACCGGCCCCGGGAGCGCCGAGGTAGACCGCGCGTCGATCGAGCCGCACACACATATGCGGACGCTCGGCCAGCCGGTAGACCGGCCAGCCGGAGGGGATCAGGACAGCCCGGCCGTCGAACTGGACGGTCTTCGCCCCCGCGGCGGAGGCGGCAAGTGCGAGCAGGACAAGGGCCCCCGCCATAGCTGGACGCAACAGGCGCATACCCGTCCAACCATTGCAGCCGCGAATCGATTCGGCCCTCCCGAATCCCGAACTGCATCAACTTTTACGCCTGGCAGGTAGAGAAGTTGATGCAGTTCCGCGGCGCCGGCATGTCGCGGGCCCTTGGAACGACAGCGACGAATCGATTAGGCGGGGACCAGGTCCAGCACGCGCCAGGGGGCCTCGCCGACCATCGGCTGGGTGCGGCCCTCGAGCCAGTCCGCCTGGAGATCGTCGTAGTGGCGACTGGCGGGATGACCGGACTGGCCGGTGAACATCTGCCAGCGCGAGCGCTCGGGCGCGGTCGGTTCGGCGACCATGCGCCAGCTCGGCGCCCAAACGGCTTTGTAGGGATCGTTGGGGTCATAGGCGATCTGGCTCACCGTCTCCTGGGCACCGCCCGCCTTGAGGCTGCGGTTGAGCAGCCGGCGCAGCAGCGGGTTGGCTGCGCCCAGCGGGTGGGGGAACTCCATCTCGTGCACGCGGCCCCAGCGCCAGGCCTCGGGGTCGGGACCGAAACGGTCGCTGAGGTCGTCGAGGGCGCCACTCAGCGCTTCCAGCACGAGGCCCTCCCAGGGGCGGCCGATCAGCTCCTCGTCACCTTCCTCCCAGAGATTCATCAGATGCGAGTGCCAGCGCCAGGGCGAGGTGACGTGGGGAGTGAAGCCGTTGTCGGCGCGGTCGAGCCAGCGCTCGCAGAGGTCGCGGTCGCCGATCGCGGCCCGGGCCACCTCGCGCGCCAGGCGCAGCAGGAAGGCCTGGTAGATAGTGCCGGCGATCGAGTCCGGGTCGAGCCGCCCGTCCCAGCTGCGCAAACGCTCGATCGCGCTGCTCTCGCGCTGGCCCCGCGGGGTCAGCCGGCCAAGCCGCCGCGCCGCCTCGAGCCCCGGCAGCGAGAGGTTGTCGGACTGCATCGCCTCGAAGCTCTCGATGTCGTGCTCGTCGCCGGCGCGCAGCAGCTGCTCGATCCGCGCGGCGCGGAAGCCGTCTAGCCACTCGCTGGTGATGTGGTGGGGATAGCCGTCGCCGACGATGCGATTGTTGGCAGTGACGAGGAAGCCGCTCTCGGGGTCGACCGTCTCCGGCATCTCGTCGTAAGGAATCGTCCCATCCCACTCGAACTCGCCCGCCCAGCCCGGCTTGGGCAAGTCGGGGCAACCGCCCTTGCGCAGCGGCAGCCGGCCGATCAGCTTGTAGCCGATCGAGCCGTGGCGGTCGGCCCAGATCAGGTTGGAGGCGGGCGAGCTGTGCCCCTCGAGCTTGGCGACCAGCTCCGGCCCGGAGGCGATCTCGTGCAGCTCGAACATGCCCTCAAACGCGGTCGGCTGGTCGAGCGTCTGCCAGCGCAGGGCCAGCGGCTCACCCTCGTCGGCGCCGAGCGCCCGGTTGACCAGCGGGCCGTGGTGGGTGATGCGAACGTCGAGCGTCTCGGGCGCGTCGCGACCCTTGACCGGGATCTCCTCGCGGACGACCTCCAGTGGGCGCCACTCGTCCTCGAAGAGGTAGCGGTCGCCCTCGACCCGCTCGACGAAGAGGTCCTGGACATCGGCCATCACGTTGGTGAAGGTCCAGCAGACGTCGTTGTTCTGGCCCATGTAGACGCCGGGCATGCCCGGCAGCGAGGCGCCGCGGACGAAGCGATCGCCGAGCGTGAGGCCAACCTGGTACCAGATGCCGGGCATGCTCTGCGGCAGGTGGGGGTCGCCGGCGATCAGCGGCGAGCCGCTTGCGCTCAGCGCTCCCGACACCGCCCAGTTGTTTGAGCCGCTCGCCTCGGCGGCGAGTCCCATCGAGCGGCGCACGGCGTCGATCTGCTCGACGATCGCGAGGCCGTCTCCGGACCAGGCTTCCTGGGTGACGACGGGGTTGTCCGCCGGGTAAGCCGGGTCGAGGCGGGCGGCCAGCTCCGGGCCGAGCGCCCGCGCCATGTCAGCGCGCAGGAGCTCCTTCTCCCAGTTGGTCGAGAGGCCGAAGGCGAGCAGCTTACCGAGGCTGAGGATGTCGACCGGCCGCCAGGGCTTCCAGTCGAGCCGCAGCAGCTGCATCTCGAACGGCATCGCCCTGGCGTTGGCGGCGGCCGCGTTGACGCCCTCGCAGAAGCGCTCGAGCAGGGCCAATAGCTTGGGCTCGAGATTTGCCACCTCGCGCTCCGCGGTGCGGCGGATGCCCAGCGTCAGCATCAGGCGGTCGATCGGCAGCCCCTCGTCCCCGGCCATCTCAGACACCCGACCCGAGACAGCGCGGCGGTAGAAGTCCATCTGCCAGAGCCGGTCCTGCCCGTGGCAGAAGCCCTCGGCGAACCAGATGTCGGCGGCGTGCTCCGCCTCGACGTGCGGGACACCCCAGCGGTCGCGCCTCACCCGCACCGGGCCCTCGAGCCCAGCAAGCGCGATCGTCCCCTTCTGCTTGGGCAGCGGCCGCCGCGCCAGCCAGTGCCAGGCCACCGCGATCGCGGCTGCAGCCAGGCCGGTCCCGGCCAGACCAACCGTCAGTCCCATCCGTGCTGCTCGTCGGCTACTCACCCGCGAAGCGTACTGGCTACTCAGCCAGTCGGTTCCGGTGCGCTTTATGTGGTCTATAGGCGCATAAAGCGCACCGGAAGCTCAGGGGGTGAGGTTGTGGGGGGCGCGGGCTTCGGCAGCGAGCTTGTCTAGGTGCGCTTGCATGACCATTGCGGCGGCGGGGCGCAGCTCGGGGGGGACATCGCTCCAGGCGTCGTCGAGGAGCGCGTTGCGGGAGCGCTCGCCGCGCTCGAGGGCGGCGAGCAGACGACGCTCGCGCATCTCGCGGTGCTCGACGTACTCGGCCAGCTTCGCCGCCGGGTCCTCGACCCAGGGGCCGTGGCCGGGGCAGATCAGCTCGATCGGCTCGGCCTGCATGCGGCGCAGCGAGTCCATGTAGGCGGCGAGGGAGCCGCCGTCGGGCGGAACAAAGGTCGAACCGACGCCGAGGACGAGATCGCCGCTGAAGCAGACGCGGTCTGCCGCGAGCAGACAGACGTGGTCCGGCGCGTGGCCGGGGGTGGCGACGGCGCGCAGGCCACCGTGCTCCTCGCCGTCCTTTGGCAAGACGACTTCAACCCCAAACCGCTCCGCCCCATCGGCGTGGTCGCCGTGACCGTGGGTGAGCAGGACCAGGCCGATCCCGCCGCGCTCCTCGGCGGCGACGCGAACGGCCTCCAGGTGGCTCTCGATGTCTGGCCCAGGGTCGATCACCGTGCATGGTCCCGACCCATAGAGGTAGGTGTTCGTCCCCTCCAACGTCATCGGCCCCGGATTGGGGGCGACCACGCGAAGGATCTCGGGGTGGCCCGGCGCCTGGGTCAGGCGGAGACCTCTTTGGCGATCGCCGCGCGGGCGTCCTCGGGCTCGAGCACGACGAGGTCGCCGGCACCGCGCAGGATCTCGCGGACCAACCAGGAGGTGCCGGCGTAGGGAAGCTCGACGACGACGGCGCCGTCGGCCAGCTCCTCGACCACGGTGCGCTCCTCGCGCAGCCAGCGCGCCCGCTCGGGTGAAACCCAGACGCGGGCGACGTGGGCGGTCGGCACCTCGCCGTGGGTCATCCAGCCCTCGACCCCGGCCAGCTCCTCGACCTCGGGCCGCGGCTCAAAGGTCTGCTCGGAGAGCGTCGCCTCCTTGACCCGGTCGAGCTTGAAGTGGCGGACCCCCTCTTTGGTCAGGTCGTAGCACTCGACGTACCACCCCTCTTTGCCGTTCTCCAGCCGATAGGGCTCGACGGCGCGTTTGGTGAACTGGTCCTCGTTCTCCTTGTAGTACTGGAGCTCGAGGATGCGGCTGGCGCCGATCGCCTCGTTGACCTGGCGCGCCACCTTGGCGTCGCCGCCGCCGGCCGAGGCGATCTCCAGTCCCTCCTCGGATGGGTCGTGGCCGAGCGCGCCGACGATCTTGGCGCGGGCGCTTTGCAGACCGCCCTGCGGCAGGTGGTCGCCGAAGAGGTCGATCGCCGCCACCAGCGCCTTGGCCTCCAGCGGCAGCAGCCGCGCCGGGCGGGCGAAGTTGTCGCCGTAGGGCTCGGAATCGACCTCGATCTCGTCACCCTGGATTTCGGCGTAGAGGACGTAGGTTCCGCCGCCGAAGTTGACGACGTTGAGCAGGTCGATGTCCTCCTGGAGCTCCTCGTCGGTGAGTTCGAGCCGCTCGCGCAAATCGGCGACACCGATCCGCTCGGTCCCTTTCGCCGATTCGATCAGCAGGCCGGCGAGGGTGACCAGGCGGGCGAAGCGCTCGGGGCGGATCGCCGCCTCGCCGCGGCCGTTAGAGCGCGCCCGCCGTGGCGCCTCGCGCAGCGGCCGGTCGACGATCTCGGCCGGCTCGAAGCCGTTGTTGTGGCGATCGTGGAGCAGACCCAGGCGACTCTCCGCCTCGGCGCGCAGCTCGTCCGGCGCCAGCACCTCGGCGTTCTGGCGCCAACGCAGCACCCAGGCGATCAGCTCGCGCGGCGAGGCGTAGTCGGTCTCGAAGACCGAGCCCTTGCCGGGCGCGCCATCGGACTTCTTCGCCGGGCGCAGGGTGCCGTAGGCGCCGAAGTCACGCTCGATCATCCAGGCGATCCGATCGCGGACGAAGATCTTCGCGGTACCGCGGGTCTCCCCCAGCTGCCAATCGGCGCGCTGCCCGTAGTCGCGACGATCGAACTGCTCGGGCGGGGAGAAGTCATGCTCGGCCTTGGAGGCGTAGCCGACCTTGCCCTGGATTCGCGAGAGGCGGAAGACGCGCACCGCCTCGCGCTCGTGCGAGTAGCCAATCAAATAGAACTGGCCACCGCGGAAGACGAGGTGGAAAGGATCTACCTTGCGCTTCGCGGTCTCGTCGCGCTCCATCGTGTAATAGGTGAACTCGATCGTCTTGCGGCGCGAGATCGCGGTCTCGATCTTGGAGAGGCGCTGGGAGAGGTCGCGGCCGCCGGCGGAGGCGGTCATCGCCATCTCGACCGGCGCGCGCTCGCCCTCCTTGAGCGGGTTCGGGTGCCCCCAAGCGACCTGCTGCAGGGCCAGTCGCAACGGCTCCGCGTAGGCGAACTCGCCTTCGGAGAGCAGCAGGAGGGCCGTGCTCAGCGAGGCCAGCTCGTCGTCGGTGAACTTGATCGCGTCGAGGTAGAAGTTCTCCGGCGGCAGCGAGTAGAGCTCGGCCTCGAAGAATCCCTCGCCGGGCTTCTCGACCCCGAGCTGGATGCCGAGGCTCTCCAGCTCGGCCCGGTCCGCGTAGAAGCGACGCGCAAAGGCGTCGTCGTTCATGTCGCTGTAGCCCTCCACCTCGCGCTTGATCTCGAGCGCCGAAACCGGCCTCCCCTGAGCCATCAGGAACGAGATCAACGAGAGCTGGCGGATCAGCTTCTCGGTGTCCTTCGCCACGGTTCGCAGGATAGTGTGCGACCGGCCTCATGGACCTCCTGCGCAACCTCTTCGGCAACGTGACTTCGGGCATTATCCGGCTTGCAGTCACCGCTGGCGTGCTCTTTCTCGCCTACCTCTTCATCGTCAAGCCGGTGCTGGACACGACAAGCGACGCGATCCACCAGACCGGTTTCGACTCGATCGGCAAGTCGATCGAAGGCGTCAGCAAGGAAATCCGCCGGCAGGTCCACCACTCATTCGAGACGACGAAGAAGCACGGCGGCAACCCCCAGAAGCTCGTCCACTGCGTTCAACGGGCCAATGGGGATGTAAAGCGGATCGAACGCTGTACGCGGCGCTTCTGAGCTACGCGGCGCGCTGACCGAAATAGGCGGAACCTGACAATGCCCGGTCGAAGCCGGACCAGGACTCGCCCGCGGGGAGCTGGCGCTCGAGGCGGTCGAAGCTGCCGAGGCGGCCGCCGAGGTTGTCGATCATGTGGACGAGAACGGCCTCGCGTGTGGCTGGGACGACCGGCGAGCCGTGTTCGAGCGAGCCGTGATGGGCGAGGATGATGTGTAGGACGGCCTGGGCGAGGGCGGGGTCGAAGCCGGCGATCTCCTCGATCTGGCGGCGCACCTTGTAGTAGCCGAGCGGGATCTCGCCCTGCAGGCGGCCGGCGTCGGTGAGGTCGATCGCCAGCGGGTCGTCGTTGTAGGCCTCGGTCTTGCCGATGTCGTGCAGCAGCGCGCCGGTGACGGCGACGTCGCGGTCGATGCCGGGAAAGAAGGCAGCGGCGGCGCTGACCGCCTGGGCGACCGAAACCGTGTGCTCGAGCAGGCCGTGACGATAGGCCTGGTGGTAGACCTTCGCCGCCGGGGCGTCGCGGAAGCGGGCCCAGATCTCCGAGTCCTCGCCGAAGAAGCGATCGAGCAGGTAGCGCAGCTGCTGATCCTGGATCGTCGCCAGCAGCTCGCGCAGGTCACTCTCCAGGCGCTCGAAGGAGACCTCCGACTCCGCGGCGAGATCCTCGGCGCTGTATTCGTCAGCCGCCGCCTCACGCAGCCCGGTCAGCTTGATCTTCGACCCCCAGCGCTCGCTCACCTCGAAGACGCCGGAGACGTGGACGGGCGTACCGAGTGCAGCCAGCGCGTAGAGCTCCTCGGCGTCCTCCCAGGAGACCGCCTCGCAGCTGCCACTGGCGTCGCCAAGGGTTAGACGCAGCCAGGGCTCGCCGCTGCGCTTGCGCCGCAGCTCACGCCCGCGAACCGCGTACACGCCCCCGACCCGCTGCCCATCCTCCAGCTTGCCGAGCGGCACCCGCGCTGCGATGAGAGTCTCAGTAAGAGCCTGCTGCTCCATCCGCGATCCAAAGTAATGGGACCAGCGGACGAGTCACTGAGTTCGTGTTTGGTCGCGGTATGCGCGAACAAACACGAACTCACCGTCGGGGGCTCCACCGATGAGCTACAGCGTTGCGCCGAGCCAGTGGCCGGCGACGATTGCGGCGAAACCGGCGACCAACGAGAGGCCTAGGTTGAGCCAGACGAGGTGCGCGTGGCCGGCGTCGGCGAGGCGGTGCGAGTCGAGCATCCAGGTGGAGAAGGTGGTGAAGGAGCCGATGCAGCCACCGGCGACGATGACCAGGGCCTCGCCTTCGAGGGCGAAGCCGGCGACGAGGCCGAGCGCCAGCGTCCCCGCCAGGTTAATCGCCAGGACGCCGAGCGGGAACGGGTGGGCGACGCGTGTGGCGAAGGCCGAGTCGATCAGGTAGCGCGCGGCCGCCGCCGCCCCGCCGAGGAGGCCGACCGCGACCCAGCCCGCCGGGCTCAACCGGCCACCTCAGGGCGACGCTCCAGCGCGATCCCGGCGCGGACAAAGAAGAGGCCGGCGATGAGGGTGGTGGCGATGTAGGCGACGGCGATCGCGATGTGGCCGCCGTTGACCATTTCGAACAACTCGAGCTGCAGGGTCGAGAAGGTGGTCAGCGTGCCGCAGATGCCGGTGGTGAGAAACGGGTGGGCGAGGCGGCCCTCGGGATGGTCGCGGAGCCGGGCGAAGAAGTAGCCGAGCAGCAGGGCGCCGATCATGTTGACCGCGAAGGTCCCCCAGGGCCAGCCATCGGGCCCATGCGGCGTCGCCTGCGCGAGGCCGACGCGAACCAGTGCGCCGAGCACTCCCCCGAAATAGACGGCCGCGAGGCTGCGAAGGTCGAATTGATTGGCGCGCATGATGGTCTCCTATCAGCGTCGATAGACGTGGTAGGGACCGTCAGCGGATCGAAAACCGCGCTTCTGAAGGAGCGAGCCCCATCGCTCAGGTCAGCATTCTACGGCCGCAAGGTCGAGCGCGAGGGCACTCCAGCGCGCCGCTGCCTGGCAATATCAATTCAGGCAGACGCGAAACTTGCATGAAACCATGTCAAATGGGACACTGGCCGTTCCCCTATGGCACCAGTTACGGCTCGCGACTTCCGAGGTAGCAGGCTTGAAATCGGCCTTGTCTTCAGCGAAGGCGAACGATCCCTGTATGAGGCGGCGAAGGCGCTCGGCCGGTCGAGTGGCTCGATCCAGGGTCTGGTGCGGCGAATGGTTGCCGACGGCCAGCTCACGGCCGACTCGGATCCCCCAACCCGGGGGACGCTCTACAAAATCCATCCCGATGCACGTGAGGCACTGGCCGAGGCCGCCGAGGGCCTTCGATCTCCGGGATCGCTGGTCAAGCACCAGCGCCTGCTCACCGTGTGGGGAGGAAGCCGACTCGCGGCTATGCGAATTCTCGACTCCACGGCCGTCTCGGGTGCAGTGGGCTGGGTGGCGCGGACCAACTCGGCCGACGAGCTGTTGATAGCCATGAACCCGGACGCCAACGACCTCCGGGTCGACAAGCTGGTGGCCGCGTTTGAGACCGCCGGCTTCGACTATCGCGAGGGGCTGGTGGCCAGCATCATGTCGGCGCGCGAGCTGCGGCTACACAACAAGACCATCCACGCGACCGTCAAGGACGATGGATGACCAGGACCAGACGAAGGCCGCAGCCGCGCGACCCGGGCGGGCGCTTGATGCTGGGCGTCGTGAGCCTGACCCTGATTGTGGTTGGCATCGTCCGGGCGGATTACTTCTCTGTGCCCCTGATCCTCGTGGGGGCGATCCTCTCGATTCTCTTTGCATTTCACTCCCGCATCTCAGGACCGGTGGGCTTGGGGAAAGCGAGCATTCCGATCGTCGAGGACAGCCGTCAGACGAGCCGGGACAAGCTCGATATGGCAGAGTCGCGTGAGGATGAGGCTCTGCCGTATCGCAAAACCAGGCAGCTCCCCCGCGCTCGGGATCGTCGAGGGCGATGAGGTTGTCGACTTCTCTGCGGCGGATGCCCCTGCCGAACCCGCGCTGGCACTTTCCGAGCTGGGCCAGGAGGGCCTGGGCAGGATTGCCGAGGAAGCGCCGCGCTTGGCGCTCGCCGACATTCAGCTCCTGGCCCCGGTCGCGCCGCGTAAGTACCTGGGCATCGCGCTCAACTACGCGGATCACATCGCCGAGACGGGGATGGACGCACCTGAGGTGCCGGTCTTCTTCAACAAGCAGGTCACCTGCGTGGTTGGCCCGGGAGCCGACATCCACATGCCCAAGGTCTCGACCTTTCTCGACTACGAGGCCGAGCTGGCGCTGGTGATCGGGCAGCGCTGCCGCCACGTCCCGGTCGAGCGGGCTCACGAGGTGATCGCCGGCTACACCTGCGCCAACGACATCACCGTGCGGGACTGGCAGGGCAGGGCGCAGACGATGCAGATCGGCAAGTCCTTCGACACCCACGGGCCGCTCGGTCCCTGGCTGGTCACACCGGATGAGCTCGGCGACCCGCAGAACCTGCGCGTCCGCTGCACCGTTGACGGTGAGCTGCGCCAGGACGCCAGCACGGCCGAGATGGTCTTCGACTGCTTCCAGCAGGTCGCCCACCTCTCCGAAGCTTTCACCCTAGAGCCCGGCGACGTGATCGCCACCGGCACGCCAGCCGGCGTCGGCATCGGCCGTCAGCCGATCCGCGAGAACCTGCTCCAACTCGGCAGCACGGTCGCAGTAGAGATCGAGGGCATCGGCGAGCTGGTCAACACGGTGGTTGCCGAGCCCGATGGCTTCGTCGCCGGCGGCTGAGGTAAGAGGCAGGCTACTCCGGGCGCCGGTGCACGTCGGCTGCCGTGGCCTGGGCGAGCGGCCGGACAACGATCTCGTCGATGTTGACATGCGGCGGCTGCGCCACCGCCCAGCGGATGCACTCGGCGATGTCCTCGGCCCGCAGCGGCTCCATCCCCTCGTAGACCCGCCGCGCCGCCTCCTCGTCACCACCGAAGCGGACCAGCGAGAACTCCGTCTCGACCATGCCGGGAGCGATCTCGGTAACCCGCACCGGCTGCCCAAGCAGCTCCAGCCGTAGCACCCGCAGAGTCGCCCGCTGGGCGTGCTTGGCCGCGTTGTAGCCGGCGCCGCCCCGATAGGTCTCGATCGCGGCGATGCTGGTCACCGAGACGATGTGGCCAGCACCGGACTTGACCAGCTTGGGCAGCAGCGCCCGGGTCATCCGCATCGTCCCCAGCACATTGGACTCATACATCTGGCGCCACTTCTCTTCGTCGGCCTCCGCGACCGACTCGAGACCAAGCGCGCCGCCGGCGTTGTTGACCAGCACGTCGCAGCCCTCGACCCGGGCGGCGAGCGCCGCGACTGAGTCCGGGTCGGTGACGTCGAGCGCGATCGCCTCACCGTTGATCTCAGCCGCCAGCGCCTCGAGCCGCTCCAGCCGCCGGGCGGCAAGAACCGTTCGGAAGCCCTCGCCGCTGAGAGCCCTCGCTGTGGCCGCGCCGATGCCGCTCGAAGCGCCTGTGATCACCGCGGTTCGCATCGCGCCGACCCTAGCGCCTGCACCCCGTCAGTCCACATTTGCGCCAATGCCCACCTTAACTATTCCATTACTAATCGTAACTCACTGATTTTTTGATATTGATCAACTCGATCATGGGGCCTCTGAAGGACATCGAGCACATCGTCGTGCTGATGAAGGAGAACCGCTCCTTCGATCAGATGCTCGGCTACCTGATGCGCGATGGCCTCCCTGACGTGAGGGGCCTGCAGGGCGACGAGGTCAACTTCGTCGGCGAAGACAGATACGACGCCTTCGAGTGGGAGCCGGATCAAACCGTCTTTCACCCCGCGATCGATCCCAGCGGGAAGATTCTCGACCCCTGCCACTCCAAGGAGTGCGTGGCGGAGCAGCTAAAAGATGAAAACGGCGGCTTCGTCGCCAACTTCCTCAAAACCCGCTTCATCGACGACAAACCGGTGACCCTGCCGGAGGAGCTTCACAAAGTCCCGATGGGCTACTACAGCTCCCGCCACCTGCCGGTCTACGACCACCTGGCCCGCAACTTCTGCGTCTGCGACGCCTGGCACTCATCGATTCCCGGCGACACCTGGCCCAATCGGTTGTTCGCTCTGGCCGGGCGCGAGAGCGAGAAGGTCGGCTACAAGCGGGGATTCTGGGGCAGCGTGCTCGCCGCGCTGCGGGGCCTGCCCGGCGTGAAGGGTCTGCGCGACGCGCCCATATACGAAGTGGAGGCGTTCACCCGTCAGCTCGAGCCGAAACAGTGGCGTTGGTACTCACAGGATCCGGCGACCCTGCGAGCGGCGGATAAGAGCTACCGGAGGATCCGCAATCTCAACCGCGACAACTTCGCCTACTTCAATCGCACCAAGCTGAGCTGGAGCGAGGAGGCCCTCGGCGCGGCGCTCGAGACGCACGACAGCTTCCTCGACGATTGCGCCAACGGCGAGTTGCGCGATATCTCCTGGATCGACCCCAACTTCGCCGACCTCCGCGTCCTTCACCCCAACTCGAACGACGACCACCCGCCGGCCGACATCAAAGCCGGTCAGGACCTCGTCCTGGAGATATACGAAGCGCTCGCAAACAGCCCCAACTGGGAGAACACGCTGTTGGTCATCGTCTATGACGAGCACGGCGGTTTCTTCGACCACGTCGTTCCTCCCCAAGCCCCACCGGACTCTGAACACGCGACGCTCGGAGTACGCGTGCCAGCGCTCCTGGTCGGGCCGAGGGTGCCGCGTTCGGTCTGCCACGAGACCTTCGAGCACACCAGCCTGATCGCGACGATCCTGCGCCGCTTCGCCGCCAATCCGGAGCTGGCCCTGGCCCAGATGCCCACCAGGGTGCGGAACGCACCCGACCTCGGCATCGCCCTGGCCGACGCGGCGCGCGACGATCTGCCCGGCACCGGCGAGCTGCGCGAGCAGATGGACCGCTGGCGCATCGGGGCGCGCGAGGTAAGGCGCGCAAAGGAGGGACCCGCTCCGGGCGGCGATGGAGCCGGACACGAAGTCGTGCTCCACGACTTCCAGGAGGAGTTCCTCAAGTTCGCGCTGGCGATGCGAGACGCAGGCCTCCCCAGCGGCCAGCCATAGATGATGAATCCGGCCACCGACCCACCCAACAGGGCAAGCTCGCGAGTACGGCGTGAGACTGATCGCCGAGACGGCGTTCTGGGAGATGATCGGCGTCGTTAGACCCCGTGCCCACGGTCAAGCGCGTTGGCGATCATGCGGCAGCCGATCCGCCAGCAAATCGAAGTACCGCTGACGCCGCCACGCCTCAAGGTCACCGATCACATACAGCCGCCTCCGCGCCCGGCTGACCGCGACGTTCAGCAGGTTCGGCTTGCTCGCCGCCCAGGCCCGGGCTCCCTCGCGGGCGGGTTCTGAGCCGAGCACGAGAATCACGACGTCGGCCTCCTTGCCCTGGGCCGTGTGAATGGTCCCCGCGCGCAACCCGCGGTGTCGCCAGCGACGTTGTTCAAGCTGGCGGGCGACGTCGCGGAAGGGGCCGATCGCCATCACCTGCGTGAGGTCGAAGTCGATCTCGTCGAGATGGGCGAGGATCCGGTCGACCTCCTCGCCCTCGGCCGGGATCCAGTTTCCTTGCGAGGCGTCTGAGCTGACATCGATCCACTTGCTTTGTGGAAGGGTCGGGTGGCGGGTGGCGAAGTCCCGGCCGAGCGCCGGGTCGGTGGCCTCGATCATCAGCCCGTCGTAGGCGATCTGGTTGGAGAGGCCGAACATCGGCTCGTCGCAGCGGCGGTGGACGGTCAGGGGCGCACCGACCCAGAGTGGCCGCTCTGCCCCCGGCAGCGTCGTGCCGAAGCGGTTGAGGCGATCGGCGACGCCCTGTACCGAGGTACGGCCGGTCAGCCACTCCTCCTCGACGTCGTAGTGCACTCGAATCGCCTGCTCGGCCCTGAACGGGACCGTCGTGATGGGCTCCAGCTGCTGGGGGTCGCCGACGATCACCGCCCGCTGGCAGCGCCACAGCGCTCCGACCGAGCTCTGCGGCGTGGCTTGGCCGGCCTCGTCGACCACCAGCCAGCCGAGCGCCTCGCGGCCGAGCCGCCCGA